>Ga0065711_1031880_pt1 | contig 28502 bp, 14 predicted proteins | sample Hoacrofraction12_FD_59098 | JGI IMG/M metagenome (GOLD analysis project Ga0065711, IMG submission 59098) | Hoatzin crop microbial communities from Cojedes, Venezuela - Epithelial fraction 12 v2 (version 2) | ecosystem: Host-associated > Birds > Digestive system > Esophagus > Crop | place... | reverse complement strand
AAAAAAAAAAAAAAAAAAAAAAAAAGAAAAAAATCAACCACACCCACCCAGCCCTGCAGCAAAACCCCAGAGGCTCTTTTTCTGTATTCTAAGAAGTAGAAGCGTACTGCTGAGATTTATGGTCTCTTTCAAGGAAAGACTTTCATATAACTTAGGATTCATTTACACTTTGAGCTACAAAGTTTATTGCAGAGCTATGGAAAGAGGGGACAGGGAGGGCAGGAGGAAAGGAGGACAAGCTCTCACAGGGCTCATACTCAGTGTTCTTCCACAACAACTTTGCCCCAGCAAGCATAGCCTTCTTAGCGATGGATTCTAGAGCTGTCTGACACTAGACTAAGATGAAGCCTGAATGTGTCCAGATTTAGACATAACCTAGCTCTTTTCATTAACGAAGTTATCCTGCAGGATAAGATGCCTTGTAGAACATTACATTAAAAATGGGACACCTAGATCTCTGCTGTAAGAAACTGATGTTAAAAATAAAGCAAAAAACCACCACTTTTGAAGGAATGCCCTCACTGTTTTTTCTATTTTTCTTATTATGCCATTTTTAGCATTAGTTCAAATTGCTATTTTTCAGCCTTGCAGTCTCTCCAGTCTTAAAATTATGCAAAAACTCCAAGTTCCCTTTATTAATCTGTCTTTTAGATGATTTCCACCCAAATTCATTCTAAAAATACAACAAAGAAAACCACTAACAGCACTAGGCTCACTGTCTTCCAGTTACCAGTGGTTACCACCCTACAAGCCACTGTTATACTGAAGTTCACTTCGTGAGCTTCTAAAAAAAACACATTTACTTGAAAATACTGTAGTATACCATCCTAGACTCTAACAAAAAAGCTACTCGCATTCTTCAGATTATGATTCAATGGCTTCTAGCATTTCTTTTTTCTTTCTTTTCATTCTAGTTTTCTTTCTGATCGCTAGCAATGCCCACCCACTTATTTGCATCAATATATACAGTGCTGGTAACTTTGAGGTGAGGCAGGGGATGAAGAACTCCCATTTCTCAAAGCACACTGGCACATAACCAAACACCAAGGAATATGTCACACCAAAGTGACAAAAAGTGTGTTTGGAGCCCTGTTGCATAAACAGCAGTGTACCTGCTTACCCCCATAAACTGAAGGCACCTAAGTCTATAAATAAAATCTTCTCACTCGTAGCTGAGCGCTATCCTGAACCTCTCCTTGTAATCTGAAAGGAAAATTACGAGTGTGACCCAGATGAATCACATTCCCAGATGGACTTCCCAGTATTTTTTTTCCTGGCTAGAAAGAAGGACATTTTTTCCAGCTTACTATGAAGCAATAGCCATCTCAGCTGGCAGTACCGATGAATTTGAGCAAGTAGACCAAAAGCCTCCCTTAGAGGTGCGGCTTACCGAACACAAAAAAAAAAAAGAGAGAGAAGCTTCATGCCTCCCATTAAACACTGCCATGAATGAGAATATAATTTTGAGTGAGTGACAAAAAGATCCCATTAAGCCTGCAAGCTCAGGAATATAAGAAATGCCCATCCAGTGAGACGGACGGCTCATCTAGCCCAGAATGCATCTCCAACAGGGCGGAAAAGGTACTTTTCCGAGAGAACCCATAAGCCATATTCTGTCGTCCCCTCCCCTCACACTCTACCTGCTGACCGTGAAGTCTCCTAACACTGTTTTGAACCTGCCTATATAGCTTGTTTGCAAAACATCCTCTGGCTGCAAGTTGCATAAATTCACTACCTGCTGTGTAAACAAATACTTTCTTTAATCTGTCGTAAACTGATTCCCAACCAGTTTCATCGAGTGTCCTGTAATTCTGGCACTGCAAGGTTTCTGACAACGAGAGTTCTGCATTCACCTTACCCACCATCTTCATGACTTTGTAAACCCTGATCATATTGCCCCCCCCCCAGCTTCTCATCTCCTAAGCCAAGCCTTTTAGATGACACAACTCCACACAAGGCAGAGATACTGTCCTCTTGGATTGAGATTGCCCCTCTCTGTACCTTCCCCAAACTAAGGGTACTAGCTGCACCTTCTTCAGATGTGGACACCAAAACTGTGCCCAGTGCTCAAAATGTGGTGGGCCCACCAGCGTTTTACATATCAACAAAATGACACCTTTTTCTTGTCCTCAGTACCTCATTCTGATGACTCCGAAAGGCACTGCCCATGGTTTTCTGGCTTTTATTTGGCTGGTGTGGCTCTACATTGCAGACAATGATTCTGGAGAACTGTCAATGACAACCACAAGGCCTCTTTTGCAAGTCGAAACCCTCAGTTCTGAGTTCAGCATCACAGCAGCATGTTTTAGTATAACTTTTTCCTTACTGGAAGAAAAAACCACTGATGTTTAAAAACCTATGTTTACCTATGCTGACATTCGTCTACCACATTTTTGCCCGCTCAGTTACATGATGGCCTTCTGGAATTCCTCAGCACTGACACAACATCTAACCACCCAAAAGTAACAGTAATACCATTTTTCATCAGAACTGGAATTATTTTGAGGCTGGTGCAAGTTTAACAAATCGAGCTGTTGGTTTGAATGATGTCTACAAGCCACAGGGAAGGCAACTGAGATCAATCAAGACCACTAGAGCTAGGTTCATCATTGTGGGAAGATTATCAGAGACAGGAGATTTATTAAGCAGGACAGAAATCAGGTGCAAAATTTAACCAAATCAGAAAAAACCACACACACATCCACGACTGATGGTGGAGAACAGTACAAAATCTGCAATGGATTGTTCACAGAATTGTAGATTGTTCATGGATGCAGCTAACTGACCACTATTACAGAGGAAATCGGATCGCTTGTAACAACTCTGGTGATACTCTAGCACGACAACCAGACAGCAGGGTTCCTAATGTCGTTTTGTAGCTGTCAGCTGTCAGCCCTCACTTTCATCTTACAATGAAAAATTACTGTCGAGGGTATCTTCAAAACTACCTTTTAAAAAGTTAATGTAAAAATCCAAGTAACACTGGAGGAAAAAAAAATTCTTCTAATTAAAAATCATACTGAAGATTGAAGCAGGATTCTTCTGTTAAAGAATTCTGTATTTGAGCAAAGCTGAGATACCACAATACCAACAAAAATTAAACAAAAACTTGCTCAAATTAGAGGGCTACAACTGCTTATCACACAAGAAAATTAACCAGCAACTGTAAACAAAACCCTTAAGAACTTCTGTGATTAATGCAAGAACTTCTTAAGAAAGTAAGTATTTTGGCTCGGCTGCATCCTGAGCACTCTTACACCACCACAGGAACCATCATCTCTCATGTGCCGCATTGCCAAGGGCTGTCCCCTAAAACGTATCGCAGAAACTTCATGTGGTAAAAGCAGCAGATCCAAAGTTAAAAAAAAATACTGGTAATTTCCAATTCTGGATATGATTGCAGTTTGTTCTGTGAAAGAAAAGAAACAAAAAAAACCCCACAACACCTTTATTCAGACTCAAAAGTTAATTTAAATTAACTACGAAAGCTGGATTGCCACTTTTCTCAGTCAAAGCAATCAGAGACAATTTTATGGCTGCTCTCTCAAGCATCAAATAATTTCACACAAAAAACCACCCCAATCTGAAAAAGTAGTTTAATCAGATTCTGTTAACTAGACAGTGATTTTACAAGATAAAGCTTTTTTTTTTTTTTTAGCCATGCCCAGTAGACCTGGGAGTCTGTTTCAGGTTTGTTCACAGAGACTGCTTCCTATGATTGAAAGGAAAAATTGAAATATCACATCCCTTTTGTATTTTCATCTTCAAAGGTGCTTATACATTGCACGTAAGATTTAGCATATACCATACTTACTGAAAAAATGCCCTAAACCACCCCAAAACACAAGAACCCCACTAACTTCCAGATTCCAGAGTGCAAATGAATTTCTGATTCCAGCAGATCTAGGTTTGAAATCTACTTTCTCCATCCTCCCCCTGATGTGTGTGTTGGGATTTTCTGAATGTTTTGCTGAGCAGATCTGTTTTCAGAAACCCCTGTATTTTATGAATCTTCCGTTTGGGATCAGGTGATTGATAGGTACTGACTTTCTTTTCTTGAAATTTTGAATGCTAAGAAGCCTTTTGGCAGCCCAGAACAAGTGCTTCTGGAACAGCTGGTATCACTGGGGTGTTATCTGCTGCAGCTGAATGTTGTTGAAAGCACTGCACTTTCCTTGAGGGTGCTGACACCTAGTCTGACATTCGTCCTCTGCAGAAGTTTCCATCACCTTAACTCTATTTTCCCCAGTATGAATGTAAAGCAGGACATAATGAATAATAAAAGGAGAAAAACAATAAAAGAAGAAAACCTACTTTTGATTCTCAAATGAAAAAAAACTTGCAAACTTTTGTGCATCATGTCTTAAACAGAAGTTTTTTGTTTTGTTTCGCTACAAGTCAGCCAGTCAGAAGTAACAAAACGTGCCCAGTAATGCATATGGCAAAGTCACACTAAACACGCAGAAGCTTTTGAACCTGATTAGCAATGACCGCAGCAAGCCCTCCCTCTGGTACCACGGCTGTCCAGCGCAGAGTACGGAAGCTGTGAGTGTGCAGACAGCTATGCAAGCGATGTCACTCTGCTTCTCAGCTCTTCTCAGCAAGGCACCTGCTGCTCTGCTGAACAAACTACTGGCATATTCTCCACGCATCTGTCACCAAATAGCTGGATGTTAAAAGCACTCCAGGAGAAAGAAATAAAACCAAAACTCACTTCCACCCTTAAATGGAAAGAAAAGTATTAAATGACTTTGCTATTAGTAACCTACTTCCACAGAACAAGAAAGAAATCTCTTTCCGATGCTCTCCTGTCTGAGAGCTGAAGTGGGAGTTACGTTTCAGCTTCTTTCCTATTCCTACACCAGCATTAGTGGCCAGAGGGATTTCTGAAGGAGTCAGAGCTGCCTTTCAATTTCCCAAGCAGATGAAAAAGGCAAACTAGCCTGTGGAAGGAGCAGGAGAGTTCAGAACAGGAGCAAATAAAAGGATTATATATATATATATCTATCTATCTCAAACATGGAAAGCATCAGTAAGTTTAAGAGAACAGCCTGAAGTATTAAGCTGCGTGGTGCAACATATTCCAGCCTCTCAATCTTGACTGCAGAATCAGCAGCTCCAAATTCCTCTGGCGAGTACCAGGAAAGAGGCAATTCAGCTGCATCACTGTTTCTTCACATAATGTGCTGTTATTTTCCAGTTCTAAATAGGGAATGGTGTGTGCCTCAACATTTAAGTAAAACCAATTTATAACATTATTAAAGGATACAGTTCTCTTGGGAAAAAAAACAAACATTCCTACCTACACAAAACTACCTTGCACTTTCTGTACAATTTAAATAAGCTTTACACTCAGAAATCATGTTTCCATTCCTTAACAAAAGGTGCAAATAATTAGTTCATTAAAATGAAGCCATTCTCAAACGGTTTTCCTTTCATCCTATAAATTCTCTTCTGCCTTGTCCAGCTCTAGATATTCTGTGTACTTTGATCACACATGACATCAGAAAATCTTAGATGCAATTTCATAAGCTGAAGAAAACACTAAAACTCCACTGCTAACTTCACATTATGTCTGCTGCCTTTTCTTTATGAACAGTTTTAGTCTTAAGAGGCAAGTCTCTTACTCTGAAACCTTAACAAAGCTCCTATTTCAGTTCTTCAAGTTTTATTTTCCTTGCAACTTTTGTATGGACAAGCTATTTTCAAAACATTTTGAAACCTGTATATGCAACAACAACCTGTTAGCGAGTAAGCTGCCAGTATACACACATTTGCTATATTAGCACATGCTAAATCAGGTTTTTGTTTCTTTACTCCACGCATCCCAAGTTTGCTTAACTTAGTAAAAAGACTACTACTATTGCATTTACCTTGGCATGTATATTTAGTCCTCCCCTAAAAAGCAATCCACCCACATAAGTCAGAGGCAATAAATAACATCATTTATAATCTGTTTAAGACAGGCAAAGGCTACGTGTCAAACATTACAGCTCATCTCTCTCCTCTTTCCAATTCTCTGCTCTATTCATTAGATCAAATCTTCTGCTTTCTCTAATCTGCATTTGCCATTAAAAAACATTAGATTTAAACTCCCTTCAAAACATACAGTACTTAATAAGAGAAAACTGAGGAACTGACAAATGAAATTTAGATACTGCCTTAAAGCTGCGCTTATAACTTTGACAGTTCTTGTTTTATACCTCTATCCACAGCGGCAAAAAACCATTCACAGTCATTTCAAAGGCTCTGAAAGGCTGCCCCAGGAATGTCTGAGCTGAACACAGTCCATTCTGCCCGTCTTCAGTGGTCACTTCTCAGTGGTCAGTCTGGTCTCACATCACAGACTGAACGTCAGAATGGAAGAGGTATTTACCCTCAGTTGATGAGCAGTGTTTACGTGTTTTCACCGATACCTGTCCTATTCCATTTGAGCCAATTACTAAGTTGAGGTTCCCTAGACTGGGACTTTCATCTATTAAGGCATTAAGTTATTAAGGGAGATGAGGCACACAGGTTAGTGCACCTAAGACGAGTATCTGTTATCCTACATCTCTTCTGAACTGGTCATGCTTGACTATAAGGTAATGGACACAGTATAGAGGAGTAAACATCAAACAGTTTCATCCAAGAATTTTCAGGCAAGATCAAACTACACCATTCTGTCAATCCTTTAAGAGTATCTCCTAGGTATGTGATAATGGTTTTTGCCAATAGATCAGTACATCCTAGTTACCAAACCTATAAAACGTTTAGGGAGACTGCACAGTAGGGATGTGCCAATATATGCTGCTGAAAAGATGCTTCTACAGCTGAAACAATACAAACCCTCAGCTTTACAGGCATAGCCTGGACTACACATGCAAGTGGCACAGATCCCATCACGAACCATGCTCATGGAGGTGGAGCACGTGCGTTTCCTACTACAGATAACCCTGTCACTTGCTCTAGTGACAAGCATGTGACTTGCACAAAACAAATACAAGATCTGATGGTCTAAGGAAGTGGCATTTTGTAGCACAGGATAGGAATTTTAGTACTAATTAAAAAGCCTGAAGAAAAAAGAATTACAACTTAAAACAAACTGCCAAGTTGCAAAAGAAACAGTATATATATTGACTGTGATAATTAAGAAAAAATATTGCACATGCACTTTTAAAACGAAAAGCTAATTTAGTGCTTAGGAACACTGTGCTCACTCAAGTCTGCGCTGACTCAGGAGAATGCAATCCCCCGTTTATCCACGGAACAGGTTTGCCTCCAACAGCTGATTCCTCCTACTTCCTCGAAACTCTTTCCGGCCTCTTCAGCAGCAGCAAAACCAAAGCCGTCAGTTGTCCTGGCAGCCAGCTTCAGCGCGTATTGATGTTTTAACTTTGAGCATCAGCAGCCTATGCCTTCACGAGCAGGCTGAGCGCAGCGTCAGCAGCGCGGCAGGAGCAAAACCGCCCCGGCGCTCACCGACCACAAGGCATCTTCTGCGCATTTCACCCCGGTATGTGACATGTCTCAAGCTCAGGACCCACACCAGCCGAGCAGGCAGCACCTAGAAGAGGATTCCGCTTCTGCCTCTGAGCCAGTCACCTTAGTCCGCCATTAAACACATCCGCGAAGGAAAAGCAAAGCCGGGCAGCAAATAAACCTCATTTAACAGCTTTCCTGCTGCTCTTGCCTTGAGGCATTTAGAAGTGTCTAACACCACCACAACAAAACATATCTAAAAGGAACTGTTTGATGACTTCTAAACCACAGAAAAGTTAAAAGACTGATCTAGAAAAATTTTTAAATTAACTTAGAAAGGCACAAAATGGGTCCGCAGCTGAAGTGAAAGAAAAAGGAAAGCTGCATAGAAGACTTCAGTCTCCATTAATTCCCAGCCTTAAATTGCCCCACGCAAGTCTAATGCTTAGATTCCCTGGTAGCTCCTCTAAAATGCTTTATCAGACTGATACAGCAAGGAAAGCAGACATGTACCCTCTGTCCCCTCAGGTCACTTACTCACAAGATATAAAATACCATTCCACTGCTTCTCAGAACACTCTGAAATATTCTTCCATCATTTATGTGACCTCATCCTTAAGTACACTTTTGAAAACAGCGTTCGATGACTTCTGACTCACAGCCAGTGGTTTCACTGGCAGCCAAACATGTGCACTCCAAAACACTCTCAACAATCTAAATTGCAAATACAGTACAAGTATATCAAGTTCCCTTTACAGTTTCTGGCTTCATATGCGAGGGGAAAAACCACTCGAAAACAAACAGAATCAAAGCTATACCCTACCTTATGCAAAGGACTTGAGTTATAGCAGGATCGTGAATGTTTTGTCCAAAAAGATAGCCCAACTGTCTCTTTGTGCTTCAATAAAGCTAAGCAAACAGCTTTCAGCAAGAAACAGAGGGAATCTTTTACTGACAGTGGGTAAAAACAGCTAGTAAAAATACGAAGTAAAAGGAAACACAGAGGGGAGGAAAAACACATCTTTATCCCCTGAAGTACAAGACAGAATAAAAAAAAAGAAAAGTCTGTTTCAGAATGACGGGTTTGGCATCAAAATTCGTAATTACCCTCGTATCTTCTCTCTCCCTTTTGCCTTTCTGAAATTCTAAGCTAATTTGAGAGCTCTCTGAACTTCTTCCCCAAGGCAAAGACACGAAGCAAACTTCTGGAAAACTACCCCGTCTCTTCTGCGTGGCAGAGCACAGCTGTGGAAGGAAAGGGTGTGCTCTCTTTGAAGTCTCATTACTAGCACTTGTATCTGTTAAATATAGCTCTCCCTCCCGCACAGCTCAAGCGATCACACCGTGCGTTTTGATGCCTCTTGCTTGTCTGTACCAGTTGCCTGGCTGGTGCTCTCTCTCAGGTGCCCCCAGAAGAGGAACCTCCCAAGCTACCCGATTTTATCATCCCTGAAATCACTGAAGATTTAGATGACTGGTAAAGAGTTAGCAGCTCTTTCCCCCTCTTCCAAATGCTACAGTTCCAGGCTGTTTTACGGGGAGCGACGCCGGCTCTGCTCAGTGCTGTGCTGCACGTGTAGCTCACACGAGGTGAACAGAGCACTCTACACAGGCCGTGTGATGGTTCTGGGGAGGGAAAAAGACAGGCGATCTGCCATTTGCTTTTTAACAAAGTATCACCTTAAGTTAAAAAGCATCCAGTTCTTATTAAATAACGAAAGATGTGCCTTTTAAGAAGACGGCTGTTATTCTTCAATACCAATCGTCAAGTAGAGACAGCAAGAAAGGTCACCAGGCAATGAAAGCAATCACAGCCGCGACTCAAAGTTAAACACGAGGAAAGGAAGCTGGTACACACGTCACATTGCTGGTTACAATCTTTATGACGCAGGCTTGAAGAAAATCCTAGTGCCAGCGCTTCGGGACAAGTTTCGGCAGAAACAGCTGCCGGGATGGAGGAGGGGGAGAAAGCCTGACAACTCGCATTTTGTGAACAAGGTGAGGCTTATTGATTTGGGGTTTATGAAGACTTTGAATCTCAGCAGCAGCAGAACATTCCGTGTTTGGACACCGCCCCGCCAGCGCCGTACAGGAACTGAAGTGATAACCAGCGATACTGATTATTCGTAGTGTTTGCACTGCAACAGCACACAGCAGCCTCAGTCACAGCTGAAGGCATCACTTTACTGGCCGCTGAACAAACAAAGTAAAATGACAGTCCCTGCCCCAGCAGATCTATAGGGAAAGAAAAGAGAGACAAGTAGATCCATCAGAGCACAGGGAAATAACAGCACAGTATCTCTCAACATGTTGTGGGACACATATACAACTTACCAAAGGCCACAACCAGGCTACTTCTCATTAATTAATAAACATATGCTGCAATTGCGTACCTATTCAACATCCTTCCTACATCCACATCAGCGAACTTCCATCGGAACAGCAAGGCTTCTTACCTTCACCTATGCTTAACAGACTAGTGCAGGACACATAACGCTAAAAGAGAGCGCACTTGGAATACGGCTTGGGCGTCTTCATTCCCTCTCTTCTCTTCAAAGTGACCATCACCTAAAGCTTTACAAATACATCCTCACTATTGTGGTGCACCAGATTAGCATTTGGATGGTCAGAAGATGAGCAACGGGTTACAGCTGCCTGGCTTCTATAAATTCCTTCATGGCCAGAGGCCTCAGATGATGTGGTTACTGCTTCCAAACTCAGCCCACTGAGTCCACTGCAGAGGTCACCCCTCAGGTATCCTATATCCCATGTCTAGGTTGGTCCTTTCTAAGCAAAAATTTAATTAACTAATTTTGATCTTCGGGACCTGCTCTCTATTTGGCATTTCTTGAAAAGATCCAGCAGATTTTTCTTTGAAGTTCATTATTTTTCCCCTTCTCTGTCTTTCTAGTCCTGAAACATGAGGAAGAATCTTTATTTCTCCTCCTTTGAAAGAATGCCTTGAGTTTTAATCATTTAATCCTTGTTACAAAAGCAATTAAGCACACATGTGTTTCTAACTCTCAAATAAGTAGTACAATGGTAAAAAGTCCAAATCAAAATACTTGCCTGTAGACCTGAGAAACAAAACCTAAAATCTGCCTTGTGGCACAAAAAAGTGCATCCCCTTCTCATGCTTAACAGCAAAGTAAATTACTGATCTATTCCCTTCATGTCAAAGTCATATTCTGGGCAAGGTAAACTATCAGTTCATCTGCTGTTGATAATGACAGGCTTACAGAGTATGCCTCAAACATTGTATTTGTTCTACAAGCTAACTGTTACAGAGTTTAGTGTCATGCATTTCCCAAGGACCAAGAGATTGTCTGCTTCTGCAAGCACAGAGAGAGAAGACAAATATCCTTTCAGGATAGCTATTCAAGAGAAAACAAACCAAAATAACAAGAAACCCCCCATCTCACTACATAATTCAGCACAATCACGCCCATTTCTATTAATAACCGGAATTCATCTTAGAAAAACCACAAAACTCTCCACAGCTGAAAGACAGAAAAATCACTAGAGTAATTAACACTCCTAAGCAGAAATTCAGGTTTCTAACCAGAGGTGCCCAGCAACATTTCGGTATCCCTGACCTAGCAGGTATGAGACAGGACCATGTAAGGAGATGCAGACCCTTCTGGAGCAGGGGTTGAAAGCAAACAGGAAGTCCAGGAGTGTCTGAAAAATGCACTAGACTAACCATAAAGGATGAGATTTGGCTGCTTAACATCAAATGGGTTTATACAAAAACAAAACAAAAGAACCTTTGTGCATAAGGCTCACTTCCAGCCATTACACTTAGAAAGTTTCAGTGATCCTAATGCAGGAAAAGACCAAGCCCCTTCTGCTTCACACCACCAGTATAATGCCTCAAGGCACAGTTATCGTCCTGTCCCAATGAAATCAGCACTCTGAAAAATGAATGAAAATGTTGCAAGGAGATGATGATCACGGTTTCATGTCTATCTGAAGCCAGTACAAGCCTGTACTGCTGTTGTCGTCAGTGTTCCCAACTATTTCACATACCCTCACCGCACACAGCACCCCCTCCTTTGCCCAAGGCACAAGTGACTGCGCAGTAGCATGAGGAATTGGATCTGAACTAAAACTTGATTTCTCCCCTCCCCAAGCCAGGTTACTATTAGCCGGGATTAGGTCCCTGATGTATCTGCCTGCTCAGCTACACGACTACTTGTACTCAGACGAAGGAGGCGGCAGCACAGGAGCAGGAGTAAGAATACTTCTGCAAAATGACAGTCTGAAAAGTCGCTGCGAAAGGATGGTGTACACACACGCCCGAAGCCTCACACAGGCGCTCATGTACAAGTCCCATCCGTGCTCTGAACTGACACAAACTACCCCTTGTCCAGAGGCTGTTCAGAGACAGGTCTGTAACCGCACCTGATCCAGTGACCCCTCTTCTTCCTGGGAAAGAGGAGGTCCGCACGAGGCAGCGCGGTCAGCTCGGCAGCCTGACTCAGCAAGGGAACATAGTGCCATACGCCATCATCACCACCGTAAAGGGCTGACGGGGAGGGGGGGAAATCTGGTGTAGTCAGAGGGAACTTGAGCCGGTGACTGAACCTTGAATAGCCATTGATACCTGCAATCCACATAAATAAACAAAGTCACTGAACTTCCCCTGGTTAAAATTATACCCAGTTGTTAAAAAAAAAAGAAACAACAAACCAAACCCTGATCTCCTATGAAACGTCTCTGTGTTTTCCCCAAAGGTCTAAATGAATCTTTCACTTTGTACCATCGTTTTCTTTCACTCAGACCAGTCACTATTACGCATGGTATTAAAACACTTGCATTAAAATGCTAACTTTCTTAATTCATAATTTTTGTTTCTCTGTACAAGTTTGTATGTAGGTCAGCCTTTAATATTGTAGATTTTTTTTCTTGCTTAATCAAAGCCTTGTGTATGAGGACACTGACACACAGTAACAGTAACGTGGTATTATTCAGCCAAATCAAAACACCCTATGTTCAACAAACAGAAGTATAAAACAGATTTACAAACCTATGACACACACATCAGAAATATTTCACAAGTGATTTTCATTTCAAATCTTTGATTACCCTTCTTCTCTGGAAAACAATGCTCTTGGGCAGAGTGGCTTAAACAGCACAGAGCACACAACTCTCGCTCTAATGCACACACACACTTCCACAGGAAAGAAAGAACTAAAGAAAATAAGAGTTCAGTAGCATTCACCAGCTTTTAAAAACTGATAAAGAACCCTTGGAAAAGAGCATTTCTGAACATACAGCAGCACTACAGCACTGCGAACCCTACCTACTTCCCTCTGCTCGGTCAATATTACCAAGGAAACTCCGCTCTGATGCAGTCAACAGATGTTTTGTTACCAATTCCGAAATGATAAAATACCTCCAACAGTCTACAAACACACGAGCAGAGTCATCTCTTCCTCCTGCCTTCAGGAAAATGGCACAAAGGACTACCTGGATTAAAAATTTACCTGTGGTATGGAGAAATCAAAACTAAGCTGATTTTTCTAAGGCACTGCAATTCAAACTGCAAACAGATCCAAAAGCAACGGCAGAAACAAGGAAGAAACCCTGGGGAGATGTGTCTCGAGCAGAAGGTGAAGCTGCTTCAAATGCCACATGGCTGTGCTGGATGGTCCTTGAAGAGGAGATGCCACCACATGGCGCAGATGAACTGAGCTTGTGCTGAATGTCTGCAACAATACATTGAATGTTTGGGTCCAGTTCTCCTCATTTACGCTTCCCATACCACTGCTAGTAACAAACTGGCCGCCGGCCACTGAAAAGAGTGCGTTGTGTAACCTTCAGGTGCTGTGGCAGAATGAACTTGGGGGAATCCTGTCACTGATAGAAAAACACATTCTCTAGAAGACACCGAGTATTTGCACTGCCAGAGCTACTTAAGGTGGAAGAAAACTACTCATCCATCTGGATCGGTGGATTTCCATGAGTCTGTGAAGAGGAGGAACATAACCTGAACGCTCATGCAACACAAAATTTAAGGTTCTTTTCCAAAGAGGTAAGAAACCTGTGTCTGCATTCTCTTCCATGTGTTTTTGGAAACACCGAAGACACACCTTTATACTAAAAAAAAGGGGGAAAGAACTAAAGTTCCCTCACTTCCTTGCTCAGAAAATCCTCATTGTTTGGATGAGCCACTAAATTAACTTCAGCTGTAGAGAAAATGACTCATTAAACAGAACAATCGGAAATTTCACTGAAGAGAGGGGGAGGAGGTAAGCAGGAACTTTAACCTTCCCCCTCTCCTGCCAAATAAACGACACAGTAGTTTGAAAAAAACAAACACAATGCAGTAACACTTCTTAATAAATAAAACAGAAAGCTACAGAAAATTGAGGCAAAGGAAAAAAAAAAGCCAAGCTACAAATGACTGCAGTAGCTCATGCAGCATTTTAATCCCCCAGCTGTATTCAAAACACATCTGAAACCCTTGCAGGGAGCAGCAGAAAGGCAGAGCTATCTCTAAGAGGTCACTTCCTAATGTAGATCATAATGTCAGAAGTTAAACAAATAGTTAAAAGCAAGTTTTGTTTTTACAGTCACACATTTGCCGGACAACATGCATTCACATTCAGTTTTGTATCACATCACAGGGGACAACATGCAAAAGATTTTTTAATGAAAGAACAATTTTTTTTTTCCCAGACTCACCCAAGTTGCTAGAAGAACATCAACAGGAAACATTTCAGGGAGACTGATGCTTCCTTCTGCTGGGGTCAGTTACTTACTGAATCCTCGTATAATCACTAAATTTGAAGAGAATTGGGGGCAGAAAGGTGGGAACACTGCCTGCTTCTCCTATGACATCTTCAGCAAACTGTATCAGAAGGTCTGAAAGACAGCTGTTTGAAGCCACTACATATATTTTTTTATTTTCACCTGAAAATGTCTTCCACATCTGTATGACCTTGTCTAAAGTAGAAAGGCTGATTTGTCAGTGTGGATTTTGGTTTTAGTGGTAAAGGTTTGTTTGAGAAGATGACTAACACAGACAGTTAAACCAGTTTGAATACTAAAGGAGCAGGTGCAGGTTTGCCAGTGAAAGATGCCTTTTCTCAGACACAGCTTACTATTCCTTACCTGAACTAAACCAAGCCATAATGGAGAAGGGGTTTTTCCACCTATACTGCATTCACACTTAAAAGTAGTCCCTCCATGCCAAGTGAAGAGCAAACCCATCACAATAAAATCTCTCTGCTTCTAACCTAGCACGCCTGCGAAGGCTTCTGGGGCGGGGGGAATGCTGGTCAGGACCACTCCTCACTAAAGGCATGGTTTCACAGCAACTGTGCAGTCAGGCAATCTCAAACAGTTTTTGCCATTGGCAAAAGGAGACCCCAGACCAGAAGCAGCAGCAGTGAAGGCCAAGACAACTGTAGTTTCAAGGAGAGCATAAGGCACTAATCACACAAGGTGTTCTACCTGAAGTTTTAAATAACCCAAGTCCAGACTGGGAGAAAAAGTAAGTTTAAATGCTGCCTGAAAGAATACTGCAGATGAGGTTTCACAGTTGGTTTTACCCAAACCAGGAGCAAGTTGCTGCCTAGAGAAGTGGTCTGGTGTTCCCTCAAGTGTTCCCCTGCACCATCAACCGTGAGCAACCACAGGTGATGCCAAAACCAAGTCTCCAGAAGGAATACCCGGTCAAGGAGGCAGCAACAACACCACGGTGGCCTTCAATTACTTTCAGTTGATGGCAAAGCTGTGCCCTGCATTCTGCTTCCAAAGTGGAATGACTACCTGTACTTACAGCTCTTTCTGGCCTTAAATCTACGTACCTGCATGAACTGAGCCTAAAGATGCAGAACAGAAAAAGTCACATCAATGGTAAATGTTGCAAGTATGACTGTAGGATATGCAGATAAAGCCAGAGACGTGAAAACAGATTCCACACAGTGATTTGTATCACTCCTGACTTCACAAAAACAAAACAAAAACCTTCAAAAAGTTACAGTGAAGATCAGTAAGAAGCTACTGTAAGAGCGTATCTGTTAAAAACACAGACAGGTTGCAAAGATATAGAAACAACAGGAGTCCTGTAACGCAAAGGCTATCACTAACTGTTCTCTAGTCCTGTTTATTCTAAGCACACAGCAGTAGCAGTCCTGCTAATAGTCTTTTGCTTTTACCTGTTCCTTCAACCTAAACGCAAATGCTAACTAAAATGTGACCCAAATCCATAAAGCACAATTAACATCAGAGCAGTTATTCAATAAAGGAATAAAAGCTGATGAGCTACTCTAACGAACACAGGAGTAAACAAGCTTGAATCAAGACAGATCAAACGTCTTGCCAATCTTGAGGAGAAGAATTTTTGGAAAAGATCAAATACCCAAGGTAGAAAATAAATTAGATGTTGAATTACAGATCATTTTGTAGCACTTTAGAACTAACTCATTACTATAGCTAATTAAAATTAATGGGGACTTGCTATTAATTCAAATAGAACAGTGTAGTAACAGCTTACAGAATTAAAAAAAAAAAAAAGTTAAAGGGACACATTCTAAATGAGGCATGTTGCCCTGGTCCCATCGACTTCAAGTAGGTACAGCAGTTTATACCAGTTGAGGATTCCTCCCCTTCCCCGCCAAGAGAAGAAATACTTCATGGCACTCTCATGCAGAAGGATCATCATTCAAACCTTCCTGCAAAATACGTTTACACAAATGTTACCAACATCTTACACAATTTTTTTCCTTTAACAATTCTTGGCACATCAATGCTTTCCACTACAGTAATCCCACAAGGTTACCCACATAAGTAACTTCATTCATACCTATGTTTAAAATTTTATAACAGCCTATCAAACTAAGAGATTATGAATCATTCAAGCCATTAAAGCCCAATTACATCAACTGAAACATGAGCTTCCCAGAATTATTCCAGCATCTCCTTCTGCTCACTCAGCCTCTGTACACCTTCCTACACAACTTTGCCTCCTCTAACCTTGTGAAGTTTCTCTTACAGAAGACCCACTAACTGGCCAGCCAATTTACACAGCCTGCCTGTCACTCTTATCCTTCAATACATCTAATCATCCTTTCTCCATACCTGTGGTTTTGTCCTCTCCTCTCACCCTCCTGACCACCCACCATTTCATGTAGTGTCTGCTCCTCCTCTGGATCACACGAGGTCCTGTAACCAGGTCTCCTCTGTGCCTAGGCTTTATTTCTGCACGATCATATCAGTTCAGATATATTTAATCATCATGTATATACTGAGACTTGGCTTCACGGTGGATTAATTCAAATTAAAGTGATTAAAATAATCAAATTCAGATTAGCAAATGAGGAAACTTATCTTTTTATGCTCTTAATGGTCATTCTCAAAGAGCTATAACCACTAAATCATGCTGATTTGCAATATAACCTTTTAATTTAGCATTTGGTATGGTCCCTAGTTAGACAATACTGTTCGTGTATATTTATGCAGATTCTTCACATAAAATTAATGACCGATACAGGTCACTGTTTACTAGCTGGTTAAATTTTGTATTTATGACCTTTCAAGCTGTGTTTGAATTAAAATCAGGATCAAACTGTAAAACAGAATGCTCTGTATTTAGTTATCAGTTAACTAAAAACTAACGAAATATCCTGAACACATAAGGAATTCCGCTGCTTAACAAAATAAACCTTGCATTTAAAGACAATTCCTTTTGGTTTTTTTTAAGCTTCCTCTTTATTTAGTTGGTGAAACTGAGTGGGCTTGGCTACTGTGGACTTCAAAATTTCAGATTTAGTAGAGTTCATCGGGTTTTTAAACTAAAGAACTTTAGAAAGGAAATCCATTTTCCTCTCTTTTCAGTTTCAGTTGATCTCACTCAACTTTGACTACTCGTGTAATTAGGCTAGTCATATACTAAAATGAAAACAAATCTCTCTGGGTATCTACTGAAGAAGCTGCTGTTCTCAAAAATGAGTTTTTAGCACTTCAAACCCTGACTCTGGACACCTCACCAATCACATTCACTAGAGCAATGGTTTTATTTCCTCTAAACACTTGATGGTTATGTTGAGCAAAAGGTCTGTTTTAATTTAACTTAGGTAATATTAGTATATTACAGTATATTTAGGCCTGCATACAGGTTTATTTTTGAGAAAGCCTTACAAAAATTCCTTCAACCTGAACCACCCCACTTTCTCAACCTCGGCTTGCCTTCCCCAGGGATGTGCTACCACCACCTCAGGGTCAAAACAGAATTTAAAAGAAATGTAAATATTTGCTCTCTTCCTGGGAAAGCACTACATCGAGAGGCGGGGAAAAGAGGGGATGTGCATACGGGGAATTGCATCAGTATAACTGAAGAGTTTTATCAAGCTGGTAAATGCCTGTGTAGGCAACCCCTTCGCTCTGAAGGGTATTTCCTAATTAAAAATATGCACCCCGTTTTCCAGAGCCTTCCGACTGAAGAAACCTCTCACCACCACCGCCCAATTAGATCAAATTGGGTGGCTGGCTGTTTTTGTTGTGCGCATGATAATACAAAGACTCTCCAAGTTCCTGCTCAACAAAGGCTTGTGTGAAACAGGCTTTGAAGACACAATAACATTCCTCTTGCGAGTTTCAAGCCCGGAGGCTAAAAGCACCAAGTAACTATTCATTCTTCCATCTTGAGACACATTCCTAACCTAGTTCAAAGGCCTGAAAAAACATGCCCTAGCTACACGCCTGCACACCTTCAGAAGGGCTTTTCCCTTGTACCAGAGCTTGCTAGGGAAAGAAGTTTTACACAGAAAAGAATTAAATGTATTTGAGAGCTATGTTCCATTTTTGACAACCCTTAAATTGTTTAAAGTATTCAAGACTGTCTTGAATGTAAATTGATCGGCTATGTTAATCCATTTAAGAATAAAGTTTCACTATCTACATTTTTAAACTACAATGTTCCCACACGGCGCACGGATGCTAGCAGATACCAGTTTCTTAACTTCTGCTCCCAACAAGCAGCCGTGAGAGGAAGCAGCGGGCACAGCAGTTGTGAAAGGAAGAGGGATGATTTGGAGCTGTTTGGTTTCCATCCCTGCTCTTCTATTTACTTTCATCTATCTCTGTTTTCATTTCAAACTGGTAAGATAGAAGTAAATCATATATGGCTATCTACCCATACCAAGATATCCAAGGAATCCAAGAACATTCTGCATCATGTTCACCAGATGATGATAAAGTCAACAGTATACAAGATTATTTCCAAAATACTGACACTAGACAAATATTAACTTTCAATGGGAAAAATATTTAGTTTTCAACCTACAGCTTCCTAAACAAACTAAATTCCTCTTTATACATTTGATTTTGCTGTTTCTCAGAAATCTGAATACCATTATATGCAAAATGAGGAAATATAAACAGTCACTAAATAATACGTCAGCCTAATTCTAGTTGCCATTCACTTGTATGGAACCACCACAGAGAAACAGCGGGAGCATGCATATGAGAGCAAAGGCAGCCGAGGTGAGAACACCATTTCCAGCAAAGCAAGTTAGTTAAATCTGTCCAGACATCTTGCAGGACCACATCCCAGATGCGCCAGCCAGCCTGCTTTTTGAGATTCCTGAACGACATACAGCAGATAGCAAGCTTCCTTTGTTTGTAATGGTTTTCAGTCCACCTAAGCTTTAGAAATGCTAAGGTTTCCTTACCTGTATTGCATTTTACATATGTGATCAAGCAATTAACTATTTAGTACTCGTGCACTTCCCTTTGTTTTTCAAGGGCAACAAATATTCATTATTCTGCAGTTTAGCTGAACTATTTTATTAAAAACAAAAAAGAAACAATCGTGCTCTGCAATACTGAAAATCAAAAGTGGACCAACTGCTAAAAATACCTTAACACCGCGAAGCATGAAGGGATGGTACACTGTGCCTGCGCTTTGCAAGCAAAGAAGTCAAGAACAGAAATAGGGTAAACGTAGCAGGTTAAAGAGAGGCAATTTTTTCACTTTTAACAAAGCAGTTCCTACCTGTCCAAAATATATATTTTCATCCACCTAGGAATTTAAATTAGTTGCTTTCATTTTCACCAGATGAAAATGGTTCAGTTTTAATTTACCACCACTGCAAAAAGGCGAGCATTACTCATTCTTCCCTTTATGCAGCCATCGTATGGATCTTCGTCCCCACCAAAGCAAAGCATTACCTTGCTCACACCTGCCAGTCACCTCCTCCAGCAAGCCGAGCTGTCCCACCTGTCTCTAGGAGGTGCAACTGGGCTACCTGCTGTCGGTCGCCTCCAAGAAACACAACTGTGTTGTGAAAGGAAAACCCTCAGGGATTTATTCCAAGTAGAAAAAAAGAAAAAAATAAGACAACATTGTCTTAGCCTCAAACGACTAAACAACTTGCTAGTTTATGTCCTCATTATTCTGTAACATTCTGCTCCATAAATGCTACGTTTTACTATTTTGAAGTAACAAGTAATTCAGAATTTGTGATCAGGAATTGCAGGAGAAGAATCGGTAATTACGACAGCACAAACTTTTCTGAGGAAATGAAAATTCATCCCATCTTTCAGAAACTGTTCAGCCAACGTCTCCATCATTTACCTACAGTGCCTGCAAGCGTCAGGAATGCAACAGCAGCCATCACTCCAGCAGAAGTGCCCAAACTTTATTTCTCTGGGTATCACCATGAGAGAACATGAAAAAGCACATCGTACCACACCAGGGAAGGCAGCAGACTTTACCAGCCCTATGACAGGGTAGGCAACATGCTGTTGCATCTGTATCTTCTCCAGGAAAGAGAAGACTTTCTCATTTTTTTCCTTTTTTAATATCAGTATGAAGGCTCTTGCACACCACATGCATTGCTGCTGACGCTGACTCCCCAACACGTGGTTGATCACTTGTTTAGGAATCATCAAACTAAACTGGGAAGTTACTGGAAGACCACAGTCTCCTTGCTCTAGTAATTTTCAAGGTATTTCAGCAAAGTGACTGAACGTTACTTATGCCGAGGCACCAGCACTGCCCTGGTGTGCAGCGCACACAGAGGGCTCCCCAGCTCCCGGGCTGTCTCACCAGCCGAGAGGTCTCCTCTGTTGCTTCTTCCCTGTTCTCTAGCAGTTAAAATCTCCTTTTCTAACACAGCAGTCTTCTCTTCATCTTCAGCATAGCTGGCCTTCATTTTGAATTGCCATCCACTGCTTGAATCTAAAAGCTGCCCTCACTGATCCACACCAGCTGTCTCTCTAGGTGTCTTTTTGCAGCTCTCGTACACAGCGCAGGGCACGGGAAGCTCAAGTCGGGGCCGAAGCAAGCAGTCACAGCTTCGGCCACCGCATTCCGAGCTCCCCACCTCCCTTCCACTCCTCTGCTGGAACTTACAAACCGACAAACAGCCAGACCCCAGCCAAGATACACCGTAAGAGGAGCAATGAACTCAATCTTCTACCTCCCATCTACGCTTCTGAGGTTCTTTTACTCTCTCAACAAAGACAGACGTCTTCTCCACAACTCTGGGCACAGCGTTTAAACACGATGTCACTGGTGACATACAGACATCCAGTATCTTGTGAGGAGAATGAAGGAGGTTTGGGGGTCAGGTTTTTTAAGTCTACAACTCAGTGAAGCAGGGGCAGAAGGAACCCGTACAACCACTGGCTTAGTCTCTGTCACTCCAGCCTTTCGAGCTTTTTACTCCTTCAGGGAACTGCGCCACTGCAGGAAAGCTCCCGTGCACAGACTAGTTATGTATTTTCTTGACTGGCAAAGACAGCTTATGGAGTTCCTGCCCCATAGTTATGTCTTAACAAATATCTGTGCACCACACTGAAAGCTAGACCACTGAAACCGGCCAAGAACCAAGGCTGGTAGATAATTCACATTTGTTCTATTCACACAGATTCTGTATTTCAAAGAGAGTTTGTCCAATGCTTAGGTGCCCTAGTGGGTTACAAATATCCGACCTACACAGACTAGGAAGAAACACCGTCACTTAAAGCTGTAGATGCTCCCAGACTACTACTACCCTCCTGCATTTTATAACATGTATCACCAGACAGTTCAAATGTACAAGTACACTTCAACAGCTCTACTAGCTGTAAAGCGCACAACGTAACTCCATTCTTCCTGAAGCGTATCTTATTTGAAAATTTAACAGGTCATTTCTTCCACATCCCCAGCTTCCAAAAAAATGGAATTTTACAACGGTTGACAAACTGTACACAGGTAAAACTTCCGCGACACACCATGGGAACGGTACGTTTCACCTTACAGCTCGGGTGGCTGACACCAAATCTTCTAACTAGACTCCCAAATTACTGCAAGCAGTTGAACACACACAAACTTCCACTGTCTCACCTACCCGATTAAAAACTACTCTGAAGAAAATACACTTTGCAATTACCCAAGGTTAAATCTCTAATAATAGTCTTCAGAGAACATGACCTAGATATGTCAGACATGATCAGAGAGCTAGATATCAAGACATCTCCTAGTTAGTTAGGAGTGCCAGGCTTATTTAAATCTCCTTTGTCTGTTCACACCTTGGCTTTTGTTATATTTCCTATCATTTCTGTCAGCAGAGAGTAAACCCGTTAAGAATCTTTTTAAAGTTACCAACACCTCTCCTTTACTACCTCTATCTCATGTATTCAAAATAAGAATCACCATGATCACCATTTAGCAAAAACCCAGAATGATGTAAAAATTAAATAATGTCATTCACTTCTATGAATAGGTACTCTAACATATCAGATTACATACAGATGACCAAAAGCCAGCTTTTAGCATTCTCACAAATTTGGAATTCAGATGTCTTTCTTAATATTAACATATTTATGTTGCAGCTCTTACCACAAAATGGAAAACACAAGATCTGCTGTAACAAGCCACAATAATTCTGCCATTTGAAATTTTCTTTTACAAGACATTCTTTAAGTTCAACTATTTTAAGGGAATCTATACTTACTAATCCATAAAACAAATTATGAAACTAATGAACCTCATTTTTAATCAAATTTATAACTGTCCAAGTAGTAGAGTGTAAAGAACAAAATACTGCAGTTAAAAATCTGCATGAATACAGATCTCCTTTCATTATATGACCTTTAGAAAAACAAGGGGGTTTGATGTTAAAATTCCCTCATTCTTATTTATCTTATACTTAATGCAGATTCCTGCTTGTGGTTTACTGCTGTGGTTGTGACAGGGATGCCACAAGACAAAGAATTCAGGAAAGAAGAGCCGGAGGCAAATTCTGCGTACCTTACCTGTCAGTCTGTTAAGGTCAGCACAATATCCAAATAATACTTAAAAAAAAAAAAATCTATTCACAAGTAAGGCACACATGCTCTTTCTAAACTGAGTGTCTATCCCAGTAATAAAGATCAAAAGACACATACAGAAGCAAAAGCACCTTCAGAAACTGCAGTACCATGCAAAATGAGTGCCTCTAGAATAAACTCTCTGCACATATCCAGGCTCTCCACATTTCTCTATACTCATCCTCAAACTTTCACGTACCACCACCACAATTCCTTTCAGATCACGCACACCTTGCCTACCCTTTCAGACCACACACACCTCTCCACCCACACTATCATACCACAGTTTCTCTGTCCCCTAAATCATTTCTATGTCCCATTTCCATCTGCCTCCCATACCAGTTTCTACAACTGTCCCCCAGCCTGCACCTCTAATTCCCCATCACCTTGTGTCAGCATCCCATAGTCTCTCTCCTAGCCACAGTATGGGTCCTGTGAACAGCATTTCCCCCCTTTTTCCTCCTATCTCTTAACAGAGTACCGTATTTTATAACCCATCAAATGCAGTAATTAGTTGTCAATGAAACTTGGCACAGAGGTTAAATCTAGTATCAAATTGGTTTGGGAAAAAAATATCTGTTTCTCTTCCATATCACTGGACACCAATGTATATATATATATTGAAGCTTATGTTCACTAGTGACTTTATTTACACAACGATCTGTACCGAACAGATCCACTTTCACATCTTCAATAAACTGGAAAAAAACACCCCACTTTCTTCACAAACAAGCTATTATACAGTTACTGCAACTTGTTCAAAAGAATATTCAAGTATGTTTTACTTTCAGTACTTGCACTCATATATTTATAAAGTCATGAAAACTGCATAGTGCTAACGAATACCAAAATTTCAGCTACTATCCAGCATTTCTGAAACAACACAACATACTGAAGATACTGGTCAAATAACATTCCCACTCCATAGCTGCTCACTGCACTTTATGCAAGAGTTGTAATTCCCTATTTCCGGGTGCTATCTAAGGAAACATATGATGTCTCCACAGATACCAGTTAAATATCAGCGTCATCCTTGCCCTGTGACGTCCTGTTTCATTTTCAAATTTAAACCACATTCAGAAACCAGTTTAAACATTGACTAAATAAGAAGCCTATGCGCTAAAGAAGTCCAGATAGTACTTCATAATTGACTGAATTAGTTTAGAAATCATACAGTTTCATTTTTTAAGCCAGGAAAACAAAAAAGAAAAGTCCCAAGAAAACTGTCATTAAAACCAAGGTGGGTGGGGAAATAATCAATACTACAATTTAATATAGCTAGACTAAAGGAACTGATCTACTGTCTAAACTACTAAAATATCCAATGAACCCTCAAAAAAACCTAAAAACATTAATTATAAGCTTGTGGTCTTTTTATACAGGAGAACTGTAAATATGCCAGTATGTGGAGACACAGACTCAATTTTGGCAAATAATGAGGTATGGGGAAAAACTCGTGTGTACACACAGTAAGAAATGCACTGTTTTGTCTACAGTAATACCCATAAAGTATGGAAAAGTTTCATAACTTACTGGTATTTACCTTGGTGCTGACTCAAAACTACAGAAACTTCTGTTCTTTCAGTTCTGGAAACAACCTCCCCCCAAAAACCTGATTTAATTGTACACGTCCTGTTCTGGCATTTGCTGTGTTTCGGCTGTCCCACCTTAAGTGAGGAAACAAAACCAACTATTGAAAACTATTAAGGAAACAAAATAAAAAAGCAAGCAATATCCCAACAAAAAAAAAACACAACAGATACATTATACAAGAATTACATGAGTAATTTTCTTTTTAGCACCACACGTATTTTCAGGAGACCCGAACAGATGTGTAGCTCTCCCCCTTAGCAGTGCTTTGCTTTAAGTGGAACTAGACAACAGGCGTAACAACCCTATAGGTGCCATTGTACTGTACTCCGTTTCCTTACATCACCAAACAAACCCAAACCACCCATGAGCTGGGTAAAATAGGCATCATTAAAGCAGCAAGGGAGCCAAGTTATCACTTGCTCACACTAAACATTTTCTATTCGGTGTTATTAGCACTCCCTTTCACGAGTTCTCAGACTCATCAACAAAATGGAAATGAGGCAGGGGAATAATGGTTTTGCTTTGAAGCTGCGGAGATCAAAGCCGCGTACCTGGATTCATGCTACCATCCTACTACAGCCTTTCCTGTTCCTCCAGAGCAAACGTCTAATGGTTTCCTTTTTGGAATATTTTTTGACTATATACTCAGAAGTCAAGCTATCAGCAGTTCATCTTCAAAACCTCTGCTCATTCTAGGAGCCTTCTCTTCTCACAGCAATCCCAAAAGCAGGATCCACAGCGCATCCGCAACATCTGCTCGTCTGTGCATGCAAAACCCTTAGCAGGAGGAAAACGCCTTACAGCAACACCGCTCTCTCCCCTCGCTCTCTCCGTGTCGTAGGCTGGTGTTTCCCAGCATGATTTGGCCGCTGCAGCAATGTGGCCTTCTGGCTAGAGCATAAAGTCCACTCATCAGGGGATCCAAGCACCAGTCACCGCCTAGGCTAGGCACACAGTACAGCACCCAGTTCTCTGAAGCAGAGGGAAGCGTTTGGCCAGGGGAGCGTGCGGGACTGCATTGGAACGGCTGCACTTCTAACAGGATGAGAGCAGAGAGCTCAAAAGGTTAGGGCAGGGCCAGCTGCCCAGAAACAGCCAAGAATATACGACAGGGAAGGCAACAGGATCGGAGAGTGCAGAGGAATGCCGTGGGTGAGAGAGAAATGTTTTGTAATTAACTTTGGAAAACAATGTGATTATTTCAGCCAGTATCTTTGATGTTAAGAGAACTAAGCACACTTGAAAGAGGTTAAAAATACTTCATAATGTAATGCCTGAGCAACTTGGAGGCGGCTGGCAGGGAGGACAGAGGAGCAGGGAAGAAGAGAGGAGTCAGATACCTTGCAGCAAAGCAGCAACAATCATTTTACTGATTAGGAGATGAACGGCCAACATTTGGCGTCCTTGTCTTGTAGTCTGGAGCAACAGAAAATTCCAGAATGGATAAAGTAAGAGTTATCCAGACAGTTTTGGCCTTTGGGGTGGGGTGGAAGGCTGGTCTATGTAGAGGAAAAAAAAAAAAAAGAGCACGTGCAGTCCCTTCGCCACGTCTGAGATTAAAAGTGTAAATCACAACCCACGGAAGAGATGGAGAGCAAAGAAAGGGTACTTAATGCAGCCTTCCCCATCCCTCTGACAGTTGCAGCTTCACCTCTCCCTTCCCAGGTCTGGATGCTCCCTCCCCTCCACCAGACCTGCAAACGTACCAAGTAGCTTTTCCTTCGTCTTTCATGTTGCTCAGACACCGACAAGAGCAACAACCACCGCAGCCTCCCGCGCTCAGCCAGAGCCCGGGCAGCCTCACCTGCCCGGAGGAACACGGCGGGCAGCCGGCCGAGGCCGAGGGAGCACACCCTGCTCGGCTGCTCGCTGGAAAGGGCACGCAGACCTTCGGGGGACTGGAGCACCCTCACTGCACACGGAGTTTTCAGGAGGACAGTTTAGCTTGAGGTGCTCAACAACTTTTTCAGGCATGTGCAAACAGACTGTTTGCAGGCCTGTAAATCACTCACCTCTAGGCAGATTTTCTCAAGGATGGCATAAGGCATAACCTACACAGGCCGATCCACCTGCCAAACCTAAGTTCCACCTCCAAAGCAAAAAAGGTACGAGGACATGTCAAAAAAAAGCTGTAAAAATGATTTAACACAGACAAAACGTTGGTGTTTTTTTTTTTCCTTAACACGCTCAACAACAGACGAGCTAGCCAGGCTGAATTTTGTGAGGAAAGTTTCAGCGGATGGTGAGAAATCTAGCCTGGGAAAAGAGAGTCCAATAGGGTTAATGTCCGAGAAGGCTACCAGCAACTAACAGGGCTTTATAGTGGGAAGGGAAAGGAACAGCCATGGCTACAAACTCCCCACGTAATTATAGCCTGACTCTTCTCCTGCCACCCAGGAGAAGCTGTGCTTGCTCAGTCCCATCCTAATTTTAGGAAGTAAGAACTGACTTCAAACAGCAATTACTCTATTAGACACTACCTTTCACAACGCTGCTCTGAAAACTATCTGCATAATATTTTTCAGCATGTTCTTTTATCAGGTCTTCCACGTCCTGATCCACCACTGAACAGCACAATCACAGCAGGTATCTACCCACCACCACGATGGAAAACATTTCCACAGCTTTCATGATGACACACAAGATCAATTAAATGAATTGTCTATAGCAAAAGTAAACAGTGCATTTGGAAAAAAAAACTGTGTGAGTAAACAGTTATGACAGTGCTCCCCCCCAGACCTGCGCTCTCATACGCTTTCACACGTTTATTATTTATCCACACGCTGACAAAGGATTTTCTCTCACATTTGCTCCCTTAATCTTAGCACACAGCTGGGGCGGAGGGGGAGGGAAGTGATGGTCCTAGCATTGTGAGTTCCAGCCCAACATGCTGCATCCTCTGGCAAAAATCCCCTCCTGAAGAGTTCACAAGACCAACGCTGCTCTCAGCACACACGGATTCCCAGGGCAGCGGCAGGCATCGCAAGGACAGTCTCGACAGGCTCTTGCCTGTCATCCCAGCACAGAGAATGGGTGTGGCAGTGTAAGCCTGGACACGGACAACGTACTGCAACAGCCAGCACGCTCCTGTCAGACATCCACAAAAATAATCACGTCCTACCAGTTACCATTTGAACCAGACCAGCAAGGATCTGTGCTGATCTTAAACCTCACCGCCAACTTTGGAATTAACCTGCTGTTCATAAGTCATGTAAGACTAACACCTAGTATTGCACTGCTTTAACAGGCAACAGCAGCAAGTGCTAAGTAGCCAATGCGAAGAGATTGTTCTGCCTTTGTTCAGGTTATAAGGATAAAAATACAAAAATGGTGAACATACGATCCCAGGCATTGTATCCAGACCAGCCCTCAGCGTTCCCTTGAGCCGAGCGAGCAAGCAGTACAAATAGTAAGTTTATTACACTTACAATGTAAACAGTGGCACGAGATTCATCCCCTAATGCCATTGCACGTACTCATCCTAACTACCTACACCACTGCAATTGCTGCTGCTCATGTAGAAAACCGCTGAAGCCAAATTTCGCAACAAGATTAACCGGGTAGCTATCTGCTACGGGTCATCTGCACCGGAAGGGTCTTCACCTCCCATGCAAGGTCTCCCGCAGGTGCACCGCGCTGCGCAGGCTCTACACGACCTGTGCTTGGTACGCGCCGCACGAAGCTCCCCGGTAGCAGAAACCTCACACTGCTTCCCGCACCGCTCCCACCCGTCTCACACACCTGTGACCAATCCGCAATAGCCCGGGGGAAGTTACTTCCAAATCAAAACCAAAAAGTTCGAAGGACAAATAGAACACATCGGTCGACGTCAACACACCGCGCACAGAGCCCCATCCTTGCGCAGCCCGTAACGCTGCTGCGAGCGTGGGGCAGCCACGCTCAGCACCGGCCGAATCACGAGGGTCGGGTTCAACGCTCCGCAGGCGCCGCAGCCTGCTCTCGAACTCCCAGCACCTTCCAGACACATCCGCACCCGCGCTCGCCGCGGCCCTGCGAGGCCGATGCCCTTCGCCATGGTCCGCAGGTGGGAAAGCGAGGGCTGGCACGGCCGGCGGCCCTGTGCCGGGCCAGGGAGCGACCACCGGCCACGCCGGCAGCTTCCCGCCTGCAGCCCCCCCGCC
>Ga0065711_1031878_pt1 | contig 28506 bp, 13 predicted proteins | sample Hoacrofraction12_FD_59098 | JGI IMG/M metagenome (GOLD analysis project Ga0065711, IMG submission 59098) | Hoatzin crop microbial communities from Cojedes, Venezuela - Epithelial fraction 12 v2 (version 2) | ecosystem: Host-associated > Birds > Digestive system > Esophagus > Crop | place... | reverse complement strand
GCACTGGAACAGGCTGCCCAGGGAGGTTGTGGAGTCTCCTTCTCTGGAGATATTCAAGACCCACCTGGACAAGGTCCTGTGCAGCCTGCTGTAGGTGACCCTGCTTCGGGAGGAGGGTTGGAGTAGATGACCCACAGAGGTCCCTTCCAACCCCTACCATTGTGTGATTCTGTGATTCTGTGAAATTAAGAGAGTTTTGCAATTAGAAGGAGCAGGATTTCAGTAATGACCTGTGAAATCAAGTTGGGGTCACCCTAATAAACAAAATTATTTGTTTATTTCTGCAAGAAAAAAAAATGTATATAGCTGTACTTTAAAAACACACAGTTTGTTTTTCTTGCATGTCATTATAAGTGAGAACAAGAATATTGAGAACTACGGAAGAAAAAAAATCAGAATTGTAACGGATTTTTTTGTCAGGAAAATTAAGTGTTAAAGTCTCCAGAGTAATTTATCTGCAGGACTTCTACAGGTTATTGTATTTATTTTAAAAGTAACATAGTGCAATTTAAAAAAACAAAACTAAATCACTTTGTCTATGCACACCAAACTAGCTAGCTGGTCAAGGCAGGTGATAGACCCACTCTACACTGCACAGGTGTGGCCCCACCTTACGACCACTGTGTGCAGTTTTGGGCACCTCAGTATAAGGAGAACATCAGACAATTAGAATGTGCCCAGAGGAGGATGAACGAGATGGTGAAAAAGGTCTTGAGGGCAAGACATAACAAAGAGCACCTGAGGTCACGTGGCTTGCTCAGCTTGGAGAAGGGAAGGCTGAGGGGTGACCTCATCACAGTTTACAGCTTCCTCAAGGGGTGCAGCAGAGGGGAGGTGCTGATCTACCCTCTCTGGTGTGACCAGCGATAAGAATGAAGCTGCATCAGGGGAAGATCAGCTAGGACATTAGGAAAGGGTTCTTCACCAAGAGGGTGGTCGGTCACTGGAACACGCTTCCCAGGCAAGTGATCACAGCATTAAGCCTGTCAGAGTTCAAGGAGTGTCTGGACAATGCTCTTAGTCATATGATTTAGTTCTAGGTGGTCCTGTGAGGAGCGGGGAGTTGAAATCAGTGATCCTTATGGGTTCCTTCCAACTCAAGATATTCAATTTCAAATGAGTTTTGGCTGATAAAGGGATCTTATATTTGTTGTTTCCTGTAAATGTTTTAAATCAACTAAATAAATTCCATTCTTTTGAAGTTTTTTTCAACATATACGAATACATTACATGCACAGAAATATTAAAGTAATAAAAGATTAAGAACATACTCTGAAAAATGAATACTGTGAGTGAAAAATGTCATGCTTGAATTCCTTGGCAACAGAGTAAACTATCAAGGTATTGAAATATAAATGTTACTAGAATGACTGGTATGTTGGCCTGGTTTTGCTGTAAAGTGTTCCGTGAGTTTCATCCTTTTGGTTCAGTTCTCTCAGCACTTCAGGTGGTTCACGTGGCTCACTTAATGAATTTTTTTCTTCAACTGAGACTTGCATAAGTAGTTTCAGATTTAACCTTTCTTTCCTACTAATGCAACAACATTTTCAAAAACAATATTTACATAGATTGTAAAACACAGGAATGAAAACAGGAAGAAAGTTCTCTCTTTGCATTTTTTTTTCATTCACCATTCCCCCAAAATCACTGCTTTCTTTAAAAAAATTAGCTAGTTAGCTAATGAAGCATTCTTGCAAATTGTACAAGAGCACATATAAATATATACTGTGTGCATTTTCTGTGCTCTTTTTTACTAGTCTACAGATAAAGAAAAATAACAAAGCCTCTGGTTCAATATGCTCAAGGCAATGGAACTCAAAATACACAATCTTTAGTATCAAAACTGATTATTGCTCTTTTTTTGCCTTCTTATACACCTCAATGGGACACCAAATTCTGTACAGTAGTATTTCTCTGGTACTACTATAAGCCAAGCAAACCTTGTCTTCTATGGATCTACCCCTCTTCTCCACTTCTTTTTCTGTATTCTGCTGTCCTGCTGCTCACTCTAGAGTCTACTAACAGGTATCTGACTGAGTTTAAGATAAGGAATACAGTCAGAATCAACGGACTTACCATCAGTCTCATGTATGCACACAAATGAGAGACAGTTGTTAAAGCTTGACTCCAAAGATGCAAAGGTGAAAAAGAGAAGTAGTCTAAACAGAGGGACAAAATTTCCAGGAATTTTTTTAGGATAAGCAAGAGCTTTCCACTGTGTGGAAAGTAGGGTAAATAACAGGTTTTTTCCATGATCTGTTTATTCTGAAGCCTTGCATGAATGACACATTATAGTGAAGCACAGTGTCCCCAAGCTTACATACTGTATTTTCTGAAGAAGATGCCTTTTAATAGTGAAAAGGCATTCAAATGTAGCTGAGCCATGGATGTAGTTATGATTTTTTCTTTGAAAGCACTTTCTTTTTATATTGGGTTTACAATACTCAGCTGTCAGAACTGTGCTTGTAAGTACCACTCAGAGATGTATCCAAAATCCAGGACTACCTAGATACTTCTCATTTGCCTGAACTCTGCACTCACTGTGCAGGAGTACACTGTACATGTACGGTAAGGCTTAATAATCACACATAATTATCTCAGTCTCAAATATACATGCAATCTATGTGTGTCCAGCGCTGTTCCCACTGTACTATTGCATCCACAGCTGGCTGTGGATTGTCCAGGTTGAAAAAAATGTAGATCTTGGACATCACTGATCATTGGTTCAATACACCACTGCACACAAACATCTGCACACTACAGACAGTATGGTTAGAAGTGGAAATTGCACAGAGAGACAAAGACATTAAGATGTCAGAATCTCTGCATTTGTATCCTGTGCCCACATCAGCCGAAAGTCTAGTTTGTATTAATTGAGTGTTTTCCACAATAACAAACTCATGATTCTATTCCTTCATAAACATTGTAGGGCTTATTCTAAAAGAATATCTCTCCTGCACGATATATAGTGTTCTGGTTAAACTATCCTGCTGTTCTGGGAGAATGTACAGTAATGTACACAGAGCTGAAATAAAATTCTTATGCAGTTTCTAGATGAAGAACTGAAGTACAGAGAGAGACTGTCCCTATTTGAGGGGCTTACAAGCAGCCCATATCATTTTAGAGAATACGGTGCTGTCTTTTTAAAGGCACTGCTGAGACCCTCTCCTAGGGATGCTGGGAACCTGCTGGGATCTGCGACCCATAACTGAATTCACAAAGGCAGTTGTACTGCCAATATATCTCTTCTTACTAGAGGCCTAGTTAAAATCTGTTCTGTGGGGGGTGGTATCCACAGAGATACGTGGGACAGAAATTACGAAAAAGGTGAGGCTAGGGAAAGATAATGTTGGTAGTGAGAAAACAGGAGCAGCTAAATCCATTTCACAGGCAAAATTCACTGGACACACTGCATAGATTCAAGCATGCATACAGAGGGATGCAAGAAAGAAAGAAGTAGCAAAAAAAATGAATTACTGAGTTATCATAGTACATAAAGCAATCGTAACAGCAGGAAACTAGCCTAGCTGAGACGGTAGAGTAAGTACAGTTTTTTTCCAAAACCATGAAGCTTCTGAAAGATAGATATCTCTTAATGCTGCAAAAGACCTGGTTCTTTGCAGATGTTTTGATCTACCTAAAATTCATGAGTCTTATCTGTAATTATGATACTCATTATAAGAGACATGGATTCAAATCCGATATGGAATGAATTCTGAGAGATACAGATTTAGATCAAGGAGAAAAAAAAACATTCCAACTTAAGACTGTGATGTGCTGCAGCAATACCAGGATAGGACAAAATGAAGACTAGTAGAATGAAAGATGGAACCCTACTAGTGAGAATAAGGAAGAGAAGGTAGTGGAATAAAAAGCAGAGATTAAAAAAAAAAAAGATGCAGCAAAGTAAAAAGATTCCCAAAAAGACTCTGTAAAGCAAGCATGTCAAAACTCTAAGTTGTAGAAGCTGCCCATGATTGCACTCCTGTTCAGTAGTTCCCGGTCAGTGCGCAAACAAAATACCAAATCAAGCACTAAGTCACATGCACAATGTTTCTTTTCCGCTTCATATAAAATATTTCTTAGGTCAAAGAAAGACTGCTATGGACAGCAAGCTAAACACCTGACACTGCCAGCATTTTTAGAAAAGAAAGTATAGGAGGAGCTGGTATACAGATGGCTCATGAACAGAAACCAGCCACAAGCAGAAGTTCCTGAAGTGGCAAGTGGTCTTCTCAGGGTATTTTTCAAACTGTTGTACTGTGATAATGATGCTTTCTTTTTTTTTCTTTTTTTCTTTTCTTAATAGTTTTTATTCTGTTGTCTCTTTTTGAGAGAAGGGAAATGAAACTGCAAGGCTGAACAGAATCTTGCTTTGACATGTAAAATATCTGCCTATTTTCCCTAAGATCACTGTCAATGCAAGGATAGAGCTGTGTCCTTTCTTTTCTTCTCCCAAATCTTTTTGAAAGAAAAATGAAAAGCAAAATTTGATGTTGGTGAAATCCAAATGCTAAGAAATATGGACAACAAAAAGTTATTCTTAGGTACAATGAGATACTGCATGCCCACTGTGAATCAAAGCAACATAAAACAGATTTTAGAATGAATAGAGTAATGGGGTAGGAACAAAAGAATTCCAGTAGCTGCTGAATTCGTTTCCAAAAGGCATTGTTTCTGCCTCTCAAGAAAATGTTAAGTGCTATGAGGGCAATTCAAAGATATATTTAGACTCCTATTCTGTGCTAAACAAATACACCATTAGAGCAAATGTAAGAACTAATTGCCGCTAACTCCAAGTAAGCAGTTACCTGCTTTACTGTATAAACATATGTAGTTTAACTTAGAACAACTAAGCCAAATTAAGTGGAACTGGGAAAAAACAAACAAACAAAACACAAAGAACTGATCAGTTTGAGAAAACCTCATTCTAAGGAACAAAGTCAAAATCCCATGTCACAGTACAATCCTGAACCAAGTTCCTGAGCTAAATTGTCAAACCTGCTAGTCATTTTTTAACCCAGTTTTTCTAATTCAAGTTATATGTTCCACAAACTTTGTGGATAGTATTGTTTTACATATACATACATATCCATGCAAGTAGATACGTATCTGTGTTCATGAATGTGTTGTATACGTACATAGGCATACATATACACATACGTATGTACATAAGATTTGTGCTGAGAGAAAATTTTGCAAAATAGAAACTGGAACAAAAACTTGTTTTAATAATTCACATATTTTTCTGCTGAAGATACTCCATATAAACTCTGTATGTTGTAGTTGCAACTTATGGCTTACACGTATCTTATTTAAATATGATAGCAAATAATTATTTATAACATTGTTTTCTTTGTAACTGCTGAGTGCATAACTATTCTGAAGACAAAAGAATCACACTTGATTCTGGAAATCCTGTATATTCACTGTTATATGCAATAGAGAGCAGTGAGTATAGAAATGAGGAAAAAATGGCATTGTGTGTAAAGTCTTTCAAGATACAAAATTTATGTTATTATAAGCATTATATGAGAAGTCAGAGGACTAAGGGTTATTTACCCACCACCTCTGCTCCCCAAGAATATGAAATTTCATATTTCTAAAACTGCTTAACAGGTTTTTAGTGCCTAGGGTTATTTGACTACTGCAACACATGGAAAGGAAAGGGCTGAAGGAGAAGAGGGGAATGTGAGAAAGCTAGAAAAAAGAAAAATTGAAATTAGATGAAGAAAAAAATAAATTACTATAAAAAAAAGGAATACCCAATCATTTATATTTGATGAGAATGAACATATTGCCCAGCAATTCTGCTTTTGCTTTTCTTAGGTGCTGTAATTCCTGCTGAACCAGATGGCATGGTAAAATCAGGTTATGTAGACACACATCTCGTACATAACTAGGATTACAAGGCAGTCTCATATCTCCAGGAGGAATAAAGTACCTTTGTTCCATTCCTTTTTTCCTCTTTCACCAAACTTTACAGAGAACTAGAGCTACATTTCACATACTAAATCTGACTGATATAATACAAATTTAAAGTTTGTCTGTCTGGTTTTCTGTGGTTGTGAATCCTCTTCTCCACTGGGATGTTCAGAAGTTCCCAAGAACCTGCTAGTAGCTACTCATTACTTCGTTTTTTTTTCACATAAAACTCTGGAAAATGAGAATATAAAGAATATTTATAATTTTGACAAAATTGAAACACATAAAATTTCTTTCAGTATATTCCCAGTTAGAAACATACGATTTATTTCACATAGTGTCCTTTATTCAAGCAAACAGGGTAGTTCAGTAAGCAAAAGAAATAATGATGACTGATTTCCCATGTCAGGAATAATTTTTTAGATTTTACATGACTGTTAATTTGGTACCAAGCAAGGCTTTTCTTGATGCTAGGTCATTCTCTGTGTCCTGCCCACGTAAATTTTTCATGTTTATTGAAGTGAAGGTTTCAGTATGAGCTCAGCCTCATTAAACTCTTTTCTACTGGGCTGATTACAGTTATAAAGCCTGTAATATTCAGGGACCTCTTACTCTTCTTGCTAATTTCAACCAACATAAAGAACTGACTCAAAACTGTAAGGAAGAAGATACCCAGAGACACAGACAGAAAGAGAAACCACAATCGCGTGAGCCTTATCTCCCTCTCCTTAGGGAGCCATATTAAAAAACCACTTTATGACTGTGGGAATTTTAACTTGAGGGATTTTTTCCTGGTAAATAGCTAGTTGTTTTTGTTATTTTTTACTGCCACAAGAAGGTTTGTTGACTACCATAGGAATACTCCAGTGAGAAAATTTTACTCACATGAATAAAAATGTGTTGGACCAGAGTCTAAGAAAGCATGCTAATTCCTTTGGGCAAACCAGTATTATCAACATCTGCAACACTATCCTGAGGCAGAGCTTATTTGCTGCTTAACATTCCTGAATGTGTTGTGCAACAGACTAGCACAAGGCGACTCTGCCCAGATGTTCAACATCAGGCAGCTGGAGCAGGTAGCATGCATCATGCACAAGTAGTTTATGCATACACAAACCTGACCTACTTGACTATTATACAATAAATAAACTAGAATCAATGACCTAATTGGTCAAAGGCACAAAGACCATGGCCACGAGATCACCTGGCTGATATATTCATCTTCAGATGAAAACATTTGTGAGGGTCTAACTCAAATGTGGCTGTGATCAGCTTTTCATTATGTACACATTGCTTTAGTTAAGTATATGGGAAAGAGCACTCGACTAGAAAGAGGTGAAGTACCTATTGCAACTTTGTTTAAAATACAGGGTAAGGACTTTGCAGAATTTATTGGATGATACCAATAAATGTAACAAATATACTTTTATATAAATTACTTCAGAGACACAAATTCCAATAAATTGCTAAAGCATTATACAGAAAAAAAATAACAAACAATATTAAGCCCGTAAACCAGCCTGTTTATCTCTTATATAAAATGGGATAATATTTTTATTTTTCAAGGGCTTAACTGACTTTGAGTCATTGCAAAGAGTCATTCAGCTTATATTATGAAGTTTGAAGCTGGAGTTAAGATTTTCAAAGCTACCTTTTCATTGCTTTTGATTGTACCATACCCAGGTGCCTCACTGCTGACTAAGACATCATATTACTGGTAATTGAAGAACTGTAATACTCTGAGGGTTTCTGACACTCTTTGCCAGTCAGTTTCTGTGCTCAAAATCCTTTCCTGCAATTCCAAGTCAGGTGTTGCCATGGATTCTTGAAACATTTTGAAGAGAGTTTGTATCATCCGTCTGCATCAGAATGAGGGGGTCATTTGATCAGTTACAGCAAGGCATGTAGCTGATAAAAATTTTATCAACTATTGAAGCTTTAAATACAATTCCATTGTAGAGGAAGATTAAAGCAGCAGGTGTTTCAAATTATAACAGTCAGTAGGATATAAAAACAAGTCAATTAAAGAATTGAACCATTAGGTAAATATTTTCCAAAGAGAATTAGCAAGTATACAGACATCTGTGGAGATATGGATAAGAATGCAATTAGACACGTGTTTGAATATGAAGTTGTTCTGAACTTTCAAAATATATTTGGGACTGAACGAAGTAGTGGATTAGTCTATTTGGTATAATTTTGGAATCAGGAAAAAAAATAAAGAAGTACAAAGTAACAATGACAATCAATGGAAGATTGGGGGAGTTTTTATGTTAGAGTACTTCTTTTGACTGAGATAGTTGTTTGTCCTCTTCTTTTTTTAAAAATAGTATCATTGCTATAAGCCAGCACAATTCCGAAAGAATCAAGGAGGAACAGATAGAATGAGAATAAAGCTAACAATATTTAGAAGTGCTTGTATCTCTATAAATTACAACAGAAAAAGATTTCACATTTGCTTTGATGATAGACAAGTTAGAAAAACAGGAATTTAGACCCTAAATTCTCCTCATACATTTGCTCATACTGCTAAGATATTATTTATGCTCTCAAAATTTCAGCTACCCTTTTTAGGACAGATGCCCCTTTTTAAGTATGATCTACAGCAGGAAATAAATGTATATATTAAAAAACTACAAAAAAAACCCAAAGATTGTCCTCATTCTCCCCAATGAAACTTTAAAAATGCAGTTCTTGAAAATTTCCAATTGAAATAAAGCACTATAAGAATATGCCTATATGTCTAGAACCTAATACATGTAAATGAACAAGGATTGAAGGGACAAGAGCATGGTAATGCTTTGGCCAAGATTTTTCTAGTATTTTACATCAGCTCTGGACTTGCATTAGGAACCTGGGATTAGGCATGGGATCTGAGTGCGAAGAACTCGGGAACACAGCTGAATTTAGTTCTGCAATTCTACTCGAAGTCAAATAAATGTTAGAGCTAGGAAAAAAAATCAAAGCAAATTTAAAGTTGATGGAGATACAAGACATGAACTGTCTTGCTGTGCTAAAGAGGGAAAAGTGGTGTGATAACATTTTCAAAGTAATAATTATTTCTGATTTTTTTTACTCTCCCCATAGCTTGTTTCTTTTAAAATACAGTATTCCTGTGTTACTCCAGCACCAGGAATCTGAGGTATTTCTATGATTACTATTCCTACAGACTATGAGATAAGGTGGAATTAGCTACTTTAAGTTGTGCTTGTTTTTTATGTCTATTTCCAAACTTTCAGTAAGCCGAACTAAATAAGACACAAGAGGAATAAAGAACCAGATGTCCACTTTGAAAACAAACCTAATAGTTTATAAATAGGAATTCAAAAATACTTTCAACAAAGTGTTTAAATAATTGCTATCTATAGTCGTGTACAAATCCTAGTAGAGGAAAGGTCCAGCCAGCAAACTCTCCTACCTCTAGAGATCACAAATAACAGATAAGTAGACAAGAGTGTGAAATACAGAAAAACAGTATTTCCCCTCTGCATCCAGTGACGTGTGTCTCAATCAGCAAATAAACCACGTAATGACTTTGTGCTGAATAGGTTTTGGTGAATTTTTTCTTCTATTTATTTGCCCAGTCCTTTGTGACACCACCTAAAACCTTGGTACTACATCTTGGGAGACAGTCCACTCGTTGTGAACACGATTTTTTTCTTCACAAATTCATTAGAGAAAACCGGACAATACTCAACACCAATAAATGACTAGCCAGAACAGGGTCAGCTCAAAACAGATTTCACCAGACTGAAGAACTCATTGCCTCAACTTATATGTACTTTTAATGCATTAGCAAACTTAAAAAAAAAATCAAAAAGAATAAGCACACAGTTGTAACAGTATTTAATAGTACACTTCCTGTCTGGTCTTCTTCCTGAATTATATTTTCAGTGACTTCATCATCTTTTCCAAAAAAATCAGAAAATTATCTTCTCTTTTTGTAATCTGAGTAAAGGGCAGCAAGAATTCATGCCCATTTCAGAAAAGCTTCAACTTTCATTATGCCTTTGTGAAAAAAGCTACACTAACCCAGGAATACTTCATAGCAAAACAGAATAATAGTCCCTTCACTATGAAAAACTCAGCCAGCAATGTTTTATGTTTTCTTTTCATACTTGCACATTCTACTTTACTAAATTAAAAAATTACGTTCTGATTATTGAGTAACGTCTTTCTCTCTGCAAAGTTAAATTCGTTACCAAATGACAATGACTGAAATTGAAGGAAAAACAGGAAAATAAGAATGTAAGCTTACTTCTACAAGATCAATGTTTTGAGTCATACCGTTGGTAATAAATGTGGATTTCTTATAAATACTACATTACTTTTAAATTCTGCTTTATGAGAAAATAAATTGCATGCAGAAAAAAAAATTCAGCAAAAATCTATATTTAAAAAACCCCAAAGTGATCTTATACCTAAGCATGTCAGATGCAGTAAGAAAAGCAATTTATAAAGATTTGAAGTAAATTTGTAAAATATTGATAAAAATGACTTTATAGGAACAGCAGAATTCTTATGGATGATGTACTGCACTGTAGAAATACTTGCAGAAATGAGCCTTTTGGCAAATCTGTAATCTAAGAGGCACTAGATAGTAGAGGAAGAATCACTGCACAGTCAGTGTGACTGACTAAAAGATAATTAATCTACAGACCATTAATAATCAGAAAGACAATTATACTAGAGAGTCCATATCAGAAAGCAGTTGAGTGCCATTCACTGGCTAAGTTGATGGTATTATTTATACAGTAATTTAGCATTGTTATGTACACTAGTGTTATGAAATATCTGCTATACATATTATTCAAGTAATTCTTCCCCGTTCTGATTAAATAGCAGCTATTAAATATCAGTAAAAGTAGAACTAGCTGCTTTCTGTCTTGAAATATAGCTTTAAGTCTAATACACTTTACTCAAGATTTTAAGTTATGCCTGTATAATAGATTATAGCTGAAATTAAAAAAAAAAAATTCGTCTTTCCAGTGTCATTACTGTTTAATTGAAGACGTTTGAACATCCAAGAATATTATCTGCTTTTTCACCCAGGCAGTAGAGGATTTCAGAAGTCATCATGTTCAATTTCCATAGATGGTATAAACTACAGGGCTATCGTCATTTCTTGCTTAATCTATAAACCATTCTGTGCAGGTAAGAGGGTTGCTATGCTTGAAATGCATGACTAGCTACACAGACATGCATACACACAAAAAAAATACTGATAGACGTATATCTTCTATCTGTCTACAGACAAAGGCCTGTCTTGGCAAGGAGACAGGTTCTTACTGGACACAAACAGGGATTACCCATTTGTCTGTTCTACAACCTTACGCCTGGTAAACAACATACTATCAAGTCAATCAGCTCTCTAAGAGTAGGATGTATTTGTATTTAGTAATCATAACCTATTCACAAATTAGCAACTTCATAGTATGATTTATGGTACCACTACAATGTATAGCATAAAACACTTTTGAACAGCGTCCCAGAAGATTGGCACGATTTTATCCTTGTGTCTGTCCCCTGCCTTCCAGAGGGCTCTTCAGTCTTATGTAGTTCCCTGTCTTTGAAATAAGCACCACTGAAGCAACTTCTCTGACTCCTGAAAGCACCTTGAGCCTACATGTCATTAGTCCTGAAGAAATATCCTGTCATTGCTTCAGCATACTTTGAGTTATTTGTATTTTTTGAAAAAGCAGCGAAAGAGTTCTTACTGTTCTGCAAGTCTTATGACTAGTTCCTCAATGAAGTCCCCTTTTAACTGGATTTGACCCCAAGTTATACATTGTATAGTGTATACATTGTTATAATATAAATATACACATACACATACTTATAACATACATATACATATAGTATACTTTGTATAGTGTATAAATGCAAAGATATTTACAAATACAAAGATACTGCACGTAACAGAAAAAGACTTCACACTAAAATCTGTCACTATTGCTGATGACGGAGATAAGGAATCTTATTAGAAATAATAAAATATCCTTGAGGTGATATATTTTTATATATATATATAGCTACACACACATATATATAGAAAATATACACATGTGTATACAGAAAATATACATATTTTTCCCCCTCTCCCACTCCAACAAGAAAAAGAGAATCAGATACTGGTAGCTTATATATTAAAATCAGTAAGGTAGACTTAAAAAAAAAAAAAGGTGGACCAGCCTCCAAGAAAGACAAGAAAATGATAAATACTTTTCCAAATGCACTGGGAGAAGGAAGACTAACAAAGAGTCTGCAGGCCCAACAGATTATCACAGTATAAAGAAAACATTCAGAGGAGGTAAGGCTACATCAGAAGACAAACGGAAATATTTGTCCCCCTATTTACTGTGCTGAAGTTTGGAGAAATTTGCATGCCAGAAACTTTTATTTGCAGGGAAGGTGCTGAATAGATATGTGTCAGATTGAAATATAAGTTGAAAAAGCTTTAAAGCAAACTCATAAAATGAATAGCAGCAGATTACTAGGGCTAGAAGGTATTCAATACAGAGTTCTTGACCAGCCCAGAAATGAAATGGCTATTTGTGGAGTGTAAAATGCACGTGAAAATGCATTCACATGCCCAATGCATATGGGCTAGGTTTTTTGTTTATTTGGGTTTTTACTGTTTGTAAAAGTTTCACTAGATTAAAAATGTTAGCCACTGAGTATTACTGCAGATGCAGTGTGCCTGTTTCTGTCAGATTAAGGTGACCCAAGTAACCGCTACCTTCTGTCTACATGATAAACTGTAACATAGTCACCTCTGAAATGAACCATCTTGACAATGAAATGGATGAGAAAGAAAAGCATCATACTGCATTGTTCTTACTAACTCTGTGTCAAGTATAGCACAAGATTATTCGTTTAACCTACTATGTTATAAGCCACATGTAATTCCTAATGTTAGAAATCTCTAACTGTTTGCAGCCAAACTCCTAATAAAATTTTGAACTTTTCACAGATCTTCAAAGACATTTGGAAGATTTATTTTCAAAATTCATATAATTATAATGAGATAATTTAATTAGAGACTCAAAGATGTTCTGTAATTGAACCCTGCAGCATGATCTTCCTTCCAAGAGAAGCTTACTCTTCGTGACACAGTTGAACCAATGTAAAAAGGTAAAACCAGCTTCAGAATCAAAGGCTTAGAGGTAGTTTTTTGTTACCTAGAACAAATAATTGTACTCCAAAACCCAATTTATTTTCACATTTGTGCAGGCTCGGGGCAGCTTACCAATGCAGTTTTCTCTGAGTGTTCAGTACTGACTCAATATAAGCTACAATAATTCTCATATAATGCATAAAATGAAGACTGGAGGGCTAATAACATATCTCTGGGCACTCATTTGTAAATATCTTTGCTGTCTGAAGCTGGAATTTACAATGTGGGTTCAAATCCAGGAAAAAAGGAAAGGGAGGGAAAAACCTAAGCTTCTTTGACATCCATGCCTATAGCCTCTATTTCACAAGAAAGAAATACATATGAGATACAGGATGCTCGGTACAATTTTTTTCTGCTTTCTGATCTCCTAAGCATGAGCTTTGTCTCTCTTTCATCTATATGCAGGTGCGTGTGAGAGGGCCTAGGAAATGCTAAAAGAAGGAAAAAAAACTATCGAACATACCTGGTGTCAAACTGATATAAATAAACTTCTTATATATGTATATTAAAATGTGTGAGAATGAAGAAAAACGGGAGAGTAGAGTTCACTTCTCTAATCCACACAGACTTATATGATTTTGCACTATTAACAAAAAAAGTTATTTCCCACACAGATTTTTATTCCTTCTTGTTAAAATTTTTTTAATGAAGAGAATTATGTTGGAAACTTGAGCAGCATCTCTTGAGCTTAGATTTAAAGCTGAAAAAAATTATGTGGCATTAGCTGGTCTTCAAGTAGTTTCACAAAACTGGTCAAGATCTTGCTAAAGAACAAGGTAGAGAGTGGCAAAGAGAAATATGCAAAATAGATTTGCCTAAATTCAGCTGCATCATAATGTCCAATTATTTAATGAAATACGATCCCTCTTAAATAACACCTGGACTTGGTTCAAACTGCAGTGAAATCAAAAACTAGCATGACTAACAACAGAAGAAAAAATAGAGAGATGCAGCAGATAGGTCTTTAAGATTTAGGTCTCAAGGTTTTCTCTGAAATGAAACCCAAGGGAAGAGATTGAGAAAAACTGAATTCACAGTACTTACAGGTTTGCTGACGGATGAGGAAGATTTGGATCTTCTCAGGTATATTTCTTATCTCCAACAAAGGAAGAGTTTTGTAAATAAAGAGTGATACCACTGTAACCTCCTCCTTTCAAATGTAACATTAAAAATCCCAAATTAAAAATTTTCAGCAAATTAATCTGAAAGTTTGTGTTGTTTTTGATAAACAAAGGAATATCAGGATAAGAAAGGCTACGTAATCAGAGTTGGACCTGGAAAGAAGAATAAGCAAAGGACAGGAAAGAGAGTAAAGAAAGGACTAGGAGAAATGACTAGGTTCCTGAGTGTCCATGAAGCCAAACTGATTGCAAGGTTCCGCATCTGACACTGCTCAGTAGGATGACATGGAAAGATGAAAGAGTGGCATACAAAAATGAAAAAGACCACAAACCCTCACAAATGTCTATAGGAACTCTTTCCCTTCCCCCTTCAGGGGGAAAAAAAAAAAGAACTAATTACCAGAGAAAGTGAATTTATGAAGGAAACAAGAAAAATACTGGAAGGATATTTTTATCAGTTTTTGATTAGTGGGGATGTTAAACAATATGGGAGTAAGAGTATTTATCTTTCAAGGACAAGAGGGACTTTTAGTGATATTGTAACAGCAGAGTGCATCAAACTTCTGTACCCACTTAAAGAGATGACTAGTTCTATAAGTTAGAGGTGCAAATCTGGAATAATTTTAGAAAACAAGTTGAATTTCACTAGTGTGAGACTGTGGTCGATTATAGAGAAAGATATTACAGTTTGATCTCTGCTGGTGGATCTCTGGATACAAGCAACATATCAGAACTTTTTAGCAGAATTTGACCTTGGACTATTCAACATCTATGCTGCTTTGTACTTGTCAGAAAACTTCAATTAACCACTGAAAATAGCTTCTCTGATCATTGTTATTTCAGCAAAACAGGTCAGCAGACTGTCAGCTCTCTCATGTAACCTTCTCCTTGTTGCAGTTCTAATCCATCAGGGTAACTTCAAGGATAGTTTTGAATTATTTTTCCCCAAGGTGGCATTAGGTTGACACTTTTAACAAAAGCTCAGCGTTCTCAAATCCTTCCCATCCCTTGTCATGAACAGATGGCACGACAAAGGCAGAACAATTTCCTTACTCTCGTACCTTATTGTTGGGAAAAGCAAAATCAATGCTATAAATATTTTTGAAGCTGCTTATATTTTAGTACTCTAGAATTACAATGGCAACAATGTCCTTCTTGGCTTCTGACACTATTGTGGTCAATACATGATTGGCAGTTAAAAGAACACAACAGTTTAGAAACAAAACCCTTTTTGCCTCAACTCAGAAATTACAAATTACTTTTCTTAACTGACTGAGAGACACACCTACCAATATCAATACACTCCTCATTGCTGCTGTTAGTTAGAGCTTCTTAAAAGCTCCTGATTCCTTCTGACATGGGTTTTAAGCTGCTTTTTCTTCCACTCCCTCTGGTCTCTCCATTCGGCAGAGCACAGCAGTGTCTCTGCTTTCTAATTCCTGCTCTTCTACTCATTATAGTAACAAGGAGGCACAACCACAGAGGACACCCACAAGTTTTCACTCTCTCTAGCTAAAAACACACTTTAGGCCATCATCTCCTCATTACTAAGGAACCCTTCTTAGCCAGTATAGCACAATGCTAGTATGTGTCCTGCTTCTCATTGACCCTTTTAAGAGATGACCAGAGCAGAAATCACAATTTACCAAAGCCTAAATCCAGACTACCTAGAAGGCCTATAATTAGTGGTGTCCCCCAGGGGTCCATACTAGGCCCAGTCTTGTTCAACTTCTTCATCAACGACCTGGATGAAGAGTTAGAATGTACCCTCAGCAAGTTTGCTGATGACTCAAAACTGGGAGGAATGATGGATGCACTAGCAGGCTGTGCTGTCATTCAGCGTGACCTGGATAGCCTGGAGAGTTGGGCAGAGAGGGACCTGATGAAATTCAACAAGTGCAAGTGCAGGGTTTTGCACCTGGGGAAGAATAACCCCATGCACCAGTACAGGCTTGGGGGGACCGGCTGGAGAGCAGCTCTGTGGAGAGGGACCTGGGTGTCCAGGCGGATGACACGTTGACCATGAGTCAGCAGTGTGCCCTGGTTGCCAAGAAGGCCAATGGGATCCTGGGGTGCATTAAGAGGAGTGTGGCCAGCAGGTCGAGGGAGGTTCTCCTCCCCCTCTACTCTGCCCTAGTGGGGCCCCATGTGGAGTACTGTGTCCAGTTCTGGGCTCCCCAGTTCAAGAAAGATATGGAGCTACTGGAGAGAGTCCAGCGGAGGGCTACAAGGATGGTGAGGGGACAGGAGCATCTGCCTTATGAGGAAAGGTTGAGGGAGCTGTGCTTCTTTAGCCTGAAGAAGAGAAGGCTGAGAGGGGACCTTATAAATGCTTATAAATATCTGAAGGGTGGGTGTCAGGAGGATGGGGCCAAACTCTTTTCAGTGGTGACCAGCAACAGGACAAGGGGCAATGGGCACAAACTGAAGCATAGGGAGCTCCGTCTGAACATGAGGAAGAACTTCTTCCCTCTAAGCGTGACGGAGCACTGGAACAGGCTGCCGAGGGAGGTTGTGGAGTTTTCTTCTCTGGAGATATTCAAGACCCACCTGGACAAGGTCCTGTGCAGCCTGCTGTAGGTGACCCTGCTTTGGCAGGGGGTCTGGACTAGATGACCAACCCCCATCATTCTGTGATTCTGTGAAGACCACTGAGTGTTCTAAAAAAATAGAATTTAACATCTGTATTTCCCTGGTGCCATAGGACTCTCCATAACAAGAACATTTTGTCAACAGGCAAAAGAGGAAATTCTCAGGTTTATGAGTGCAAGACTAATTAACCAGCCTACCTAGAAATTAAGGACCATAAAACCTCATCACTTACAGGGCAGGGCATCTCACTGTCCTTCTTTCTCCCAACTAAATTTACTCAAATATCAGAAAAGGAAACCTTCTCTTCTAGAACTAGACATGGTACTTGTGTTTACCTTATTTATAGAGCAGCACAAAGGAACAAACATATATAAAATATTTTTACACAGCTTAACATTTTCCTGGAAAGAGGTCAGAAGATAGGATGGTGAATGTGGTATGGTATCTAAAAAAGAGAGAATATCTCTCCACCTAGTGAAACACTTCAGTACTCAACTTCAGCTGAGACAGTGAGTCTTTAAAAAAAGTAAAATTCACGCAGGAAATGCTTTTGTCTTGCTATTTGACAGGAGAATGAATATACAAGTGTGAAGGGTGGATTATAGGATAAAACTAATAAAAAGGGCTGAGCTGACAAAAGGAAATATCATGCCAATCAACCTGCATTCAAAAATCCTCTGGCTTATGCACTGCAAAATCCAGGCATACAAGAAGAATATGCTTTCAGTATACCACCTGGTCATTATACAGTGCTGTGTTCACGCATACAGTTTTCTTCTGTGATTAAAATTTCTTGTAGGGAGGTTGCTGAAGGGAAAAAAGAAAGAAATAAAAAAGACAAGACAGAAAAAAGAAAGCATTGCCACCATACAAGAAAGAGTAGTAACTAGATGGGAGGAAATTCTTTTTATTTTCTCTGTCAATAACAATTAAAAAACCCTACAAGTAAACAATTAAAATATGAAAATCATCATATTTGATATTTGTTGAAGCAAGTTAAAAACTGAATTAGATTTAAAAAATTAGTCATTTTGATTATGGAAAACCGTACTATAAAAACTCTCAAAGTCATGGTTACTAGGAGAAAAATCATCCATGTTAATTAAGGATATTTTCTAACTTTGCATTTAAAAGAAAGATTACAACATATTTTAAATTGATGTTCTCACAGAGAATATCTTCCATAGAGAATTTCTCATATATTAATATTTATGATATGCATATTGGCTTTCTGAGTTGGCTACAGTTTGCTCTCCTACATAATACTTCAGAAATGCTACGTATCTGCAATTGCCCTGTAATTCCATCAATGACATTAGGACAGCTTTAGAGGTTAGTGCAAATCTTGGTGGCTTGAGGGCACTCTGACTTTAATAAAGAAGTCTATGCAAAGAGGAATCTGTCAATTTAACTGCAGGTAGGTCAGAGCTAAACTAGGCCATTTTTTCTTTGGGCCAAATCATATGGCAGAGGAAAAAGGCAAGGCTAAAAGGATTTTGCTACAAATGCCAATCAGTAGTTAAACAACCAAGGAAATGAATCAGCCTGTGGCTTTTACAGAGCAAAGCAAAGGTTGCCTATGAGTGTTTAGGATTGCTTATGGGAACAGAGCCATTGCAAGTGTCCAGGTTCCTATGAGGGAAAGGAATGCATGAGTGGAACTTGAGAGATTTTGTTTTCCAGCAGATTGCACCATGTAAAGGCAGGGGAAAGGAACAAAGTGGCAAATTTGAGAACTGCCCTACTGTAACTTACCATTAATTAATCAAGTGTTCTGTCATCCATCTCTGTCAAGGACTATTGCACAAAAGAAAGGATTTAATGCTGTATAATATTTCTAGCTATATATACTTTTGCATTTCCTGTTCACATGTATCATGGGTCTTCCCCCCCCTCAACTGTCATACTAAAGCATAGCTTGAATCAAGAGCCTGAAGACATCACACTCAGGCGAGTGCCATCACTGCATAACTAAGCATGATTCTGAACATTATTTAGCATGCCTATTTTCGACAAATAGTCATTTTTCTGACACAACTCACCATTCTTTGGGCTATCCTCCACACTGCATTATTTAAGAACCACCTGAGTGCCTTCAAATCTCCCCCAAAATCAGAATCTTAAAATAATAGATACTTCATGTGTAGATATCAGGGAGTAATCTGTCCAAAAAGACACATTTTGTAACAAGACAAAATAAAGAATGAAGTAACACTGACAAAATGCATAGACTTCCTCATAGACATAATGCAAACCAGCAAAAAAGCACAAAAAGAAAAGCCAAGTCAGCCTTCTGTTGTCTGAAGAGAACTTTTGATTGAATCCATATAAAACTTCAACAATATTTTTTAGGATAGCAGTCATGCATTTGATTGAAAGATCAGATCTTTCATAAAGCTAAACACCTCATAGCAGATGCTTAATATCCTCATTGCCCTGATTCCATCACAGCTGGAAGACCAGTAGCATAATGGAGAGCCATGCTCTGCCCTCTGATACAGTGCTCTTCCCACACCCACTATGACTTGCTGATGCAGTCTTTCTTTGTGTTTTCAGTGCCATTTAACTATCCGCCACTACAAACCCTGAGAAAGAAGTAGTCAGCCTCGAAACAGCTGCATGAGAGTCGGAACAGTCTTGTGGAATTGTTCCCTCCAATGCACCTACAGTCAAACACGCTAAAGCTTTGTCCAGATCAGTAAATTAGTGTTGCAGGGTACATTTCACTGAAATAGGACAAAATGTTTTTCCAAAATTATCAGGCCAGATTTCTCTGTATAGACAAATAAAGAACAATCAGAGAAGTTTACAACTGGGACTTCTTCAGGTCCCAAAGACTTTAGATATTAAGCTAGGTAGTATAAAGTTATTACCAATTTTGATAGACCTAGTTGTTTTCTAAATACATAGCTAATATAGACAAAAGAACTTGCAAGTAATTTAAGAAAATAAGACCCAACGTGCTACTGTATTAGAACTTGTGTAAAACACATCATTGCAGTTAAAACTTTGAAAGTCTACATTTTTTTCATTTTATAGGGATTATCTAAGTTACAAGTTTAAACTCGAATGCTGTGAAGTCTCTTATTTAATACTTCTTGAAATACTTTTCAAGGATATTTATTCTGTCCTTCCAGACAAAGGGATAGGTAATGTTCTGAATATGTATTTGCCTCTGCTCTGTCTTCTCCCATTTCAATTGGATTAATGGTATTCTTATCAATTAATTCACAGGATTTCTAATTCCTGCCTTCTCCCAAACTCTCCCAAGCCTTTATAATCCGTTTTCTTCTTACTCTAAGCCTTTACAAAGCTCTGCGAGCAACTGCTAGTGTACTCTCATTATTCCGTGCCTTATATGAGATCTCTTTCTATTGCACATACAAGGTACAAAAAGACTGCCTTTCTGGTGGAAGCAATTGAGTCTTCCTCAGGTTGCTTCTGCAGCAGGAAAGAGCAGGGCCTTTTGCCTTTTCTTCCGTTTTACATTGCTTACTCCAGCTACTGCACTAAATCCATGTTGTAATCTTTCCTCTAATGTTTGTGTATTCCTGTCTATCTGGAAAGTGTAGAAGGTTACAAATGTAAGCTATGCTATCTATTCAGGATACCATGTATAAAGAAAGGATAACTGAATGCCTTTCTCCTATTAAATTATTACGCAGTTTAAGATAGAAAATCCTACAGGTATTATTATTATTACTGTGTCATTCCATCAAACCTGAACTAATTTCTCAAATTACATATACAGTTATAGGTTTAGCCTAATTTTTGCTGCATTGTTTTACAGGCTTTATGTCCTTGCACATCTTTGGTTAGTTACTCAGGCAGTGTCAGTGCTTTTAGAAAGGGCAGAAGATGAAAACATATAAAATACAGTTTCACATATATAAATTTGAAATATTTTAATTACTTAGGATTTATTCTAACATAATTGATATCTGATTCTTCAATGCAGTCTTTAGCATTTGTAAAAATCATGACAAGAATATCCCTGATGAACCTGAACTTTCCTCTGCACTGATATGCCCTAGGAAGTCTCAGATGGACAGAACTATCGTACTGACCTGTATGCATCCACTGAGATGCAGGTTAGTCAAATGTTTACAACACCTTCCTTTTCTTACCAGCTCTCCTCAGTTCTTTTTCTTCTATTCACTTGGCTGGTTTTGTAGTTTCTGAGCTATTTACTCATACCAGATGTAGCGACAGAGATCTGACTTCCAAAACTGTATTGTGATATGCATTATTATAGCAGAAAAGATGAGTTGGACATGCTTATTATTTATTTAAAGTCTTCCCTTTTATCATCTGTTCCCCTCAATATTTGCTTGGACAATGAAATACCAATTGTTTTGTAATTTCTGTAAAAAAATCCATCACAAATTACCTGGAGTTTTCACCATTTTAAAAGTAATGTCTGACAGATAATAAACATTAAGTCTTATTTGGTTTATTTGAAATTGCATAGATAGGATTTTATTTTCAGAAGTAATTTGATAGTTTATTACTATATTGTATGATTGTGAAGTTTACGCATTATGGCTTGAAGCTGTTCTGCAGTTCTTCCTCAAGGTTAAGTAGTTCAGTAGGAAACTATAACATTTTGATTAAATCTAATAAGAAATAGGACAAAACTCATTGTGGGATTTTTTTTTAAGGTTCAGCATAGCTATATCTTAATACTTATTTAGTAAGTTGTTCATGCAGTAAGTCCGTTTCTGCATTTCAAATGAAAAAGTTGCATTGCACACTTTAAGCAGAACTTGTGCACATGCTTGAGTGATCTGAAACTGCTTACAAGAAATTTCAACATTTTAAAGTGGACGCAGACTTAACTGTTAAAGAGACTGCAGTAGGAGCTTTGCTGGAGAAGACTAACAACATAGCTCCCAAGTAGGTCTGTGAATAGAAGCTTGGAACAAAGCATACACTTTCCAATGCCAAACCAGCTTACCAACATTTGTAGGAATGCAACTTTACTCTTCACAACCTTATTATTGTGCTATACCTCTTAGATACGGCAGACTGTTAGGCTATGCAGCGAACCATCCCAATGTTTATGTCCTACTTGATCCCATTCTAACTACAAAGATAGCCTAAGACTGAGTTACAGCAATCTCTTACAACTTTTGGCATTCGTGCTGCACTGATACTCCCACTCATATTTTATTTCACTCTCTACTACCACTCTACTATAATACAACAGCTCTTTCCATAATACAGGGCAGCAGAATCACCAGTACCTTAGGACAGCGAAATGCCAAAAAGTCTTGTAGTTTCAGAGGCATTCACATACAGATATTAGAGTGAATCATTTTTAATTTCTTTTTTGTTCCACTTCCTCACTGATAAATTCTGGTCTAACAACTAGACAATTCATTCACTTACCACAAAACTGATCTAATTCCTGTGATTCTTCACCACAGTTGAATTCATTCATCTTCCTGTATCACAAAACTGTTTTTCATTCACATGACTTCCTCTGTTTGGGTGTGATAATTACATCTAACATGTTGCAGTAAATGAGAGGCCACTGTACATCAAGGAGTTAATGACCCACTCAGTCATTAACTGAGTACCCCTTGGTCTGTGCTGGACTGCATTGCCCCTGGCCTTCAGGCTGTGCTGTGCCCTCAGTCCCTATCCCCTGTCTGCAGGACGAGCTTGGCCAGCTCTTCGTAGAAGGAGCCTGCAGGTAGCTCCCACTTGATACAGGCAATTACGCTGCCTGGGTGTCCTTGCCTTTGTCTAAAAAGGCAGCGAGAATTTCTTCTATGAACACGCTTTCTGTCTGACAGCAGAAACGATGAACAGAGTTGTTTTCTTGTAAGAAAATTTTGTAATAGTTCGAATAACCAAAATGGGGTAACCTTTCCTCTGGAAGGAGAACACATGATGTCCTGTGCCCTGATAGTGAGACCATTCAATGCTGCACAACTTGGGGTTCCCAAAGTCTAAAAGGATGTAAAATTATCTATACTATTCTCCTTTTATAGTGTTAGCTGGAAAAACTATGATTTTAAATGATACTTTACAGAGTCTGAATGCTTTTCTGATTGGGATCATAAGGAACTAGCTCCTCCTGGTCCAATACATGTTCAAAATATGCTACTGTTCCACAAGAACCACAAGGTGCAGGGAACCTGAAAGGCTTCTTACCAGCCAGTTAAATAGAAAACGGTTGAGTACAATTCCTGGAGACCTCTATGAATGTTGTCACAATATTCCCAGACAACTCATACCTGCTGCTTGTATGAAAAATAATAACTTCTTTGTTCAATAGATGTCAGTGGAAACTCTAGAGGAAATGATCTATTTATAAATAAATTTTTATGTTTTTGCATTGTAGTTTGCATGTTGTTCATATTGTAATGATGGATTAATAAAAATTAAAGAACCAATGAGAATCATGTTAATTTAAATGATCGTGCGGTTTGCTGTATTTAACTTCTTGAAACTCTGAGCCATTGTATTCAGAAACTGATTGATATTTTCGCTGCACACTTCTGTCCCCAGCCATTTCTACAAGATCTTTATTGATTGCACTTAACTCAAGGGAAAAGGATCATGCAATGGCACAGGCTTCCGCCCAGTTGTGCTGACAAGCACGTCCTATTTATGTCACACTGGAAACCTGGAAGGCGAGCAGATGGTGATTTATCGGAACCACAACTTTTCAGAGTTATAACTGCTTTGCAACAAATCCTCCAACAGAACAAAAGGCATGTGTTTTGTCCTGCCATCTCATCTGCATGGTTCATAATTGCCTATGTGAATCGAAATATATGGATTATAAAGATTGCAGATTACTGGATTTTTTAAAAAACATAATGTTAATTTGAGAGAGAGAAAGTATGTGTACCTGTGGTCTAACCTAGCTGGTATGGAAAATGCAGATGAAAGATAAAGTCTTTTTTATTATTCCAATTAGAATTAAGCATTATTTCTTGTGGAGAAAAGGTAAAGGATATTCCCCATTCTTAAACTTCTAAACGTCACGTTTTGCAGGCTCAATTTTCCAGTCAGATTCTTGAGAAGATTCCTTTCTATTAATATCTACATCACTGTCTTTCTCTCTCTTCTTTTCCAGATTGCACCCATTTTCCTACCTTCCCTCTAGAATTCAGGTTTCCAGGATGACCTCCTCATTTCCTTTCAAGCCTCTTTACGAGAAGACACAGAGATTATTAGCTGATAGTTCTGTTATGTCATGGTAAAGACAGGAGGATCATCTTCAGAAAATTTCTTCATTCTCACTATGCAGACAGTCTAAACAAACAAAAAGCCCTCGCAATTATACCTGCATCACATTCTCAAAGTGCCTCACTGAAACTTGATTTAGACAGAACCAGAGCATTCTGTTCACAAATTTTAAGCTATTTCCTAAGCACAGTGAAAAGACTAATTTGACAGGATTATCAATTTTCGACAGTGCTGGCAGTCAAGATCCTCAGAAAGACGTGAAGTCTATCAAAAACTGTGCATTGTAAAATTCTGCTTCCAGTCTTCTGTGCATGTTTTTCTGTGTGTTTTCAATTAAAGATGATGTGCTAGTTCCTTCAGGTTTACCCTTACTGTGCTTTGCCCTTATGTATTAGAATATAAACTAGTACACATTCTGATTTTAAGCAATTAAAAAGGAAGAACACTTTAAACAATAAATACACAGCATCTGCAAAACTGCTCTTTAGAAAAGTCTATGATGAATACAACAGCTGCAGAAAATTGAGTCTAAACTGTTTTAAAAAGTCTTAAAGTTTAGCCTATGAGAAACATTTTCATAGAGCAGCAATTGTTCTTACATGGAACTAACGCAGACGGAAAGAGCAGTTCAGTTACAAAAGCAACACTGAACAACAGGACTAAAAGGGACATCGTGTCCTACCACATAAATTCATCACTATTACAAGAAATTGAAAATCTGTTGTTCTTTTTTCAGGAATTTATGACCAGGAACAGGGTCAGGAGACAGCTGTGTTATTTATTTATCCATTTCTCCACAAAAACTTACAACACTATCTGAAATGCATGGAATATCTAAAATTCTTAGGAAAAAAGTCACTATCACATTTCCAGATCAGTGATTTTAAAAGCCAAAGCCTGCGAAGTCTGAACACACAATGTTGCATATAGATAAGGATTTGCATACAAAGGACTCTGCAAAAGGAAATTATAATTATTTAATCAGTTTTCAAATTTTCTGTCATAATCCATTCCATGCTATCGGTTATAAAATGGAATTATTAAAATTCTAATTGTTTTAAGATAAATGACAATTACCTGCACTGAAAAACGTTGTGCTTTTAATGTTTCAGCTAAAAATGTGTCTGAGATATTTCAATAGCTGCTTCTTGGAATCCAAAAGGAATTTTGTCTCTTTTCCTGTAATGATTGACAATGAAAGTTATTAAAGTGGCAAACTATAACCATCTTCAATGCCAGCATAGGTTGCACATTTTCCAAAGAATTAATTATTTCTCAGTTGTTACAGCATTTCCTTTTTTACCCACTGCAAAATTCTTAAATGTGCTTTTGAACAGTCTTTGAAAGTGTCAGACGGTCACAGAAGCTCCGTATAGCCCTGGAATTTCTGCTCATTGAAAGCACACAGGTTTTTTTCAGACAGTCTAGGCTACACCCTTCCAACACATGCCTCTCCATCACTCCAAGGCAAATCAGCCTGGGCTTAGTCTTCATTGCTGTAGATTTCACTGAAATTCTTGCCTTAAAACTATGACACTGAATAAAATTAACCACTTTGGCTCTCGAAGTGTTCTGTGTATATTTGGCAAGGGTGAAATATAAATGCTAACTGAAGTCTTCCTTAACGTATTACTTGAGAAAGAAATGAGAAAGCACAACCCCATGCTTCCTTTCAAGCATTTCCCCGTTCCACCTGGGCATTCAGTGCACCGTTCTTGCCCACCTGCTGTAGAAACTCCTGAGCTAGTGCAGCAGTTTGGGCTTAGAAGCAGCACATCCTTTTTCTTATGTATTACATGACTTTACAAGCCCAGCTTGATGCAACCTAAGAAATTCCAAATACCAGTTACTCATTTTTCTTCTCTTCTGTTAATTTTGGACAAATGCAAGCTCATATTTTGTATTAGCCGTGATTTGACACATTAAGGTTCCTCCCCTCCAGTATAGTAATAGTTTAGCAAATACTCCTAGTAACTTCTCAAAACGCTAGCTATACCATAGCTGAAAATAAGACCCATGTTCTAAACCAGTCACAGTCATGGCAGACCAGTAAAATCTGATTTCACATTGGCTGAGATCTCAAGACAAAATGCATTTCCGGAAAAACTATTCTTAAAGAGATGTGCCACTGGATATTCCACATAACTGTGAGCTTCGTTCAACCGAGTAATGATTCACCTAAAGTTACATGCTGTTCATATATGAGAAACTTTTGCCTACAAAAGAACCAAGCTGTTGAAGTCTGACACCAAGGAAAATTTTAATTCTAGAATAGTCATTTTTCAGTACAGCTGCAGACTGAGACACAAATGTGAAATTAAAGAGGGCTTGCACTGTCTGCAATGTGAATACTTTCAAGTGAAAAATCAAGGATTTATAACATAAGAACAGGGAATGCAGATGATACGAAAAGGAAAATTTTTTAATCAGTCTGACATCAGAGTTCCATTTCAGTGCTATTCCTCCCCACAGCTGAACAGCTAGAACAGAAGCCGCACGTCTTTAGATAACTGATTTGCCAGCGGTAAACAAAGGCGGTAGAAAGGGACTGTAATTCATCTCCCATAATTGCATTACTCTGCAAGTGATAGTAAATCTGCAAGCTCCACTGTTCAAATCAGGGATGCATTTCATCTTTGTACCAACTTTGGTGACTGTAAGGTTCACAGGCATTATGTAAAGGTAGAACTACTACTGTTCTTGTGTGAGGTGTGCACTCCATCCCTTGACCAGACTGGTGGTGCTTTGGTGCAGGCTCCAGAGGAGGTAAAGGCCTGAGCTGTAGCTGGGTCAAGAACCCCTCTAGTTTCAAACTGCTCTCTGAAAATCCACATAGGAGCAGAGTGACACAGTGATCATCAATGCATATGAGCTTGGAACAGCGATCAGATGATCAACTCATGAATAGTGGGTGGCTTTTCCAAGACTCGTTTATGAAGGAATAAAGTAGTGGGTACAAGAAGAATCATACACACCTTTCCCATCACATGTAAATTGACTACAAGCCAACCACTTTACTCTGTAAATATGACAGCCTATATATACCTTCCTTGAGCTCCCCCTGCTAGGCAGCGTGGCTGTATGGCAGTGATCTCCACTTGAGCTGGGATGCCCCTCAAGGTACGGTCCTTGAGGCAGAAAGATCTTTCACCAATGGCAGATCTTCGGTAAGTGAACAATATCACAGATAACCCTGTAGTAAGATAACTTTGATTTTTGCCGTCATAACTTTGATTGCATGCTGAATTGATGCTAATGAAACTTTCATATATAATCCTTTAGACATAAACCATTGATCAAGTCTAGGACTAAGTCTGGATCTAGTCGCACCTAGGCTCCTCTCTGAGAAGGAGTTTAGAAAGCAAGGGGGTCCATTCTGAACCTCGTGACTCAGTGGGAGGGTCTTCCTTACACTTTTTTGTCTCTCGTCTCTCTGCAAATCATTCTAACTCGAGCATAATTCAATTTTCCTGTACGTGTTCCTTCCATGTAGTAATTCAATGTGAATCTTGCCATCGAACTTTGTAAAGTTGCACTTTTACAACATCGGGTTAAAACCATTTTTGCTAATACCTTTGACAGGTGTTCTTTAAGCATTGCTAAATCACTCTTTCATGATAAATATGTGTAGTTGGCAGGATCCTAACTCAGGATTTGTGACATCTTGACCTCCTCCTTATGGCCTTGCTTAGCTCTAATTCTGGGCAGTCTTTTGACCAGTAATCAACAAGTAGAGGAAGCCATGTGAAGTGAGGTCTACCAAATTTCATTCCCAGCCACAGTCAGTAAACTAAAGAAGTCTTTCCAAAGAACTTGTTAATTTTACCTTTAGTTAAAACCAGGAGTTGTCATGGGGACATCACAAAAGATGTGTTTAAGTTAATTTCACAAGTCATTAGCTAACAACTGAAATCCCCATTTCCCTAAGTCAAATTTCAGCCATTAAATCATATCAGTGACAATTGAAAAAGATGACAAAAATAACCCCTGCAAAGAAGCAGCATATTTTTTCCATTTTCATTAATTTACATTCTTGCATTTAAACTTCACAAACTAAAGAAAACCTAGAATACTGGGAAAGGTGGAGCTACAACTTCTTCCTCTGCAAGGAAAGATTTAACTGAGAAAGCATGGCACTTAAACCTACTTTATTTTTAATATGTACAGTTGTGTCTCCTTGCCCTCAAGGTTTACATGCACAAAAAAGCCCCCATGAACTATGTTCCATAACCAATGGCAAAAAAACCCAAGTAAACAAACCCCATAGTTCTGAGAAGATATGAGAACTCATTTTTATTGAATGTTATTGTTTAGGTTTCGGCTGCCGCCAGCAACAAAAGTGCCATGCGGCCGCCTCTCCCCCCGCCGGCGTGCGGAGGAGAATGAAAAGAAAGAGGCAGAAACTGGTGGGTCGGGATAAGGGCAGTTTAACAGAACAGCAAACAAAAGAGAACAGGAACAATAACGATACAGATAAGGAGAAAA
>Ga0065711_1031877_pt1 | contig 28514 bp, 6 predicted proteins | sample Hoacrofraction12_FD_59098 | JGI IMG/M metagenome (GOLD analysis project Ga0065711, IMG submission 59098) | Hoatzin crop microbial communities from Cojedes, Venezuela - Epithelial fraction 12 v2 (version 2) | ecosystem: Host-associated > Birds > Digestive system > Esophagus > Crop | place... | reverse complement strand
TCATCAGGTTCCTCTCTGCCCACCTTTCCAGCCTATCCAGGTCACGCTGAATGGCAGCACAGCCTTCTGGTGTATCTACCACACCTCCCAGTTTGGTGTCGTCAGCAAACTTGCTGAGGGTACATTCTAAATCTTCATCGTTGATGAAGAAGTTAAACAAGACTGGGCCCAGTACTGACCCCTGGGGGACACCACTTGTTACCAGCCTTTATTAACATTTCATTCTAAAGAAGCAATTATTCCACCATAGATGGGCGAGCAGATTGGAGAACAAGGTCCTTTCTAATTTGATTGCACATGATGTACTCCGTGATTATGTTTTGTTCAGCAAGGCATTCAACCAGGCATTAATAAGAATTTCTACTTGTTTTTAGATCCTAACTAAGAGTGCAGTCTTACTTCTAAATTTTAGAGGAACTTCACCTGTACAAAATGAGAAGTGCTTGTTATCATTTCCAGTGGTGTGGAATTACGTTTCATAATTTGTATTTTATTGCAAGTTGTGCCCTTATTAAGATATACAGGATTAGAGGTTTGTACCTCCTATTAGCAGTATCTGCAGAACAGAATCCTCTCTCTCCCCTTTCTTCTGCTTTCCTCCCTGTCTCTCTCCCTCTCCTTATCCCATAAGTGAAGTCCCTCACAGTTAAGACTCAGAGGTGAACAAATTTTGCTTTGCTGCATCAGTAATGTATGCCAGTGAACATTCACTTTGCTGTACTTCACTTTAGCTATTACAATAAACAAAATCTTTTCCTAGAAAAAGCTTTCTGAAACGACTCAAGACATATTTATATATAATTGGAACAGATTTTCAGAATGACTAGAAGAATACTTAGAATCTTGGGGAAACAGATGTTAACTACTGACCAGTGAAACAGATTTTTAAAAGGCACATAATACCTATATGTGCATTTTTAAAATATATGACATTTAATCTTGCACATTTGAGCATGGTACGTGGAATAACTAATTCCCAACTTGCCTCACCTTATAATTGAGTCATAGTTTTAGAAAACAGTAAAATCATTTTCATTTGTTATTGTGACTCGATATTATGTTTCAGAAGATGATTTATCACTGACAATTAAGCAGCAGTGCTGCAGACCTTCAAGGACAAATGTATTTAATTCACACAGACCTACTGAAAACATATGTTTAAAGTTAGACAAAAGCAGGCATTGTAGCAGGTAAGGAGTTAATGTGTAAAATATTAATAGCCCTGAAGTTTATTTCTGTCAACCACATATAGGCTACCCTTTCGAAATCTTTCAATTGTTAATAGTAGTTCTGACATGAAGGGTAATTTAGACTAGGTATCATGCACTGTCTCTTCTTTTCTTTGGACTTTAAGTCTTTGAATGCTAGGGGTTGTACAAGTAGAACAGAGAGAGATTACAGGAGAAATTTTCAAAGGCATAAAGAGTTCTTAAGGACCTAGCTCCTATTCAAAATCAATGAGAGCTGGGCTCCTAATTAACAAGGGTACTTTGAAAATCTCCCACTACTCTTTTATGGAAGTTCCTTGCTATAGAAACAGTACTGAACTAGAAGTCTAATTGGGAAACACTGTGCTGACTGTGTCTAGGAAACAGAGGTGAGGAAGTGGATTAATTGCATATTTCAAGACAAAGACTTCTGTCTCAGACATGTTTATTGCACTTGCTGATTGAAATAAAAATCAAAATTTCACCAGCATGCATATTCTTAATTGTGTTTGTCTCCTTGAATTTCAAGATATGGATCCTGAAGATGTCTTGTCTTAGGAAATAGGAGTGTTCTTTTTCAGCAGTATTACTTTGTTTTATTGCATGTTATTTTTGAAATTATTGTTGCTAGCATAAAATAATATACAGGAACATATCTACATTTGGAGGGCACTACATATTCAGCTTGCCTGTGCTATGCCTACTACTGGCATTTTCTGATAGGCAAAACCTGTGTCTGATCTCATTTTACAAGGTAACAGCTACAAGTGGATGATCATTGCCCTTCTGCCACCCTCCCTACTCTCTCAAGTTTGAACCAAGACCAAGGAATGACTGGCAAGCCAGAAAATTGCATATTCATTAACATCCAAAACGTAAACTCAAGTTTTAGCTAAAACCATTATGCCATAGAACATGGAAGTTGGGGACAGGAGAATGGAGAACTTCAGTTTTTATCAAATATGTTCCGGTGGGTCCTGTTGTATGTGTATCTGTGTTATTGCATTATCTGCATTCATAAACCAATTTTCTTCAGAGTTCTAGATATGACTGGCCTTGGAACACTCATTTTTCACATTAATTGCTATTTTCCTAGCCGTTATCCTATGCTGTTCTATAGCTGACATTCTACTGAATTAATATAATCCAATACTTTCTGTATGCCACCTAAGTAGGTTTTGCCCACTGTAATCATTAATCTATTTCAGTCTAACATTTTTTTTGTTTTCCAAGTCAAGTACTCACTTACTGAGGCTCTGATTTCTCAGATGACTTGTATAGCTGGTGAGAGAAGATCTTTGTATAACTACTTAGAGTCACAGAAAATATTTTATTTACATTCTTTCTTCCTGTCCTGATGAATGAGGATTAGCAGGATCACCTGACACTAATCAAAGAAAGCTTATCCAAACATTATATCATTTCTACACACACTTTGAGAAAGAACTTCATTTTCTCCCTTTGGGAGACCCTTTACTCGAGAGATCACGATGAAACTGATCTAATCACAAAGGATCAGTTCAAGGTCTCTTCAACGGCAGGTCTCATTATCATAGCTTGTAGAGTTACATAGGACTTAAATAGTACCCAGGTTTTAAAGCTTTCCTTTAGACATCAAGATGATGTGTATAGATACTCTATGGCATAATAAAGATATACTTTTATGTAATTATTGAAAATTGTAAGGCCTTAAGAGAAGACGGTATGTCCATTTTGGTGTATCAGATGTGTTTAATTATTCTTCAACCTTAGGTTGTTCATGCTTTCTTTGTGCCCTTGTTTAGAACAATATTCTCTGATCACTGTGGCTGCTAGAAAAAAAATCCTGTAAAAGAAGAGACAGTTGAAGTTAAAATAGAAGTTAAAAATAGAAAAGGCACATGGACTACAGAAGACTGGATTAAAAGGTTACTAATGCTCATGCACAAATGGAATATTTCAGAGAAGAAACAGGAGTGGTCTCAATGATGTTAACCATGCAGAGTAAAAGCCTATTACAGAACAGACTTAACTGGAACCTGCGCGAAGATGGTAACTCTCATGCAAATTATTACAGAATTAAGATTGCTTTGAAAAGCAAGACAAAAACCACAGAAGCATGTATGACCCTATAGTAGAAAAAGGATACAAATGAAGATTTCAAGTAGCAAATATCAACACTAGTACCCAAAAGAAATTAATTAATAATTGTGTAATAGCAGGGAAATATCTGCAGGCACAGACATAAATCCTTTTACAGGAAATGCATGGGATGTGAGCTCTAAAATGGGTAATAATTCGTTCATGCCAAAATAAGCAGAAAGCTGTCTTATATCTCCAAGAATGTGGGATGTCTTGACATTCTAAAGTAAAGTTTGAAACGACTGACCTATTCCCATGTATGACATAATCTCTCGGATGTCTCTTCACTGCTTGTATTTTTTCGCTGCAGTAGTGATCAGAGACCAGGGTGGGTTTGGGAACCACAGAGGTAGGCAGGTGCTAGAGAAGTCAGCACTTGCTCACCAGTCCCTGATTCAGTGTCTGGGTAAGTCCCTGGCAAGTAGCAGACTGGCTTTGTGGAGCCTTCCATGAAGTCTTTAAAGATAAACAGGCTGATTTAGCTGATGTAGACAAAACAACACTGTAGTAGCAACTGTTGACAGATGTACTGGTAGTTAAGAGCACAGTGTGAGATTTAGATCTCCTTGGCAACAGGTATTTTTTATGCCAGAAACAACTCTGACCTTTCATCCAAGAGAAACTTTATTTCTTTTCTTTAAATGTAATTCTTATATTTTGTCATTCTGCCAGCTGATTCAAAGTCTCTGGCTTTGTGCCTTGATATGACACATTTTCAACTGGCCCAAAATACCAGCTTATATTGAGCCCTTTTGGCAAATTTATATTATAATCAAGCAAGGAAATCAAGGTCCCACTTGACACATGCGTCTGGTTTTAATCAAAGTATTAAGATATTGATAAATTGGCCAGAAAGTGCTCAAACGTTAACTACTGCTACACTACCATTGTAATAATTAGTTCAATGACAAGAATTACTGTGGTACAGCATGATAATTTTCCCTTTGTCTTTTCAAAAAGAAAACAAAGTAGATGATACACAAACTTTGGTGAAATAACTGTATGCTTTAAAATATTTTTGGTTTACATTAGCTGAAACTTATCCTTTCTCTCATCATTCAAATATTAAACAATGCTGCAGGAGGATGCCAAGTCTTGCATAAGAGGAGGAGTCCTGGGACTTATTCCCATCATCCACCTAATAACCTCCCTTGTTTTAAGAAACTGTTTTAAAATTTGCTAGTTAACTTATTTCTGTAACCCTTCCTACTATTATCTTCATTCAGACATACCGACAGATAAACAGGAGAGAGAAAACAGACATTGTGACAGGTTTATACCTATAGGACTGAATTATTCTTATGATGACTGATGATTCACACACATTTCACAAAAGTTTCTCTTATCTTCTTTCTCATAAAAAAGATTAAAAATATAAAAATATCAGGACCCTAATCCAGCATGGTTTTATTAATTTCTTTAACTTTGAATATATTTTTCTCACCAGGAGTCATAGTACTGATGATAATCTTACATCTTTCAATGCATGCAACAAAGCGTACACTGTTAAACAGGTAAATACGTCAATGCTGTCTGACCTTTCAGAAGTAATTAAACTGTTTTAAAGAGTAATTGAAATGAAGAGAGTACTGACTTGTCAATAAACTGATTTTCCTTTTTAATAGCAAGACCTAATATGTGGAATTTGGAGGGAAATACATTTAGATCCCAGCATTTCCAGCACAAGCATGGTTTTGATTCAGTCAAGTCTCACACTTCAGAAGGTGCCCACTACTGAGTGAAATTATACCACCAATGCATTATCATCACTGAGCCTCCAGGGCAGGTTTCAATGTCTTCTTTGTCTTATTAAAGGACAACATTTTTGATAGGTGAATTCAGTTAAGAATTACTTGTCATGGTGATATATAGCTATATTTCATTTATCATAGTTTTATTACAGCCTTATGCAGCTAGATTGTTTTTACCATAGTTATATTTTGCTTTGTAAGCTGGGTGGTAGCTGAGTATACTCCCCACAATCCATTAATATAATAATACTTTTGCTTCTCCACTTCACATTAGCGGGCAAAAAGAAGTCTAGCATGTCCAGTCTCAGCAATACAATAGATTTTTAATGAGTCTCATTTAAGAACATTTCTTGCCAGGAAGAAGGAAAAAAAAACTAACTGCTTTGTAAAAGTTCTATTCCTTAAAAAAATTCAGTACAAGAACTGCATCATTAAAAGAGCAAACAAACGAAAACTGCATCCAAAAGGGCAGAAAACCAAATCTGGATCCATTTTTACTTACACCAAGTGTTTATTTAGCCAAGGCACTTTAGCAGCTGCCGTTAGAGATAAACATCTATCAGAGTGACATACAGAAAGTTCTCTGTATCACACAGTGCTTGCCATTAGCTGTTCAGCTTTAGAGTGAGACTAGAAGAGGTAGTATCTGTCACATCTTTATCCTGAGCTGGTTTGAGGATCTGCACTATGGTACTATATGACCCAATTTTTCAGAACATGAGTGTTGGCAAATCTCACTCTCCTTGAATCTGCTAATATCAGTGATTCTTAACTGTAAAACTGTTTAGGTCATCAAGAAATAAGCTTATTCTGTAGAGGACAAATAAAGAGAATTAAAATGCTTTCCTTTTTTATGCTTGCATTTGGATGTTAATATTTCAAGAAAACAAAACACTGTTCTCTAATATGTTATGCACAGCAACAACAATTTGTAACCTGAAGGCTAATAAATAGCTTGTCATTCTTGAAGTTTCTCCTCTTCCTCTACTTTTACTGAAATCATTATTTACAGGAAATAAACTGGGAGCCTTTCCAGTGTACATTTCAATGAAGTCACTAATAGTTTGGAGGAATGTACTGACCGCTTTCTTGTATGCTGGTAAGATGACAACATTTATTTGTCCGAAACATATAACTCCTGTAAGATGTTCTACTCAGGTTTATAAGCATTAGAAAAGCTAATAAGGCTCTTCTCTGATGAAAGGATGCACTCATAAAATCTTGCCTACACAAGGGCTTAATGAATACGCAAATTTTTTATTGCATACGGCAAATTTAAAAACACGGCCAAAATATGTATTTAGCAATGAAAGAATGCTTTTTCAGTAGCAAACCCTCTTTCATTAAAATTTTTTTTTCCAAAGTAAGACTCATTCTTTCATTAAATAAATCATTCATTTAACAGTATGTGAATAATGAGGTATTTTCAAATATCCTGCAAAACATCTACACTCGTTTGCATCTGAGTTTCTTGGGTTTCAATGCTGCAACTCATGGAATAGTTAAAAGCATAAATACTTAGGTGTGCTCAGATGACAATTGTGCAGGCAACATAAAATTGACATAATTTTTCTTTGCAGTTCACTTAGAGAAGAAACCTCTGTCATAGGTCATACTTCTCCATTCCTGTCTTCTAAAGATAGTTGTTACAGCTGGACATTTTTTATTAAACTTAAATATAAATTAAAAATAGGAATGAACAATTAACAAATTTATCTAAAGTCAGGGTGGATGCAGTTGTTCATAATACTCTGAACCAGTACAAGTCCAGCTCCTACATGTCTCCAGAAGCATTGTCGAGCAAATATTAAATTCCATCCTTATGAGCTGTTCAGTGAGAAAAAAAACGCAATGCACATTCTTTAGCCTCAGAGCAATGATCATAGAAGTTCTCAAGGACTTCAAGAGTGCATAATTGTACAGAAAAAAGACAGGAAATATGTATTTTCAATCCATTAATTTACCTTTATGATGTAAGGCAGTGGTCTAGGTCCAACCAGGCAAGTAAGTGTGGGACGTAAGGAAATAGAAGAGAAATAAACTGAGAAGAAAGATTCTCTGCAGTTGGGAATCCCTATAGAGAAGACAATGCTTCATTTGTAAATTGATAAGGAAATTAACAGATGTAATGCACGTGGAAACGTGTAGGAGTAGTTTAAGCAAACAAGGAAATTGTAGAGCAAACACACTGCCATTATTGTGAAGGATGTATCAAAGATAAGCCATTTATACTGTACTCTGCACCCCCTCCAAAGAAAGAAAGAAAGCTAAACTCAGGCACCCTGCACTTTTCAGATCTTCATACCAAACCTACCGCAATTCATGACTCACTGACTTTAACTGGTTTTGAATCAGGCCCTTAAGGAGAAAAAATGTATCCATGAGAATATTCCCTACCATTCCAGCACTTTCCACATTTACCTTGACAGACAGTGTAACTCAATCAATTATCCATGCAATGTTGTACGTGAATAATTATCTGTTTACACTGTCACTGCTCCGACCTCCAATAATTATGCTGATGAAGTGTCAGCAAGCAGACCTTGTCAGTCACTTGCCAACCCTATCTGCAGATTGGTGAATAAGAGATTTGTTTACTGTTCCTGGAGTTCCCAGAGAACTACAGAGCACATTTATAGCACTATAAAACACTTCGGCTCCTAAAGGGTTGCAATTAAAGCCATGCCAACATAGTACACATATTAAGGGCCTGATTCTGCAAAATGATTAGTGCCAGCAGATGCTGGACCCTGAAGAAATGCTGGTAATGTTGTCATGCAGGGTAGGAAATTAAAACTTCATCAAACTTTTGCTAATCCGAGAAGCTGTACTACATCTTGATGCAGCCCCAGTTTCCCAGCTTCAACGAATTTAAACCTGTATATACTTTTTATCGTGACATTTTGTAGTCATCTATTTTGAACATGACCCTATGTATCACTTGCAGTAATACTAGACACATTTTGATTTGTTTAACCCTTAGTATATATTTCAGATGTTTTTACTGACAAAGGTCCTGGGTATTCCCAACACTAGCCTCAATCATCTAATAAACTCTTACTTCTACCACATTATTTCTTGACTCTTCTTATTCACATATTACACTTGTTGCAGCAGCGGTCTGTGATTACAGATTCTTGGGTCACAATGCCTCATTAGAGCAAAAACAACCTCAAATCACCATATAAATCTCCTGAAGAGACAGATTATCTCTTGTGGATTCTATGCTTGAAACAAAGTTATGTGCCTAGAACATTCTGAGGTGCTAAAACATAAACCTAGCGAGGATATAGCAGAATACCACTCCACCACATTTTTCTCCAGCACATTGTAACAGGAAGCCACACAGCTTTGCATATGGAACATCAGGACACTCTCTGCAGACTGTCCTCCTGTGAAAAAACAGTTACTACTGTTCTTTGTGAATTTCAAAGGCAATCAATTGAAATAATCACAAAGAAGAAAGTATCCACTGAAAATATCAGTAGTGTACCTTCCAAATATTAAGAAGATTGCCTTCTAGCACTGGCTACAAATAGCCTCTCCCCTCTGCCCTTTTGACTGCCTCTACTATGATCCCTCATGATTATTACCTAGGAGAAACATCTGTGGGTGTTATTTCATGTTGTGAGTCACCAAACATGTCTACCATGTCCTGTCCCAACAGAAGCACTTGGATTCACCTTATGACTCCTACAACAGGAAGCAAGGAAACTGGACTTTTGCTATGCAGGGAGAGTGCTCTTTGCCAGTTATCATTAACACCTACATATCCCCAAGAATAAGTATGTATCCTCTGTATTGTGGAGAAAGGAGAAGGGGGTAACATCATTGTTATTACTCACCTTAATCTTTACTCTTTAATTTCTCCGAATTTCTTCAGACTAGCAGAGAGATGTAATTTATGCTGGTAATTTTAATATACCCTATGATAATGGAAGGCAAAGATAACTGTTAAATTAATAACCCCGAGCTTGAACAACTTATCTGCCATAGACACCAGGCGTGCTGCAGCTGGTGTTTTTAAATGGCTTGCCTCTGGCAGTGAGCCACTTCACAGCACAGAATCAGTAGGAAACTTCACCTCTGATTTTGGAAACACATACCTGAAGAAGTCAAATATGATGAAAGTAGTAGGAAAACCTCATGAAGAGTAGATTTTACAATTAGAAGTCATTTAGAAGTAAATGCCATTTTGTTGGCGGAACTCGATGAGAAATCCTTCCTTTAGTATGAATGAGAGAAAGCTAACTGTGAAACTGAAATGGTTAAGTCAAGTGCATCCTTGACTGCTGCAACACTTACACATCAGTTTAAATGTGTCCTGCAGTGAGTACCTAAAAATTTGCCTGCTCACTTTCACAAGTCTTTTAGTTCTTAGGTAGAGAATCTCTATGAAGTACACACATAATGACTGTCGTCTTGCTCAGGATAGTATGATTGTTTACATACGTCTCTCATTTATTTAATGCAAATGTAGCTAAAAAATCAGGGGGGGAAATAAAAAGTTTTCCACTGGTGGATTTGTGACAGGGATCCTTGCTTTTAATTGCCCTTATTCCACACTTTTTTATGATTCAACTGCACCAAGCACATATAACATCAGCTGATCTATTTGTTAAGCATTCTTTTTGTATAGGAAAAAACTTCGGTAGCAGATAAGCAGCATTCTATCCATGACTCTGTATCAGCACATCAGAAATCTAACTGAATCTTATCATGGCTCTCTTGCAGTCTATACAGCCAAGTTTCCTTCACATAGAAAGAGAAGACTGGTGTGTGCCAGAATGTGTATCCTGGTGATGGAAACTGGTAGATGTTCTCAGGTCCTCAACTGGAGACATTTCACAGGGTGTACTCTTTGAAATCTTCTTCTCACTTTACCAAGCCATAAACACCACAGAATTTCTCCACCAATTGATTCAGCCAGGCTCTCATTGCCAAGAAATACTTCCCTAATGCCATGTTTTATTCAGATGGTGATATTAAAGTAATATCAGTGTAGGTTTTGATGCTGTATGAAGGAGTATAATTGGTCATTTCTGTAGACGCCTTAAAGCTTGGCTTAGAAAAGCATTAACAAATCCAGTTTGGGAATATTTTTGTAGTGAAGATAGAGAGACTTCATTAGCTATATATAACACTATGCATATTATGCATAGAGTAAAACTCTACCATCAGGCTTGATGTTTTATAAGAAAATTTTGACACTGTTAGCGAAACCTATACTAAAATGTGTAAAATCTGACATATTGCCCCTTTCTGATCACCCCTAAAAATGTTGTGATATTTGACAAAAATGATTGAAACTTCGTTCTGATTCATCTGAAGCTGCAGCTGTACTGGATTCAAGCATTATTTAAAGTGCAAATTGCAGTTCCCAAAATACACTTTGTAGATAGTGTGAAGCAATATTATTAACAGTTGAACAGAAGGTATCTTTGGCACCCTGAGTATTTCTCCTTGCAGTATTTTTGTCATTCTCAATGATTAGCACAGAGGTACTTCTAATGGACCATATAGTCAAACAGTTATAAAAGTTACTTGTTGTAACTCTTTTCTCTGTAGTAATGTAGTAAAGACAGGAATGTGTCTGGAGCACTTTCATTCCTTCAAACACTCCCTTTCAAACCAGAAACACCACATGAGCCTTCTAATGCATTCACTTCAGATAATATTGTTCCCTCTGACTGTTTTACTTGCCAGAATATTGTATTCTGATTTCAATTTTATATTTCACACTCTAATATCAGAGAACAATTTTTTAATTTGTACTTGGATTGTGAAAGTGTACAGAGATCATATTGTTTGCTATTACTTTCTCACCATATTTCCTTGAAGTTTCAGCTGCCAGCTTCCTAGCACTCTGTACGTTAGTTTTGAAGCCCAGTGTACCTGCTAACAATCTCTTATTTCAAAGCTTATATTTCTAGTCATAACACTAATTAATCTGCATTTTTTTCCAGTGCAATCCATCTGCAGATAATGAAAGTTGGGAGTTCTGATAGAGGATGAAAGCATTAATAGTATTTATCTATGTCCACATAGATATCATTTTTGGGGCATCTTTACTAAGAATAGCAGCAAAGCTCCGTTTTAATTGCAAGCAAAGCTCAAAGACTGAACATTGAAGCATTGTAGAGTTATTTAGCACTGCTATCCCTAATCTGTGTGATGCAGGAAGTTTTCCTCTTAAGAATGAAAGTCACCTTCATTTTTCTAACCACAAAACTATTTAAAAATACTACTTGCCATTTTGCGGATTTTAGGACCTAAGTTTACACTGGTCAGCATTTGCCAGTAACACGTATGCATCTGGGAAAATGTCAAGGTAAATCACAATACACAAAGAAGTGGCAGCTTCCCACAGATAAGAATTTAAGATCACAATTCTCCTGTTAGAAAATGTTATTTGTTGATTTCTTTTCTGAAACTCTATGTATTCATTTTTCCTTACAACTAATTCCCAGGCAAATAACTAATTGATATGTCAAATACGATATGTCAAATCTGTCAGCACTGCTCACATGACATACTCACCTCATACAATTCATTGGAATGAGAAAACAGTTTTATAATTATCTACACATTTCTTCTGATGCTTTAAAGATTTGCAGGGAAAGAGTGATTGCTCATATAATGTTGTTTAACAAATACACATAGAAAATTATAAGGAGTGTTCATCTGCCTCTTTTAAGAACAAAGGGAAAACTTGCAGTTTATCCCTCTCAGGAATACCCTGTGGTCTTTTCTGGCTTTGCTCTCTTCAGTGAACCTTAAAGAAATGTTAAGACCACACAAAGTACTTGTGACACACCACAGGAATTTCTTATTTCTGCTCTAGGATCTAGTTACATGTACAGAAAGTGAACTACAGAGGTCAATAAAAATTACTTTATTAGTCTGGTAAATCTCCATGTTATCTTGATTTTATTTTCTTAATAACATTTAAAATTACTATACCACATATTTTTTTTTTCCTCCAGTCTGTTTGCCAGTTTCGTTGATCAAAAGTTGGTATTAAAAGTCTAAGAAGTTTCCAGAAGTTGCTATCAGGGTTCAAAAACGAAGTACAAACAGCTATTTACTTCCCTCACAAGGTGTATTTGTCTTCCTATCCCAGATCCTATCCAGAATAAAGGAGGAGCGTGGTCAGAAAGGGAAAGAAGTGCAGCAACTCCATACTGAAGGAAAAATATGAAGAAAAACTAGGAAATGGCAACAGATGGAGACAACTGCTGTTACAGACCCATTATCCTGCCTCTCCCACTCTAAACGAATATTTATTGCTCACCTGCTGGCTGGAAAGGCGAGCATTTCATTCAAGGCCTGAAATAAAGTGGAATAAAAGGGAAAACTAAATTTTAAAAGTATGTTTCCCAGTGGTCAGAAACCAAAATGAAACATACACTTCAGTTTATTTTTTCCTCAATTTCTTCTATTCCTACTTTTTCAATGAGAAACCAAAAGGGAAGTAAATTACTTTGTCCCTTAGTGTTATCACATACCCACCAGTCTAGGGAAAATAAATTCAGTCATTCAATAAGCAAAGGGATGAATGAATCAATCAAACCTTTACAAAGCTACACTAACCAATATGCTGTTGACTTAAACCTTGTTTTCAGTATAAAAGGTCACCTGAAGAAACTTATTTTTCAAAGAAAAACTAGTAATGAAACACTAATCCATGATTTGAAGGTCTACTCCAGCAGTCTGAAGCTTCATTGACTTTGTGCCTATGAAATAAATATAATTAATGTAAGTTGACATTTGAAATGTTACCCGTCAAACAATGATGTTAGTCTGGCCTCTGTTTTTGTACTTGTAAGCCTGGTAAGGAAATCCCATGGTACAGAATAAAACTGCTACACAGTTAAACTAGCGATTTCATAAGCTGCTAATGTTTACTGTGTATGCATATTAACATTCGTCAATGTCTCATTGAAAGTTCTGTGAAGGATAAAGTCTTTGAGCCATTAGAAAACTGGTTTGTCTGCTCAGAATCTGGAAATATCCAAGGAGAGGCCTCATCAGAGTTCTTGGAAAACTTCATCCAGCCTAAGTAACCTGTGATGTGGGAGAAATTCTATTCAAACTGGGCGTCCCTTTTCTGTGCTGGTGGTGCACTCTGAGCTACTGTTACAACTGCAGAATATCAGAACTGCTCAATGGAACTGGAAGGAAAATTAAGAGTTTCAGAGAATTGACCTGTATCACTCCTTCAAAGAAAGCACTGGAGAATTCCTCTGTTTCTACTCAGAATACTGTGTGAAGGCTGGAAAACTGTCCAGAGAGGAATGAAGACGTGGAACCAACTGTGAATAATCTTCTGATTTCCAAGCTCCTGTGAGATATCTGTACAACTACATCTTAGGAATCTTTTTCAAAGGCCACTTTTTGGCTACAAGATCTTGTAGTACCCTCAAACAATATTTACTATTTGCATAGTATCTCAACTAACAGATCCTGCTTCAACTACCACTAAAAGGCAAAAATAGGTAAGTATGCATTGTTGAATATACTAGCAAAAATTGCCCTAAACATTGAACCATTTCTTATCTAAATATGGTTTACACATGTATTTACTTCATCTGTTGGTGAGCACACTATCTGCTATCTATTTGCTCTGTACCACAGTGGACTGGGCCAATGAGAAGGACGTCATATTCTAGCTAAGTAAATATACTTAAATCAGTACTCTTAATTGTCTAAGATAAATAGCAACCAGACTTGTGATAATAAGGGAGAAAAGAGACTTTGCACTTTCTAGGATGAGTGTACATACAACCTTTCAAGGATTAATAAGTCAGAAAATCTGCCATAATGCTTACAGCAGTTTATGCAGATTAAGCTTATCAGATGCTCATACTGGGCTTTCAGATATAAAACATAAGACAAATGGAGGACATAAAAACAACTCTAGCATAACACGAAACAGACTTCTTAAAACATTTTTTGTATCTATAAAATGTGTACAGTTTCGTGAAGTGACACAATAACTTCTACAGAAACAATAAAAAGTTACTTATGTTAATTAGATGACAGTGACATAAGCCCAGTAAGTTTGGGGTTTTTTCTTTTAAATTTACCTGTAAGTCTTCTGTAGTGTATAAGAAATGTATAGCCAAAGGGAGCATTTTTTTGCTTTCTTTTCTATGCTGCACGCCATGGAAATATCAAATATTTCAAATGGTTGTCTGTTATTACAGTTGAAAGAGGCAATAATCTGTGGTAGAACATTTTCAAGACAGCAATAAAGCTTCACTAGGAATATTTCTAAATGCAATATTGGTACGCTGTCAGTGATTTTAATTTTATAACAAGCATTTTTTTGCATTTGTATCATCAGCATCATTTGCAATTGCTAATGTTGCTTGTGCAAAAATTAATACAAAATTGACTATTTGCTTCCAGCTAACTACCCAGATAATATGCTGCATATTATGAAGTACAGAACTCATGATTTGATCGGGAAGATATTTTAAAATATTTTGATAATTTCTATTCATCTGGAAAAAAGAATTAACAACTCTAGGATAAATGCCATTGTACCAGGTTTAGAAATCATGGACACATGTCTATTGATACCTGTAAATGTAAATTTCCACTTACTAGAGTGATTGTAATTAAACTAAAGTAGATCCTTGCTGTTTTGAGAAGACAGGAAAGCTCTAAGATAAAGAGGCTCCTAAATAATGCTACTTGGACAAACTTGACTTGCTATTTTGGGGGGGTCGGAAAGCTCTAAGATAGACTCCTAAATAATGTTATTTGGACAGCTCAGCCTTGGGAGGGCAGATGCACCAAGCTACAGAGATAAAGAGGTACCAAGAGAGCAATGAGACCAGAGCAAAACAACCTGGAAGGACACGGTGTACGTGATCTTAGAACTGAGTTTGCGCAGAAACAAAGCTCAACCAGTGAACATTGTGATGAGGAGTATAAGCCTTCATCTTAAGACCCCCAAAGACCACCCGAGGACTCTAACAGACATGTGTGAAAGACATTAACATATGCTAATTAGTTCTTGGAAAAGTAATGAATATGCTAAGCATTTCACAGAAATATAATAAATATGTATAATGTGATTGTATTTAACCTGAAACGAAAGGGTGTTTGGCGCGCGTGTTTGGCGCGCATTTTTGGAGGAGAGATTCCCTGTGTGCCCGGTGTCGTAACAAAGAATACCTGCTTAATAGCCTTCTGACTATTGAGTCTTCAACTCTGGCTTTTCACGGCATCACTATCCTCATAAAATCATTCTTTCTAAATGCTGGCATTAAAAGGATATGAAAATGTGTCCCAGCTATTAGTAGCTACTTTTGTAACTTTGAGAAAAGCTTGATATGCAACTGAGTTCTAATTTTTGAAAGTATATCAGAATATGCAAGATAAAATTGGAAAGATATTTTCAGGCTGAATATTACTTAAGTTCATGATACAACACATTAACTGGAGAATAAACCACAGCAAGGAATCAAGGACAAGTTATCCAAATGAAAATGCAGATCCAAAAATTTATCATAGCAGAAAGCAGAAATCGACAAGGATTCCATTAAGTGATAAATATTTTTTTACAAATAACTGATTTCATACTCTGATTTCAAGAAATAAAATTATCCCATCCCAAATTCAGCCACTTTCTCTGGAATAAGTATTGACTTCTCAGAAAACTGTAACTATTAATAAGAACTGAATGCTGACAAGAGATTTTTCTTTATGAGGAACATTGAGAAGAAATTCAGATGAGTGTGTGCATGCTTATGTAAAGAAATCTTTTAAAGTTCTTTTCTTAAAGCCAAGCTGTTCTAATATTTCAGCATTGTGAACTTATTCATTCGAGCTCAGATGCAACATCTTAAGAATTATTTACCATGGATTAATACATCCAGACACCAAACTTCGTCTTCCATGATCTTCATTAAAGTAAGAGTTAATTTCGACACTTTGTTAATGTATTGTTTCACTGATAATTTTAATATAGTTTGAGAATATCTGTCTATCCAAACACTGCCAGTTTAAAATTCTATATGATTTTTAAGCCATGCCTTCTTGTTTTATGAGTTATAGAGGAAAAGGTGAATTTGCTAATGTGTGTCAGACAACCGGTCTGTCTAGCAACTGATTGTTCTCTTGGCAAAGTCTTATATCAGGGGAAAAGAACTGTAACATGCAGAGCATTAGAAATAAGCAGGAAATTGCACAAACCAAAGCTCAATTACTCCACCAGTAGTTCCAGTAAACATTTTATAGCTTAGATACCACATAGTATAATAATCTTGTCTGTCAAGTCCTCATTAAAGAGAATAGGAAGTAACAATAGGCTGCTTCCTTATCTGAGTGATGGATTATCCTGTGTTGGATACAATACTTGCTACTGAGTCCACAGCTTTGTTTCTGTCTATCTTGAACAAGTATAAATGTCCCTGCTAAGTCCTACAATCCACTATCAAGGTCTATATAGGGCATAAAGAAAGCAGGATGATGACTTCCTTGAGGGAGGCTTATCTTCTACCTCCAAAAAACCTGCAAAATGCTGGCAGTGAAGGAATTTCTTCTTGCTCCCTGCCCCTCAATAGGCAATTGGCTTTTACTCTTTAAAATTATAGTATGTTCCTTATTTCAGTTTACATAGCTTTAAATGTTAATTATTGGTCATAAAGCTGCCCTTTTAAAAATTGAACATAAATATTTCATGCTATGAACTTCTGCATCTTTGATTTAAAGAGATGGACTCTGAGCTATATAGAGCTCTATCCTATTTATTGTTAAATGTTCTAGCTTTAATTTTGAAAATGTCAGTCTTACATTTAAGGATAAAATGTGTGTATCGTGTATCTATGTCTACCAGTATCAATGGCATAAGAGCAGCAGGTTAGCGTTTAGCTAACATAGTCATTTTGTCTAGACTCGCACCGTAGTCAAGTTTGATGTATGCAAATTAAAAATACACTGCTCTGAACCATCTCTGATATTGTTCCCAAACCATAGAACATTATCTGAGCACGATTAGAGTGCTCCACAGCTCTTTTAAGTCCTGTCTGTACACAAATAATTGATTTCTCAACTGGCAACTGCATATTGAGCAGAACACAAGGCCTCATAGTGTGATCTAAGTTGATTTGGCTACTTACATGCCACTATGCATGTATTTTCATATAGAGATAGTTGGCAGGATCCTCCTCTCTGAAGTCAGCAAATCCGTACCAATTTACAGCAGATCAGGAGTTGGCTCTTAACATACTTAGTTTCTCCTTATGTGGTGTATTTTTTGAAGGCTCAATAACTCTAATATCTTCTGAAAATGAAAACGCACATCTATGCATAATAGAACAACTCAAACATTGTTATTATAGCTGAGATGCCATATTCAGCAAGATCAATGTTCATATTAAGGTGCTTGTTAATGAAACACCTAGACATACGGCTAATTCACACTTCTCAAAGAACTCCTGTAGGCTAGCTACTGTGACTGTAACAAAATATATGGCTGTCCAATTTATCTGGCTAGATTAAAATCATGAGCTCATACCACACCAATGACAGCTTTATACTTACTCTGTTGGTCTGCACAGCAAAGATAGAAAATGCAGTTTCACTAACTCTCTTATTTAATTACATAAAGGAAAAAGAAAAACAAGTGGAGCTGTATTAAGAGTATCAATCCCACTTGACTTACAGAACTTTGATGACAAGTCAAATTCAGTGCTAAGCAGATAAGAACTTGGTAAACCATTGAAAGAATCAAATTGGCTCACTGGTATCCCACTGGGCAGATTAATCTATGTGAACTCTCCTGTCGAATGTGCACTGCTAAACCCTCCATAAAATATTATTTTTCTTAGTATAAGACACCTAAGAAATTTTCATAATTGAAAGTATTTTTAGTGATCTCTTCCTCAGCTAGAAGGACCTACAGTCAAAATGTCAGCTTTAATCTTATTCTCGTAGCAGGCATCTTCTTAAAAGAGATTCTGCCTACACCAATACAGTATTAAATTTGTTGCTGTTAAAGAGGTAAGGAGATTTATATTGAAAGCAAAAGTGATTAAGCTGTTTTTTGTTACAGGCCTTTAGTTTTTCTCTGATATCTAATTCGTAGATTCAGCAAACATGTACGTGCCTGTAATGAACACAGAGCAATCACAACCTAGAGAAGAGTGGAGTAGAATATTTACAGTGTGTGAAGAAAGCCAAGTAAAACCTTATTTCAGTCACACAGGCTCATTAGTAAAATATTTCAAGGGAGTATCTCAGTGTAGCAACTCTCAGAGCATTTACTCTAGATGATCCCCCAGTGTCCCAGCACAGCTATATTTGGGTTATTATATCTACCTCTGCCTTCTCTTGCAAAGACTCCTTTCAGTTGCTCTACACAGTTCATGTGCATTGCTACAGAATTCCTGTGATCTGCCCTGTAGGTAGTGGCTGGTCAGAGGCAGGCAACCCAGAAGAAAAATATGGCCAAATGAGGCAGCCTCTGTGGACTTCAGCAGAGCTGGAGCATAGACATGAGTGAATGACACTAACAGGGCGCTGGCTATTTTCAGGTGGCACTTTGTTACAACCTTTGCTCTTTTCTCTCACTGGAGACAAAAGGTCCACTGAAGAGGATAAAAATACATGAAAATTTGCATGTTCTGATATAAAAATCTCCAAACCCTGAGCAGCGCTGGTATATTCTGCATTATAACAACAGAGAATTTGTATCTTGGAGTTTAGACAACATGGGAGCCCTAAGCAGAGGCAACTCACTCCAACAGCGAGACTAATAAAATCTGCTGAAGTCAGGAAGAGTTCTAAACAATCTTGCTGAAACTCTGAAGGGCATTAACCCCTGTGAATGGTAGAAATTTGAGCTCTGTGACTATGGGACAGTACCACATATTCTATCTGGCCAATACATCTGGATGATGGTGTTTCTCAATGTACAGCTTCCCAGTGATGGAAATGTTCACCTGCTCCAGAGTCAGGGATTCTGGAGAAAAAAAAGAAACAGAAAAAAGAGTAAATACTTTCAAGACTCCAGCTTCAAAGGAAACAGTGTGGATTAGAATGTGGACATTTTGGGGTAAACTGCCAGCAATCTAGACTTTGGCAACAACCTGCCTGCTCACTGCAGTGAGGCAGACAGCTTGCTTTCTCTGGCCCTCTGGAAATGCTGAACGGATCACCTTAGCCTGACCAGTCTTCTTACAGACACCTTCTTATCTGTAGACTCCTACAGACATCTTAAGACAGCCTTATGTGCAGAGAGGAGCTGCTCCTACTAGAGAAGGAAGGAAGGCTAAGTTATGTGCATGAGGATTTTTCCACTTGCAGTAGCCGCAACACCCATAATCAACACTCTGCAACCCAGAAATAACATAACCAGTAAACTCAGCTTTCAAAAGCCACTTCTTGGCATTTGCCTCTAGCCCTATCCATTCTTCTTTAGCTGGAACCACATTTGGTACCACCACAAAACTGCTGAGAAGGATTGAGTCGGATCTGAGTAAATTTCTACAGCAAAACCTTTTCTGTGATTAAAGCTAGATTCTCCCTCTATGTGTCTGTCTATGTGAGGGAAAGATTTTGGGAGAGGGTCCTTTAATTATTACTTACCCAATATTACAGAATAAATCCCTCCCAAACCTGCACAGTAAATTGGGAAATTTTATGCAAAATTTCTCTGTATCAGTGGAACACTGCTATCGGGATTAGTATCGGTATCAGTAGAATATTATCACCAAGTATTACCATACAGGCACATATTTTGCTTCAGAGCCTTTGCAACTTGCCCAGCCTACATAGCTTTTTACAAGATCACCAACAGGTATATGCCTGACTACAGAAATGTCTCCTCCATGAATTTCAAATTTCTACTCTCAGAATGCTGAAATACAGAAGATCTTTAATTTAAATAACTTGGGCATAGTATTTTTATCCTGTCCTTCCAGGTAATGGAATGGCTGAAAATTCATGGAGCACTGACATATCTCTGAGGTTACGGAGACAAGGCTTTGCCACTAGGTCAACACACAAGCTGCACAAAGAACTGTAGCGGTGGGAAACAGCTAGTCTGAGTTGCAGCCCGTCTAGTCCTCCTGCAGGGAGATGTAGCTCTGTCTCAACTTTCGACTCAGGGTTTCAGAGTCACAGTATAGTACCTCAGGGAACATAAAAAATTGCTTTGAAAAAAAAATCCCTAAAAGAGGAAAGAATAAAAAAATGTAGGATTTACAAATGTGTTATTTATGCTATGGGGTTTTTTTTATTTCATCAACAATTTTGCTTGCAGACACAGGCAGATGATTAAGAGGAATCATGATGTCCTATTTGTAGCTGGTTAAGTTTCATCATAAAAAAATCCATTTTCTCATGTTGTCTCAAGCTTAAATAGCCATTTCCATCTTCAAGAAAATAATCATACATGGATAAACTCTATAGCCATTAGTTTTTGTAAGCTGCAGAAACCTGGATCTCTAGAGATTTGTTAAGAGGGTGGTACTGATGCAAGTCCTTCAAGTTGGTATGATCAAGAAAAAACAATGAAAATCATTCTTTTCTATTACATACAGTATTTTCTTATATTAACTGTTTGGTCTTTTATAGAATTATCATGCCACATAAGAAGCCTTTATATGACTTTCCTTACTTTTCTCAATGTCTGAAGTCCCACTGACCTTAGAACTCTTGGCAAGCAATCCTGGGAAGTGGAATTAACATGATTAGCAATCGCTATCCTGATTTTATCAACCCATTGAATAGGCAATTTCTCCAGTTATGTTAATTGCGATGGCTGCTCCTCGAATGCTATGCTCAGTTTTGGGCCCCTCACTACAAGAAAGATATTGAAGTGCTGGAGCATATCCAGAGAAGAGCAATGAAGTTGGTAAAGGGTCTAGAGCACGTCTCGTGAGGAGCGGCTGAGGGAATTGGGATTGTTTAGTCTAGAGAAGAGGATTCTGAGGGGACACGTTATTGCTCTCTACAACTACCTGAAAGGAGGCTATAGCAAGGTGGGGGTCAGTCTCTTCTCGCAAGTAACAAATGATAGGAACAGAGGAAATGGCCTCAGATTGCATCAGGGGAGGTGAAGACTGGATATTAGGAAATATTTCTTCACCAGAAGGGTTATCGAGCACTGGAACAGGCTTGCCTAGGGCAGTGGTGGAGTCATCATCCCTGGAAGTATTTAAAAGATGTGTAGAAACACAGATTCATAGAATGGTAAGGGTTGAAAGGGACCTTAAAGATCATCTAGTTCCAACACCCCTGCCATGAGCAGGGACATATTCCACTACACCAGGTTGCTCCGATGTGGTGCTTAGAGGCATGGTTTAGTGGTGGACTTGGCAATGTTAGGTTTATGGTCGGACTTGATGATCTTAAAGGTCTTTTGCAACCTAAATGATTTAATGATTCTATGGTTCTATGATCTGGTACTTGGCTGAAATATTAACTTACTACACATTGGAAATATCTCCCTAAAAGTTTTTACTTAGTTAATAGATTTTATTTAATAGATTGCCCCTCCTTTTCTTCTGACGCTCTTTATCTAAGTGTTCATTGTGTCCTTGTATCATAGCAATCTCACTGTGAATATGTAACTTATACACAATATGAAATTTATAACAATATTTCAGAGATCAATAGACTATTTGGCAGGAAATAAAAATAAATAAAATCAAGTAATTCCAAATACAAATGTTATCAATTAGCTACTTCAAGAAAAAAGAAAATACATTGTTGGAATAAAATTATCACATGCGCAGTTTCTGTAAGTTTTAAAACTTTTTGGGGGGTCTTTTGTCTTTATACTAGGGAAAAGAAATTCAATATACAATTTCAGTTTTATTTCCTTTTTACTATTCCGATAATATAAATCTAGCTGTGTGAAGGTCTTTTTCTGCTTTTTAAAGAGATTATTCTTGAAATGAATCTTTCTTTTCATTTCAGTGGAACATATCATGTTTTAATAAAGAATTTTGCTCCCTATTGAGAATATTTTGACAAAACAATACAATTGCTTTTGTTTGTCATTTAATTTACCACTGGATCAATAGAGTTAGACGTAAGTACTTTTGGTATTAAAACTCTGAAATTCTAGGGGAAATGGAGGTTAAATCGTAAACAAAATATTTCATTGGCATTGATCTGAAAAGCAGACTGACAGTATTGCTAAAAAATCATCAGCTTCCATATATAAATTTCACCAAACTGACAAGAGATGGATTTGATTATTTTGCTTTGAAAGGGTCATTCCTTTAAAGCCGCAAGAGTTTATCAATTTATAAAAGATTAAATGAACCACATTTTCCTTCAGTTCCTGTCACAACTCTTTCTTGCGGTTATCCAGGCTTGATCAAGTTATGAGAGTGACTGATTATTTTGCTCTCTATTTTAGGCAACCTCAAATTTACAGAATTTATGACCCATGCTAGATTGTTTGTGATATAAAGATTACAGGTAACCTGAACTTACTTAATGTACTGTGATACACTGCCAAGAAGCAGAGCTACTCATAATGCCACAAGTGTATGAAAAAATGCCTCCAAATAACAGTCTCCTTTTAGGCAATATCCACCAATATTACAGTAAAAGTTTATTTCTTTAAATGAACAAGAATTTTTATATACACTGTAGCTAACAAAAATATTGGCTTCATTACCTGATTTTTTCCCCTTTTTCTCTTGCTCCAAGAAAAATATGAGTACGCCAGTTCTTTAGATAACATTTGCTCTGTTTCCATCACTATTTGCATACACTTTTAAGAGAAAAGGAAACACTAACAACTTCCAAAACAAATGTCACACCTCATAAACCTCCACATAGAAACTCTGGTAAAAGACAATATTTCTCTGAAAAGCACTTTTCAAAGGATCTTTATTTGGATTCACGCATTTCAAAACCTTAAAACTGTGGTTATATTTTGACTGCTGATATCCTTATCAATGGATCAAGCTGACACCCAGCCACAGTAGACCAATACCTCTGCTGTGCTGATGTCTAAGCTCTCCAGGAACGACTTAGAATTCTCTGCATGGTGCCTAGTGCCCAGAAGGCCTAAATTTCTCCCCAGAACCAATGTTCTTTCTGCAGCTTTGACAGCCAGAGTAAAGGTAAGAATCCGTGGCAAGCCAGGAAACAGCAGCAATGACGGGATGATAACTAAAATCCATTTTCTTGTACAGATGTGGTACAGCCTTCAGACTGCTGCTCATTTTGTTGATAAATTCCTGCAGTGCAGCTTTCTTGGAGCTCACAAGGCTAGGAAAATGTGTGGTAGACTGTGTGGTGATGGTGTGTCTGTAAGTATGAGGAGAAACGAAGCCTGAATGCCACAATAAGTAAGAGAAAGCTAATGAAATTAAGTACTGCTTTTTAATGTACTTTGATCTGTTCCTGCACATGTAAACGTAGAATATTTCTTACTCTTGTAACCTGACTACGTCACAAAAAAACAAGCAGGCAAACAAAAATTAAAGTAATAATTGTAACATCAGCCTGTGACTGTCTCTCAAAGCTAAAACCTTTATGTGTTAGGGAATTTAACAATGAAGCTGGTTTCATTTAGTTACCTAAGCTAACAGAGTATTGTCTGTTTATGCAATTTATCATGTTAGTTGACCCACAATATTTTGTGTTCAGAGATCAGTTAGAACTGTTTATTTATTACTATGACTAGGGTTTCCAAGTGTAGGAGAACTTGTGTTGCCACTTAGCTGTCATCTATTTGAACATACCATCAGGATGAGTAATGGCTTAAAACTGTTTACAGCTATGAAACAACAGCATAAATGCCACATTCCCAAGTAATGACATGTCTGTTAAATATTTTATCCTCACACAAGTGGGTTACACTAGGTTTTGCTTTATTCACAACTCAGAGTTGGGCCATCACCTCAGTGAGTGGCAAAACTTAACTTGCTAGACCAGTTTATATACATTTATTAAACCGATTACATCAAGGCTAGAATCTTCGTAAGTTTCCTAAGCAACTGCTCCATTCCTTTGAGTACATCATTTATTAAGTTCTTTCTATTCTTCTGTCTTCGTAGAATTCTCCCTCGCTTGTTTCAGGCCTTGCTTGGTTTCAGGGTCGTCTCGGCTTCTTTAATTAATTCTATTAGATACAATCCATACAATTAATTTCTATCCCAATTGCAACATACGGATTGTATGGTTTCTTAACACAGCTGTGTCTACACAGCTGAGTATACTTTTTAGTTCTATGATTTTATTCTATTCTAGAATTAATCTTTATAATCAATCTCTAACAATGTCATTGTCCAAAGAACAGCAGAAAATTCTCTCATATAAAGCCTCACATCTGTTGTTCATTGAACTATAACACAAACTAGTTTTGGAGAGTTGCCACCAGACTTCAGTAGCGATCTGGGGCAAGAAAAAGCTGCTATACACCTCTATCAACTATACAGCTGATTCAGATCGTGCAGAGATTCTTTAATAGGTATTTCAAAAAGGCTCTGTTTTAGTAATATTTGTTGAAATGAGAGAAACTTCTGTTCCTTGGAAGTGAGGGTTTCAGCTGAAAATAACCTTCTACTGGCATTTTGAGGCAGCTGGCCATTGGTAATATAAAGATACTTCTCAACTATTTTAAGAACATGTTCTTCCTGCTTCCCCTACCTCACATGGCACAGCAATGCTAGGGACCAGGCCCCATTTTCTAAGCATTTATGGCAATTAAGACTTGCAAGCAAAATCTCTTTCTCAAGTGCTAATGATGACCTCTAGGTACAACGCACAGTTTCTGAATATTGTTAAAAATAGGTATTTTATTAGCTGTACTTAGAAGAACTGGACTCTACTTCTACCACATTGTGGAAATCCTGATACTCCATTAGAGGTTAAAATGCACTACAAATCAGGTCCATAAAGCAATATGTTCATGTATGGGTATGTTAGAAAAACTCTATTGAATTATATATCCATTTGCGAGTAAATGAAGAACAACTTCATATTTTTAAAACCTATCATCTGTCAGTTGGCATCAATGTCACTTATCATGGTGTGTCACTGGTAAATCTGTATTACCTACCAATAACAGAGTTGTGTTCTTTTCATTCAGCTAGTATGTCCAGTCTTAATTTTTTTTTTTTGTTGGGTTACTGGATCATTTGGTGCAAGGTACTGCACTGCTCTCCTGTGTGTCTGTTAAGACAATAAATGAAGAAGTATAGCTATGGTGTCATATGTGCAGTGATAAACAGGAAGATGGAGAAGAAAATTTATCTATTCTTTTGTTATTAGAATAATGAACAAGAACAATGGTAGGTTCTAAGGGAACACCTCTAAACTTTGTTTAAGGTAACAACGGCCTTTTAATTTCTTTTCATGCTTTGAAATTATTGTTTATGACTCTTCTTCCTGATTTGGACCAGGCTTGCCAAAGAAATATTTTTAAAAGGACTGAGAAAACTTACTGCTATTGTTACTATGAACATTGTGTTATAAACTCAAAATTCAAATGATTTCTCTTGCCCGCTTTCTAGACAAAAAATGTATTTTTGTTATGCGGACAGTTATCAATATTTGTGCTCACTTGTCTGAATTAAATTTTTGGATTACAATTGGTCATTACAGAAGAAAACCATGTGCAGTTAAAAATGCTTCTTAGTACCAAATGAATCTAAGTTTTCTGAAGAATTAGCTGAGAGTCATGTAACAATAAAGTAATAGTAAACTAATCCTATTTTTTTAATGTATGTTCAAACACTGATGGACTGCTGTTTTTGCATGGGTGTTCTGTCATGTGCCATTAGCTGGAATAATGGCTAAATTAAATAACTTGGAAGTTCCTTTGGAATATTTAACAAACACGTTGTCTTGAGTTTTCAGGAATTTATGAAATTAAATAATCCCTGAGATATCCTTGACACACCAGCATCCCCACTGTACAGACAAAAAGTCTTAATGGAGGGTACAGAGGGAATACAGAATAAACATGGGAAAGCCAGTAATGCTGGATATATCTGTCTCTCACAGAATCTACTCTCTCCTTCAGAGGTGCTTTGGCTATAAACTTAAAGCTATGAGAGCATAATAATTTGCAATAATCACTTGTACCATTCATCCTCACTCCTGTCCAAGACTAGAGAGCTCAGATTTCAGCCAGCTATGAGCTGCAGAATGAAAATTCCTGGTCTTGCAGCAACAAGGAACCAACACCAGATGTCATGATCACAGTTTTATCAGCTACTTTTTTAAGATCTTCGTGCTGTGCCTTCTATACTTTCAGCAAAATTGCAACTTCCTTGCAAAGTACTTAGAGCAGAACCTGCTGCACAGGCTTAGCTCATCATTCATCATAGCAAGATGTTGTCTAAAGGCTAGGGCATTAAAAAGAGAGAGAAATGGAGTGAATGGCATGTACATTCTCCTTCTGACTGTTGCTCCACTTCACAGCCTGCTAGGAGAGGGTGGTAGCATTGTCCAAGCAGTTTCCGACTTCAAATACATTTAGCACAGTACCTTCCTACTTTCATTTTCCAGATAGGGACAGCAGAATTTCACATATGGAGAATCTGAAGCAAGTTCATTTTGAAAAGCATCATTCTGACCAAAATGTTCTCATCACTGTAGAGCTGTATGCTTTTGTGCCTTACAGCTGATATGCAAATGTGGTTTTTTTCACCCATTAATTCCTCCTTGTGCATCAGGAAATAGTAGGAAATAGAACCTTCCTTTGTATAATTTCTCTTGGTTTCAATTCTCAGGTAGTGCTTGGCTACGTTACTGTTCTCCCTGTTTACCAGCAGGTTACAGAAGCAAGCTTCCTTCTCATTAGAGTTTAGGACTTGCACCAAAAAGGTTACATGAGCAAACTACTGCATATGTTGAAAATGTGAGCAAGGCCCCATAAAGTCTACACATCTGGTTTACATTACAACAGAATTTAATGTTGCTACAGCAGTCCAGAGCAACCTTAGTGACATTACTTCTGTGGTCCCCTTTACAAGAGGAAACAAAAAACTGCAAGAGATATGTGCAAAAATGTTTGCTTTTTTCAAATTGTTTACCACTGACATTCTAGTCTTGAAAATTCTACTCAAGTAAAATCCGCCCTCTTAAACTGTTTTTTCTTTCTTCATATACTTTTGGTGTTTTATTTTCATTTTCCTATATCATTGGAACAGCTTCAGATCTGCATTACTACTATTTTGTCCAGTACTAGCGAGTTGCTTGTTTATAAAAATCACACTGCAGCTGTTCAAACTGCCATTTACCTAAACTGAAATAAAAGATGTTATGCTACAAAAAGTAGTTTCAGTTATACTTGTGCTTTAGTTTTATGAACTAGACTGTTTACAGGAATTCAGTCTAATAAGAGTGAGCTCAGTTAAAGGAAGAACTTTACCAGCGATTTAATTTGTCTCTTCTTTTGAGCTTTATAGCCCCTCCTTTTTTGATTTGGATCCCTCATAGCCATTCTAAACATATTTGTGTCAATATTTCAAAGTTTCCTGTATTCTAAAAGCTACCGATGCAGTTGATGTTTTATAGCATATGTTAGCAACTCATCAATTTTTTACAACTATTTCCAGTAGTCTACTCCCATCATTCCACATTCGCCTGAGACGTCCATTCAGAATCTTACTATTTTAACGCATGGGTCAAGCAAGACTTATCTGCTCCTTGGCTGAAAATCCTTTTTTTTTTTTTTAACTAGATTTCAGATTTTTGCTTAGTCACCCAAGAACAGGACTTTATTAATAGTCATTTTGAACAACAAGTAAAAAAATTACAACATTGGAATATTTGCTAAATAATGTTTCAGCTGCACATTTATGAACATGGCTCAATGCCATGTAAAAGTTAGAAACTTGTAGGTACTCAAAGAAATGCGAGACATACCTTTTTCTTGTAAGATTCTGTTCTCTGAAATTACTGACTCAAAACAGAAAAAGACAACATCATGTATGCAGAAAGGTATGCAAAAGACAATAGTATTGCTGTGAAAGATTTCAGTTCAGGAGCTGCATACTTGCAAGTCCCATTCACCCAGAAATAAAAATTCATTATGGTTTCTAAAATCTATGGCTGAAAATTTTTAATGGATTTTGTGTCCTACAAACAGGGGAAAAAAGCTATTTTAGATCTCAGTGAAGAAAAAGTAATCATTAGACTTGAAAATAACAGTTCTCTCAATAATCATGACTGGCCTAAAAATGCGAGCTAGTCATCAATGTAAACATATTTTTTTTGTGCTTCAAAATACTACTTTGCTGAGCTTTATACAGCTGGAGAAGGTCAACCAGCAAGGGAAAAAAAATAAAATTCTGAGAGGAAAAGGAAAAGAAGGAAAAGGAAAAGGAAAAGGAAAAGGAAAAGGAAAAGGAAAAGGAAAAGGAAAAGGAAAAGGAAAAGGAAAAGGAAAAGGAAAAGGAAAAGGAAAAGGAAAAGGAAAAGGAAAAGGAAAAGGAAA
>Ga0065711_1006671_pt1 | contig 28517 bp, 15 predicted proteins | sample Hoacrofraction12_FD_59098 | JGI IMG/M metagenome (GOLD analysis project Ga0065711, IMG submission 59098) | Hoatzin crop microbial communities from Cojedes, Venezuela - Epithelial fraction 12 v2 (version 2) | ecosystem: Host-associated > Birds > Digestive system > Esophagus > Crop | place... | reverse complement strand
CGGGTTGCCCAGAGAGGTAGTGGAGGCCCCATCCCTGGAAACATTCAAGATCAGGTTGGACAGGGCTCTGAGCAACCTGATCTAGTTAGTGGTGTCCCTGCTTGCTGCGGGGGGGTTGGACTAGATGACCTCTAGGGGTCCCTTGCGACCGAAAATTTTCTATGATTCTATGATTGTATGATTTAAAGCATCAGTCAAATAAGACAGTCATCTGTGATACTAAGAGGATTAAAATCTTTCCGATGTCAGTCATTTTAAAAACTTTTTTCATTATCAGGATGGCTTGCACACATTTAATTTTAAACATGTTAAGATTGTATACACTTTCAAGCCTAGCGAGCCCACTGCACAAAGATTCAGAACTTGGCCTTCCTATGAATTCTTATTTCAGAACCTGGAAGTGCTTGCCTTAATTCCCAGCAATCATCTGTTCCAAGGAAGCACTGAAAAATTTAGGCTTGCATCAAAATTCCAGCTTCTGTCACTGTCATAAACTTTTCCATCCCACTCAATGTTTCACAGCAAAGCTTAAAGGATGTTTTGGCCAGAAAGACAGCAAGAGAGCTAAACACAGCAGCTTGTGTACTTTCTTCAGAAGGCCAGTCTTCTATCTTCTTCTCAAATTATCTGCCTAATAGCATTACATATAAATTAGACAGAATATAATATTAGACAGAAATGTTTACTGAGGCAAGAAGGCTCTGTCTGCTTTCTGTGTGCATGCCTTGACCAGTGGTGAACCACTGAAGTCAGGAATACACGTGATTCTTTTACCCCAAGGGGTCTGTTTCCAACATATACCTTGAGTCAGGAGGCTGTAGCATTATTTCTCCCCAAAGATAAAACCAGTTCTTTACTCACTGGGTGACTGCTTTACTCACTGAACTGTTGTGTAGAAGGGAGTGAGTGGCACCTCTTGACTGGCCATAAAAATGATTCCCTTGGACTGAATTATAGAATCATAGAATCATAGAATGCTAAGGGTTGGAAGGGACCTTAAAAGATCATTTGGTTCCAATCCCCTGCCATGAGCAGGGACATCTTCCACTAGACCAGGTTGCTCAGAGCTCCATCCAACCTGCTCTTGAACACTTCCAGGGAGGGGGCAGCCACAGCTTCTCTGAGCAACCTGTTCCAGTGTTTCACCACCCTCATGGTGAAGAATTTCTTCCTAATATCATGTGTAAATCTGCCCTCTTTTAGTTTACAGCCATTCCCCCTTGTCCTATCACTACACACTCTTGTGAAAAGTCCCTCTCCATCCTTCCTGTAGGCCCCCTTCAGCTACTGGAAGGCTGCTAGAAGGTCACCCCACAGCCTTCTCTTCTCCTGGCTGAACAGCCCCAACTCTCTCAGCCTGTCCTCATAGGAGAGGTACTCCAGCCCTCTGATCATCTTCATGGCCCTCCTCTGGACCCACTCCAACACAGCCATGTCCTTCTTATGTTGGGGGCTCCAGAGCTGGATGCAGTACTTCAGGTGGGGTCTCACCAGGGCGGAGTAAAGGGGCAGAACCACCTCCATCAACCTGCTGGCCATGCTCCTCTTGCTGCAGCCCAGGATACGGTTGGCTTTCTGGGCTGCGAGTGCACATTGCTGGCTCGTGTTGAGTTTCTCATCCACCAGTACCCCCAAGTCCTTCTCCTCAGGGCTGCTCTTGAGCCACTCTCTGCCCAGCCTGTACTTCTGTTTGGGATTACCCTGACCCACATGCAGGACCTTGCATTTGGCCTTGTTGAACTTCATGCGGTTCACGCAGGCCCACCTCTCCAGCTTGTCAAGGTCCCTCTGAATGGCATCCCTTCCCTCCAGCAAGTCAACCACACTATTACCTAACCAAATGAAAACCTTATTAGATGTCTCCTTAGACCACAATAAATTTGAGATTCCCATGTCAGTATTGGTTGAAGTGCCCTACAAAAAGTGGTACTTGTTAAAAAGCTGCTAATTTGTTTATTTATGTTTCTTGTCTGAGAACAGTTTTGTGACTTCCCTTGGAAGAAACTGTAACAAAAAGAATTAAATATTAGCAGTAAAAGAGAAATTTTAATTGATCATTCTAACCTACCCTGCTAGCAATATCGTTTTTATATGGTGAGACATTTCTGGACATTACAAAAACAGAACTTTTTCTAAATCTAATCATACCTACAAAGCTAGTAGTTAAATTGAAGTCTTTGGTGCATTTTTCATTAGTGTGAATTTTAAAAATTATCTTATACTTTCAAATATTTTTTTCAAGGACTACTAAAAAGCATTCCAGGCTTTGTTATATCTGCTTTTCAGGTGATCCTAGAAAAATCTTAAGGATTTTTATAGCTATTCTATTTCCTGTATAATTCCTATGGACTCACTCACATCTATTTGGCAGTTGTGGAAGAAATTGTTTCTGCTAGGAACAATTTCTAGCTTTACATAATAATGACATGTATCCATCAAATTATTTTTTATATCGTGTTATGCATATTGTAGGTCAAAGATGAGCTAAAGCCAATTGTTGTCAATGGTTGCTGTCCGCATTCTTTCATAAGAGCCTGATGCAGGATAGTTGCAAGTTTGTTTTGGATTAAACGGTTGAGGTTTTTGATGTCTCACTCCGCTTCCAAAATCAGGAAGTACAGAACCATATAATCATTAAGGTTGGAAAAGACCTCTAAGAACATCGAGTCCAACCGTGCACCCAACACCACCATGCCTACAAAACCATGTCCTGAAGTGCTACGTCTACATGTTTTTTTAACATCTCCAGGGACAGTGACTCCACCACTTCCCTGGGCAGCCTGTGCCAATGCCTGACCACTCTTTCAGTAAAGAAATTGTTCCTAATATCCAATCTAAGCCTCCCCTGATACAACTTGAGGCCATTTCCTCTCATCCTATTGCTAATTACTCGGGAGAAGAGACCAACACCCACCTTGCTACAATCTCATTTCAGGTAGCTGTAGAGAGCAATAAGGTCTCCCCTCAGCCTCCTCTTCTCCAGACTAAACAATCCCAGTGCCTTCAGTCGCTCTTCAAAAGACTTGTTCTCCAGACCCCTCGCCAGCCTCGTTGCCCTTCTCTGGACATGCTCCAGCAACTCAACGTCCTTCTTTCAGAGAGGGGCCCAAAACTAAACACAGTATTCAAGGTGAGGCTTTACTACACCAAGTACAGGGGGATGATAACTTCCCTACTCCTGCTGGCCACACTATTCCTGATACAAGCCAGGATGACATTGGCCTGCTTGGCCACCTGGGCACACTGTCAGCTCATGTTCAGCCACCTGTCAGCCACCATTCCCAGGTCCTTTTCTGTCAGGCAGCTTCACAGCCACTCTTCCCCAAGCCTGTAGCATTGCATGGGGTTGTTGTGACCGAAGTGCTGGACCTGGCACTTGGCCTTCTTGAACCTCATATGATTGGCCTTAGCCCATCGATTCAGCATGTCCAGAACCCTCTGCAGAGCCTTCCTACCCTCAAACAGATCAACACTCCCAGAGATTCCACTGCAGCTCATGAAGAGGACCCACACTGGAACATTTCATTAAGGACTACAATCCATGGAAGGACCTACATCAGAGCAGGGGAAATGTGGTAGGAGGAAGGAGCAGCAAAGATGGTCTGTTGTGAACTGACCGCAAGCCCTGTTCCCCATCCGCCTGTGCTGCTTGCGGGTTTATGTAGAGGAGTCAGGAGTAAAGGAGCAAGTTCATCCTGGGAAAGGGGGTGGGGGGAATAGAAAGGTATTGTTTTAACTTATGTCTTTGTTTCTCACTATCCAAATCTATTTTAACTGCCAGTAAATTAATCTAATTTTCCCTGAGTGAAGCCTGGTAAATAATCTCTGTCTTTCTCAGTTCACAAGTTTTTTCATCTTATTTTCTGCCCCTGTCCTTTTGAGGAGGGGGGGTGAGAGAGCAGCTGGGTGGGCATCTGGCCTTGTTATTAGATGAAGTCAAAGGATATATATTGGTTGTAAAGATAAAGGAAATTATTAATACTTACCTGTGTACTCAATGAGGTAAGATTCAGTGGTCAAAAATAACTGTGCAAAGGAATAGTTTAAGATTGTGATTTGGGGCAAATATAGAAGGAATGCAGTATTAAAATTGCACAAAGAGTCATCATACTTGCCTGTAACATTTTTTTAAACAGAAATTTTTTCAAGTATTTTTTTAAGATATCTCAGAATTATCTTGCTGTGTCTCTTGTATTATGTATACGTGTGTACATACATGTGTGTATATACATCTCTTTGTTAAGACATCTGTTTATAAAGCTGTTATTCTTAGATATTTATGTGTATTTACATCGTTAATTTCCTACTATGCCAGAACAAATGTGTTAGAGGATTTTTGCAGTAAATTCTCCACTTCTGTAATGGAACAAATACTCCTTGGACAGCTTAATTATTAAAAGAGAACTCTGGCGGTTTACATCATTTCAGATCTTTAGAATGTAAAATCATGTCCTGAAGACAGCTAATGAGACAGCCAAATGTAATTTAACATGTCTTTGATTCTCAAAGATAGCTGCAACACTTTAGTGATGTGTCTGTATATTGAAGCAGAATTTATCTGTGTATCTGTTTGCAACCGATTAGCTAAGTATTTCTCTGAGCTATCAAAAAAGACTTGTAGTAAGAATATCTCAGAAATTTAGGCCAAACACTTCAGAGGTTATTCTCTCCAATCTCATTCTCTGTCAAAGGGAGCCTTTCTCTTGTAATTAATTTTAACCCTTTGACCAATCAGTTCTGAAGTGACTGTCACTCCAGGTTGTTCTCTCAGATTCACTGGCTATCTTGTAGATAGTAATCATCAGCTCTTTCACCATAGTGTAATTTAGCTCTGAGTTCCTGTATTCTTCTTCAGGTTTTGAGTCTGTTTTTATGAAAGTGACTAGAATAAAATGCCTTCTTACGAGCAAGGGACTGATTTACCTCATTTCAACCAATACATCAGCATTACAACAGGATAGGCAGTGTTTTCCTTTAGTTGGGAATCAGTAAAAGGAACAAAAGAATCAAGGCTGCTGTCAGTGAAAGTCACCTTTTCTCAAAATCAAGATCTAATTACCAGTATGTTTTTACAGCAGATTCAGTCAGCTTTTTGCAGCAGCATCCTGTGTAATGTCAGTGTTTAAGTGAATGAACTTTAAGGGTATACATAGAGTCATCTGGTTGTCAGGCACAAAACCATTTTTGAATCTATAGAAATAACCTTTCCAGGTATGTCAAAACAAACCTTTCAGTCAATCTTGGGGTTCACACACAAGAGTCTCAATTCTTTAGTAATCAGTGCAACAGCGTGTGCATTATAGCTTCCACAGGAGGCTTCTGAGGTATGCACTCTGGATGCCTCTAAAAGTAAATCTTGATGTGAGACAGTAGCTAGTGCATCCTTTGTAGAAAAAAAAGGAGGGAAATGAGAAACAAGGGTAGTATATAGGAGAAGAACAGTGAAGAATGGCAAAGGACTGGGCCAAGATGTATGCTATTGTGCTGGTTTATAAGAAGAATAGATAAGGACAGATGAACAATTGTAAATTGAGATTTTTTTTCAGTCCCATTCCTAGAATAACCAGATGGAATGGAATAGTTTCCTTCTTAAGGACATGCCAAGGTTTCCTCCATTAGAGTAGTAAGGTGATATAGTTTTAACTCATGTTAGTCCAGTAGATGTTTTCTCATAACACATAATTATTGCAGAAAATATATGAAAATAGTTAATGAAATATGATATGGCGGTACCTGTAATTACAACTTAACAGAAAATAAGTGGAGTACTAAATCCAGTTATTGTACTTTTAAACTTCAGTCTTTCTGAGATTGCACATTTTTATTTCCTGGATCTCAGTCTTTGAAGATTAGCCATCCCTGTCATAAGAAGCATCTTCTCACACAACAGGAGAACAACAGTAGAACCTAATTGGACAAATGGTCAATTATAAGCCTACTTTATTTGTTTTTGTTAAATGAAGGCTTGAGGATGGTAGCTTTATCTCCTCTTGTCTGAATAACAGTAATATGTCGAATAAATTCTTACAGGTTTTCTTCCTAAATCTATGGAACAATGCAACAGATTTTTATAAACAAATATATATATATAAGTAAAAGGAGCTGTAAGAACTGGCTACTACCATTGTGAAGCAAGAAGGAACTTGAAGCTGAGATGCAGTTCACAAACAATAGCTTCTTCCAAACAATCATTCAGTGTTTGTCATATATGATTCATTCTCCTAATACGAAGTTTAATTTTCCCAATGAGACTTGACAGTTTTCCTGAACTAGTTGCACAGATGATATATCTGCCATGAGTATAGATTGATGTGTCTCACGTGGCATTACAGATGCCATTTTCTGTGGATCTGAGAAGGGAAGATAGAAACAAGATCACAACTTTATGAAAAGCTCGTAGATTTTTTGCAGAAAATGAAAGAAATTTGAAGCTGACCTTTGAGGGTAAAAGAGACACTTCAGAACATCTAGCCAGTGAACAAACAAACTTACACTTATGCAATAATACATACGCTTTGTAGATTGTGAGGTTACTTGGTGTTTAAATTGATTGTCTGACAGCAAAATGTCAAGACGTTGTTCATAAGCACACAGTTCATTCTGTCCAAGAATTTTATTAAGAATATTTAAGAATGCTAGGAATCAGCCTCCTAAAGAGTAGACACTTATTGTGCTTGCATATCAGAGAACTGTTGGGCTGATGCACATAGAAATATCTGATCTCCATTAAGCCACAGGATGTCAGTTGTCAAAAAAAAATAACAAGAAAGACCAGAATCATGTTATTGTAATAGTGAAGAACAGAAAAAAAAAAATATTTTTTTTACTGTGTTGAATATACTTACTTGATAACAATAATAGGGGTTTTTTTCCAAAAAAAAATTAAAATTAAGCACAGTTTACAGTGTAAGAAGTGCAGAGAAAAAAAGAAATTACAGCTATATGATCAATAATATTTTTGCAGGTATTACTCTGTGCTTAATTTTGTTTGCACTCAGAATTTATGTTTTGTAATGCTAGGCACATAGCTAAGCCCATGCTAAAACATTTATCTTAAAGATCCTCTTTGAATGAGACCTTGCAAAATTTTTTTCCTTACAAAGAGGGAAAATTATTGTGAATCTACGATACGAGAGTCAATATAGAGATTAATGGCTGTAGACATGAGACTTTTATATGCAAAATTTAAATTAGAAACTCCAGTTCTATGCAATTTCATTCCTTCAGCTGAGCCAGTTCCTTTGTATTGCTGAAATATTGAATGTATTCAGGATGTCTTAATTTCAGGTGATGAGTGGATTACAAATATATAAAAATGTACTTGTTCTAAAAAAGCAATGCTTGGCTTTCCATGCAAAGCAAGTTATTGTGGACATTATCACTCATCAAAAATGGAAGGATAAACTAAGAACAAGACAAGATTATATAATGGTCAGCTTGTCTGTTCATGGCCTGTAAGCTGAACAGGGAGCTTACCCCAGTGGATACATTAGCTGTGAAGTCTTTACCTAGATAGAGTGTCTTATGCAAAAACTTACATTGGCATTCTGCCATATTTCTTTTCTTTCAGAGCAATGTTTCAGCATGCAAGCCACATTTCAAATCAGATGCTATCAAACAGGAGAAGGTTCAGACTAGAACAATAAAAGTTATTAAAAGCTCAGAAACTAGGACCTATGAAGAAAGGTTAATGGAAGAGCACTGTTCAGTCTGGTAAAAAGATGGATGAAGGGAGACAGAACTGTCTACAAACGCATAAGGTAATGTCATGAAGTGAACTGGGATCAATTATCTCCCTAGTCAATATAGAAAGAAAAAGTAGTAATAAACTGAATCTGTAACAGGGACAATCAGGTTAAAAGAAACTATCGATCATGTATGGCAATTGAAAAGAATTTTCAGAAAAAAGTGTGATTTCTCCATCCCCACAGATTTTGGGTCTAGGAAAGATGTTCTTTTGGGTTTCTTTAGACATATCTAAACTAATCCTATGATGTTTTCAGGGAGTGACGGAGCACTTTTGCAATCCAAACCAATTCTGTAATTACTGAATTGTAAACTACATTATTACTGAAACAATTCTTGTGTGCTAATATCCTCTCTGAATTATGATATCTGGTAACTTCATGACTGATTGCTTGAAAGTATTCAATAATTTTACTGATATATGTACAAAATGCAAACCTTTTCTGGGAGGGGTGTACCTTATTTGAATTTTATAGCTTCAAAAATACTTATATGTAACTGTGATTTGCCAGGTTTTTATAGCTGCTATCAACTAAAATGTATAAATTTAGCTAGCCTTTCAAACATATTTGACCTCTTTACCTTAGTAGTCATATATTTCTAAAGTGTGCTCAGAATACATTACCTTACCCATCTGAGATATATATACTTTAGATAAAGCCTTTAATTTCCTGTGAGAAAACAGTGCAAAATCAGTAACTACTTGAAGTTCCTGTGCTTACCTGGAAAGAACCTTCACTTAATAAGCAGAAAAGACAGCCCAGCATTTTTGCTTATGATAAAATGGTAAGTCTGTATCATATACCTGAGACAGTCACATCTTCAAATGAAACTAATGTAAATTCACTGCTAGTACAGCAAAGTTTCTAACAAAATGGACTGAACATTGGCAAACCATTGTGGTAGTTATACATGCATACAGGATTTTGCTGTTCTCCTTTCATCTAGCTACATAACATTTTAAGTTATTTCTCAGAAAGGTCTAAGAATTTAAATTTATGTCTTTATGTATGGTCTTGTTTTCTGGATGTCACTAAGAGTATTCTGATTTGCTCTGTTTTCTTAAAACACAAGCTGAGTAGCACTTCAGAATCCAAAAATATGTAATAAAAATTCAATTATATCAAACTTTCTGAGTTAATTTCACAAAAACATAGAGCAGTTTATACTTTTATTTTCAATATTTTTTCTGTTCATGTCTTTTCTATTAATGCCAAACATGATTCATTTTAAACAGGACTGTCTATAGTTATTCTTTTGAATATTTTCTATTAAATAATAAAGATCAAGCCTTCTGAATATTATCTTCTTCATTTCCTATCCTAGAATTTGGAAAAGATTAAAGTTCACTCAAATTCTTGATCATTATTTCTTTGCCGGCTATCCTATCAGAGCCTAAAGTCGGATTCCTTAGAGCTCTTGGAATCAGAGATGCATGAGAAATTTAATGGTACACACAACAGAGATGTCTGTTTGAACTTATGACGTGAAATACAATCATAAAATCTGAAAGGTTCAGCCACAGAGTCACAATTTCACTTGCAAACTGATTTTAATGTACTTTTTTTTTTTATTTTTTGTGGAGCAATTTGAATTATAAAAGTTACCTCATCACCATTACTTACTGGTTTTGCATGTATACATTCTGTATTGTCGAGCCCATGTTCCAGATACGTATGTCAGTTTGTAACATTTCTTCTTGTCACCTCATTGTGTAATAAATTCCAGGGTTGTAGATTAACCAGTATGATAAAGCCACGAATGTTTTTGTGCTTCAATGATCTGTATATGACCATTTTTGTGGCTTAGTAAAATGAAGGACAAATGTGAGTAAAGGTAAACTGACTGTAAAAAGAAAAGAACATATACAAACATAGATTAAAAGAGGGTCTTTAGAAGCTCTTGGAAAAATTATGTGTACTAATGACACTTGAAAGAAATGCTTTAATGCATGAAATTAAGAGAATTAACAATGAACAGAATGCACTACTTACAAGAATACATATTTCCTGACATGGCACTAACTTGTTTTTGATTAAATGGAAGAAGTGTTTTAAGTCAGGACTTGCCTTAATGTGAACTTGCAAAACCAAATGATAAAATACTAAACTAATAACTCTAAAACATCTGTAGGTGTCAGAAATAAACAAAAAAAGACACTAAAAGAATACATGAAAGCAACATCTTACTGTGTATAACATCACTGATACAGTAAAAGCTTGACTTTTTTAAAACTATTTGTCATCTGGTATTGTACTTCTAAGAACGCTTTTTTGAAAAATTCATACTAAAAGAATTTTTGAATATTTATTGAGTTCACTGTATACAGCTCTGTAAAGATTCAGCTAATGCAACACTCACTTTCTGTGTACTTTTATCTGTCATTGCAATAAGCATAGACTTTTTACTGTAAGGTAATAATGTACCCCACACAGTCATTTGAACTTCTGAAGCCTGTCGTATTTGTGTATATAAGTAATAGCCGTATTAACAAGAGGATTGAGTTGAGACCTTATCACTTATAATACTACCTACAAGACCAAAACAATGTTAAATAATAACATTTCTGTTCAGAAGTGTTATTAATTCAGGTTTTGTGTAACTTGCTGAAACCTCTGATTTTGAGGTTAATCAGTCCCTGTAACAAAAGCCAGCTGGACATATATGATTCCCAGAGCTCTCTTGGAAAATATATCTGCAACATTTTACAGTATTTGTGAGATAGGCTGTAAATTAATGGTATATTGAAGACTTTTCATAGTCACTTTAGCAGCTGTTTAATGGAAGCTTGAAGATAAACCCATTCACTGGTGACCCTGTGCACATAGACTCCACCCCTCCACCTGCCCACATACCTATGTACCCATTAAGGTTGTTGCTAGATGGTAGCAGGATGCCAAAAACAAAGGCATAAACGTAATTATGGAGACCATTCCACTTAATCATGTAGATGGAAGAGTGATTGCTACTTTGCATGTGCAAGACAATGAACAAACTATAGAAACTCAAACATGCACATGGCATAACGGAACATACATGTAGTGAATAACCAAATGAGGCATGTCTTTCACTGGCAGTGAATTTTCCTACAAACTTAATACAGTCCCTTCTTCACTGGCTATTTATTTGTGAATCCAAATAAATCTTTCCTCATTTAACTTAATCCCACTAACCTGCAATTGTTTGCATTTTTCCTAACAAGATTATGTGTTTGTCCAGGGACACCCATTCAAATGCTGAGAAGAACAAGATCAGTGTACCGTATTTGCAGAATATTTTGTCAATATCCGTCCTAAAAGATGTGGAAAAGTGACGTCTCAGAACATGAATTTTGATCTAATCTTTATTAGCTGGAAAAGTATTTTGATCTTTTGTCCCTGTGAACAAAGAAAGAAAAACAAAGAGAAAAGTGGTAATGACCTGCAGTTCAAATCTAAACTTTTAGCTACCCGATTTCTGAAACAGAAGGAATTGCTGGATAGCCGGATACAGAACATAATGCCTGTATTTTCAGTTCCACTTCTTTTACATTTTCTGTAAACCAAAAATACACCTTAGTTAGGAGTAGTGAGCCATACCAACAAATCTTTCCTCAGGCAGTAATATTCATCGGTGCCCATGGCCCATGTTAAATATATATCCTATAGACTTCTCTACCTGCAGGACAGTGTGGTGTATTTACTTACTACTTTTGTATGTCAGTTCTCTGAACAAGGTTAACATTGCAATTCTCACGGAGCTACAGAAAATTTAGTCAGAAAAAACAATAGGGTCAAGCTTAATGATAAAGCTGAAAGACTGATTTCTTTGTTCAAGAAAATAAAGGTTAGTACAGGGAGAAAAGAGGAATGCTGAAGTCCTCTGTCTAGAAACAAACTGACAAAGAAATGGAGCTGGGAAAATACTTTGTGTGCATAGTCTTCTGTTAATAATGAACCGCATCCATATTAGGAAGTAACATGGTGTTGACGTGTCCAGGCTCAACCTCCATATACTGCCATTCATAATGTGCACACTAGTCAACGTAAAAGACCTCAGCTGGCATTGTAGCTGTATATCATTTTGGGGCTTAGGAAGAAATGAAATATGTTTTTTGGCTTTCATATGGAAATTCAACCAGTCTTCATCCCAAGGGATATCTAGCTTTTTACCCGTGTTCCCTTTTCTTGCCTCTCACAGAGCACAGAGCTATTCACTTTGCTTTATGAAAGAAGTTATGTTTCTCATGCACAGAATGCAAACGATTTCCTTGGTATGGCACTATGCTAGATGGAGGGATAAAAATATCAAGAACCCTATGAATTTCTCTTCAAACCTGCCATTTCCACTTTGTTTCATGCAACAGAAACTTTCACTGAAAACTCAAAGATTTATCAGTTCCAGTGACAAAATTATAACATTAGATTAACACTGAATGTAGTTAACATCAGTCAGATGTGGTACAGCTACGTAGAGATTGCCTCCTAATGTGCTCAGAACCTCCTCAGCAGTGTTGTCAAATAATTTTGATTATTCCTGAACTACCAAAAGTAGTCAACATCTACCAAGAGGTACTCATCATCTTAGGGGGTGACGTGGGGAAAGCGCTTTCATCTCAGGAAAGTAAAAGGATGCTCTAACAGGCCAGACCTCAGATCTCTTCTTCAATGTTAAAAAATAAGCACGAAGGAAAATGAAAACTTGAAAGGAGTAATAATCATTAAAGCCTCTGAATGTTGCTGTTGAAATTACGTCTGTTAGGATGCCATATGGCCTGGCAGTTAGACTTTACAGTGTATTCCTCAAGAATGTTTCATAATGTATGCTTGCCAGTATCAACATAAGATGAGAGACAGAAAGGTGCTCGAGAAAGAAGGAAGTATTAAATGTAGCAGCCTAAATAACCAAAGGTCTGCTATTGACCAGTCCATGCATCTAGAACTATAAAGCAGAGTATTCACACTACGAGGCTTTGGACACCTAACTTAACTAGTCTGTCTCCCTTGGCTTCATTTATAACTGAAGTAGAGTGAAACCCTCCTTCAGAAAGCAACTTAGGGTAATAAATTTCAATTTAGATGGCCCAGGCCTGGTTAAAAAGACACTATGGGTAAATGACGCAAAGCAAATATGGGTTTAAATTCTCACTTTCAGCTGAGGTACATTTAAAGCAATATATGAATAAGAGATGCTTGAGGTTTAGCAGTATGAATACTGCCCAGAGTAAGCGTCTGGAAACATCCCATTAGAGCAAATGTATAATTCAGGTTCTTCCTTCTTAATCTGTCTTGATTGGTCCCTCAAGTATCTGAGCAGTATCTTTTCTTATAGAAAGGGACATATTCACATTTCACACTAAGGTTAGAGGAACCAGTGAGAGGAAAGCCATGTACCTTTAGTACTGACCTGGAGCTGGGCTCTCTGTGGTCACCTTCCCTCTTCAGCGCACAGCACTGAGCAGCAGGCTACAGACTGCTCACTTCACCATCTGCGAGGTGAAAATGCTAATGCCTCCTCTCCTTGGGGTCTGTGACATCCTCTCATGGAGAGTTAGGCATGACTTTCACTGAAAAGGGAAAGGGGAACAGTTTACACACGATTGTGTCCAACGACCTGGGAACACAGAGCTCTTTGCCTGACATTGGTGGAGGACTGAGATAATTTCCCATGCTTCCCCTTCCATTAAGTTGGCCTGGAGTTGAATGGCACCTAAAAGAGCTGTTTCTAGATCCTTTCCTAGCTGCTTATAGATCCTTTCAGCAAATTGTGTTCAGTGCAATGCATTAAGAGGAGGGTGGAAGACTGGAAACACATTTTTGTATGCTTAGGAGAAGGAAACAGCACAAACCTTTTGCTCATATACTCCGTTGTGGGAAACCATCTATGTTGGAAACACATACCCTAGGTCCCTCTACGCAGCAAAAATCTGTCACTGGGAAGTTTCTTCCCAGAATGACAGAACTGTAGTGCGGAGAGGAGCAGTGGACTTCCCTAAGGGCAAAGGAGGCTAATCCTGACTAGTCACAAGATGTGAATGCACCTGCTCAAGTGTACACAAATCACTCTGGGTTCTGCAAAAAAAAAAAATTTTCTACTAGTCTTCTCAATGGAAAAAAGGAGCATTGAATGTTTTACCCTGTTGGAATGATTTCTATTACAAAGTGAAAACTTGGTTTATTTCAGTTTGTGAAGCACAACCCATTGCTAGGATATGTCTCATGTACCATATTAATGGGGAAAATTAATGTCTCATTAGGGTGAAGTAACTCAAAAGGAAAATAGTAATTATACCAATTTTGTGAACTTCCTTTGGTAGTAATAATAGTAAATGGCAGGTAGAAGAAAAGAAAAAATAAAAAAACCCCACAGATAGTACAACATGACAGAGTGAGATCTACAAAGGGAAGAAGAATAGCATAACTACAGTGAAGTAATTAATATGACAGGCAAGTAGTGAACATAAAGTTGTTACTTTAAATCTTACTTTAAATCTAAATAGTAGTAGTTGTCACAAATGCCTAAGGACTGTAAACTTGCCAGCAGGTCAGGTATAGCGTGTGCCACTAATGTCAAAGAAGTGTGTATATACATGTCAGAGTATGTATACTTTCCAACAATGTAAGTTGCTAAATTTATCAGATTAGAAAACATGAAAATCGCTAAAGAGAAAAGAACACTGAGTTTAAAAGGGAAATTAAAAATACAACATGCTACACACTTGAAAGGAAAACAAAAATCGTAAGCAGGCGTGTCTCTAATATGATTGCAGATTTTTTGTGTTAATCAACATACAGACTGGAACATTTGAGTCTTGAGACCAATTATTAACTGTAGTTGAATCGCTGTAATGGGTTGACCTTGGCTGGATGCCAGATGCCCACCAAGTGGCTCTATCACTCTCCCTCCTCAATAGGACAGGGGAAAGGAAATATAATGAAAGGCTCATGGGTTGAGATAAGGACAGGGATATCACCCACCAATTACCATCATGGGCAAAACAGGCTCGAGTCAGAGAAAGTAATTTAATTTATTGCCAATCAAATCAGAGCAGGGTAATGAGAAAATAAAAACAAATACTAAAAACACCCTCCCCCCACCCTTCTCTTCTTCCCTGGCTTAACTTCTCTGCTGATTTTCTCTTCCTCCTCCCCCCATGCAGTGCAGGGGAATGAGGAATGGAGGTTGCAGTCAGTTCATCACATGTTGCCTCTGCCGCTTTTTCCTCCTCAGGAGGAGGACTCCTCACACTCTTCCCTTGCTCCAGTGTGAGGTCCCTACCACAGGAGAGAGTCCTACATGAACTTCTCCAGTATGGGTCCTTCCCATGGGCTACAATTCTTCACAACCTGCTCCAGCATCGGTCTTTTCCACAGAGTGCAGTCCTTCAGGAACAGGCTGCTCCAGTATGGGTTCTCCACAGTCACAGGTCCTGCCAGGAACCTGCTCCAGAATCAGTTTTGCATCACATCACAGCCTCCTTTGGGCATCCACCTGCTCTGGCATGGGGTCCTCCATGGGCTGCAGGTAGAGGTGTGCTCCACCCTGGACCTCCATGGACTGCAGAGAGACACTAATGCAAGCTCTTGCTAAACACAGAGCTGAAGTCCCCAAAGAATAGGTGCATAAGCTTCAGATGCAAAGTAAACATAAAAGCAAAAAGCAGAACTCTGCAGTCACTGTGATACACACGTTAATATCTGCTGTGTGTTAGAGTTCTTCAACCATTTTGGAAATCACAATTTGATTTATCTCATTATTTGGAGTCCTAATTGTAAAGAAATAACTATTTCTTTGGGTCTGAATATAGCCACAGTAATGCCACACTGTGTATGTGTCAGACTATTTTGCTTAAACAGGCAGTGATATACCATATCTTTCTTTCTTTCTTACTAACCTTTTATATGAGAAAAAAAAGCTTCAATCTGAGTCACATTCTTGGTTATTGTAGGAAGACGTCCTGGTTTCAGCTGGGTAGAGTTAATTTTCCTCCCAGTAGCTGCTGTGTTTTGGATTTAGTACAAGAAGAATGTTGATAACACTGATGTTTTCAGTTGTTGCTATGAAATTAAGGACTTTCTTCAGTTTCTCATAATCAGCTAAGGAGCAGGTTTATGGGAGCTGGGGGGGGTGAGCACAGCCAGGCAGCCAGCCCAAGCTGGTCAATGGAAATACTCCATACCATAGACATCATGCTCAGTGTATAAATGGGTGTTGGCTGGGGGGATAGGATTGCTCTTTTTTCATTGATTTCAGTCTTTTGCCAGGAGTTCTGTGGAATTCACAAGTTCAGCATTCCATGATCACTGCTTGGGGTCTGGCTATGAATTGGTGAGATAAAAAATTATATTGTGTATAGATTGTTATACATATTCATTAGTAGTGGTAGTGACAGTAGTAATATTTCCTTTATTGTCTTAAAATGTCTTTATCTCAACTCACGAGTTTTACCTTTTGTCCATTTCTCCTCCCCATCCCACTGTGGGAAGAGGAGAGTGGTGAGTGAGTGGCTGTCTGATCCTAATGGCCAGTTGCTGGGTTAAACCATGACAGTAGAATAAACAAGGTCGTTGCAGAGGTAGAATTTCTCAGGAAAGCAGTTAAAGTAGAGATAAATCTGTTTTATTTGGATATTTCACTGACACTTAGAGATAGTTGATCTGATGTTAATAACTTTGTCTTTCAGAAACAAAAAACCCCAGCAAACACAATGCTTAGCACAAATAAGTTGGGAATTAAACTCTGAAGAAGTATCAATCTTGTTATAAGAATCCTTCCTTGTCTTGCAACCAGAAATCTGGTCAACAGAGCTGTGAAAAAGAAGCTACCTATCTCATACAAAACAAATTACATTTGGCTTTATTTAATACAGCTCTAAAGCAAAACATTGCAGACAAATGGAATGGTCTAGGATCTAACTGTCAGTGTAACTAGGTACACTAACACGTTATTGAACTAGATGTACAAACAGAATAAAGTCCTTGCTCCAAAGAACTTAAATCTACACTTTAAAAAAATAGGAAACAAGCTGATGGAGCACAAAAGTACAGATTCAATGGAGCAAAGAAGAGACTGCATAGTGATTTAACATGTGCTAAACAGAACCCATTGAATAGGAATAAGGGGTATCTTCCTGATACTGATCCATGAATCACATGCATAGTTATTGCCCAAAATAAACACACACAGCAGAGGATGTCACAGACTGACAGCCGGTGACCAATGATCGGGAAGGATAAGAGGACAGAAGGAACAGGTTACTTAGGTTACCACACCTGACAGACACCTGAGGTATGCAAGCATTTTCCATAGCTAAGCTATGTGTCTCCGTTGTCATGCCAACAAAGTATCTAAGCAGAACTGACAGAGATGAAGCAAAAAGAAAGGTATTCTGTGGTTTAGAGGAAAAGAATGAACTTATCTAATGAGCAATCTCTTTTACTGGGTACAGTAATTGTAAATACTTGCTCTCACTACCGTCTCATCAGCATTTGGAGGTACAAGAAGGGAGGCTAAGAGGAAACAAGCAAGAGCACTGGAGTTTATATGGGCTGCAGTACAAAGTCTGTCATTTTATGAAAGTTTTGCTGGAGGCAGGAGAACCCAGGGCTCTGCAATTCTCCTATTAGCACAGCTTGGTGAGGGGTGCACTACCCCTCCTGCTAGGAAGATGCTGCACTGGTGCACAAATCCCTCTTTATCCTCATTCCACCTTCACCATGACTACATAACTGGCTTTCGGGTTTTCAAATGTTTTTCAAAACGGCTGACCTAGCTGGAAGAATGGCAGATAGTGGTATTTCACACTGCAGTGATTTTAGAACTGGAGAACAGCCAAAATAAAACAAAAGACATAAAACACATTTTAGAGGAAACAGACAAACAAAAGGTAAAAAGAGTAAAAACAAAAGAGTAAAAATAAAAAAAAAAAAACAGCTGCTATTTACTGATTCTGTGACAAGAGATTTGTATATATTTATTCTACCTGTAGTTGCTGAGTTGCAGGCAGCAGAGATATGAAAATGCACCTTGAAGGTAGTAGTGAAACAGCAATTGACAGATGAGATACGACAATTTCAGCTTCACAAAATTCTTATTCTGGCTCCCTTTAGAAGAGCAAAGAAATCATTCAGGACCCTGAATCAATTCTTTCTTAAATTCCAAGGCAGGCGATCAGTGAGACCCCTCCACCAGGCTGGAAACACAGCTAAGAGTGTTCTGACCATGATGAAGGACAGCCACAATGTTCTAGGGTGGCCTCCCAACTCACCTGGAAATGCTTCAAAACGAGGTGAGAACTTCTGCCGTCTCTCATTCAGCTGATCAAGTTATTGCTGAATACAGTATTGATCTATTTAAATTAAATGTGAGTAATAATTGTTCCTTTTGCAAAGGATATCTGGAAAATAAAGAGAAATGGGCTGTATAGACATGTTGAAGGTTTAGAAGAGCTGGACTACAGAGCAGGAAAAAGATTAGTGGAAATAAGTTGAAGTAAGTTAGCAGCTGATCTAATCATTCATCGGACAGACTTCCACACGAATCTCAAGGGGAAAAATAACCCATCAGAAAGGTTCATGTTGTGCCACAGATATGATCTGGGCCAGGATAAGCAGGTGTTTGTACCACAGAACTATGAATAAAGCAAAATTATTTTTTCTTTGCTCTGTCCCACCTTTTTTTTCAGTCTAGAATTAGATTAAATATATCCTTCCGGTTTGTTTTCCTTCATATGTAAGCATGATCACAACCATGAGTCCCAAACAACCCTTATATTTTTCATCTTTTCCTTTATACAGGATTAAAAAATTGAACTATCTCTATGGAGTGTATCAGGATTTTCAGTTGAGGAGCTGAGCCTTGAAAGCATGGGAGTCATTAGAATCCCAGTTGGATGCCAGGGGAAACAGTTTGCAGGCTTCCTACCAAGAACGTGGTCATCAGGGGAGCTATGCAGTACTGCCTTGTTAAAAATCAATGATGCTTAGGGAAGCAAGAAAGTGAGATTTTTAATCCCACACATAACAGCTTAAATTTTGTTCTGAGACTCATCTGAGACTCATTTTTTTTTAAATCTTGCCTTTTTCTAGCCATTTCTTCATTACGCACTTCTGTACATCTTGTTTTGCTGTGATTTTATTCTCAATTGTTAACACACCAAGTCAAATGTCTTTTAAGACTGTTTTCTTTTTGGGAGCTGCCCTAGAAATAGGGCTTCTCTGATGTCCAATCACGTATGCACAGTGTTCGCTTCTATCATAAAATACACAAGAGTTATAATTTTAGCTTTGATGCATGACTGTAAAAGTGCTAAGATTTAAAAGCCTTGAGGTCATGTTGATTTCATTATAGTAAGCTGGCAGCACTTCTTCCATGAGATAAAAGAAATTTAATTACTGGCATCTCCAGGAGACAGTTGTGTCAACTTCGAAAGCTACGATTTCTTTTATAACCAAGATACTTCTATGTATATGTATACCTATACCTATATATACTTCTAGGTACAGTGCATTTTCCCTGAATGGATGTGGTACTTCAGTGAGTTTTTCAGTAAGAAATCATTGTAACAAGAATATCTTTATTTTTTTTATCACAGAAATAAAAAATAACCTGATGCTTGAAAGGTTTATGAAGCCTGATGACAGAATTTCAGAGGTCTTCTTATTTATTTGAGATTTTTCAGCCAAATACCCAATGCATTTTTTCTTTTCTGACTTTTTGGTTGATGCAGGAGAAAATCACCATCTATGTGAGATGATGTTTACTGTTTATAAAATAAATAGCATTTTCCATCTGAGTGAGTTTACAATATTACAAATGTGTTATAAGACTGTGGGGTGACAGCTGATTACTCCAAATTAAATAACTTTTTCAGCAGATTTTTCTTGATTACGTCTAAGAATAAAATTGTAGTGTAGTCTACTTCTCTCAAGGAAAGAGAGAAGTACATATATACTCTGTATATACAAGGTCTGGCTGATCTTCTCATATATACTTTTAACTACTGAGTCCTCTTTCTCAGGAATAAACCCACCCATTGGAAGCCCAGCCAAAGAAAATCTACAAGTGCTAGTACTGAGACCAGAACTATAAAACAATTTTATTTCATACCAAAGGGTAGGGACAAAGTAGAACTCTCACTTGGGGATGTGTGTATACATTTGCTTTCTGTATCATCTCTGGGGGATCTCAAAGCATTCTTTGGCCTCAGTTCACCACAGGCTGTAGATGTTTTGCATAGCAATGGATATAAGCAGATCCTTATTTTTAAACATGCGGTTTTTCTGAAATGGACCTTTCGTGAGCATAATGTACACATTGATCAGATTGAAGTTATCTTTAATTCCTAGATGAAATTTCTATCTTTGTCTTTAACAATATAAGGGGAATTTAACTAAAATCAGTTGCTCAGTAATGGGAATGGCATGCATACTGACAGTCTTCACAGTCTGTTAGTAGCTGTACGTCTGATCTGACAAGCCAATTTGGGAAAAATGCCAATGGACTTTAATGGGAGTTTTGCTTGTATAAGAATGCAAAATGAGTCTCTTTATGATTATGTGACATTCTGAATATCCACTAGTTAAAGCACGCTCTTGCAGTAGCAGCTAATGGAGGGCTGAAATAATCCTTGGTGCAACTTAACTGGGTGACTGGACTTCTGCTCCACATACATTTTAAAGAATAAAAAAGCAAGATAAAAATAATTCGTGAGCTGTATTACATCCTGCAAGACATCTAAGTCCTGTTACCGATTGAAGTAGTATTTCAAGCCTGATTATTTGGTGGAGTAGATATGAACCTGATGGAAACATGACGCAACAGCACATTGTGGTGAGGCACTGCAAGAGGTTACCCAGAGAAGTTGTGGCTGCACCCTCCATGGAAGTGTTCAAGGCCAGGCTGGACGGGGCTTTGACCAATGTGGTCTAGTGGAAGGTGTCCCTGCCCACGGCAGGGGTTTGGAACTAGATGATCTATAACTTCCCTTCCAACCTAAACCATTCTATGACTCTGTGATTCTATGATTCTGTGATATTTCTGTTAAGTTCCAAGTACATTACTCTTCTGTTCTTTTTCTCCTGTTACATCTTTATCTGTAATTGTTTTTCCTTTTGGGGGGATTTGTTGGGGGGGGAGGAGTTTCTCTCTTATTTATGCATCGGGTCCTTTACTTCACACTCATTTTCTTTCACATTGTTTTATCTTCCATCACACTGCTCCTTCCTTCTCCTCATTTACATAATTCATAAAAAAAAGGTACATGTGAAAGCATTTTTAAGTATGGCTTTAAATCTTTTTATCTGATTTCAGCTGGTGTAGATCCAGTCACTTTTGCACTTTTAGTTGATTCACTTGCTTCCTGAAATATACCATAACAAAGAGGTCTATTCTTCTTCTCCTTCTGTGTTTGGGTTTTTTTCCCAAGTCTATTATTTAGTTTTCTAAATAATTAGGAAAAATAATTATTACATATATGGATTATTATGAACAAAACTTTCTTATATTTATACCTAGAAAGGATTTTTCAGAAACATAATTTTGTACCCACAGATTCCTATTAAGTTGGTTTCATTTTGCTGGGTTTATCTACTGTATCACTGTATTGAAGAGAAATAAAGCGAAACTACTTTTTTTCCCTGCAAATGACTTCTGACAGTTCCTTTCGGGGAGGAGTAGAAAAGAAAAAAATAGTGGAAGGTGAGAGCTGCTTTGTTCAAACTACTCCCCAAGATACAATAGAAACAAGTTAGCTTGCATCATAAAGCTCAGGGTAAGCCTCTGAAACTCAAAATGATTGATAAATTTTGTATGTATTTGTCTTAAGAAAGGAAGGAGAATACATTTGTGAATTACTGCAACAAGGCTTATTTTATCGATGTTCTTTGTTCCAAAGGCTCCAGAAATTGCATTGTGCATATTGACCATCTGCTGAAATCTGAGACCAAGTTAAAGAGTGAGAATAGACTGATGAATTGTTTTATGCCTCAACTATATGGTGACACAAGTTTCATTCATCAGCTTCATAACAGACAGAAATAACAAATAAAGTGCCTTGTCAGCCTGTGACCTATGAGGTAATCCTCAAAGAGGCTGTGACTGCACAAATCTGACAATCAGAGCAGAATTTAGCACAAGGACTAGCCACAAGTAAGGTGAAACCAAACTTACAAACAAGCTCACAAACTTTCCACAGAATAGACTTAATCTAGTCTACTTATTATGTATTTCTTAGCTGGGAAACAGAATGACAGCTACGAATGATTACAAATTTGGTATCTACTTTCATTTCAAAACAAAAAAGAAGTCTTTTTGTTTGGTGCAACTCAATGCTTGCATTTTTGTTGTTGTAACAGCTGGAGGCCCCAAGTAGGTGACATTGTGCTTGGTATTTTATATGTTATTGATGCCCCAGAGAGTTAAAAATTTATGTATTTTTTATTTGAAAGAAAAATAATGTTGTTGTAAAGTGATAAATTCCTACCAAGCAGTACTTTTTTATGTGCTATCCCAACACCCAAGCAACAAAATCCATAATCAGATACTCATATAAAGGTGATCCTGGATCTTGGTATCTCAGCAGAGAAGAGATGATGTAACAATAAAATGACAAAGGCAGGCTGGGGGTTGTGCAAACCATCACTAAGAGGAATGTTCAGAAGATCGGGATCTGTAAAAGCAGTTGTTAATGTGCTCAAGATTGCTACAGAACTATGAATTCTGCTGGACCTTGGAACTGTAAGTGAATTATTCACATACTGCATTTCTGAGAAGCATGTAGGAAGTCAGTGTCACACGTCTTGATTTAGCATACAATTTCTTACCCAGTAGCATAAGGCTAACTCAGAATACGCTAAATAAAGACTACTAGTTAACTGTAAACTGATCTACCCGCATTCTCATTTTTATACTTTGTCCTGAATAAGCAAACTTCAGTCCTTAACAGATGAAAATCAAGTCAGGTCTATCACAGTATTTTGGATGATCTTATATCCCAACAATGCTATAGTAGATAAGTCAAAATGAAAGGAAAATGTAGTAAAGAGAGAAGACTGACACAGATATTTCAAGATCTTAAAGACAGGTGAAGAAAAGCTGCTAACAAGGGAATACTCCAAGATACAGCTGATAATGATTATTCTACCAAGAAGGATCTGAGGCTTAATAGTAAAGCTTACCAAGGGTAAAGAGGCTGAAGATTTATCAGGAATCAGTGGAAATCCTTGGAAGGAAGCAGTATGCTCCAAGAACTCCATCTCTTCACCCTAGAGACGGAATTATCTGGGTTAAAGCAATATGTCAAAATGTATCAAGGAAGGATTAAGGAGAAACACACACAGATAGGAATGTTTATATCCCATGAACTTTCATGTGAATAGAAATGTTCTCTTCTGAAGATGGTGATTTTTGTGACTGTAATCAGATTCTGACAATATCCAGAATGAAAGAGATACAGGTACCAAATTATGCATATCTTGTTAAATTGTCTGAGAAACAGAGAATCTGCAGCCCAAATGGCACATCTTGAACTGTTTCATTGAACCTTTGAGGAAGCATCCACTTGGCCCTGAGCTGCTGCATTTGACCTGCATCTGAGAGTGACACAAAGAGGTCAGAAGAACCTTACAGCTCATGCTTACCCTATAATTCTCCTTTCCAGACCAGGAGAGGTATTTTGATTTTTTTAGCTGTAATTCTTGGATGCTTTCTGGGAGCCTTGAAATACTTGCCTTTGTTCTGCATACGAGAAAAGAAGATCTATAGTTCTGGTTATGTTTTGGTTTTGCAGTATAAGAGCAGAAAGTAAATGTGGTGTGAAATAGAAATACTGGGCAAAAAATGTGAAATGTAATAACAAACTTTATTCAGAGATGGTCAGAAGAGATGAAAAAGTGATGCCTTAGAGTAACTGCTAAGAAATCTTGTCTGTCATTTATAAAACTGATCCAGCTCTCTGAAAATCCCTTGAGTTTAGGGATAAATTCTTGTACTGAATCAGTTTTCATATTGCTAGTTATAAAACTAGAAACCATATTATCAACCGTGAAACTATATAATTAGTTTCTTTATGGATCCACAGTTTTTGCTAGATAAAACAAAAACTGTCACCAAATGCAGATGCCATTATGAATATGACAGGTCATTTGTGGAAAAAAGGTTGTGTAGAATAACGTCTGATAATTTGTTGGAAACATTAGCATATAGATGGCAATGGGATGTGTGAAATATTATCAGAAGAATTCTAATCTAAATAGCTGCAATGTCCAAAATGGATTTAGTATTTTGTTACTATAATGCTCATAGCAATTCAGACTTAAACAATTTATAGACCTAGCATTCAGCTGTGAATAGAACCATGTATTCTTTCTCACTGTTTAAATATTGAAAGCTTTTGAGTTGAGAGCTTAGATTACCGTTATTATACAAAGACATGTGATCAAGTGTTTGAAAGTGACTAATAATCCCGAAGACAAATGATAATTTTGCTCTAAACCATTTGTATAGCAGAGACAACTTTTTTTTCTAATCATACTATTTGGCTAAAATTAGTAGGGCTGCTCTTACAGTTCCTGCATCCAGATGATTAGCTAAATATTTCCTGAAAAGGAAAAGAGTTTTTCTGCAACTCTGCTACGTTAGGTATTATGTAAGAAAGTAAAGAAAAAAACCTACTTATTTAGAGACCCAGTGTCTGTGAGTGGGGCAGAAAAACCCAACAAATGATACTATTTGATCTGTAAATGGAGTGGTTTAAGGCAGGCTACATTGACCTGTGGACTAAGGCAATTCATTGGAGTGGGGGCCAGAAATTTCCTGAGCCTGAAACCCAAGATTAGTCCCATGCAAGCAAGTAATGAGGTGGTAGCAAAGTTATAACTCTCTTTCTGGCTGCTCAGGGAACACTGCCACTGAGGGCTCTTTGTGTCCTCCACTGCTTGCATCTCAACTCTGAGCTCAGTGATAGGAATCATTCATCAGATCACAAAATCTGAGAACAGTCTGGATTGGAAGGGACCTTTAAAGATCATCTAGTCCAACCCCGCCTTGCAGTGAGCAGGGATCTCTTCAACTAGACCAGGCTGCTCGGAGCCCCATCCAACCTGACCTTGAACACTTCCAGAGATGGGGCATCTACAAACTCTCTGGGCAACCTGTGCCAGTGTTTCACTACCGTCATTGTAAAAAATTTGTTCCTTATATCCAGTCTAATCTACCCTCTTTTAGTTCAAAACCTTTACCCCTTGTCCTGCCGCAACAGTCTCTACTAAAAAGTCTGTCCCCTCCTTTCTTATAAACCTCCCTTTATGTATGGAAAGGCTGCAAAGGTCAGAGGTAACACAGAGATTTTTCACAAAGACAATTCACGATCTCTTCAAGAACTTCCACGACAGCATTTGTAGCAAAAATAATACTTGAACAGATACACATGTATATGTTACTTTGGTGTCTTTGCTCCAAAACTCAACACAGCAAAGTAAAGCCCTTTGCCCAAATGCAATTGTTTGTTGCCAAATAACAAACCTGAAAAATCCCACAGTGCATAGAAGCTATAAAAATTCTGAACACCTTTTCTGCGTGCTAAATAGGTTGCTCCATCTCCTCCAGGACTATGCCTTCTAATTGGAATTTATCTCCATCAGTTTGTTTGGGTTCTGTGGGCCTGATGTTCAATACTAATACACTTGCACTCCTTGTTTTCTGAGCAAACACACATCCTTTCCAATGTTTGCAAAGATATAGGGAACATATTTTCCTGAGCTAAGCACATCCTAAAAGAGCTGCAGACTAAATGTGAAGAAATCAGATATCTTCCTGCTTATTTAAAAAGGAACCTCTCTCTAATCATGACTTTCAGTAATGGGAAATAGAGATTATTTCCTCAATAAATGAAACAATTTTACATTTATATGTGGGTCAAAAAATATATGTAACTTATACGATGGACAGGACCAGGTTCTGAGCTGATTGGGGGAAAACTTGAGGGTTTTAATTATGAATATAATTTACTGTGACAAAATGTAATAGCAGCTTCTGATTTTTTTTCTAGATTAAAAATCTTTAAAACATTCCAAACTTTTTCATATTGGTTCCCTTATTCAGACCAGAAAAATGACTTTTATAGAAGAAAATTATGGAGGATATGTGCTGTTTAGATTTTTTTAAAATTGTTTTTAAGAAGCTGGTTAATTACTGAACTAGACCTCATATAAGACAAAAGACCATAATCAAACCTCTAGGCTTGCATCTCAATTAAAGTTTGTGATTGTGTTCTTGGAAAAAACATCTACCTACACCCCAGCTAGAAAGGCTTTCAGATCATTAATGAAGCAAAATGATTTAAGGACACTTCCATAATTACTTAGGACACAAAGACTACTTATTCTGAAAATATTGGTCCACATTGCCTGTCCTAAATGCGTGGATCTGACTGTTTGATTCTAAGGTTATCAATACCTCAAAAAGCTGCACCATATGATCTTGGAAAAGCAAGGATCTTCTCAAGAAGTGATGTTGTCTCCCCTGCAGCAGCAGTACTGTTTTAAACTATGTTTTCTTCCCTAACAAGTAACCAAAAAGAACACAAGATGAAAAAGCCATATCAATCTGCTATTAATTTGAATTACATTGCTTGCTTTCCAAATTCCAGACGTCTAATGATGAATCTGCACTACATGGAGAATAAGGAGAAAAAAGAACTTGCACCAGTAGCTACATATGAGGAATTGTGAAGTTGAGTTCAGAAAGGGAACCACTCCAATGGCTGCTCTTTCCTAAGATGAACTAAGACACTGTTCTATGTCTGTCCTCAAAGCAAGCAGTTAAATGTAAAATTATCTTCTTCACTCCCCTCTGACTAGGTCAACTAATTGCACTGGTTCATTGTTAAAAGCAGTGTCAAGTGACTTCTCTTTCAAATTTTCTAATGCAAGAGTGACACAGAGTAATTTGACTTGATTACCAGCATGCTGTATTAATTGGTGGTTTGGTCATTTGAACACATTGATTTATTGACTCACTTTTAATTGTGACTTCAGTTGTCACAGTTACGATCATCGCCCTGTGCCACTTTTAATTAGCTCTCTGAAACTATAGTACCTCAGATTGATAATGTGTTTGTTTAGTTTTATTAGAAGCATGAGCAAACTAATACAAAAAACATAAAAAATCCACAGGTTTATATTTCTTCCACCAAATTGCCACATGGGTCATGCACTCAAGGGCAAAGACAATATGAACATACTTGCAAACTACTTGGCTCACCCTTGAAATTAATATTAAGTCACTCATATTTGACTTCGTCAACAGAAATGAGAGTGGAATATGCTCCTTTAGTCTAAAGATTAGATCATGTAGATGAAACATTAGGTATCCAGATATTTCAGAGATTACTTTGGACTAAATTAAAGGAGCCTGGGTTTGGATCAAAATCAATTTTTTAAATAAAAATTTCCATTTTAATCAGAATATTTTTTTCTGATCAAATGGAAACTAAAATGGAGACATCGTTGGGTAAAATACTCTAAAATCTTGCTAGAACTTCGAGTTTCTAAACTGTTTTTATTAACATAATATTTGAAAATCAGCATTTTGAGAACTTGGCTTTCTCTCAAAAGATAATTTACTGTACTCACAGATCTAATGAATCTCAAAAAGTAATCCAGAATTTCAAGCCCACCTAAAGCACCAATTCCATCCATTAATATTGCTTTTCTACTTCAGCCTCTTAATCATCAACAGATATGTTACATCCTCACTGCCTCCTCACAGAGCATGGCTACGATCCCCAGGAAAAAGTCCAAGTTCAGTTCAATTATTAGCAGCAACAAAAGAATCTTTCTAACTAGGAAATGCCTGTTTCCACTCAAATTTCCCAACTGTGAGTAAGCTCTGGGCTTTAGGTGCCAAAGCTGAGTCTGAGAACCACCTACTCTGTTTCCTTCCCCTGTAGCTTTTCAGAGACATAGGGGTCACACAAGGAGCAGGAAACCCAGGCCACACGGTGCCTGATGGGTTTGCCTCCATGTCTCGTATAAAAGCATTCCAAGCACAAGGGTGGCAGATAATCTTCCATGAGAAAAGAAAAACAATTTCTTTTTTCTTTTTTTTGGTACATATTTGCATAGCTGTTTAAAACTACAGAGATTGAAAAGTCAAAATTGAAGGCCCTATTTCAAAATATCCCTTGTCTTGGAAGCTTGAGCACTCTCATGGAAATGGGAGATGAGAGTTTTGAAATTTAATCAGTGTGAGACATCCTGAATACATGTCTGCTGCTGATAAAATGAGACTTCTGTTGGGAAGGAATGAGTCCTTGATTACCACTATGTATCTCACTGGCATTCTGACTTCAATACACTCATAGCACAAATATTAGCACAGGCAGCGCAAGTAATAGATCACACAAAACTGGGAGAACAATACTTACCTTGTGATTCCCATGAAGCCTAAATCTGAAGTAGGTGCCAGGTGACTTAACCGTGAAAACCTGGGTGCTTTTGCACAGCTGAACAAATATGTACCAGTGTTGCGGCGGGATCTAGGACTCAACCAATATGATCCATAACAGTCAACTTTATTAGTAAAAAATCTAGATTATATAGACAGAACTTAATTGTTATTAGTCACTATACATAAACACTCAGTGCAACACTCAGCTATGATTGGTTACTATACACAAAAACATCTATCAACAAAACACCCCGGTTACATAATCAATACTCAAACTATGATTGGTCAGTATTCATAGAACGACTGTTTACCTGCAGCTGGCCTGAGAACGATTGTCTTTCCCA
>Ga0065711_1031876_pt1 | contig 28520 bp, 15 predicted proteins | sample Hoacrofraction12_FD_59098 | JGI IMG/M metagenome (GOLD analysis project Ga0065711, IMG submission 59098) | Hoatzin crop microbial communities from Cojedes, Venezuela - Epithelial fraction 12 v2 (version 2) | ecosystem: Host-associated > Birds > Digestive system > Esophagus > Crop | place... | reverse complement strand
TGCGGGGGACGAGGCGGCGGGGAGCGGGGCTGGTTTGCGCGGAAGGACGGCAGCTGGCGCCGGGACAGGGCGGGCGCGCACAGCCGGGGGGCCGGTGCCCGGAGGAACGGCGGTGGGGAGCAGGAGGGGAGCGGCAGCGGTCCGCGGGTTCGGTTCCCGAGGGTGCTGGTAGCACTCCGTACACGCTCCCCCGCCCTTTTTTTGCGCCGCTTGGTTACTGGTGTTTTCTAAATCCCACGTCCTTCGGCCCGAGTGATGGACCTGCTGGGATTCAGCCGTACCCAGGGAAAGATGCTGTCGGATCCCCGCGTCACCCCGTGCCTACCCGACCCTCGATTCTTTTGAAGCAGTTCGTCTTCACGAGATTGAAGACAAGCAAGCAGTCCCCCTGAGAGCAACCGGCTTTTAGAACAAGCCTGTGCAGGACAAGCAGAAAGCTCTTCCTAAATCATAACAGCTTAAGTAGCGTTTACTCGCATGAAGCTGCAACGTGGCAGTGGCAGTGAGAGGCTAAGGACTGGTAACTGACTGAACAGGATTACAAGAAGAGGAGAACCATCTTTCCCTAGTTTCCTCTGGCCCAGGAATTCTGTTCTTCTGTGTCTACATGACACCATCCTCTGTCTAAAAGTTTGACGACTGTAACATTTCTGTGGTCTGCTGGTTTCCCTTCAGCTGAGACAAAAGCATCAGCCAGATCTCGGGTCCACAGGCAAAAGCACAGCGTACATTTAAACGTGCAGATGCAGCCTTACAGACCTCTGGCTTCTTGTTACCCGGTGTCTCGGGCACAGCTGTTGCTGCTGTGTTCTAGCTGCTCTCATTTTACAGCACTTCTGTCATTGGTCTGATCTACATGTTACGTTTCAGGCAAACTGAAATCGCTTTTTTTGTGCGTTCATGTTACCAGTGGTAACTGTAAGACCCAACACCCGAAAGCACGATCAGTGTTTGCCAGTGGGAAGTTTCCATTTAAATAGTAACACCTAAAAGCACGTGACTTCCTCTGAGCCACCCCCTGCTCTCCCGTGCCAGGGTCTTCAACACAAAAGCTGCCAAAGCCAGGTCTAGATTTCTGCAAGTTTACTGTCTTTATGAACTTTTCTCCTCTGTCAATACATAGCTATGTTAGTTTTGCAAAAGGCTTTAATCAGATGTGAAAAGCAGCTGTGAAAAGGTAGTATTGTATATACAAAGTAGTTTGTAAAATACACATATACGTGACCCATCTTCTTTCATAATTGCAGGCCACATCCAGCTGGATAGCAGACCTACGTTAACCACCACAGGTACAGTATAGTACATAGTTTTCATAATGTGGTAGTTAGTCTCCACTAGTAGTAGGAGCTGTGATTTTATAGCCCATTGAGACATTTAGGTGAAAGGAATAAACATTTTTTCCTAACCATCTGCAAGTCTTTAGTTCTGCATGCACCCAAGATGTGCGTATTCCCTGTTGTTCCCACAATTTTACCTTTATGTGCATTCTGTTACTGGAGATAATTACGCCTGTATAGTTTAGCAGAAGAAAGGGTATAATAATCTTGCATCTTCTCAGTTGTCTTTAGCTGTATGTACCGTTCCACTACCTGCAATGACTCATAGGCTGCATCCAGCCGCAAAGAGAATGCTCAGCTTTGCACTGGCAGCGTTACTGAAATAAAAGAAACACCAGTGTATTTTTAGATTATGTAAAAATCATAACTGTTGAGTTAAAGAGACTCTTTTTAAATAAATACAGCCAGCTAGTTAGTTATATAAAGTCATGATCTCTGAATGTATCTATATAGATACAGATAGAGAGATACAAAATATGCATGTCTTGACCACCTAACATTCAGACTGTCAGAACTTTAAAAACAGCCTCCAAAAGCCGTGGGTGCAGACAAACGCTAATGAAGCTGTGTAACTGCATGCCTGTTTACCTGATGTGTGAATGAGCTTTTGGCTTACGTTAACAGCTAAACTTTAAGGCTGGATGCACAAATTGAAATCGTTCCTTTTTTTAGTGAATGTTTTAGTGGCTAAATCATTTTTTGATCTCTAACAGATGGAAATGAGAACCTCACAGAAGTAGATGCACTTGATATAAGGTAAAGTTCTGATGGCAATGGCAGAGAGATGGCCCATGGCACTGAGGTCAGCGCAGGGTTTTCTGGCTGTTGTTAAGAATGTGACTGGGTTATTCAACTCCACCTATTTACAGAACACGTTTCTAGTTTTAGCTGCCCCAGATGTGGAACCACCCTTCTTATCATGAAGGCATACAGAAGGGACTCTCAGGAGTCGACTCCTTTTACGTTGGGCAATGTGCAGAGACTGTGGCAAAAATACCATCACAATCTAAGAAACAATTGGGCAGACTAAGTGATAGCACAGGAATATATTCCTCTGGAAGGAGGGTAAAGGGACAATGGGATAGTGATTCCATAAATTTTTCCTACTCCACCTTACAACATCATCTAACCCTGGAAAAGGTGATCTACCTGCCTGATAATTTCCTTTGCCTCACCCACGCAGTGACTACAGCTGAGCAGAGGAAGAACTATTTAGTGGTCATTCACAGGATCCAGGGACCTAATTGTTCCAAATCCCTACCAGCCTTACATCTAGCTGAATCCTAAGAAATATAAATTGCCCAAATCCAAATAAACGCTGGTACTGGTACAGGTGAAATAGCATTCACAATCACAGGGCTAAAGTTTATGATCTTTGCGTGAAGTATCATCCTGTGAAGTACTCAAATTGAGGAGAGTGTGATAAAGCATCCCACTTAACTTTTCTTGTTGGCTATCCAGCCAACATTGCAGAAACCCCCAAACTTTGAACAATCATCCAGAATTCTTGTTCCCAGTTTGAATTCTCATGCTGACCTTAGAAAAAGATGTTTTATTAAAGGGCTGCTCATAATAAACTGGAGAGGCAGAGATAGTTTATAGATAACTTTAGTCATTTTCTAGTGAAACAAAAGCATTTCTGCTGATGAAGCTGCAATTTTTAAGCAACATCTGCCAGCAAATATTCTAAGCAACTTCTTCCACCAGTTGCACCAAAACGGAATGTTCCATAGCAGGAAAAAAACCCAGTAACATGCCCAAAATCACAGCTCTGACTGCCATAGGACTGCCATAGCTCTGTCATGCTGCCCTAGGACTGTCATTCTGTAAATCTAAAGCACTGGCCTTGTCTATTGCCAGGGCTATTGCCAGAAGCGTTTTAGTTTCTGTTTTCTGCCCTGATACTTTCGACTACAAAAGTACGAAGATTCTCTGTCTTACTTCTCTAAATACAGCCATGCCAATGATTGGAAACGACCTTCTGGGTCCATGTGTACAGTCCATAGTGTGCTATCACAGACTTCTGTGTTGTGTTTTGCTCATAAAACAGTAAATTGCTGAATGCTACTCCAAACAGACAGGTGCTCCATACATTTGTTGCTGTGATAAAGTCCTCTGCTTAGAAGCTGGTTTGCTCATTTGTTCTGTTGTTCAGAACAACGCTGTCGTTCAGCTTTAGGATTTTGTTGACTGGTTGCTAAAACCTTAGATGAACGGTTGTATTGCCATAGCTTTCATTTTGTTAGGGTAAATAATACGAATTTGTTCTCCTCTTTTGCAAGATACACTATGCGTACCCCCTCATCACCAGTTTATAGTCTGCTGCTTATGATGCAGCACTCGGTTTAGTTACAAGAACTTGAACCAAATCTCAGACAGCTACAATTCCAAATAAGTATATATGCACTATCCAATTACGTTAAAATAATATTTAGCTAAACACATAACATGGAGAATTGGAGCAAAGTCTAAAATGCACTGTTACGTGCCTTACTGCCATACTAATGGGCCAGCCTCCTGACAACAGAAAACACAAACATATTGTACAGAAACTGTTCAACCTACCTGACAGAGCCTAGTACACACCCAACACTTGTTTTTACTGAATTGCTTAACATGCCCAAGGTTTTGAAAAAGACTTAGCGATTTAGGCTCTTCCTAAAATCTTGCACCTTTTGAGGTCTTGTCTTCTGGAATTGGGTCCTCAAAGTCTCTAGTCAATTAAAAAATCTCAACTGGCAGGAATACAGGAAGGGAATTCAATTAGCCATTAATTCATTTATCAAGAATGTTTTCCGTCTCTGGCAACAGACAAACACTTGATCCTGCAGTGCAATACAAAATGAACCATCAAAGAAGAGGAGTTGCGCTCATCTTCAATCACGAGCACTTCTTTTGGCATTTAAAGCTTCCAGACAGACGTGGGACTCTTGCAGACAGAAACAATCTGAAACGCAGGTAAGAAACATGGTTTCTCTACTCAAGCTTAAAAAGCTAAACTTCCAAAAACATGGTCAAATAAGCAGTTACCTAAATCTTACGTTTAGGTATAGAACAAAAGATTTTGGAGACACAAGCATCTATGCAACCTTGGCAAAGAAAGCCATAACAAAAAAACTTCAAAGCACATTCCTTTGAGTCACAGAAACTTCTGGCACAAATGCTATGATTTCATTGTGTCCAGACCTCTCTTAGGACGAACTCTCTGAAATAACGTTAGGCATTACACCTGTACTGGACACCAGTTTCAGTTCAAAATCAAGTTTAGTAGGTTTTTTTTTCATAAATAATGCATAAACATGAATATGCATTCTCTCACAGGGAAAGCAACTGTGTTGGTAGCAGCTGACATGTAATTTGAGCAAAATTTTTACTAATACTGATGTGTTTTAACAATAGTTTGACAGACCTTGGATTTGAAGTCAGACATTTTGATGATCTGAAAGCAGAGGATGTGCTGCAGGAAATCTATGAAGGTAGGAGACTATATATTGCTTATGTCTAACTGGTTGTAGCAGAATTTCCAGATATCTTTCCTTCCATTCTCTCTGTTTGTCTAACTTAAAATATTTGTGCACAAGGGAGTTGTTTAACTTAAGGACTTAAGGGTTAGACTTCATACTATTTTAATGCGATGTAAGTGAAGCTTCTGCAGAGAGAACTCATGAAGTCGCTGAAAGCTGGAAGAAAGTACCTGCAGCTGGGAGAAGTTAATAACATTCTTCTTTTCATTTGTAGTGGCCCTTATCTTCAGCCATGTTGAATCACTGCACCTTCAAGTCTGTGCAGTATTACACTATCTGAAAATAGAGTTCATTTGAAAAAGGACTGATCAGAGATGAAATGATATGATACAAATGTACAGTGTTTTTCAAACCTGAAGATCACTGTTTAGTCATCTAAACACCGCTTGACTATTTCAGTCTCCAACGATGACCACAGCAATGCTGACTGCTTTGTTTGTGTGTTCCTGAGTCATGGTGAGAATGATCATGTTTATGCATATGATGCCCAAATCAAAATTGAGACGATGACAGACATGTTCAGAGGAGACAAATGCCCAAGTCTGGTAGGAAAACCGAAGATATTTATCATTCAGGTAAGGTGTCTGTTTCTGAATTCAGTGGTGTTAACACTGATTTCGGTCTTCTTGCAATACAGAAGTCAGTTTTCCTGATACAGTCTGTCCACGAGGGAAAGTTTGTGCATCTTTAAGAAAGAAGGTATAGAAAACTGCTTTAAAGGCATTTAAGACAAGGATTCTTCTCTTTTGTCAAAAACTTTTAAGTACACAAGTGTTAATACTATTATTCTAGCTGTATTCAGTAAGAAGTAATCTTAGGAAGAGCAACCCAAATTAAGCCCATGTTGGATTGACTGTCAGCATATATTTAATGGCAGAGAAGACTATCATTTTTCTGAGACAGTCATGTCCGGCCTCAGCTCATTTGCTGCTGATCACTTCACAGCCCTAGGCTGGGCTGTAGAAGGCTATCAGACCTCAACTTCACTGTTTCCTTCCAGGCAAGTCCCTTTATTTGATCCTTACGCAGTTGTTTTTTTCTGGGGGTTTTTTGTGGGTTTTTTGTTTGGTTGGTTCTGGTGGTGGTGGTGGTAATGGTTTTTTTGTTTTTCTTTTTTTTTTATTCTTCTTATTTGTCCATGACCAATACTTGGTCTCTGTAGAATTTAAAGAGTCAATTTAAGGCTTTACTGTCTCAGAAATACTGCTTGTGCTAAGTGGTCAAATAAAGCCCCTGTGCAATCTCCTGTTTCACTCCTTGGTTCACAGAATAATCCAAGTTGGAAGGGACCTCAGGAGGCCTCTAGTCCAGCCTCCTGTTCAAAGCAGAGTCAGTTACGGGGTAAAGCCAGGTTACACAGGGCGTTATCCCACTCTTTAGCCAGATTACAATTAGCAAACTCAAATGAGAACCTGGCCTTCAGCAGATTGCAATTGTAGTAGTTTATAGAGTAATCCTAAGAATTACCTTTTTTCAAATAAAAGCGTCCTTAAGCACAAGGCTGCTACAAAAATCAGCACGTTGTTAATTCATCTTTCACTAGGACTTACTCAGCTTTGATTTTTTTTTTAACCAGGTGCCAAAGATGGAAAAATATTTATATATTTCAGTTTTAAGTAATACTTGGAAACATTTACAATATATACTCATCAAAAGCAAATTAACTTAGTTCAGTTCATCAGCTGAGCTCCTTTGCAGTACAAGGGGCATAGCATTTACCTTTGGAAATCAGAGGAAACAGCAAGGACAGAACTTCATCACCGCAAATGAAAAAAATTTTCACGTTTCTCTCTTTAGTGATGCTCCTTACCTACTTTGCATCTTTTGAGTGTGTTCTTACCTTCTTCCATGTATAGCCTTTCTGCAACGTTGACAATACTGGCCTTGCTTACTGGCTTCTCACAAAAAAAAACCCCTCCCTTGACTAACACATTTAAGACTGAACTAAGAGCAGAAGTGTAACAGCATACAACGATGGTTCTGCTTCAGAGCATTTATTCAGCACTGCCTTGCCAACAGGTCCGCGGGAGGCGATTCTTCCTCTCTACTCAGCACTGCTGAGGCTGCATCTTCTGAAGTACTGTTTCCAGTTCTGGGTTCCCCAGTACCAGAAAGATACAGACTTACTGGAGTGAGTCCCACAAAGGGCCACAACGATGATTAAGGGACCGGAGCATCTCTCATATGAGGAGAGGCTGAGAGAGCTCGGACTGTTCAGCTTGGAGGAGAAGGCTCAGGGGAATCTCACCAATGTTATAAACACCTGGTGGGAGGGAATGAAGAAGAGCGAGCCAGGCTCTTTTCAGTGGTGCCCAGTGACAGTACAAGAGGCAACTGGCACAAATTAAAACACATGAAATTCCATCTCAACACAGGGAAACACTTTTTTACTGTGAGAGTGGTCAAACACTGGAAGAGGTGACCCAGAGAGGTTGTGGAGTCTCCATCTATGAAGATACTCGAAAGCTGGCTGGATGTAGTCCTGGACAGTCTGCTCTAGCTAACCCTGCTTGAGCCAGGGGGCTTGGACTTGGTGATCTCAAGAGGTCCCTTCCAGTCTCAGGAATTCTGTGATCATCTGAGAGCTTTCACCAGACTTTGTCACCAATATGTTAATTGACAGAAGTAAACAGGTCTTTACGAATCCAGACTCATATGTACTCTCATCCACATTAGGTAATGTGGAACACCTAACTGAACAGAAGTCCCCTCTGGTTAGTGTCAGAAGTATTACATTAACACAGGTGAGCTTGGACAGATGAAAGCATAACAATACTTCTCACCAACAGGCATGTCGAGGTGATAAACATGACGATCCAGTTATTGCTCAGGATTCAATAGATGGCACCGATCGACCCGCTGTCAATGAGACTGAAGTGGATGCAGCTGGTGTCTATACCCTGCCTGCTGGTGCAGACTTTATCATGTGCTACTCTGTGGCACAAGGTAAGTTCTAATATTTGATATATGATGTCTGATACTTCACTGTAACAAGCTTGAACAGTTCCTCATTTTGCAGTGCAGGTCATCTGCTTTGCATGCTAAGGAAAAAGTGAAAATAAACCATCAAGGCTGCACTTAATCTGCCAAGCAGAAACACTCCCATCATAATCTTGCTGCAGAGCTGTCGGCTGACAGCACGCGTTCCCCGTTCTTCCAGGATTGTAGGATTCTGGTGGCTTACAAATTTCCTGGCACCATGTGGCTGTCGTCTCCAGTCCTCCGTGTGTCTCGTCCTAAGTCCCATCTGCTCTCTTGTAATGTGCAGATATGATCCTGTAAGCTACCAGTCCCTGAATCGTGCTCCTCGTGGCTGAGCACTATAGGTGATCTCAAAGCCATTTCCCATCTACAGTTTACAGAGAAACTGCGTAACTGGCAAAGTAAGATTAACAGCTATTAGTGATCCCTTACAGAGGCAGCTAGCGAGCAGTAACTCTCATGAGTATTTTTCAAGAGGCATCACTACTTACATTTGGATATAATTTTACTTTCCTGTTCTACAATAGGTTACTTTTCTCATCGTGAAACTGTAAATGGCTCCTGGTACATTCAAGATTTGTGTGAGGCACTTAGGAAGCACGGCTCTTCCTTGGAGTTCACAGAACTTCTTACTGTCGTTAACAGGAAAGTATCTCATCGCAAAGTAGATATGTGCAGAGACATTAATGCTATAGGAAAGAAGCAGATTCCTTGTTTTGCCTCAATGCTAACTAAAAAATTGTATTTTCATCCAAAATCTAAGTAGATTGTTACTTAACAATGAGAACCATTAACTAATACGCACTGCAGAATTGAAAAACACAGAATCTTAGTTCAGGAGACGAATATTCTACAAGATTGTCTGCAAAATCACTGGGATCAAATGTTATAGTCTGTATACACGATAGTTTCTAAAATCTTAAAGCAATTTTAAAGCTAGTATTACAGCTCTGTTCATCTCAGGGAATTTAGGAAAAGTTGACTGGTGTAAAACTGTTAAGAGGAGCTCAGATTTTATTGAAATTTGTATTCTAGATTACTTTTTTTTTCTTGCAAGTTTTTTGCTTGATTGTCATCTATGGCACATTTTACTGTGTCCAAAATGTTGCATTAGATCAGCTTGTCTTGCTCCAAGAGCACAGTTTACAGGGAATATGTTTGTAGGGCATCTTTTTGAATCCGTGGAGAGCAGTATCCACCTTCCAATTTTTGCAGATTTATTGAGCCTTTTAGACTTTTTTTATCTTCTCTCAACACTAAAAAGGAACTTAATTCCTTGAGTACAATTGTAGCATTAGTATAGATAAAGGGCTTCTTTTTGCTTGCACATCATTTATGTTTGGGGCACAATTAAAGTTTGCTGGTGCTTTGCATCCTCAGAAGAAAAGCAAGCAGTAGTGAAATGAGACCACATACAGCTTGCTTAGCATGACTTTGGGTAAGCTCGCCTTGTACACATCTCTAAAGCTAAAGCAAATAATTTCAAGGTTCCAGGCTTACTTACAACTGCTGGACATCTCTAGGCAGCTCTGCAAAATACAACGTATGCAAACCGTCATACCTCAGGCCTTGGTGTTGGATCAGCCTCTTCTTCCCCTTGGCCCCAGAGGAGATCAGCCATGCTTTGTCACTGCGTACATAACGTTCCTGCGTGGAACAGGCTGCCCAGAGGGGTTGTGGAGTCTCCTCCTCTGGAGATACTCAAAACCCGCCTGGTCGCGGTCCTGTGCAACCTGCTGTAGGTGACACTGCTTTGGCAGGGGGGTTGGACTAAATGGATGATCTCCAGAGGTCCCTTCCAACCCCTGCCACTCTTAAGTCTGTGATTTGTCACCATAGGATGTTTCACCATAGGATCGTTACTACTGCAGCATCAGTAATTTCAATGATACTGACTATAAGCGAATATTTCTTTCATTATTTTTTACGTTATCCATACATACGCTTAACTCTGGGGGACAATGGAGAACTGAAGCTGAGAAAAGTGTCTTAATCCACTTTACTGGGTATAAAATAATTGATTTCCTGGCTCTGCTTTTGTTAAATCTTTCCATATATTATGTTCTGAGTCATAGATGTTATATCTTACTATGGTTACTTTTAAGATTTGTATAAATCATGTATGTTTGAATGTTTTGATATTTTTTTTCAATAAAATGCAACAGTGAAACATAAATGATTTTATAGTAAATAAGTTTGATATATCTTTCTTTTCCAGCAATATTTACTAAAAAAGCTTACTTGTGATGTAAGTCTAACTGCCACTAATGGTGTTACACCAACAGAGTCAATGCACAAAGCCAGGCAAAAGAAAACAGTAATTTTGGGGAAAAAATACTCAATGCAGAAGTTAATTATTCCATTAGGTACTGCTGTGCTATAGTAAATGGTACTCAAAAGACAGCCCTTGTTCTATAAAACATCCCTGTCATTTTACCAGCAGGCAGAATGCCTCCATTTTACTCGTGAGATTTGACAAATATCTTCAAGAACTTTGCTTCAGCAGCTTGTTCATAGGTTTAAAAAAAAAAAACCAACCACAAACAAAAACAAACCCAAGCCATCAAGTGAGCAAATCATTTTTATACTTATTGCAACTTTCAAAACTATAGTGGTCAAAAATATCCAGTTTCTGTTGAGTAACTAAATGTTTGTATCGGCTTCGAAAGGGCAATTCTAATATATACAAAATCAAAGTCAGTCCTTGTCACTGATTTCCTGGATTGGAAGCCTCAGGTGCAGAGGTTGGCGCAGACGCCTCAGGGATTCTTCTGCCTGCCAGTGCAAGAGAGAGTGAGAGTTCATCCTTCTGCAGCCCTCCCTTCTCTCGTGCTCTTTCACACATCCAGTATCTTTCTCTTCTCAGAAGGCATTGGTCTTGTGCAACAAGCCAAACTAATCAAAGGGAGGACGCTGAACGTTTACAGACCTGCTCAGGTCATTCAGCCAGTCTCCAGAGAGAAGCCCGTGCCCTGCCTGTCCACCCAATCACCCACACCCCTAAGTATTATTTTCCTGAAATTACAATTACAAAATTCATACTCACAGGCTACTGAAAAAGCATCAAACTCTAGCCTTATGTCAAATGTGGCTCATGACGTGACACCCTGAACCACTGGTCTTGAACTAAAGCTGGGGGTAGTTTCAATTTTCTTTCACGAGACTTTGAACACAGGGCCAGTGAGATGGGATGGGGGAGTCAGAACTGAGGAGTGAGAGATCTGCTACACTTTTTCATGAAGACCACAAAGTTTCTCCTAGGTGCACACACCACCTTTTCCATCCAGTCGCCCATATTCTGTAAATCTAAGCCTTTTACTGAAGGAATAGGATTAAGATGTCAAATGCTGAACTCTGCAAGACAGTCTCCTTCCAAGGAAGGGAGGAGATTGTCACCACAGCACTGCAGCAAACACACCGTCTCCAAAAGCAATGCAGCTATTCTATTAAAATGGCCCAAAATGCAACGTATTAGAGTATGCAGAAAACTGATCTGTAGGGCTGATAAACTGACTTGCTTTAAATTAAATTCATGAAGGTGTCCCTTTCTGATGACTTAACAGGCCAATGGCAAACATGGTGTGGTTATTTGAACAGCTGAACCTGGCTGATAAGCAATACACTGTTCTGAATGTAAGTAAACCTTGAGGTCAGTTGCTGTTAGCTGAGAGTTTACTGAGAAAGTCTTAACCCAGAGGCTACCTCATTATTTAAGGACTGTATTTAAATACCTCTGCTAGGTCTTCTTTGAGCTTGTTATATTGTTCCACATTAAAATGCTGGTTTTTGGATTTCCGATAGAAGTAGTGGAGGAACTGCCTGTCTTTAGCATCAGGGTAAATGTAGTCCTGGCAAAGAAAGCAGAGCACATATTTGGGGTTAGCAAGAAAACTGGGTAGAGGTCAGAAGGTTATCTGTACAAATGAGTTTTCAACAGCAAGTCAGCCTGTTGCAGGAAGATGTATCTAGTTCAACATACACATATGTTCTTTTAAGAGGCTACATATGAAGTTATGCCCTTATAGGTCATAAGGACCTTTTAGAAACATGGTAGGAATCATTTCTATTGCATCTAAAGGAATTTTCAATTATAATAAAGACAAAGTGTGGCCTTTATGACTGGAGCCACCTGAGTCAATGGACACTACTTCCAAGGAGTCAAAGTTCAGCTACTTTTTCTCAAAGACTTATTTGAAAGTCTCAAGCAATGGTGCCAGCAGCTGTTCAAAAAAGCCAAATAGTAATCTCTTTATCGACTCACATAGAAAAAGCAGGAATGCCTTAGCCCTTCCTCAAAATCAGAGCTAGCTCTTCATAAAAACAGACATGTCTCCCCTTTTCACTAAAGGAACATGATGTCCCACAAGGTCTATAGATCCATTGGTATCGTGGAAGGAAGTGTTGGTTACTCTTCCACATACCTCCATAACAAACAAAAAGAATCTTGCATCACAGAAAGTTCAACATCAGGATGCCCACTTTGAGAGTAAAGTACAGAGCTAAAACAGGAAAAAGAAACATTTCTCGAAGTCTTACAGGATTTCAGGACAAGTCTGTATTGTGCAGCTCAGTTAAGATCTGTGTTTTTGTTACTCAGCAAACTTATTTTCTTCTAAACAATGCCTGTTTCCTGCTCCATTCAGCTGTCCTAGATTTACCTCCATTCATTCAAAGTCATGGAAAAGCAATCGGATAATGAAGAACAAAACAGTAACACTTTTTCAGGCACTAAATTAGGTGTATGTCAATAATGCAACTGCCAGAGTTCCAGGCAGTTTGGTATCCTGCACCATTTATACACAAACTCCAGTAAATTAAAGCTGCTGTTCAGTGATTTGCTTCCGTAAGGCAGCGTTCACAAACTGGCACAGCACTAGTTGCTCTCCCTTTACAGCAGTGAGCAAGATGCCGTTTACTATTCAAAGTGGTCTACAAAAATTTAAAATAAAAGGAGAGACTTCTTTCATCACTTTTCATTCGCTAGGTTATGAAATCTTACAGATAGTAGTTATGCTCAGCAGCTGGTCACGTAATGTAACATTTGTATCCAGCCCCATTAGGGATCAAACAAGTCCCTGTGTGATGGCAAGGCTACTTACTGAATTGTGCTTTCATCAGAGCCCACACACTGTGATTTAATTTAAGAGTCAGTTTTCCTCCTTTCCAATACTCCAAACGTTTACAAAACAAGGACTTACCTGTTTAGTAAGAACAAAGTAGGCATAGAAAGCCATGGCACTCCCGTAAGTGATGAAGTATGTGACCGGCTCCATGATGTCCCAGGAATAGACCCACCACGTGAGCCACGCCAACGCTCCCCCTTGTGTTGACATCAGAGCTAAGCCGACCCACAGAAGCCTGGAGGTCATTGCGTCTGCACTGTCCTTGATTCTGGCTTTCATCTACGGAAGAGAAATACAGAAACCTGTTCAAGCAAACGTGAGCACTCCTCTGATGAGCAGCTCCTCAGCTATGCTTTCTGCTGCTGGGCTAGATGCTTTTTCAGGATCTTTTACTGACTCCTCTTACCGACTTACCCCACTGAAAAAGAAGAGAACTGAAATCCACGGGCAACCAGATCTCCTGGGTGTTGTGCACCAAGAAGTCCTACTTTTAATTGCCCCTCCCCACTACTATGGATTTATGTCTATTGGATTTCCATTTACCATGCAAGGCAGCTCTGGTTAACGCTGAGGCTGGTCATCACAAAGCAGGTCTGAAGCCAAGGAAAAGTGTCCACTTTGTCAGGCTTTTTCTGGCTTCCTCTCCTCATGCTGGGTTAGCTTAGCCTGTCCTAGATCAACATTCACACCTTCTCTTCCTGGATTCTGGCAACCATTAATCCAAACAATGTGCCTTGCTGCCTTGGGGATGCAGAAAATCTTAGCCTAAGCCACAGATGATTTCTACCTCACAGAACTCATACAGCAACAGGTGACTAAGTGGCCTTTCAATACCAATACTGGCCATGCTGAGGCTTGTTCATGACAGCTTTCTCCAGGTGGTGTGGTTTCTACCCAGGGAATGTGCATAACAGGAGGGAAAACAACTGTATTGAAAATAATTTGAATTGTATTTGAATTGACCCTCATTTACATAACAAACAAAACAGACACACCTTAGCGATTCACGCTTGATTTTCTTCTGTCACAGGGTTTACTCTTGATGAAACAAAATGCTTTTGAGTTTTCAAAAAAAGTAACCCCACTTTCCAACCTGTTCAAGAGGCAGCAGCTCTTCTTTCAGATGGTCCAGTTTCTGTAGCAATTCTCTCTCTCTCCTTATCTGGTGACCTTCTAAATGCAGAGCCACGAACAGTCTGTGAACCAAGGTTTTGATATCTTCCATTTCAGTAGCATGCTCACTACTCAGCTTATCTGAAAAGAAAATGTTTGTCATATAAAACATTTCAAGAACCCACCCTTCTTCATTCTCTCCCCACCTCTAACGCCAGAAAGCAGGACCATCCAATGGTAAAAAAAACAGAGAAATTCCTTTCTCCAGACAGGTTCTGTTTTTCTGAGACTTCCCATGCCTTTCACTAGAGGAAGTGAGATAATCAGAGTCATTAAGCATTGCTCTTACCTTTTACAGGAGGTGACACACTGTATGCTGTGTTGTTGATAACAAGTTTAAAGTCATTCATCAGTAAGATCTCCATCAAGGTTGCATCAGAGACCTTGCCACCATCTGCAGAAGAAAGATTTACGTTCTAAATCATCTATTACAAGAAATCTTAAAACAGTAGCTGACATCCCTTTGGAAAAGTGCTAGAGTTCTTTATTAATAATGTTTGGAAGGGAACTGTACTTTTAGTAATTCTGGTAACTGATGCTGAACAGTAAGGAGGAGCACATCAACATGGAGTGTGTGCCTGAATGCCTTCTTTAGCAGTGTCATTCAGACTTGTCACTACTATGAGCAGCCTTGTATTTTCTTGTGTTGTGATTATGACTACAATCGACCCATTGGGAAGGGGAGGGCAGAAGAAGAACAAGTCTTGCATAAAACAGCAACAAATGGCAACATAGAGATCTGCATTTTTGTTTCTCCATCCACATGCAAGTTCGCATCTTTATTAGGACAAAGGGTTTGTGGAAATTAAAAGACCTTCAGAGACCTCATCTTCAGTTATAGATTTATGTCTTTCCTTAAACAGGCTCTTCTAGTCAAAAGGAGCAAGTCACTAGTGGTGTTCAGATTTTAGTTAACGGTGCTTGAAATCACCGTGTTCCACTACCAGTTGTGACTGGGAGTTCAGAACTGGAGAGCTAGACTGTCTAGTAAAAGGGACCAGGAGCCAGAGAGGCATTACTCTAAAAAACTCTGGAGAACCCTTTTCTGTGTTTCTTTTTTGTGCAGAAATTTACAGGAATGCTACCCCCATCAGCAACACAGGGAACAGGCTGAGAAAAAAAAAAATCATATCTATTCTCAGTGACTTAAAATCAGAGACAAGGGGGCAACTGTGACATTCAATCAGCTGGTTGCTGAAGATTTTATCCTGCTTTTGTATTTGTTCCTTCTTTTCATTCCCTCTCTACCATTTTTCTTTGCCAAAGGCCCTTTCACCCAAAAGGCTGCACTTGTGTTTGCCAAGGGCTTAGAAGAGATTTGCCACTGGCAGACAGACTGCAGCTTCAATATATGAAAAGGCTGTCATCCAGTGGCACGGATGCACCGCAGCGCTTCCCAGGGCATTCTCAATACAGCAGGTCTTGCAAGATTAGTACTCTGGCAACATTCCTGATTTCACAATAACAGGAAAAATAGCTGCATCCAAATGAGAGTGGAGATAATATAATATCTTCCTATTTTACATTCAATACACACGAGAGCAGATGTAATCTCAAACCTCTGCTGGAATGTAAAAGATCTGTTTTGTCCCATCTCTGCTTTTTGTTTCCCCTGTTTAAATGGGCCTGAAGTTTGTAAATAACCTCTCCTCTTTGGTATATTACTACTGTTCCTGCCTATCAGCTTTAACATCTCCTCTTCATTTCACCGTGCACCACACCTCACTGCGGCTAGGAGGCAAAGGAACACATCACACCCCACAGGGAGCTGAAGACACTGAGAAGGAACATCAGCAGAAACATGCACCAGTGGATCCCTTGGAGCTCTCACCAGCTCAAGTCCGGCAGATCCCAGAGCCACCCAGTAAAACCAGCCCCCCCAGGGGGTTCAGATGGCCCAAGAGCCCCCAGAGCCAGGCACGCTGCTGTGGCATGGGGGGGTTCAAAAGCCACAGAGCAGCTGCTCCATGGTAGCTGTTTGACCTGGTCTTCATTTCCTACACCTAAAAAGGGTGTCTTCCCCTGCCCCTGCCACGGGGTGAGCAGTGGTGGAGAACAGCAGCTTCACTCCCACCATGAATAATGATCAGGCTACCAAATATGACGATTTTTGTGTGTAAGTATTTGTCACAGTGCTGCTGCCCCAGCTCCTCCACCTGTCCCCACGTGCCCATGACAGACAGGCATGGCAGACAGCCCCACACCTGCCACCATCGATTCACTGGAGCTCTGTCCTCGCCCCATCTGCTGAGCCTGAGAGTACTGCGCTCTGCCAGCCAACGCACCCCATGGCTCCCCGACCCACGCCGGGTGGGCAGCAAAGCAAACCTGGAAAGCTATCACTTTCAAGCCAAAATCTGAAATTTTAATGTGCCCATCCTCTCATTTCTTCTTTTTTTACAGTGTAATAGAACATCAAACCTCATTTGCATATAAATTATTAAGGTGACATTTATAAAGTGACATTTAAGCAAAAAATGCTTTTAAAAAGAACTGCCAGACAGGCTCTTTGTTCTGGATGTGGCACACCACCGATTTATTAACCTGTCCAACTTTTTATTAACTGAAAAACAGGAAGGTTTTTGGGGGAAGGGAGGTGTTTTGTTTTAGAAAATTCCCCGCAGGCTTTCAGCAAAAGGCTGCTTTCCTTCCTATACCTAAGCACAAGTGTTCAAATGTGGACGAAGGGCCATTTTTTGTCTACAGAAGTTTTGTAGGGCTAAAATTGAATCCACAGAAAATGAAAGTCATTATACACAGCACTAATACTTTCAGTTAAGGCTGGGTTTCATTTAATGGCTAAATGACACCTAGTGTCTGCACTAAATCAAGGCTTAGTAATTTTTCTTTAATAATAAATGTTTAAATTCAACTCTCATACTTGACCAATAGTTTCTCTCTACAGTATCAGTTTCCTAATAAACTAAACATGTAAGCTGTTCTCTAACATTACAATTCCCCAGCACTTGAAAAATACAGACCAGAGAACTGTTCGACATTGTTTTAATCCAAGTGGACAATGTTTCTATTCCAAAGGGGGGGGGGGGGGCATAAACTGATGAGATGAGGTGAAAGCGGCCCACTCACACCAAAAATGCCAGACTTGTAGGTTTCTTACAGAAATTATCTTATGCTGCACAAGTGACCGATGTTTGCACTGAAGCAGAATGAGTGGTTAGCTTTTGCTGACATATCACAGAAAAATGGGATTCAGCAGTGAATCACAAATACTTCGGCCATGGATGTCCCCACAGGACAGCAGTACTCAGAGGTTAAATGTTTGCTGGCGCTTGTTCTTGGCCAGCCCTGCCTCACCCCAGTACGAGATCCTTTTTAGTGAAAACTTCCATGTTAAGGGCAAGGCCAGCTGCTGACAATGACCGTTTGTTACAGTGGCTTCTGAAGATAGAACAGTCTCTTAAGAAATGATCTTTTTCAAGAGAATTTTTTACTTTTGCTGCCTAGCAAATACAGCATAAAGAAAAAAACCAACCTCAAAGTTCCTGTGTACATGAAGCTCATGCACACACTGCGATCCACACAGATCACATCTCCATTGCTCTAGAGGATATAAACATATTGCTCTCTGGGGTATTTTTGTGTTTTACTAAATGTGCTCTCAAAGGCAACTAAAGAAGCTCCTCCTAGATCTGTGGCTTCTGGATCTCCTAGGAGCATCGACCTATTTTCAGTTCCTTTAAAAGTCCCTGCAGCATCAACCAGGAATAAAGGGAGTGTTATGAATGCACCCAGCTATGAAACTTCGAGCCAACTTTTCTTGACCCCATCCTTTCTTCTATTTATGTGTTACCTGATGGAAAAGCAATCTATAGGGATGTAGCTAGCCTTTTTTTTCCTCTTCTTTCTTTCTTTTTACGGGAGTGAGAGGGGAAGGGAAGAAATAGATGCTTTTAGTTAGCCAAACTCAAGTACCTATTCTATCAGATTCAGACAAGGACGCTACATCTCGGTTCTACTTTTAAGACTGAGTCCTTCTCTAGGACCAGGACAGGGGTTGCAAGACTTTTCAGAATTGCTGTAGAAAAACTAAAAAGCACTGCCAAAATACAAACCAAGTTGTCTTGGAAATAAAATGGAAAACCAGTTTACGTAACTGGATGTTAGCTTTTATCAACAGCAGACCAAAGAGACAAAACACACGAAAACCGTGAGCAGAGCTTGAGAAAATAATCTGAAGACTTGGGACAATGGAATAAACAGTTTGCTACAAGGAGGAAAGTCCACATCAATGCTAATATCAGTATAGCTTTCTCCTTTCAACCCAAGGGCCCCAAAGTACTGTACTCCAGCTGATGAATGAAAACGCCCCAAAGCCTCAAAAAGCTGCCCTTTATCATTGCACACATTATCTGGTTGCTTAGCTCTTAGCAAGTTTTCCATACGAGTTCAAGTTTGTAGTAAGGCAAACAGATTCTTCCAGCTCTGAGTTACACTGAACAACTGGCAGACATCACATTCAAGAGCCTGACTGGTTGACTTTAAGAATGATCATGGAGGACATGGAAAGAAAAAGCTATCAAGGAAACTGGAAGAGAGACACTTATTTAAAGACAGCATTACAAAAAGAAACAACCTTAAAAGGTTAATAGAGGACACTACTGAAATATAAGGAATGTTATAGTAATATGTCCAATTCTGCATTTTTAATCAGCTGTTCCAAGAGAACTCAGATATTAAATCTGAAACACCAATAACCCCCGAAGCATTCAAGAGCTGCCCCAACAGCAGCAATGCTAAACCTGATGGAGATCTGAACTCATGCTTCAGGACAGAAGTACAGTCCATTTGAAAAGGAATATATTCATTTTAAGGAGTGACAGAAATGTAAGATACCTGTTGCAAAGACTTCCGCCCTCTCAATACCTTTATCTTCTCTCTGCACATCCTGCAGGAATGCCCCTACGGTGGTCACCATTGGCTTGACAGTGAACCGACAGCGTTCACTTCTTGTAGGCAGCGTAAGAGTTATCACAGGAAGACCATGTCTGTAATTAATAGTTACTTCTGGGGAGGGAAAGTGAGAAAGTCGTAAGTTGTAGTTTAAAATAAAGAAAACCACGCAATACATTCTAGATTTCTTTCATGAATATAGTACTTCTACTTCTGGGACATTTTAAAATATATTTTTATATATATAGATAGATATATATATATGTAAAGAACACATGCAACTAATGTCATCTGACCCTACCACCACAAAATAAATGAACAGCTGGCTAACATTGATAGGAAGGGAGAGAGCCTGCTGGGAATGCTTACCGTCGGACGGCACGAGTGTGCTGCACGGTGCTGCTCCTCGCCGGCCCCTCGGAGCCCCAGCGTCCCTCCACAGCCACACCTGCAGCAGAGACACAGGGAGACTACTTCAGAAAGGTGAGGACACAAGATTTACCCGGTCAAAGGCAGTGCCCACCCTGCCAGGGTGATCTGCTTCTGTGTCACCCGACAGCAGAGATGTCCTGAAGAAAAACCCCTCGCTTACCAATTTCTGTTTAAAAGATAGAACCATCCTTACAGAAAGCATAAACGTTGCCAAGGGTATTAAGGTATTGCCCATAGTTTAACTTTCTGTCTAGTGTGGTGTAAATAACTCAAGGAAAAGGGAAAGGGGAAGGAAAGAAAGAGGGGAAAAAAGTGCAGTGTTTCTGAAGTGCTTGACGCAACTCTTACAATAAGCCTCTGCCCCAAAAACAGTGGCTTGAAAGATCTCTGCATCGTGGTGCCTGAAGGCAGAGGTGTTCTGCAGCAGTTCGGAGTCCGCAGTGTAAACTGAAACAGTGTGCGTGGTTTCAGTGAAATCTTTTACTGCCGAATGACAAAGAGAATGGCACCCTTCATAATCTCAATTAAAATAAAATCCAATGTAGACTGAGGTCATTCCCCTTCGCTTCATAATTATGTATCATATACCAAAAGTGAACTATTGACATTCATGGTGTTAAAAGACAGCAACAACAACATGGCTTGCTGAAGTATGAAAGATATTTTATTTTTATTTTTTAAATCTGAATGGCTATTTCAACTACAGCCGAGATGCTGCTGCAGCTCACAGCACCCCCGGGCTCTGGCACCCCACCGAAGGGGCACACCCAGATGCAGTGAGCAGCCCTGACACCCCAGGACAGCGCTGACAGCACGTTTTGAACCTGAACAGCCATGCTCCCAAGCCTGTCCCTTCCAGGGACATTCATGAGAACCATCGAGACGCTGCAACATGGCCATGTCAAAATGGAAAAGCAAACTGCTCTGATCAGACCTGTGTACTCAGAGCCGTCCAGCCACGCTGTGAAAGACGCAGCTACTCCAACACAGGAGTACTCTGCTTCTGCAGCTAGTCCCCCTGCACAGGGAGAGGAACAATTTTATTGCAGTGACTCCCACAAAGCAGGCATTACTGCTATAAACTCAGTGTAAGAGGCAGAAGTAGGAAGGGAAATCACATCCCTGACTACACTGGTTACAAAAATTGTGTGTGGGCTGGACCAAGGCATGGGGTTTGAGATATGATAGCTGGGGGAAGTGGAAAACAATGTGGGGAGAGATGACAAGGACCGATTATCCCTCTGGTGAGTTTTATAGCTCCTCTTTCTGAAGGCCACAACATCTCATAGTCTGCAAGCCAGTCTCCTTTGACAAGGCAGGAAAGGAAAGCCACAAATGCAAGAGGCCTGCGCCCATGCAGTACGCCAAGCACTGCGCACCACGCTCATGTGATTTGTTTGTTTTTAAAGAATCACAAGCTTGGCTGTCTGGACAGGAATATCCTGCTAGGCCAAATTAAAAATTCACCTGTAGAAAATAAATCTGTGTGTTTCAAAGATGCTGACCCTGCCCTAGCTTTCTACCTGGAACAAGCACCTTTCAGGATTTAAAGAAAATAAAATTAATCACACTGGGAGTTTCCTACACTGAGAAATTTGTGTATTGTAATCTTCAGGCATCAAAGGCACTCAGAAACATTGACTAAACAGCACAATACCTTAAACACAAGAGCATTGTCAAAAAGAGTAGACACTAGGGGTGCAGGAATGCCAAATGGCCACCCAGAGCTAGGACAGGTGTGGTAACCTGTGTGTTTCTCCAGCAGAACAAGAGACTTTCCATGGAGCAGAGCAGGGGACACAGCCCAGCTCACCAGTTCTCATCCCATCTACAGGGGGCACGGACATCCAAAAAACACTTAGAAACACAGAGCCTAGCAGCAGGGAGACAACGTTCAACACCTGATCTGCTTTTCCACAAGAGTCCCTGAAACACAAGGGTTAGTTGTCATTGTTTCGGTGAACTTCGGTATCTACTTTGCTTACAGAGGAAGCAATGCATTCAACAATTACTGTGAATTAATATATTAAAATATTTAGACTAATATATTAAGTGAAAACATTTATTATATTAAATTCCATTTATTGAGATAAGATTTTTAAGGTATTTGATTCTGTTATTCTTCAGACCTTGACATTTACCATTCATGATCCATTGAAAGAATCTCTAAATACCAAAGCCTTTTTTTTTCTTTTTTAGATTGTCTGTTAATGCAGCCTACCATTAAAATCAGCTGCAAAGAATGTGTGAAGTATAAGAAAAGCAAAAGCCACTGAGCCATGGAGTTGAACTGAGCTCCAAATAATGAACTCTTTCTATACAAGCTCTAGGTTGATTAGCTGGGAAGCGTGAAGGGTTGAGTTAACTTTCTCCTCATGTTTCCAGATTTAAATCTCCAGTTTCAGTGAAGTTAGTAAACCATTAGCTTGCTCCCTACAGCCAAATCACTGTGCCCCTTTTGAGGTGCTTGGAATGACCCCTATCCTGCCGCTGGGAAAGAAATGAAGCTGGCAACCACCGCGGCTAAAAGGGAGACTTGAAGTACAGGACCAAACCAACGAGGCTGCCCTCACAGTAACATCAACGAGAGCTGGAATAGGAGGAATACGCCCTGAATTAACTGCATCACAGCTTTAGCTTTGAGATACTGTAAGGAGAACAGCATCCTACTAACTCTTTTATATGCCAGTACACACATCTCTTGGCTAATTGATCTAACCACACAAAGGCTAAAGAAAGCTATTCTACATCCTTCTGCAACTCGAATACACACGTGGCAGGACATCTGGCTAACACACCTCTGACGCAATCACAGCTATGTTCTGGAATCAGGCCAAAGGCTTGTGAACAGCACTTAGGTGTGAAACACCCTTTCTCCCCCCACTGTATTTGCTTCTGAACACAAAAGACCTGGAAGCAGTCATCCACAGTGCACTAGATCTCTTGGCTCAGTTCAAGGCATGGACTCTGGGAGTGAAAACTCATGAGAATTTAAGGCACAAAGCACCAACTGTGATAAAAATCATCCAACGTATTCCATTTAAAAAATACCAGTTTGTGTAAAACAGAAAATATATATCCAGTTTAAAGAAGTTCTTCCCCTCTTAATGGTACTTCTGTCTCTAATCGCAGAGAAGTTGCCACTGCTGAAGTCAGAGTGGAAATTTCAATGGTCTGGTTTACAGCACAGCTTTAGGAACTAGTGTAACTGAGCTGGAAAACGAAGCAGCCAGACGTGGGGGGTGGGAGAGACAGGAACAGCAATACTGCATTTTTCACTTTTGAGAGTGGCAAACCACTGAACCCATCTACATTGCATTTTCTGGAGTCAGCTGTTCCAAATAAGCAATCTTGTACAATGTTGAGTGACTGTTGCTGCAAACTTAAGCTCAAATTTATGTGTGACCAGTTAGGTGTAAGAAATTGGTATCAGCATCAGTACACAAGGTGGCATAAAAGCCTCTGATCTTCCTCAGCACTGCATACGCAGAGAAAAACCTCAACAGGAACCATAACTTCTGTTCTGTGGAAAATTGTAATGTGGGTGGGAAGGGAGAGAGAAAGAAGTAAAAATATTTTTCTCATGAAAAAGTGACCTTGAAAAAGGAATTCTGTGAAAAGATGTAATTAGGAGACTTTCTGAGAGCATGGAATTACTATCTTTGACACTTAGTTGATTTCTTTCATTTTGACTTGCCATACCAAAACGTTGCAAAAATCTGAATCAAAATGCAGCTAACCAACAACCACATATCTGAAACTGTTTTGACTTTGCTCCTATAAATCTCAGAAGATTTGGTTTGTTATTTCAACATAAAAAATAACATAATGCTCCTTCAACATTCAAGTCCCCATTAATTTGCATTTATTAGTGGAAAGCTTTTCATTCCACTCAAAAGACATAGAGTCAGCTCGACTCCGTCTGTGCTCCTCTGGAAGTGCCATGCAATGCTACAGCTGAAGCATTATATTTCCCTAGCGTGAGATGCTGTCGATAATGCCTCAAGTCAAACTCATAAGCAGCCTTCACCAAAAATGCTTACCGCAGACTGTTACTATGAATGCTATCATCTCCCATCTTCTCATTTCCTTCTCTCTAAGGCAATGATAAGAATCCGAAACAGAAAAGCACAATAATAAAGCACACTGAGAGTAAGCTTTTTACCCTTATTTTAATCACACTGCAGCAAAACACACTCTAATTAAACTGTATCTTGCAGTGTGCTTTTCAACAGTAATACAATGTTACAGTTTTTCCCTTGGCAGGAGAAGAGAGCTGAGTTATTGCCTGGAGTCCTCGCCGAACGCCTGGTACAGCTCCCTTCACACGGCTGCTGGAGAACCGAGGGGGAAAGGGCACGGAAGGGAGAAAAATCATGGGGGAAACTAGTAGTTGCAATGCCTGCAAATGAATTTTGAGGTCTCTCTTTCTAAGAGTCACTACATAAGCCAACATCCCCGGTATGCACCGCTCTCCCCTCGTGCTGATCTGTGAAGGAGAGGGCAAGACAAGTCACCTCTTTAGATCACAGAATCACAGAATGGTAGGGGTTGGCAGGGACCTCTGTGGATCACCTAGTCCGCCCCCCCTGCCAAAGCAGGGTCACCTACAGCAGGCTGCAGAGGACCTTGTCCAGGCGGGTCTGGAACATCTCCAGAGAAGGAGACTCCACAGCCTCCCTGGGCAGCCTGTTCCAGTGCTCCGTCACCCTCAGAGGGAAGAAATTCTTCCTCATGTTCAGACGGAACTTCCCATGCTTCAGTTTGTGCCCATTGCCCCTTGTCCTGTCACTGGGCTCCACTGAAAAGAGTCTGGCCCCATCCTCCTGACACCCACCCTTGCTTGTCTGGAGCAGGAGGAAAATGAGGGCAGCTACGTGTTAGCCACTGTTCAGTGAGGGCACGTACTATAAATAGCTATTTATATTTCCCATATTGACATATATGTTTTTCTATCTCTCATAAACACATCTAGAAGTTCTCCGCATATGAATGATGTCGGCTCCTGTCTGATTCTCAAAGGGAAACAAACCAAGCAATTAATTAATTAATTACGGAATCACAATTTGAAATTTCAGAATAAACTATTTACAGGCATTTCAGAAAGGTTTAAAACCAAGGGAGAGGAGGAAAAAAAAGCAGGTGCTGTCACAGTCTACTGAGTTTGCAGATCTTGCACAACAAAGATTATCAAAAATTAATCAGTTTTCGGACCAAGCTTACAGTAACTACATATAAGGTATTTCCCTTTTTAAAATGAGTCACCAAGGCCACTTTGGAGATATCTGCTGTTAAATTTCTGTGCTGTTTTTATAAGCAATCCCACACGAGTAGGAAAATAAGACATCAGGAGCCCTAACAACCGCCTACAACCATCTCACAAGTACCCATTTGAGCTACAGAAACATCTTCTCTCTCATTAACTTTTCAGTAATTTGTCTTAGCTTACACTGAAATGATTTTAATTGTTTCTTGACTGGCCCTGGAACGAGTTTAGATGATCATGCAACAACAGCCTCAATACAAACAGCAGCTTCAAGGCACATCGCTCAGATTTAGCAACATCCTCTGGAAACCCAGCTTAAATTAAAACCAAACCCCCGCAACAGACACACCACTCATTCTGCCATAACACCCCTATACCAAGTAACAGTTTCAGCCAGGGAAGATACTTCTGACACTTGGGAGCATTCAGGATATACTTCTCTTTCCTACAGGCGAAAAAAAAAGATGACAGGTTTTCTTATTTTGCTAAGACGCAGCTTTCCTGTCTCAATATGGACCACGCGGTGAATACCTTCTCCCAGCTGCTCCACAGGGCACTACAAGAACTGCACTGCAACATTTACATTTCAACCATGCAGCTTACTCAAAATCCACAGTATTTTTAACCCCTTCCTCAGTATAAGCAAAGTTCAAAAAAGTAACCAAGAGGTCTTTTGCAGCAAAGCAGTAGTTTCAACATGAGTATGATGACCTCAAAGAAGCAAGAGCAATACAGCATTCATGTGGCTTTCCTTCAAAACTCACTTGATTCCTAGCATTGTTAAAAAAAAAAAGAGCCCAAGTAATCAAAAGTTTGGTTTCCCATGCCAGTTATTCTTTGCGCCTTTATCATCCCTGGTGATCTTTCATCTCCTGCCTCTGCGCAGGTTCCAAGAACAGTTGGCACCATATTTAAGCAGCCAGACAAACACTACCAAGGACCGAAGTGACAGCTGTGATGAGAAGCGCATCGAGGTGACTGGCCACCAAGAACCTCTTTCATGAAGGCCCAGCTGGTCAAATCCACCCCTGCCGCAGGGCTTCGTCAGGAGATGTTTCACCCAGCCTCCGCTGAGCAAGTGTGCATCCTCCGCTTGACTTCTGCTCACCGACCCTTTGCGCTCTCCCACCTGCTCCCTGCTCAAACTCTTCCCCCACGCATACCCACATGTTACGCAGCCCCTGCAAGTCATGGGTGATCACAGGTGGCAAAGGCCCTCTCCTCACACCATGTGTCACCGAGGCCATCTGACTCTCCAGCAGGCAGCTGAGGATGCAGAGCTACAGGTATCTAGGGAAGCACCTGGATTTGCATCCGTACCGGTTTCACGAGCCACAAAAACAGATGCTGAAAACACTAACATTTAAAGCAGGCTGAAATTAAGCCACGCGCTCCCCTATCCAGAAGCGCGATTTTGGTAACAGTGACCCCTCGCCACAGAAGTGCTGAGGAGACGAGAAGGACTGAACACCAGCTGACACCTTCTGCCTCCAGTGTAGTCCCCAGAAGACAGGCTTCCAAGCAGGCATAAAGACAGGTCTAAAACCAACACAATTACACAGGGCAAGTCCATTGTTAAGAGGAACACCAAGAATTGTGCCTTATTATTTCATCAAATGTTCTTCTTCCCTTCCTACAAAAAGAAGCAGACCTAAGATCTCCTCTGAGCCTGAGGTTTTACACTATTGGAAATCTCGCATCTTCATCCGGTTTTAGTAAAGTCTAGTTGTCTGAAAGATGCTGTCCTTCCCAACCTACCTGATTTTCAGAATGGAAGATGGGACGCAACACCTACAAGGAAGTTTGCAAAGAGAAGAGGGGTAAGACTTTGAGAGAGAGGGATTATAGTGTGAAAATGTATTTGTGCTTTATCAAAAGCAAAATCAAGCCTACATTAGAGAGCTGTGCCATCTGTTGCCCAATAACAGCCTGGGTCAAAAGATAATTTGTTAGCACAGACAGCATTTTCCATTTGTGCCACAGAACGGATCTTTGCTCCTGTGCTGTGCCTCCTCCGACTGGCATCCTGACCTGGGAAATGTTGCAAAATTTTACTTTAAGGGTAACAAGAGTGATTTTGCTTTCAAAACTACACTTACAGTGTATCTCATTAGATAATAAAATGAGCATGCTGTATCTTTTCCTTCAAAGGCCTTAGAAAGCGTATCTTAATGCACGCAGATGCTTTCCTATCTCTCTCAAAAAACCCTGCTCAAATGCATCTCTAGGAATAACACTAATTCTTCAAATTGCCAGCCAAGAAAAAACTTGTTTAAATTTCAGCTGAAATGAGAGAACAGAAAAGAGATAAGGATAGAAAGCCAGATGAATGCACTTAGAGGTTTACCAAGTTACAGGCAACTCTTTGCTTCTCTCTTACAGAGCTTTTCAGATTGAAAGCACTAGGCAGGTTGTAGCAAGTAGGAAAAAGATGTAACTCAGAAAACAGAACTGCTTCTCAACATTTTCGTTTAGAATGGACACTCTTATACACAATATAAATAACCCTACCCCCCAACACAAAAAACCACAGTTCTTTATACACTTACAAGGATGCACTTCTGTTAATTTTTATGAGTATAGTTTTCCCAGGCTTTTCTTTACTAAACTGTGCAGATTTCAAATGCCTTAAGGCATTTACAGCTTGGTTAATAAAAAAGAGAGAGCTTGGGAAATCTGATTGACTCAGGACTTAGAATTAGTATCTGACAGATGCGTGCAAAAAGGTCAGTCAGAATTATCAGCAATGGAGGAATTCCCAGCGATGGCTCTCCCCCGGCTTTTCAGCAAGTTTTTTAGCAGGTAACACACTGCAGATCCACTCTGTCAAACAGACCTTGGAAAGGGAACCAGCTGTGCAGCTGCGGAAACATGCAGAACAGGGAAAGCTGACTCTCCTCCACAGCATCCCCTCTGTTCCCTACTTAGACACCTCTCCAGCAAATGGTTTCCATCTCTATCCCACTGGGTGCGTTTCCCACCTTGTTGCCTCTCAGTCCTCCCTAGGGTCTGACCACAAGCCATGAGGAACCCCAATACCCTGCAAAATCAAAGCAACCATCTGCCCTGTTCCATTGCCCCACCTTTTCTTTTTTTTCCCCCCTCCCTAAAAACTTAACCACACTGTTCTTATGTAGTAGTAGTGAAATTCTGGTGTCTCTCGAAGCGCATTTCCCCACAGCTAGCAACTTCTGCTACCCAAACAGCACCATCCCAAAAGCAGAAGGTTTCCTGGCAACGCAGACCGCTAGCTGCAGATGCAGAGCCACCCATGCCGCCGAGCTCTGCAGGCCCGGCTCTGAGGCAGGCAGAGCCCTTCTCCTTTCGGCTGCTCTCCACGCTCCCCCGGTCACCTTGGCGCAGGGGACGCCATCCCAGCAGGAAAACGCAGAGCAAGAAATCCTGCACTTGACTTCAGCCGGACATGGAGGATTCATTTCATTTGCCCACCCACACTGAGCAAACAGGCTTCTAAATTAAATAATTAAATGTTATTTGGAGGGGCAGGTAAATGGTACAGAACAAATCTAAGGCAGCAGAGGACAGTAAAAGAGGGTAGGTACTTAGTCTGGCTTAGTCCCAGTATAATTTAGAGCAAATCTAGGTGCAAGTATCTGAATGTTGCACTATTAGAGAGGTTTCCCCTTTTTCTCCTGCCATGACATTTCCAGGAATCATTTGTCTATGTAATTATTTTAACATAGCAGACCATGAAAAGATGTTATTATAACCACCTCCGTATCTCCATTCTTTTTTTTTTTTTTTTTTTTTT
>Ga0065711_1003337_pt1 | contig 28521 bp, 11 predicted proteins | sample Hoacrofraction12_FD_59098 | JGI IMG/M metagenome (GOLD analysis project Ga0065711, IMG submission 59098) | Hoatzin crop microbial communities from Cojedes, Venezuela - Epithelial fraction 12 v2 (version 2) | ecosystem: Host-associated > Birds > Digestive system > Esophagus > Crop | place... | reverse complement strand
TGGACAAAGTCCTGTGCAGCCTGCTGTAGGTGACCCTGCTTCGGCAGGAGGGTTGGACTAGATGACCCACAGAGGTCCCTTCCAACCCCTACCATTCTGTGATTCTGTGAAGCCCAGTATTTGCTGTCACAGCCACGTGTAAATGGGACCTGCCTTGCAGGTTAATGCAGAGAGAGACAATACTTACACACCAACACCCTACAGGGGAGAGATGCTTTAGTCCCTGCCCTGTGCCTGTTCCTGCATCACATAAAAAACATCCATATCAGTGCTAGGCCCAGGCAGGCAGGTCAGGGCTGCATATCCATTGCTACCTACTCTTGTCCCTCAGCTCATTCTTGGAGATTTTCTGTGATTGTTGGGAAAGTGATCCCAGTCTTTCTGCATAGTCAAAGTAAGTAAGACCCAGAAGACAGAATTCAATTGTATTTTGCGTATTTAAACCAGAGTGAGCACCTATTTGCGTACAGTCCCTATTGTGGACATAGCAGAACAGCAGCAGGAAGCTGAGGTGCCTTATTTCAAATAAAGAGGAATAAAGATCTGTCCAGCCTTACATAGTGCCTCTTCCTAGTTGATATATTTCAGTCTGATACTGATTGAGGCAGGAATATCAAAAACATCTGGGCGTGATGGTCACCACATTAATTCCTGGTGTATTACTGTCCACACAGGTTGGTATGCTCCAGCCATACTAGCTGATGTCCTCGTCATCCTCTCCTTTTGCTTACTGGGACCAACACACTGATTCCAGTGTATTAGCACTTCTTTTCTTGTCTTTTTTTTTTTATTTGAGAGGTTGAGGTCTGAAGCAGAAGTTTTCCCAGACAGACAGCTTACTGCAGCTTCTGAGACATTACCTTCAAGGGTAAGCAAAGAAAATGTTAAGGTATCAGTTATAGCTGGCTCATGCACGGCATGGTCATTTTGAGTTGACCTTGCTGGTATAAGCAATATTCCATGCTTTTGAGGCAAAATAGGAAAATTATTATGAACTTGGTGTTAATACCTTAGTGGCAAATGTTTATGCACTATGTTATATTGGATGCTGATATTTTATTCTATACATTTATAAAACATGTAATGACCACCATCCTGCAGTACACTCTGGATGTTTGCCTTGGAATTTTATGAGTTCTCCTTTTGCCTGCTCAGTATTAGGTTGTTAATGACAATGATCAAAAAGGAAACACCTGACAAGTATTAGACAAACTGTTTATCACATTTGGGCTATAGAATAAGGCCCAGATGGAAAATATACCCTACTCCCTTTCCTATGCATGATCTTCCAAAGTGTAAATTAAATAATGCAGTCAAAGGGTGCTTCTTCCTTTTCAACTGGCACTCATAGGATAGGCGGGACACAAAATAACTTATTGAGGACTATGGGGTCACCTGGATATTTCTTACCACAGGTTCCTGAGCAAATTCTGTCCACAGAAGAATTAAAATAGGATTGGGAATGAAGGTTTTGGAAGAAAGTGGTCCTGAGCCACAGTAAAAGATGAACATTTTTTCTTCACTCACAGAACTACTGTATTTCCAAACAACTACCCAGGGTTCATTGGAGCTGCAGTCAATGGTTTGCAAGAAATTCAAAATCCAAACTCAAGTGTAATTTGAGAAGGCTACCGGCTAATCACTTTTTGGCTTTGTATATATGAAGTATCAGACCTGCCAGTATCTGCATATTTTATTCAATTCTTCCATCTGAAAAGTAGAACAGTAGGGGTTACATAGGAAAGGGTGAGCATGACAAAGTGGAAAAGGGGAAAATTTTGACCCAACAAGTGACTAATTAATTATTCTGAGGGATTTCTCTTTTGACCCAAGTTAAGCCCTTTCCAATTTTTTATTGCATATGAGAAATTTCTTGTCAAATGAGGTTTGTTAGCCTTCTGCTACTCCAGTTCTTGCAGACAGTATGATCAGTTTCAAGCCTGCATGTTGCTGATATGACTCCATTCACTCACTGGACCACATCTAACAAGTCAAAAATATACCTGTTTCCTTCTGTGTGTACTTTACCCTCTACCCGTGATCTTGCACATCTGGGACAGTACACTATAAAGGATACAGAGCAGCAGATAGAAAGTCATAGTACAGAATCACTGATCATCAAAATATCCGGGATAAATAAGTAAGACTATAGAAACACTGTGTGCCACTGCCCAAGGTCAAATGGCAAGACTGGTCAAAAGGCAAGTAGATTTTATAGAGGAGGTTTCAATGAAGGTCATAAGTCTTAGAAGCATTTGTTTGATTTGCATGCACTAAGAGCAGATGACCTCAGAAAGTGAAGAGAAGGTCAGAAAAGCAAGAAGATCTTGATCCTGCAGGAAAGCCAAAAGACAAAACAAAACTGAGCAGAGTATTTCTTGGGAGAAGTCTTAAAATTTAAATAGATTTTCTTTTATTTTTTATGACCTTTGTTCAGGAGAAATGTGGTTTTTGTAAATTTTTTTCAGTAAACAAGATTGTGTGAAAGTACCTAGCTGCAAAATCAGTGTCCTTCAAAAAAACCCAAGCCAGAAGTTATGGCATTACAGGAAATGACAAATCCCACTCTACCCAAAAGTTCTCTGGAGCACCCAGCCCCGAAACAAATGGACATGCAGAAGAGAATCTTCTTTCCTTCTTCTCTGCAACCCATGGGTGGTGACTCTGCACTGGATTACGTGTTGGTGCCACATCCATATGCCAAGATGTGTGATAGACTCACGTCAATAACAGAAGAGCAGGGATACACCCTGACACACCTATACTCTTGATCGCTTTTGCAATTCAGGTTCTCTTCAACTGTAGAGAAGCTTGTGAGAAGCTGGGGCACCACACAGCACTGAGGAGTGTGTGATTGGCAGCTTCACGGCAGCTGCAAAGGGATGGAAAGTGGGGTGACAATGGAGGAGCAGACCCTGGTACCCTGACCTTTTTCCCTCCCCAGTAAAACCTTTGCCACAAGGACTTGTTGGAATACTTATTCAATGTGTGGGAGTTGTGTCTTTATATTTAATAAGGAATTTAAAAGTCAATCATCTCCCAAGCCAATGACCCAATCAGTATTCTGAGAGCTGGTATTCTGAGCTCATTTGCTTTCTGTTGATGCTGTCCGTGTGAACTGCAACTGCTGCATTTGCCAGTTGTTTAAAACACACAAAGGAGGTAACAAACATTGTTTTAAATCCATGCTCTGGATCAGACCTCTGATTCAGATGGATTTCCATGTTGATCTCCCACCTCTTACGTGATTATTCTAACCACTGGGCTTTGTGATATAGGATTACCAGCAGTTTAGTGAATCTAATTCCCTCATTTTCATCATAGCTGCCACAAAGCAAGATATTTCTCAAGTGCTGAAGAAATATTTCGAAAACAAAATTATTCTTAGAAAATATTTAGTCTTTTTCACATTAATTGAAACAATCACTTGATTTTCCCCAAGTTCAGAAAAATTTTTAGTCCCTCAAAACCTTTCTTTTTTCTCTGACAGATAATTTTGCAAAAGGAGATTCACTCATCTGTACTGATATGGGACCTAATACTAGCCAATTTCTAGAGTAAAATGATTATACTATCATTTGATAAATCTATTAAAGATCTAATTTAAACTTAAACTAGAATTTGTACAGCATATTCTGTTGTAGGTCAGGAGTTTCATGCCATTTCTCCAAGTCCTGTAAACACCTCTGAATAAAAAATTTCCAGGTGTGAAGTGTATCACACAGCACAGGCCAAACTCTGCTCTCATTAATGGATCTTTGACACCAAGTAGGTCGCATCTGGGTAAATAGGAACAAAATTTCAGTCCATGTCTTAACTTGGACTGAACTCAGCTTATTCTTTTCCAGAAGAAGAGATAAGTTTTCAGGATATCTTTCTGAGTAGAACTGTTTTTGAGACCACTCTTCCCATTTCTAGAACCGTGAAATCTCTTGATTTAGTTTCCCCTGAGTTTATAGGTCCTGCAAAACATTTTTTTCCATAAAATAAAGCAAAGTTCAAAAATAAAACTTCAAACTTGCTTGATATTTTTATTAGAAAGCTGAAATATCGAAAAGGTTTGCAAAATGCTTTATATGCCTTGCTCAAAGTTCTGAGTGAACCTATACCAAAATTTATTTGTCAAGAGACTGATGATTGTGAACTATATTAATATAAATCTTCATTATGGGGCATATTTAAACTCATAACCTGGGGAACATAACCACTTCTGCCTAATTTTCACTACTACTTAAATCTAAAGCTCAAAGTAAAACACAAAAATAAAAGCCAGAGCAAACTAAAAGAGAGAGAGAGGAAAAAAAATTGCAGTTAACTAGACAAACCAAAAATATTCTGACTAATGGATTTTACCAAACTATGATGTTGATAACATTATTCTGTTACTGGTACAGATGAAAAAATGAATCCCAGGCAATTGCACATGTTATACTAACCTTTTTTCCTATAATCAAAGTCCACCTTGTGAAATCTAATCATAGACTCATAGAATGGCTTGGGTTGGGAGGGACCTTTGAAGATCATCTAGTCCAACCCCTCTACCACAGGCAGGGACAACTTTCATTAGATGAAGTTGCCCAAAGCCCCATTCAAACCTGACCTTGAATGCTGTCAAGAATGGTGCATCCACAGCTTCTCTAGGCAATCTGTTCTAGTGTCTCACCACCCTCATCATAAAAAATTTCTTGCCTATGTCCATTCTAAATCTACCCTTTTTCAGTTTAAAACCACTGCCCCTTGTCTTGTCACTACAGGCCTTGGTAAAAAAATCTCTCAAATGTATTAAATGTCAAAATGTATTAAAATAATTGTTAATGTAGACTCCAGCACAAGTAAACCACATCAAGCTATAACACATTTTTAAAAAGTTCTGAGGAAGCTGCAGAAAACAGTTGTAAAAAACCAAAATGTGGATCTCATTTTGTGGTAAAGCACAAACATCCCAGCTCAGAAACAATTATATATTAGCTTAGACATCTTGGTCTTCTGAGTTGCAGAAAGTAGTTACAGGATGGACATTTTACAAATTATGTGAAAAATTGTTTTTTATGTGAAATTTGTTTTTTAGAAAGTTCAGTGAGTTATGAAGGCGTAAAACAAGAGACATAAACATCTCTAACCACAACAGTAAGAAAGGTTGTAAATATACTTCACATCTTTCTTATTTTTTCCTCCAGAATGCTATGTACTGTGATAAGAATCACCCATCTGGTGTTCGTTTTTTCATTTGAAAAGAACTTGCTATACACCATAGACTAAAGCCCAAATTTTGTGCCATGGACCTGTCATTTTTCAAAAATCAGTATCCATGTGCCATCAGGAGTTCTGCTCTTTTATTAGGTAAGTATCAACCAGCTATTCAAAACTAGAGAAAATACTGATGTGTGGGAGGTTAGTGCTGATGTAAATCTTAGTGTATGACCTAATATCGAGAGGTGGAAAGCCTCAAAATTGAAGTCAGTGAGGACTTTTCTATACTCTGTGGTTAAAGTCAATAAAGAAAGGAACTTCTGAGATAAAGTATTTCACTGACAGCCTCACCTAAAATCAGTGAACCAGGATCCATTTCTTCCAGAAAGAAAAGATATTGCAATTCAGCTCCTCCCAACGAAGTCATTCAGTGGCATTTCCCTTCATTACAAAAGGAAAACATCAAAAATTATTCTTTTGAATTAAAAATTATGGCTCGGCATACCTATTTGTGCAGCCAGCCTAAACCAGTAGGTTAGATTAGCCTCACAGAAATAGAAGTCAATACAGCATGACTTTGTCTATACTGAAAGCCCACGTATACTCAGAAGCAAAATAACATTAACAGACAGTAGTGTTTATGTGTGATACTAGATGAATTCTCTCGTGCAGATGAAAAGTAAAAGGACTGCAACTCTGAGCAGTACAATCAGAGATGAGCTGGATATTGATCAGCTTCTGGAGTGTGAATTTGCAGGATTTGTAAAAGTGAAGGGGACATAAAAGAAGAAGAAGAAGCGTAAAGTGTACCTCCAAATTCAGGAACAAGTCCAGATGTTTGGATACACAACAGTGAAATATAGACTGTCTAAGTATATTAATTAAATGCTTTGGAAGCTCAAAATACCTTTTTTTTTTCAGGCTGCAACCGTATGAACATAATTTTAATAATATTTAAACAAGCAGAGTCATCCTCAGCTCTTAGTGCCCAATGAGAATTATTGTTTTAAATTATATTAAATTTAAGAAATTTGCTTTATGACAGCTAGGTGGCAAATATATATCTTGGAAATATGGGTACAGAAGTAGAAAAAAATGTAAGGAAGGCAGATTCTATCACTCCTTCTTCAACTATAAACAATATTTCATTGCCCCAAATAGAATTAAAAATTATTAAAATGTGGGGTACAGCACTGGAGTGTATATGTATGTCACATAAAAAAAGCAAAAGCAAAAGAAGAAGACGAGGAAAAAGACAAAAGAAAAAGAAAAAGATGTGGAAAATACGAATTTTCAACTCCACCAGTTTCCAGGTTCAGTTCAGTACATGGCCACCCAAGCAGCTGTGCCAACACACTTAAGGGGGCAATGCAAGGGCAGAAATAAATGACTGGAGTGTGAAAACAGAGGAATGTGCTGACCCCACACTGATGCCAAAAGAAGTGCAGATCACATCCGATGTCAGGCTCAAAGTGACTTATGACAAGCAGCATCATTACCATGCTTCAGTCAGATCTGCGCATCCTGGTCCCCAGCAGACAACAGGCAGTGGCTGGTGCTGGTGGCAGCTGACTGATCATTTTTAAGATGTTGCTGATCCCTTAACAGAGGCACCTGAAGAGGAGACAGGCACTGAAGCACTTCTGAAGATCCATGGCTCAGTGATTTTTGAGTACGTAGGTGTAGATATGACAGCTCTCAGTACCTGCACACAGAAACTACAGAGCTGTAGTACTTGAAGTACATCAGTATGGCTGAGCAATGCAAGCCACCTAACACATACTTTCCTAGAAATATTTCAGCTGTTCAGGATTCATAGTTTGTTTACTGGTGAAGCACCTTTGGTCTGTATGCAATGTTGCAGGTAAACCTCGAGTCTATAAACACACAGCATTCCCCCAGTGAAGCAGCTGCTCCTGTCAAGGCACAATTTTCCTCGTGTGCCTGTGTCTGTGCTGGCGCTTCTCTAGCAAAGCTTTTGGTCAGGCATGGCCACATCTCTGCTTGCCTCCCATCTTAGCTGAGGCAGCAGAACCCTATAGCACATAGCTTAGGCACTGTTATATTTTTATGTAGTTGGTTTTCACTTGTACTGCAATGTCACAAAGATGCATTTCCCAAGCTGATTTGGGGCAGCACTTAGCTTGGGGTTGTGAGAAAAATATATTATTTCAGATGTACATCACTGGAAATATTAGCTGTAGTTGGGGAAATTCACTGGAGAGGGAGTGAAGCTGGAGTTCACTGGGGGAGAACTAGGTAGAGGCACTTGAGAAAAGCTGCTGTAAGAGGTGAAGAATCTTTTTATCGCTATAATAGCTCCAGCACTAGAGCTTCATAACAGTGGGAAACAAAACATCGTATTGTTTACTAGTACCGCAACAGCAGCACACATTGTAGACACAGGCTGGTTCTAAGCCATTTAAACTCTTTGTAGATGTAGGTGCAAAGGCTGTGATTTTTCTACAGTTTCTAGATGAGCAAGAGGAGATGATTAAAAAGGTAATTTTGATTTTTTAAAGTATTTTTTTCTGGTTACTTATTTGAGTGTATATACATGTGTATAGGTGCCTGTGTGAAGATGCGTGATATATTCCAGTAGACATCCAAAGGAAATCAAGGGGCTTTTGCTGAAGCTTTTTGCTGGGTTATTGAGGAATATCTGGCATTTCTCTCCCCCCGTTTTACCACTTCAGTTTCACCTAGTTCTTGGGGGCTGAGGGGCATGAAGGGGAGTGGCTGTGGGAAAGCACAGCGCCTGGACCCATTCCCAGGCACCAGCCCTCCCCCCCAGCAAGGCCAGGGAGAGCCTCCTTCCCCGCAATGCCTGTGGAGTCACCAGAGGAGGGACAGAGTTATGTCCTCTTACCAAGCCCTCCCTGTGTAGCCACAGCCACGGGCTGGGTTCATCTGGCCTCTCCAGCCACCTCAGCTGCAACCGTCTAAAATAAGGCTGCTCTTTGCTAGATGTATATGGTGCAAAGCAAAAACAGAATAGATCGCTCAAAAATGTAGAGGCTGAGCTGAGTCTGCCACAGTGACTAGAAGTAACTTCCCTGGAGTAAACTTCAAATTTTTTTTCTTTTAATTTTTATTCTTATCCTGCTGCTGAATTTACTCCAGGGCATCTTTCAGCTCTGCGGTGGAGAGACATTAAAGAAGGCCTGGAGTCTGCTGTGGTCTCTATTGATTCTCCAGATGTGTCTCCTCAGGAGGCCTTTCGTCTGCACAGGTACAGCACTGCCGAGCTTCTGAGCCTCTTCGCTGTTCATTAACACTCAGCAAAAACTCTTTCCCACACCAAAGGCTTGCATAGCTTGTGAGCCAAAGGTATATTATCACATGGTTCCCCCTCCAAATAACTCATGTTACTGTACAGGACTGCATATGGAGCTGTACGTCTCATGGTTAGGATTTTCTAGTTTGTCTTTTGTCGGTTTAATACAGTAACATGAGCATTGCTCAAGTCTCTTAAGGTATTGCAGTGTCCTGGGAGCCATGTGGTGTCACATTGGTTTAGACACAACCTCTCTGGCTTCAGTAAAGCTCTTTAGGATGTTTGTCTGCTTTTAAATGTAAACTTCAGATAAATAGAGCTTCTCTTGTAGGCTTATTCAACACGTAAATTTAATTAATGTGTTGGCCCAGATCTTTGTAGCCCAAGTTTTGGTTGCATTATCTATGAGGGAAAAATAAGGAAAAATTTAATACATAGATCCTAAACTTCATATTTCTCCACAAGTTTCCAAAATGTTTGGAGTAGCACACAACAGGAAGAAACCACCTTTTTTCATTCCTTAGGAGATAAAAGAGTGCAAGAGCTAAACTTAGATACTCTGCTCATGATCTATAATATCCCTGTCATTCTCCAAAACATTGAATTGTCTCATAGAGACTTCCACAGTCTCTGTTCTTCCCCCATAAATTCTACCATGAAGTTTTTCCTAACATCTGATATGAATTTTCCTTGCTACATAAACCTCCCTACAGTATTTTCTAGCTCTCTATTAATTCTGTTATTATTTGCAGATTCTTTCAACAGTTTGCTTCGGTTCAGTACCAAGTAATGGATGTAACGTTTCTTCTGAGCTCTCCACAGGCTTTCATTAGACAGGAAGATGAGCCTATAGGCAACTGCAGTCATAGTTCTGTGATTAAAGAATTTGCCTGGGGGGAAGAAAGTAGGGCTCAGCTTCTTGCGTTATCACAGATCCTGCAATACTGATGGTGAACTGTGTAGGCCCAGATCCAAGGAGGGTTTAGGGTCTCATTAACAGCTTCTTGTTCCATTCAGCTACAAGCCTAACCTCTCTCCTACTTTTGCCCTTTCTTGCTGTCAAGTTTGCTGAGAGAATGCCTTTCAAGTTGAGGTACGCAGTGGAAATGAATGGGAGAATCAAGCTTGCTGCTGTTGATGAGACTTAAATATGAGACAGAAGCCAAGCTGTTATCAAGTCATGTTAACAATGATACACTTTTAAGCCTTTGCAGACCTAAAATTCAGGCATCTGAGGAAATGCAGCATTGAAAAATGAGGTGCTGATAGAGTCTGGGCACCTCCAAAGGTTAAGCATGAGCTTTCAAGAGCTCAGTTTTGAGGTCTTAAATTCTAAGTCTCGCTTAAAAACATCATCACCTTTCTTGATCCAGGCCTTGTGATAGCTGTGTTTCTGTGACTCCCTATTTGGAAAGGGATTTGCAAATATCTACTCTCCCAAGTGTCTGTTAAGTGAGATAATAGCACTTGAATATTTTATGGGGTCTGAGGCTGAATATTATCACAGAAGCTGAGAAAACCTTGGATATTCATCTGTTTCAAACTTCAAGTTCAAATGAAAAAAACTACTTTAGACTTTTCTCACAACTACCTTTATTTCATTTTTTGGTTAAACTGCCTAACCTCTAGACTTGCTATATAAGCAGAGAAAATAAGGCTAAACTATAGAATGTAGATCTCTGTGGATGTGAGGTTGCCAGTAAGAAAACCAAGGTGTATACGGAGGTTGTACTTCCAGGAGCAGACGTAATTTGAATAGAATGATTTCAAGATCACATTTTTGAATGTAGTCTCTTTAATGTTTCTGTGACTGTTTTTACAAACATTTGGCACACAGGTTTGCATTACATATGGCAAAATATGTGACCTACTTTTAAATTTGAGAAGATGTTATAAGTTGTGAAAAGCTCAGATAGAACAAAAGCATAGATTCCAGTAAAGCACTGAGGAGCTTGATTTTTTATGAAAACAATAGAAATATTTTTACTGTTAATCTGCAAAACTGAGCTAAAATTTTTTAACATGTCTTTATGAAACGTCTGGCACTTCCATCTGGAGAATACCACAATCTCATTCATACTGAGCTCTTCTCAACCCTGTGTGTGGTCCTAGTGAGAACTCAGACTGTTACCCCCCTCAAAAAAAACACCCAAACAGCTGGGGAGAAAGAGCAGCTCATGCAGTTTCCATCCTTGGAAATTGGTTGGTCTGTGATTCATAATAGATACCTAGAGAAGTCACTACTCAGATCTCAATAAATATTGTTGGAATATTATCTCCTGAATTTCTCTGAAAATGTTCCTTGAAGGTTGCACCCAAACTCTCTTTAAAATAACAGAGGGTTTTTTACTCCAAACTGCTGGTGTTCTGAAAATGCTATTTACAACTTATATGAATTCTTCTAGTGACTTTGTGGCTGTTATACAGATTTTCTGTGTAAAATCTGTAGTTTGTCCCAGAGCAGAGAAGTGGAGACAGGGAAAGAGAAAAGACTAAGTCTTGAAGGTATGAATGTGCTAAGGATGTTGTGACTTGCTAAGAAGGAACAAACAAACAATTCATGGTGAAATTTGATTAATTAACTAATTTTATGTATCAAAATATCTGCTGATTTTATGACTTTTGGTTTTTGTTCCCCACTGATGTGATGCTACTTCTTTTCATGGAAATATTCCACTGATTAAAATGCAAGCAAGGATGAGATTGTTTCAAGTCTCCAGTTATTAAAACCGTAAGTTTAGTTGCTATACAAAAAGATATTCTAAAATGATCACTGAAAAATAACCAGTATTGTTAAGCAGAAGAGGAAAAAAAGCTTTTAGAATTAAACAGCCTTTCAAAGAAGTAGTATAAATAACATACTATAGAGATAACTTAAATTTAAAATCATGGTAAGGCAAATCAGAAATAGATTTAAGGAGCAGCTTGCTAAAGGAAGAAGAGCTAAAATAAAAACATTTTCAAATGCATCAGATGAGGAAAACTGCCAGAACCTCACTAAATGATCAAAGAGAGGAAGGCCAGTGCAGAATATCTAGAATTATTTGCATGGGTGTGCATTATCAGAGGGGTGATTTCTACAGAGCAGAGTAGGAGTCTCATGATGCAGTTCATGAGATGGGGTGACCCAGTCTGGCAGCTTGTAGCGTCCAAAGTGGAAGAGTCTACTCCCACCAAATTTCTGCCTCTTTACCCTCACTTCTGACTGTGCACTCATATCATCTGTCTTATACCAGCTCCTGTTCTCATCAGAGATTTCCATGAACCGATCCAGCATGTTAACCAGAAGAAAACAAATGCTTCTGAAGAAAGGGAGATCTGAAAAAATTCTGCTGGATTCATGAGCTGCACTGGCTACTGCAAGAATGCAAAAAGTGTCAGTGTGATGCTGGAGATACAATGGGACCCTGCAGCCTGACTCGGAGAAGAGATGGAAGAGCAAGGGGAAGAAACAGAAAGGGTCTTTCAGTGGCAGTGAACTCTCATTGACTGAGGAAGGAAATCCTGAGAAATTCACTCAAAATGTCAGCTGGTTAGGCAGAGAGGTTAATAAATACTGTAAATGAATTTAGGCTTGGTGCACTGCTGAAAGAGGAGTGCCATCATGCCAGCCATCCTGGACTGGGTGCTCCCTCCCCTGCTCTGGGCTGCCATGAGCACCTTTCTGGCAGCACAGTAATCCAGATTAGGCAACTGATGTAGCCTTCTTTTGTGTGTGGGTGGTGGTGGGTTTTTTTTTTGTGGGGGGGTTTTTTTGGGTTTTTTTGTTCTGCTTGTTCAGTGAACTTTCAGCTGGGTTGGTTCTTTTATTTTACTCACCACATGACCCCACCAGCACCAAGACAAATGAGGGCATGGATACGTACAGCAAAGGGCAGGATTAAATAGTGTCTTCTTCAATGAAGTTTCAACTCAGGTTGTTTTAAATTGGTCATCAGTTGCAGCTTCCTAACACAGGTGCTTGCTCAGGTTTTGCTTTGGCAGGAGACTGGGAGATGGTTAACGGACTTCTCTGCACCTGCGAATTTAAAAGCCTTCCTAAGTCTATCACTTTATAAATGGACTGTATTAGGCCAGTCATATTCAGGTGAGATAAAAAACCTGAAACATCTAAACTACTTCTAGCACCTGAGACACTCCACTTAGACATTTCTTCAGACACCTTCATGTTACAATAAAATTGCTGTAAATTTTACGAAGCAGTCTCATTTCTCTTCAAGGAGCAGAACTCTTCATAGAGAATATTAAATTTCTTAATCTTGCATCATGTTTTTTCAGACTATGAAATTAGCAAAAGGGTAGGGGTGAGGAGCCTGTCAGCAGGAATTCTGAATGGGTGCTGCTGTCACAAAAAGTTCTCTAAAACACCTGGTGTTTCCATCGTTCTGATAGAAAGTACGAATTTTAATAGCATTAACCATATGTGGCCCTGCCTGACAAGAGAGCTTTTTGTAGCTCTGCTCCCTGTATAAGGTATTGCCTAGTGATTGTCTGCTGGAGAGTTTTCATTCTGTGAAATCCTATTTGATTTCCCCAGAACAGCACTTAATGGGAAAGACACTGAATGACAAATCAAGGAGGGATTTCTACAACTAGGAGGGATGTAGAGGTGAGTAGATTCATTACGTGAATAAAGGCTCAAAGACAAGGTCATATACGTGTCCAAAATGTTGTCATTGTTCAAAAGTTAACAGAAAAAGAAATGTCAGAACAAACATAATTTCTATTTTCACTTGCTTTTGCAGTGTACCTCTTGAAATGAAACAAAGGGAAAGCAAAGAACAATAATCCAAATTTTCCTTTGCTATTTCTTTGCTATATATCCTTAGCAGAAACAAAAACCGTAAGAGTAAAATCACAAGATTCACCCAGATGTGGGTGCTGCACCTGTTATAATCTTATGCTACAGAAAATGCAATAGAAAGCAAAGGCAATGAGTTATTCTTTCTGGTCTTTGAGCAAAGCATGATACAGGTTTTCCACATGTGTAAATCTACGAGGCCCTGGGCAAGACACCTTGTGCATCATTCCTTTGGATGTTGGTGGGTGGTATTCTCCTGCACATGAATGCTGGATATCTTAAAGCATAACCTTTCCTTCTTCACAGATTCAAAATCTCAATGAAAAAGTTATAGGATGATGCATCTGTGCAGGGATTGCATAGATCCTGCAGAAGTTCTGACTTGTACTGATTTCTCTGTGCATCCTGATAATACACACAAAACAGGGACTTTTTGCCATTATGCCATTTGCCGACTTCCATGTTAGTGCATGCAGTCCAGTTATGCCCTTTCCCTTCTCTGCAAAAATCCAGGTGGCTGTCTGTCATTAAGTCTGGGCTGAATCGCCCTTGCTTGGGCTTTGAAAAGAGCCACACAGCATTAGGGCTATTTAAAAGCCCAACGAAATAAATCCTGAACCATTGAATGAGGAGATCTTGTAGGGTTTTCTACTCTTCTACCCCGTCACCCTGCTAGCATGCTGTTGCAGCATGGCTCTTGAAAACCTCTGGGGAACAGAGGTGTGTAAAATCACACTGAGAATATGGATCTCCTAGCGGGTATGTAACCCTCTAAGTAGAAGTCAAGAGCTTCTTATAGGAAACAACCAAGACACACAATAGGAAGGCAATGCCCTTTTCTGCTTTATGGCTAGGGAAAACCTTTCTTATCCCAATGACAGAAGTAGCAAAGAATCTTTAGATTTGAACAACTGATATATTTGCTGAGCACTGTTATTCTGGAGGAGGGCATGGTAAAAGCATAATTGAATTGGCAGAGCTAATGGAAAATAATTTGTATAAATCTTTTTTTGTATGACCAGAGTAAGGTTATGATTATGACTAGAGTAAGGTTACTGTTTCATTTTGTTCTGTTTGTTCCTATTGAATATAGTTTATCCAATCACTATCACAACTCCACAAATATTTGCTTCATGGTGAAAATCTTTGCTGTTTTAAAAAAGAAACTACTTAACATGACAGCAAAACAAGCAAAAGAAAGGATATTTCCATGTGTGTTGCTGAGTTTAATTTTAGCTGATTAAAATCTTACAACTCTGAGTGGCCCCACAGTACATTTTTTTTTTCCATAACATGGTTTTGGGAACAGTGAAACACTATAATTTGTTGGCAAACAGTTACAAGAATCTAAAGCTTTAATCAAGCTCTGCTAAATGCTTCAGTTTATAAATTGTTTATGAGTTAACCAGGACTTTCCACACAAATCTGTTTCACTTTAATAATAGTCTGGAACTTTTCTACACAGTATTCTGTCCAGTACAGTCTTCTACTGTTCAGATCTGGCTACTGTTATGTTCCAATCAAAATTAGTCTCACAGAAAAGCTTAAATACTTTTCATGAATAAGCCAGTGCTGCTAATAATGAATAAAAAAGGCTCCCTAAAGGTCTTCCTTCTTTATCCTGTTACACATCATAAGGAAGAAAATCAGGCACCAATTCAGCTCTACCTACCTGCCAGCCTGCCTTGGCAAGCTTGATGCATTGGCAGGGCTCTTTGCCTTTGCCAGCCCAGAGTGGGGAGTCTTGGTTTCGCTTTCAGCCACACACAGCTGCAGCTCAGCCATGCCCCTGAGCCCCACGACCATCCAGGGGGATTAATCTGCCGCACTAATGACAGGTCAGTCTGTTGGGTCAAAGCATTTTGTCATGTTGTCAAGTGCTCGGGGTACCTGCTTAGACGCATAATACCACCAGAGGGAAAGCACGTTGGGTCACCCTCCTGACACACAAGTGGTGAAACAACCAGTGGCAAACCTGTTTGATAAGCATTCCTGCCCTCTAGTGGTAAAACTGTGCTAAATGTAGTTATTACGTGTCACAGGCTTGTCAAGCAGAAATAGAGACTAGAAGAAGAAAATGATCAAACATTTAATCGCCCTTGTTCATTCACGTACCTATTTGTGTCTGAGTTTCAAGAGGTCTTTGCAGTCCTTCAGCTTTTTACTGCATCAGATGAGATTCTTAGAGATGTTTTAAGCTCTGGTTAAAAAAGACCTGCCTCTAGTTTAGCCAGATCTGTGAATAATTCTTCACATGGATAAAGAGATTTTTCCAGTTTTATGGCTACTCAGAGCTCTTCTGCTTTTTCTAACCTGAACCAGTTCTTAGGGACCCTTTCACCAAACAGAAGGTGAAAATGGGAAAGAGAAGTGTTAGGGTTGCAATTACACCATTTCTAAGTTCCTTCTTAGCAGCAACATACATTTCATTATGCTGAAAGACAATGCACTGTTGCCCTTTATTTCTAAAATAATTTGGTAACTGTCTGAAAAATAATGCTACAAGGAATCTCTGTATTTATTCATGTCTTGCAAAAGAAAATATTCTGTTTAACAGAGATTGTGAAAAGAGCACATCAAAGAAAATGTAGAGACAGATGTTGTACACATTGCTATGAAGAATGCAATTTCTTCCAAACGCGTTGCTGCGACTGGTCATACATCTGTAACACACAGAACTGGCTTTTCTTTGAGTGGAATGTATTTGTGCATTTGTATCCAACTGCTGATTCATTAATGAAAATTCCAGAGCGAAAGTTTTCAAAAGGGACTAATGATTTTGAGATTCCAAGTCCAAACGCCTCAAACAAATTTTATGTTCACTCACATAAAATTTCCAGGTGGGGATGCTGGAAATGTATGCATGCAAAAGGCATGAGCCACTTGACCATGCACTGAGTTTACAGAAAATAACTCATAACAGCTTTATGAACCCTTGTGGTGTAAAAATGACTGTGAAACACCTATCCCTCTGAGACTCACCGTTGCTGGAAATAATAATTTCTAAAATGCAAGAGTTTAAGTTTCAAGAAGGTTATTTTGATTTGCTATTTTATGGAATTGGATTTTATTTCAGGATTATCAGAGTTTCTTTATTTACTGCTCAGCACATATATCCGGGTAATTATTTAAAAGAAATATACGGTTTTAAATAACCTGCTGCAGACATCCTTTTTTAAAGACTCATTAAGAGAGCGTGTTGTTGTCATTGGTTGCAACATAATGAGCCTCAAAGTATCATTTATATCAAACAATTTAAAAATATTTAAAAGATAATATCATTACAGTCATGCTGTTAAATATTTTGCGTAGTAAATATATCATAAAAATGACACATAGAAATCACAAAAATTGTCCTCAGTGTTGGAAATAACATCTACCATAATGTGTTGGTGTTACCTACCATGCCTTACTCTTGGGCTGCATCACAGTCCAGGCTGCTGACCACTGCTGGAAAGAATGAATGAGAGACCTGTACACTAATGGCCTATGAACGTATCTTTTTTCCCCAAAGCAAACTGATTTTGGAGAACAAAGCTGAAATGAGGTTTTTCTTTTTTCTTCCCTGTAATGTAAGTGTGAGGGTCAGGATATTTGGGTATTTCAGACTTATCATACATGTCTCCTGTTTACCCTTGCCGAGAATAAAAGAAATTAAGTGAAGAGCCTTTTTTAGTTGTGGAGAGTATTTTAAGAAACTGTGGTTGATTCTGAGTTAACTAGGGAGTACCACAAATTCCCCATAGAAGTGTAGATCTTTATTCGGCCCACCTGACTTCAGATGCTAAGTTAAGATAACTGCATCATAAGCCTACTCACCCGAAGTTCCCTTATTGTTGATGGAAAGTAATAGATGCCTCCAGACAGTGATTCAGATGGTGGGCTGAGTTGCCTGTTTTAACTACCCTCCTCTGCTGGTTGTGAAACATTTTCTTGATCCTCCCCTGCCAGTTTTTGGATTTATCATGGCTTTTCTAATAGAGATGTGAACTGAGGTTCATATTATTTAAACCTGCAGATAATAAAAGTGTTTTTCTTAGTTGTCAGACTTTTCAATAGCTGGCCATGGATACAGGGGTCCATGGATCACAAGCTGAAAATCATTTCCATATAGGCAGTAGTTGCTACAGTAACAAGGCTACAACACTGGATAAGTAATTAACTGTAGCTGGGATGAATCTGGGCTTTTATAAGCTGTTTTACCTTGATTGAATGGAAGTAGATTTCTGGGCATTGAAGGTTTGCATTGAAGGAGAATATGTAAAATGAAAATTTGTTCTCTTCCATGGAATAAGGGAAGAATAACTTACATATTGCTTAAAATAAATATCTCTGTCTTAAAGTAGGAGACATTGAAATGAATCTAGGCAGTCTAATATTTCAGGAATTGCAACCAAATTGCCAGGTCTCAAGAACCAGCAGTGTGCCAAAAATGGGCTCTAATTAGAGACAACAAGGCAAAGAAAAAAATCACAATTAAGTGGTAATTGTTTGAGCCTTAGGGTCTAAATACTCATTAGAGCAAGCAGACTTATTAGCTTGCAAATGTGGGAAATGTACAGATTTTTGTTCCAAGGAAGAGTAAGCAGCCCTGTGATTGGAACACTCACTGGGCTAAAGTCACAAGACAGAAATAGAAATTGTTAGGATCTGCCAGATCTGGAAGCCCGGCAAGGGCAAGGCTGTTGCAGCTCCACGATGCCCGCAGGTCTGACTGACAAAGAGGCTGAGTGTGTCCCATAGGCACACGTGTATACACACACACACACGTGTGCACGTAAATGGATTTCTCAGCAGACCCCAGACCCCAGGGTGTCTACAACAGTTGTCCAGGACTCCCACTCTCTCTCTCCCTGCAGCCCATGCCTCCAGGTGGCCCACTCCCAGGAACAGCCCCTGGCCCCCAGGCCACGTGCCTCACTTGCCAGCTGTTCCAGCTCAATGCCGGACAGGGTCGTGAGCTGGCAGCACTTCCTCTTCATGCGCTGTGCTGGCACCATGGGACTCCCACCTCGGGTCCACCCCAGGCACTCAGCCCCACCATACACACAGGCACCCAGCGCAGAGCCCTGCACCCACAAAAATCACTAGACATCCAGTTTAACGAGAAGCTGTTGACACCCTACGCTCATCAGGCATCCTGATCTATGCCTGTTACACAAAACTGGCTTCTTCTCTCCCCTTCTCCCTTTGTTTTCCCACGCTTGTTCCTCCCCAAACCACCTCCATCCATGGCTTTTCCCATCTTCATTGCTTCCCCTAGACATCCCACAATACGTCCCGTGCAGTTTCCAAATGCTCTTCCCTGCACTCCACAGGGAACTCTGCACCCCAGGCAGTGTCCCTTGTCTGTGGGGTGACCCCAAGAACCTCGTTGCTGAATCCTGGTGCTGGGTGTCCCCCAGCACATGAGGCTGGGCCTGCCCTGGGACAGCCCTGGGGCTGGAGTGGGGTCTCCTGTCCCTGACTGGGGCATTGGTGTCCCCCTGCCATCCTGTGTTTGGGGCTGTGGGGATGAGATTTTCACGTGACGGTGGTTCCACAGTGAGGACCCAAGAGGAGCTGGGGCAGAGAGATATTGGGGTTCCCCCAGCTGCAGTGCTCCTCTGCTCTCCCTTGTGGGGGGGGGGAGCTTTTCTCACATAAGTTAACAGAGAGCTCAGGGACTTTAGTTAAAACTAACAACATCTAACAAAAATGTTTTAGCTGTTGGACTTCTGAGTATTCAGGGTCACGCTCTGAAGTTTCTCAGCCTGCATCCAAAAATTCTTCCAATAAACATTTTACAGAATTTTGTATGTTCTAGAGGAAAAAAAACCCTAACATTTTAATGAATCAAATCTTTCTGATGGAAACCACTTTAGAAGAAAGTTTTTAACCAGCCATCAACAAACAACTCTAGTCCTGCACCTCCCAGCTGCTGTAACCAGAAGTGGATGGTTACATTTCTGTTGCCCAGATGAAAAGTGAGCATGTGCTTGTATTGATTTCAGCCAGGAGAGGAACATAGCGGAGTCTTCTAGGAACACTTAGAAGTGATGCTTTAATTTTATTACTTTTACCCACGTAATTTCCAGCTGAAAGAAGGACTATTAAGACACTCTTAATAGCCAAATCTTTTGCTTTAGTTCCTCAGTTAAAACCTGTATTGACTCGAACTGAGATTTATTCTTTATGGGGAGCTACAGAATAAGTTACATACTTGCGAATGGTTTGTCACATTTCACGTAACAAATGTGGCTCAGCACAACGACTTTTGCACTGCTGCACACATTGTATTTGTGTTCCTATCTTGACTGTAAAACATTGGCCATTTCTAAGGGAAGATTCATGCACAGCGGATGCACTTTATCATATAGACCGCTATCTTCAATTGCATTCTAACTTACACAATGTCCTCTAAGATATGCATTTTGATGAGCAGATCAACAAAAATTGAACAATGAAACGAATACATTTCCCTTTTGTTTGTATTTTGCCTGTATCTGTCAGTCTTCTTCGCATGGTGCATTTTATTAACAAAGTTTAACACCCAGAACTGAATGGATTATTTCACCAAAGCCAGCATCTGTGCAGGTTTACACACAGCATAAGACAAACACCTCTGCTAGCTGATTTGCCACTGTGGAACTTAACATTGGAGGCCTCAAGATGGCCAAGATTTTACTGGTCATTATTAGCGGTGTTCAGAGCCAATGTATGGTTTTAAGTATAAGTTTAACTGTCTGTTCTCTAGACATATGTATTTGCAGAATAGTTTATAAATTGTTAAGTTTGTTTGCTTATATTAACTTGTCCTCGATTTCTTTTTGGTACAAAACTGGATTGGTTTAAAACCGTAAGTATTGCTCGTGGTCCTTCGGACTTATAACTAGGAGTAAGAAATATACTTTCATTGATCCAGATCTGCGTTTGGTTGATGTCTTCTCATGAAGTATCACAGTCTCCTCTCCTGATGACTTCTGGCTGTGATATTATGGCAGTGTTTTGACTGGGACTCCAGACCCTAGCAGAGACAAAAAGAACCTCAGTTGGGCTTTCATGTGTCTTTACAGGAACACAGCCAAATAAAAATATTTAGTTTTCAGGCCTCTGGTCTTGAAGGGAAATGAAATAAAACAAAAGAAGTTTTCTATGGAACGCACACAGGTTTTGCAAAGGGAAAAAAAAGGATTGGTCAAAAGCCTAATTTTTCATTGAAAGACTTTCAATGTAAAATGTTCAAGCAACCAGAAAATATAGTAATAAATAGAAATACATGGAATTTAATGTTTCAAGCTATCTCCTTACACTCACTCACTCTCACACACAGAGACACACACCCAAAGGAGGGATTGCTAGCGAGACCGTAGTGTCCATTTTATTTGTTATTTAAAGCACATCAGAAAGAAGGCAGTGAAGACATGTTAAAACAATTGCTCTCCCACTAGGTGTATTTAGACCAACATCATTAACATGACGCTTCACCAAGAAGCTGCTTTCTAGCCTTTAGTACAGACACCTGTAAAAGATAACTGAGCTTAGATACATTTTTTAGAACATAATTTCACTGAATAAGCGTGGGTTCTTTAACAGTATAATTTTAAGAGGAAAGACAAATGTGGGATGATTGTAGTATTCCCTACACTGCTTAATGAGACAGAGAATTAGCTCAGCTTCAGATGTATCATATCTGGTAAGTCAATGGATTATTAAATTTAATGCAGCAAATGCATTGTTAGACTCACATTTCATAACATAAAAGTGCAAGATAATGGTTGGAAAACTTGTGAAATAATAATCTGTACATTACAAGGTCATAATAAAAGTAGTGGCCTATGTGTACGTGTAAGTGGATCAGGTAGATTGTGAATAACAGCAAAAGAAGCAGAGGAGAAGGGAGAAATAAGGATGCACAGGAGTGACCGTTTATAATTATATCATCCAGAAAGCAGCTTAAGCACAGCTGTAACCCATTTGGTTTCTATTCTTGTCACCGGCTAAAGCTCAAAACCTAAGTAATTATACTATACTAAGGAAGTAGGAAGTGCAGAAACCATGGTACCAGCTGCCAGATAGGCCACATGTATGCTTGACTCTACCTGGTCCATCAGGCTTGCACAGAAGACAGATTAATGGGGCCTTTGCTTAAGGTATTGGACATACTTAGGGTTTTGTTTTCTAGGCTGGAATCATGCCTCAGGTGTAACACAGATGTAGCCAGAAAAACTCCACTCCCCAGTCACGCCATAATAGACAGAGGTGCTCCTCAAGCTACACAGAAGCAGCCATAAATTGACACCAGCATTGAGATGGACTGGCCAGCTGCAGGATTTTCTGGGTGAGCAATCCCTGAGTTTCATCTGCACACCTCAGGATCACATCTCACACATTTAGTTGTGAAGTCCTTTCAGAGCATATGCAGTTTTTGTGGGTGGAAAAGGATGGTTGTATGAATTTTGTAGGAAAACAGTTAGAATGGAGGTCAGTATGGCAAAACATAAGATAAAACTGAATTATAATTCTTAGAATGTGAGTCAATATGGTAACACATAAGATTAGATTATAATTCTAGTTCATAATTCTATTTTGTAGTAATCCTCAAGAAATTGAAATAAAAAGAAGCAGCTGTTCTCGCAAGATTACAGAATAGATTATAAGCAAGTATGAAAACCACCTTTTTTATTTTCAAATATTCTAGAACAATGGTAGTCTTGAAAGCCTTCAGGAACCAAAGGCATTGTCTTTTGCTCGTTTTCATACAGAGAGATCTTGAACATGCTGCCCTTGTACAAAATAACAGTAGCTATATGCTGCAGTGAGATGTGGGACTCCCTTCTAGGCAATTGTTGGCTGCTCCCTGCTTTTATCTTAATAAACAAAATCTTTCAGAAATTAGGCGAAGTAATGGAAAGTCTCAAGACAACGAAGAAAAAAGCTACAGATACATGTTTCTGTTACAGACCAATTAGCAAGCAAACAGGGAGTGAAATAAAGCCAGGTTAGCTGATTACATTTTATGTACTTGGGATCAACAGAGATGATTCAGAGATTCCTCGTATTGCTTTTGTGCTAAGTTTAGGCTAGTTTGTTTTGTAAATATTTGCTTGTTATCAGACATTTTGGACTGTGGAAAGCAATATTTTTTCTTTGTAGAGGATGTTTGAAAATTTTATATAAACATTGGTGCCGAGTATAGTGGTTTTATTAAAAATGACTTTTTATCAGTCTGAAAATGTCAATGTCAATAGTGAACTTTAATTAAGTTTTACACATGTAAGCATCTAAGTACTCCAGAAACATATGCAGTTAGGTGCCAAGGTGAGAGTTTTGGACCAGTGTATTTTCATTTAGGTATTTCAAATAACACTCTGTTCTTTTGCTGACTTTTTCTGGGCATAATTACAGCCGAGTAATATACATTTCCAAATATTCAAGAAAAGGTTAGAAAACTTCATAGTGAACAGAGACTTCCTGAGACAGAAACATATTGATACAGGCTGCTGTTTCCATATTTGATTTTATTGAGAGGGCTGGGGGAAACGGTAGAGGAACTCATGCTCTCAGAAGCTCCTTTACTTTAGGCTGACTGATAAATTTTCAATTCAAAGAAAAAAGTCCAGGGTGGTTTTTTTACCTGGAAAGACGCAGACTGATTCAGGAATATAAAGAGCCACCCCAAGCCTTTATTGGAAGGTCACACTGATTTTAAAGCGAAACATTTTCAAGTTGTTTTTTTTTTCCTTTTTCTAAAGAAGAGTTATTTTTTGCTATTCTGTGTGTACTAAACTTTCTCAAGAATTTCACAAGTGGCAAAAGTTAGTGAGCGCACTACAAGCTACAGTAGGAATTCCCTCTCTATAGGGTAACACTCCAAGCAACAGCAAAAATACATAAATTTGAAGGATCAAATAAATCACAGTAGCAAAATATTAGAAGTCTAATGAAAAAAGATTTTGAAGTGTCCTTTGAAATAAGACTTGGAGTATAATGACTGTAGAGATCACTCCAAAACAAGGTCATCTATAACTGACTTACATATCTTTTTTCTGTAGATGCAGCTGACAAGAAAGTCACAAACACTTTATTACCTCTTTCCAAGGCTATAAAGTTCTCATTCGTAACAATTTTTCTTGTTGACATCTGACCCTGTTCTACCATCTCAGAAGAAAGACTATTGTGATTACAGAATATTAGTACAAAAGACCGTAAAGAGTAGCTCTAGCATGAACCCTTCCTCATCCCAAACAGCACCATTTTATTCAGCAAATCTCCTTTCTCCATGCATAGCTGTCTGTGCCAGTAATATAAATAAGCTTTCTCTCCTGCAGAGCCAGCGCATCTAGGAAATACTAAGCTGCAAATTTTGTTCCATCTTGTGTATCATCAACAGACCTGTTTAATAACTTCCAGATGGATCCACCTGTGCCGTTTTGCTGAGGGAAATACGGTGATGGTGCCATCCATAGAGGGTTTAATTTGGAATTTAGTGTTCCACAGATATAGCTGGGAGTAAATTTGCTTTGCAGAACATTTATAACTAGCAATGATTAGTGACGTGAAAAAAACCACGATAGAACATCTAGCTTGATTCTAAGGAATGCAGAGAAAGCATTTAGAAAGAAAAAAAACACAATGATAAAACCAAACCAAAACCAAAACACCCAAAAAAACAATTTATTTGTAAGCTAAGCACATTTGATCCAGAAATTCTTGAGTGATAATTATGTGGAACCATGATTGCCATTAGCACAGGGAATTTACAGGATAGGACCATACTTATATTAAGAAATTGAAAGCTACAGAGTAAACTACTGATACGTCTGTACTAGGCCATTTTTTTCATCACTGGGGAAACACTTTTATCCAAAATTTACAAATCTAAATGCATACTGAGGGAAAGTTTGACCAATATATCCCATACATCCAACATGACAAAAGATTAAAAATAATGTTACCTTAATTTTATACTGACTACTGTTGATGAAAAGACCTAGAAACATTCGTTAAGACAGCTAATCCAGAGCCTTGTTTCAGGGTGAATTTTGCTTGAAAATGAACTATTTGATTTGTGTGCTATTGTGAGTAACCATTCCAGAGCCACAGAGTAAAGAAAACTGGTTCTTCTAAACTGACTACAGTTTATTAATTGTCTTAGACAGTGTGGTCATGTGCTGTCCTACACCTGGCATGTTATAAAATGTGGTCAGAGGATTTGATTTGTCTACACCTGCCTGCATAAACAGCCTGATCAAGAAGCTGCACAGGTTTTGTACAGTCCGCATTGCAGCTATTCTATGAGTTAAATCTACAAAGCCAAATATTTTCCTCGGAAGTGTTCATAAACACAACTATAGACATTTATGTAGAATTAAATGTTAGTAACTTTCCTTTTCATTTATTCAGGAAGAAAGGGAGGTATTCTGACAGTGTGTGTCATATGTCTTTCAGGAGATTTTTCGTAAGTTAAATTGGGAAAATATTTTTGTGCCTGTATTATAACAGAAAGCCTTACACTTTTCTAATTCTAGAATTTCTTGAGTATTAGTAGAGCTGTAGTGCATTATATCAATATGTAGTCAATGTCATTCAATCTTTCAATCTATAAGACAGTTCTCCTATGACTGTTCTATGTATGATACCAATTCTGCAAGTCCAAGTTCATCATATTTGTGTGTAAACTTTAATTAGATTTGCAGATGTCAGAATTTTCAAGACATTTCACATAGCATGAAACCTTCTGCTGCTTTGGTGAAAAGGCTGTTGAGGTCTTCAGTAGGTGGGAAATATCTCATTTCCAAATATGTATAGCTGTTTATATTCTAGCATTTTTTAGAAAAGCATGAAATAAAAGGTTAAAGGTTAAAAATTTTGCTGAATTACAGCACTTTTCAACCTGCTTTTACTTATCTATCCCTTTTCCCCTGCCTTCTATGAAAAAAGGTCACATAAGGTCTTTCCCTGCCTTCTTTGATTTGTATTACTATGATCTTTTTATACACTCTGACCTTTTTAGTAAGACTTCCTTCAGACTGGATAGCCAGCACGATATACTATCATTTGTTTGCTATAGTATAAGCATTTGTTATATGTCCAACAAAAGATTACTTGATTTGTGCCTAGGCACTATTTCTGATACTTGCTTTTAAATTCAAAAGTGTTAATTTGCTATCTCACCAGATAAAATAGAGTATGTGATTAAAGTAACTGTACAGAAACCGCAGAGAGATCAGTGTTGCTGTCTCTCACCATGTTATCCAAGTCTGGTGATGTTTTCTTAAACCCCCAGCTTCTGGAGTCATGCAACCTTACAGAATTATTTGCAAAATTGTACAGACTTCCTATGACCATGGGGACAAGTAAAAGAAATTAAAACTAGTGGTATTAATTCCACAGTTTTAAAGATTTCTCAAGATTAGATGGTCTGACTCATGACTTTCGGACACTGTTTTGGCAATATCCATGCACTCCCAATCCTCCTAGCCAAGTCTTACGAAAGAGTTAGAAGTGCAGCAGTACAAACACTTTTAAAGCCGCAGTCTATCTGGAGATAGACACAAAGAAGGGCTGGGGCATAAGCAGACAGAAGCCACAACTCTTCCAGACAAAAACAAATGAATAAAAATGAGGAACTTTGTATGCTGCCCAGTGTTAGATGTGCCTTCAGTTCCTGGGTGCATTTCCAGTGTTGAAATCTGTAAATGCCATTGCTGAACCACCATCCAAATTCTAGCAATGCTTACAAATTCATACATGCCACCTTGTTTAGACTCCTAACGGAGGCTGCTCAGTGAAGAGAGTAAGTTCGTTGTCTTCCCTTTTTTCTACTAAAGGTAAGAGACGTCTGAAAAAAGCACACAGGAAAAACTTGGTTCTCACTGGATAAACAGTTCTGCACGACCCCTGCGTGGTACAGAGTCATGTGCCTGTTGATTGTCCCAAGTTGAGTGTTGAGTGTTCTAAGCTCTAAAACAGTTGTAATGACAGTCAGGAATGATCCCAGAAGCAGAACGTGTTCCAGATGGTGAGAAAGAGACCTAAACAACTGAATTGTCATCTCCCATTGATTGCAGAAATCACCAACTTGCAACATTATGTGTCTTAGTATAAATGACATAGGACAAGGGACAGACCCTCACAGCTGGGTATAGAACATACTGTCTACATCATGATTTTTATGTAAAATATCTACATTTATGTATATGTATTTATACATCAATTTTATAGAACAAATATTTAAAAGATACATGGGTGAACAACTCAGTTATGAAATGCAAATATGTAGTAAGTGTGTGTGCTTGAAACATGTCTGCTTACAGAAAATTGAAGAGAGTCCTATCTTGCTTATCATCTAGTAGTTCAAATATCCAATGTGAAAAGACAGAAATGTGTTCTACACTCCAGCAATTATTTGTACTATTTCTATACTTGCAACACTTCAATCTTCAGTTTGAATCTGGCAAAAGACATATACCTCCATCCAAAGACACTGATGTGTCTTTAAAAGTCAAGTTTCTTTGTAAATCTTTATCACATTGTAATAAAAATTTTGATTTTTAATTACTAAATCAATGTTTATTCAAAAAGACTTCAAAAAGATTGGAAAAGTATATCACAGGGAACCAAAAAGTACAGGATAATGGGAATCACTTCTCAAGACAAAGTGAAAACAAATCAGGAATTGCTTTTCTTGTCTGTGAATAACATTGAAGAAAACAAAATAGAATTTTGGGGGGATATTTTATATGACAGTGTGCATATGTGTGAGAAACTCGAAGTTGTGGGTTATTAATGATTAGTTATTAGTGAGTTGCTTAGATTTCCCTATAAATGAAAGCGATTCAAACTTCCTGCATTAATCCTGTCATTTGTTGAGTTCAGTCACAATAAAACAGTCAATGAATGTTCTACAGTTAGCATTTACTTAGCCCTCCTCCTCTGCTAGCAGGAAGCTCTGTCTGGAAAAAACTGTCAGAGAAATGGTAAGCTGTAAAGAGTAACACTAGCAAATTCCATGTAAAGAAAATATTTGAACAGTGAATTACTGCCAAGAAATCCAGAAAAGTGATTTTCAGCAGATGTTTTTTTAATTTCTGATTTTGCAAATATATCCAGGTGTGATTAAAATCAGTCTATTCTGTAGGTAAAATCAATCATCTACACTATTTTTAAGATAAAGACATTCTTCAGTAAATATTTATGTGGCTTTAGAAGATTTCAGTCCTGGACACACTCTCCAATAAGTGGAGTGCTTATGACAAGTATAACCCTTTATAAGTGGTCTAAAATTTATACTACAGTAGCAGTGAGTCTGTGTGAAGTAAAATGGTGATTACCCAGGAATGCACTGAAGAACAATCTTACTGTTATCTTTATTCACAAATATGCTCAGCAGAGTGATCGTTAGGACTAAAATACCTAAATCCCACTGGCCCAGCTGTTTTCTGAAAGAGCTTCTGTTTCCTTCTCCTTCTCCACCTACAGTCATTATGCCTGCAGTCCAAAACCACACTCCATTTTTACTGTGTGACACAGCTTCTCCTTTTATAACGTCAAGTTTGGGAGCTACCAGGTCGGAGAAGATAATCTCTGAAAACTGTCTAAGCTGTAACGTTTCTGTTCCTATTGAACTGCCGTTAAAGTACAATAATTTGCAGTAGTTTGAAACTTATTTCAAAACAGTAATTTGTGGCCTATATTGTCTCGTGATTGATGATATCAATAGACAGCCCAGAATTTACTAGAATGGATTTTTACTACAAAGCTTGCTCCTGTGATTTTCTTGGGCTTTTTCCCTTCTGGTACTAAATTTGTTTTACTCTATTTGTTATTTTCACAGCACGATGGACTGAAGCAGTTAGTGAAAATAAAACAATATTACCTGTCTACGTAGTCAGAGAAGTTTTGGTTCATACAGACCTGGTAGGGTGTTAGTCTGGTGGCCACCTCAATCTAAGGGTAGGCATTTTTCTAAATGCTTTTAGAAATAATACTACAAAAAGTGAGAAAATATTGCAGCTAAAGTATTCTGTTGTTCTTTTCCTGTTGTGTTTTCTATGCCAAGAATTGTCTTCAACTGTTAGCTGCTTTGGATGTTTCATGCCGTCCCTGACAGAAGATACAATGCACCTAAGTCTCCATAGGCTTTTTGCATGTGTATCACAGAATCACAGAATAGTAGGGGTTGGAAGGGACCTCTGTGGGTCATCTAGTCCAACCCCCCCGCCGAAGCAGGGTCACCTACAGCAGGTTGCACAGGACCTTGTCCAGGCGG
>Ga0065711_1031875_pt1 | contig 28523 bp, 32 predicted proteins | sample Hoacrofraction12_FD_59098 | JGI IMG/M metagenome (GOLD analysis project Ga0065711, IMG submission 59098) | Hoatzin crop microbial communities from Cojedes, Venezuela - Epithelial fraction 12 v2 (version 2) | ecosystem: Host-associated > Birds > Digestive system > Esophagus > Crop | place... | reverse complement strand
CCTGGACAAGGTCCTGTGCAGCTTGCTGTAGGTGACCCTGCTTCGGCAGGAGGGTTGGACTAGATAACCCACAGAGGTCCCTTCCAACCCCTACTATTCTGTGATTCTGTGATTCTGTGATTCCACAGATGAGGGTGCAATATGACATGCTGGACCTCACACATGCTTGTTTTGGGGGTTTTCAGGATATAGGACATGGCGGTTGTGTCTGCACCAGTGACTGGTAGGTGCCCTGAGCTGTTCCCTAGATTGGGGTGGCCCACACCTGTGTGACCTCTGTCCCCCAGAACAGGGGGCTGCATTCAAGCTGCCTACTGGGAAAGGTCGTTGTCCCATGCTAACTCCCAGAGCATTCACAGGAAGGGTTTGGAAGAATCACAGTCAGCATGGGGGAGCCATGGTGGGCCACAGAAGTCTAGCCCCAGGGAATGCTACCTACCATGCTCACGATGCCAACAGGGATGTAGCTAATGAGTATCTGGCTGACAGGATATTTAAAGGAATAGTCCAAATTTCTATCCAGCGTAGGTGGATTTTTTACTTGTTTTTGTGAAAACCGTGCTGAGTGCTAAAGTCTATTTGCAGAAGAGGCGCCAAGGGGACAGCTGATTGCTGCATTTACCCTGGCACCACAGATGCTGAGAGGGGCAGCTGGAAGGAGCAGAGCTCTGGTCTTACGCTAGACAAGAAGCTCTGCTTTGTCTTAAGCTGGGCAGAATCAGACCCCAGCAGACTGTCGTCATTATGTGACGGGAAACCGGCCATCTGAGGAAACCACTCATTGTCCCATGAAGCACATCAGCCTGCCAGTAACCTTGAAAGCAGCTGACTCAGCCCACGCCGTCAAGCGAATTGTGCCTGAATCCAAAGACATCGCACATAAAGGCCTGGGACCTTCATGCAATTTTTTTCTTTGAAAGCACTACTGGCTGCTGCCTCCCCAGCAGCATGCTGGTTCAGCTGGTGGCAGGGGAAGGTCACTGAGGCTCTAAGCATGTTAATTAATTCATAGCAAATTAATTAGGGAGAAGAGGGAGACTTCAAAGGGCAAGTGATTGTGCCGACAAACTTTACCCATCACCCTGCCCTACTGTCCTGGCAGATGTTCTGTGAGTGCCTGGGAAGGGCTGAGCTCAGGCTGCCCCGTCCCACAGCATCAGCCTGCGCCTCATGCTTGTTTAAGAGCAAACCAGACAGGCAGCAGGAGCACCCGAGCAAAAACCCTCAGCACGCATAACCCAGCTCGGGAGCTGCTGTGTTCAACATGCCGCCGGTTGCGGAGCCACGTAAATAGCCCCAGGGCGCTGGTGACTCAAACACCGCTTTTTCGTGGCTGAAAAAATGATTCTATTTATTGAACATTCATTTTTACACTTGAGAGCTAAAAACTTCCTTTTCCCACCTTCTGTTGGAGACGCACGCACCTCCAGCATGTAACCGAGAGCGAGCTGCGTCTCGGGGGAGAGGAGCTTAATGACTCACGGAGATTTGCTCTGTGCTCAGCCTGTGGACTGTGACATCCATGTGGAAGCAGCTCGGTGCTTCAGGAGTAGAGCACCTGTAAAACCTCAGAAGTCTCTGACTTGGGGCCTTACGGCAATTGCACGAACAGAAAAGCTCAAGGACAGTGAAATAAAAGCGTGTGTCAGATGGCAGCAGCGGGTGGCTGCTTGGGCAAGGCGGTCAATGGGTGCGCAGTGGCTGGGGGACCATCAGTGGGGACTTTGGTTTGGGTTCGAGGATGCCTAAGGAGCCTCCAAGAGGATCCAGAACTCCCCCGAGCTTGGGGCTGGGATCATAACATCTCAGCTGACCTCTGCATCCCCCCCGAAGCTTGTTCAGTAAGTGCCTGATGATGGTTTTTGGTCCTTCTCCAAAAGTATGCAGACGTTCGGGGTATCTGGTTGCCCTCGCTGCCCTGTGGTGGTGACCTCCGTTGGGCAGCGCCTCACAGCACCTATGAGCAGACCCCAGGCTTGGGCACACCTACAAGGGCCTGACCTGGGTCAAGTGTGTCCCCTAGGGTAAACCCGAGCTGCATGAACCTCTGTTAATGGTCTTGGGGCCACGGCTGTGGGAAATGGAGACATCTGGTTGTGACAGCCACCCTACAGCTGTTTGGGCTTCTTCAGTGGACTTATCTGCTGAGGAGGCCTCCCACTTCCCTTTCTGTTTTACTTTCTGAGTAACTGTGATGTGTGTGATACCACATGTGAGATACTGACAGCACCATGCAGCAGAAGCCAGCCCATGTTACTGTCCCAGGACAGGTGGCAATGGGCACAACTGGAAACAAGAGGCTCCATGTGAACATCAGGAAACAATTCTTCTACTGTGAGGGTGACCAAGCACTGATGTGGGTTGCTGGAGTCTCTATCCTTGGAGACATTGAAAAGCTGTATGGACATGGTCCTGGGCAACCAGCTCTAGGTGGCCCTGCTTGAGTAGGACCGGATGACCTCCAGAGGTACCTTCCCACCTCAACCCCTCTGTGACTCTGAGATACGCAACCTTGAGTTTACCAGAGTCTGGGGTGTCCTGGGGGGACACAGGGCTGGCATTGCCTGGCCTCAGCTGCGCCCTCACCACAGAGAGCTGCCCACGGCCGTGCTGCTGCAACACCTGGTCTGGTCTTGCTGAGAGCCAGGTAAGAGCTCCTCGTTACCTTGTGCTAATGGGTGCAAACCCACAGTTACCTCCCCTGAAGCAGAAGCTCCCACATTTTTACATGAGCTGTCAGTGCTGGGCAGACAGCGATGCCTGCCGGCGGGCTAGGTGACACCACACACCCGAGGTCTGTAGAGATCTCCTGCAACAGCGAAGTGAAGGTTCTCAGTTTTCAGCATTTCCCAAATATTGTTGGATGTGTATTGCTGCAGAAATACATGTCCTGGATTTTAAACACCCTGCTGGTCTCTGTTAGGAAAATCTGTGTTGAATCTGGTGGGCATCTGTGCCGCTGGAGGTGACCCAATGGTGTTGCAGCTGAGCAAGGTCCCCACGCTGTGCTGCACCTGGGCTTGCTCGTGGCCAGGCTGCACTGCCGCAGCCCGGACCAGGAGCACGCCTGTGACGTGCCTCTGGTCCCACTGGCGTGCACGACACCTCTGTGACGAGCAGCGTCTCCTTCTCCCATGTTTTCCTACAAACAAGGTGGAGAAGCAATGCAATGAGCTGCAGGCGTTTTTGTATCCTGGAGGTGGAAAATAGAAATGGAGGTTGCCAAATTAATTGTCATAGTTAATTATTTTTCTCAGTTTATTCATGCAGGGACCTCTTCCCTGCTGACTTTTCAGAGTGGAAATGTGGGCTGTCTCCACCAGCCCTCGCCAGCACTGGGGGAGTCAGGCTGTGTGTTGCAGATGGGAACACGGCGGTTGTGTTCAGTGCTCACCGTCTGATTACTTCGAGAGTCAAACCCTCCCAAGAAGTACTGCACATGCAGATAAAGCGTGCCGAAAGCCAGGATTTAAATTGTGAAACAGACCTCAGGAGAGGGGAGAAAGAAAACACCTGTGGCAGAAGATGGACCCCCCCAGCACTACATGCCTGCCTTTGCCTTTGGGAAGATAATTTAATTACTGCTGAAGCCAGCAGGAGCTTCAAGTCTGAGTTTGTTTGCCACACGTGGGTGCTGATCACCTAGCAAATCATCTGGGTCCTGGGTATTGGGAAAGAAAGGCTACAAATCATTTCTGTGCTAAAATTTCTCCCACTGCCCCTCTTCACTGATGTTTCTGCAAGAGCCAAGGCTCCTCTGATCTGTTTACTGAAGAACGATTTGCCGATAATACACCTCTAACAAGGTCATGCCCTTTCTTGCGGCTCTGTGACGCACCAGGCGATCCTGCCCCAGCTCACCGCTTCACTTACACGTGGCAGTGGGTGTTTGGGTGGGGGGCTCGTGGTGGGGCCAGACCCACCGTGCGAGGGAAGGTGAAAGGTGTTTGCCCAATGTTTTAGCGTGGGCTGCATGGTCTTTATCCAGGAAGGGTCCAGCCGATCCCCATCAGGGCCACGATGAGCTGGGGCATCCCTACTGCCCTGTCACCCACGCTGGGGTCCAGAGCCCCACGCACGCACGGGGGGTGACGTCTGCCCGCTCCACCCTTCCCTGCAGAAAGCCAGCAGCTCCAGTGGGAGCATCCCGAGGGATGAATGGAGCCCCCGCCGGGTAGCTGGACCAAGCTGAGGGTCTCCAGCAGCCCCAGAAGAGGTGATGGACCCCGGCATTTTCATCCCCCGGGACCACGAGTCACGCTGCAGAGCGGGCAGGCGGGCTCCACGCTCCACAGAGGCCCTGCGGATGGGGAACGCAGGGTGGTTCTGCCACCACCTTCCCCGTTCCCTTCACCATCCCGGTGTGCAGGAGGACCTTACCCGCCCGGCCTTCGCGTGCGGCGTGCCAGCGGCCGCTCCTTGCGCGCAGTAGTAGCTGCACCCGGTATTTGCTGCGTTCGGCAGGGCGGAGCTGCCATCTGCCGTCGCGCTCCCGCACAACCGCCCGCTCGGGGAGCAGAAAGCGAAGGGCCGGCGCGGTTCCGCTGCTCTGCAGCAAGCGGGGCTCCGTGGGGACCGGTGAGGCTGCCCTACCACCCCGCTCCGACCCCTGGAAGCCTTCAGATGCGGTGTGTCTGCCGGCTGGCAGCTTCCCCGGGCTCAGCATCCGTTGCACCACGAAGGAGAAGGCGAAGTCGGAGCCGTGAGCGCTGGGGCACGGGTGTTGCTCGGGGAGGGTGAGAGGATGGAGGTGCTCGGTGCCGATTCTCGGACGCTTCAGGGTCCCTGGATGCTACTTACACTTCTGGGTTTTCTGATGTTCCTGTGTCATCCCCAGCTATTTCTGCTCCCGGCAGAGGAGATCTGATGGAGGGCTGGTTTAGCTGGATATAAATCCAAAGTCCCTTGAACAGAATTTTAAAAGCACACAGTTTTTAAAGCAAATCTCCTCTTTCGTCACAGAGGAGAACTGGTGGTGTCATGCTGGTGTTCAGCAGTCAGTGTTGCATTGCAGGTGAACACCAGAGAAAGCAGAAGGGATGAGTTCCCTTACGCTTACCCTGCATCACTGTTAGCATTTTGGGGTCTGGAGGCTCCGTGCAGCAGAAAAACATCAGCTACGGGCTTGTGGTCAGCAGAGCTTCCCGCCCCGGTGTCACCACACAGATGACAATGCTGTTGGCTCCTGCGGTCTGCATTCAAATCAGCCGGCTCTGTTGGCAGAGCCGGTCCTGACAGCTCACACACATCGCTTGGGTGATGGTGGTGGCTCTCCAGAACCCAGGTTAATTTATCCCCTATGACCAAGAAGCAGTAGGGTAAAGTCTCAGCTCCATCTGTTTCCTTCCAGCTTCCTGAAGACCACTAGGTCTTCTCAAGGGATTTCTCAAAGATGCTACGACAGATGCTCTATCCAGCCATGCCAAGGCATGAACATGGAAGCAGTTCCCTGCAATAGGTGGGGAACAGAGGGGACAGCTGTGACAATAAACTGGGTTTTGAAGCTGCATTGGTACTTAGCTTCACCTGACACAAGGATGCAGTGTTACCCCAGGTTTTCTGTAAAGCCTCTTTCCACACAAATATCAGAGAGATGCTGGAATGAAATACCAGGTGAAAACAGCCCGTCTCTTTAATGCCTAGGCAGGTATGATCTCCAGCTGCGTGCAATGCCTGGGGACGGCTCTGCAAGGACAACTCTGGACATGCAGTTTTTTCTTATCATAAAATGATGAGTCAAACCAGGAAGATGAGGCCCAGAAAAAGGCAGCCCCTGCCATCGGTGCCTGTGGGCTGCGGATGAATTGCTGGTGCAGGAGGAGCGGTGGCACAGCAGCACCTCTGACCCAAGGAGCACGAGGATGCCTGGGTGAAGTGTTCAACCACAGCACCCCATGGAGACTGAAAGTCCACCATGGCACATGGTGGCATTTCTGTGTGGGCAACTTTCTTCTGCCCAACTTTGGTTTCCTCCTGTTTTCTCTCCACTGTGGTCCCCAGCAGGCTCAGCTCCCGCCGAAGCTTCCCGGGTGCCCCATCCTTCCCCGCTGGATGCTGCGTGGGCAATGCTACAGCTTCTTCTCCAAACTCTTGTCATCCTCAAAGGAAAGTCCCCACACCTGGAGGCATCAGAAGAGCATCAGCAGCAGGAATGGGGGGAACTGGGGGTACAGTCTGGGGATGCTATTGGGGAAGAATAGAAACTTCATTTCTCTTGCTCATCTTGGAACAAAAATGATGATTTAAAACTGAACAATCCCATTCATGCTTTCTAATTTAATGTGATCAATAACAATTTGGTTGGACAGCTGCAATTCTCACAGATATCTTGGTGCTGTTTCAGGGAATGGAACAAGCGTTATGTTGATTTGAGCTGCAGATTTACCAGTGGCAGCTGAAGTGTACAAATAAAAACAACGCTTCCAGGACAGTTTGGGAGTGGAACATTAAAGGCGTCAGTGGCTGCTCCTTTCAGGAAATGGTAGATGGAGTGATCCAACGTTAAGTGTTTTAAACATAACTAGCAATACAGCAATGTTTTAATTAGAAGTGCTCAGAAATAATTAATTATTTTAACAATTGAAGCAGGAGATAAAAATGAGGTTCTCGCCCTTTTGTAAATCACTGTACTACATTGTGTTAGCAGGACTCTGTTAAGGGATGGTCATTTTCTGGAGAATTTAAGTATCATTCTGGGTCTACAATGGCAAAAAGACATAGATGGGATTGTGGTTTTGCCCAAGATCAGACAGCAAGTGAGCACAGAGCCTGGAAGACAATCACGACCCCCTCTCCAGCTCCTGGGCTTTGAGACCAGGGTGTCCCAGTCTGGCAATTCTGTGAAACGCTGCAGAACCAGGATCTCCATGGCTCTGGTGCTATGCAACATTTTGCCCTTGTTGTGTGTTAGAGGGAGCAGCTACAGGAGATTCCTGGAGGGAAGACCTGGGTCCCGAAGCCCAGGCCCGGTCAGAAGAAACATGTATCAACATCCCTCACTTCTGAAAACAGGTCTTCAGGACAAAATCCTTTTGAGAGGAAGGAATTACTTCCACGTCCTGCCTGGTGAACCTCCATCAGCTCCTGATAGCCTCTGGGGCTGGTGCCCGGTGGCAGCCTGCGTGGGGTCATGCCATGATCATGAACCACAGGTCCCGTTTTTTTGCTGTTGCTGGAACCTGAGCCTGTGACCGAAAATGAGCATCTGCTTAAAATCTTGAACGCAGGGCTGTCCACATGAGAGCTGGAGATTTGCTCCCCTCTTCAGACCTTGCGGAGACTCAGCTTTCACTGGCCTAGAATTATCCAGAAATGAACACTGCATGGGACTGTATATCCACCTAAACCTGGCAGCAGCTACTGCTCTGTTAGCGTGGATTTCAGAAAAGAGTCTTCCTCCTAGCTGCGCTTCCCATCCCAGAGAGAGCCGTCAGTCTCTGACACCATTTCTGCCTGGACAGCAACACTACAACAGCAGAAGTGATGGAAAACTGAACAAAGATGCTATTATTTCTGCACTCGTTACCCAACTCTTGTTTATAAAAGTGGATATTTGTAGGCATTTCCCACCAGCCCTCCATCAGGAGGCACTGATACACATTGTGTGAGGTTTTCGACGCGTGCCAAATTTCTCACTCGGCTGCGCCCTTGCAGAGCCTCACTCTTCTGGCTCTTTGCTCGTGCTAGCGGCTATGTGTAATGCTGTGGATCCCACTAGGTGCTTAATTACCAACACAGATGCCTGTGCCAATGTAGCAAATTACAGGACAGATAGCACATGACAGCCTCTAATTGCACCGCCAGCCCGGGCGCCAGCGCCGAGGGTTTCTTGCAGTCGGTGCAGGTATCACTGCCGGAGAGGACAGCAGTGGGGACAGGAGAGCGATGAAGGCTTTGCTGTCCATTAGCGGGGCTTGGTCCCCACTGTTTTCTCATTTTCTAATCAGTTTATTTGTTTTTGAAGAGGGCCAAAAGAAGAGTTGGGTGAGAGATGGTAAAGTGTTAGCCAGGCAAGCACGTGCTCGAGTTTCACTGCTACAACACGGCTGCTCCTGTCTAAGCCTCGATGCTTTTGGGGGCTGTGGGAGCAGCTGAAGGGCTACAGCAGTAAGTGAAAGTGCTCCAGGCTCTCCCCTTCGCTAAGCGACTCACGAGCCATTGCGCACCCTCTGCCAGGTGGTGGGATGCAGGGCAGAGAGGTGTTACCCTCCCTCCCCATGGAAACTCACCCTGAGCCTCGAGATGTGCGGGGTGCTCCCCACCCCTAGCAAGGGTGAGTGGCAAGGGGTGAACTGGCCCAGCCTGGGGGGTAACCCAGCTGGCGGGAGCATCCCTGCCCATAGGATGCTCCAGGGGGGCCGTGCATCCCTGCTCCCCCCATCCGCTGGGGACCAGGAGCCTGGAGGTGCCCGGCGGGGAGAGAAGCATATCGCAAGGTGTTTCGGCTGGGGCTGGAGGAGCCGCTGCTGCAGGACCCATTCTCCATCTCAGCCGGCTGATGATGCAGGCGAAGATCTCTGCAGACACGCTCAGCTCATCCTGCTGTGTCAGGGAGATTTTTTTTTCAGACATTCAGCCTACATTTCTACTTCCTTAATGTCATTCGGAATGTTCTTTCCTTAAGCCCTCGGGGCAGTAAATAGGAGGCAGGTTAGCAGGAATAGCTAAGTAGCTGTAATGAGATTTCTGCTCAGGACGGTCTTGCCTCTCCGTTCGTCTGCATCATGCTGCTTCTGCCTGAGTCAGCGTCCCCTGGAGACGTGCTGCTTGCTGAGGTCTTCCCCCAGGATTTATTTTTAGTTCTTTTGAATCAGGACCAATTAGCTCTGTATGCCTCTCCCTCTGTTCCCGTGTTTTACCTGCGGCCAGCTATAGGATCTTCAGCTCCCACGAAAAACTGGAGACCGTAGGTCCTTCCCAGCTGAAGTCTGCCCATCCTCTGTTACAGCTGTTCCTCACGGTGAGGTGGTTTTCTGCAGTGTTTCTGAGTGTAGGAGTAGGGGCGGTGATGTATTTGCTTTGGCACTGAGTTCTCACAGACACGGAAGAGCTTTTGTAGGTCTCGGCCTTCCTTTCTGCTGTAAGAGCAACTCTGTCCTCTTTCTTTCCAAGGTTTACAAGATGCCTTTAAGATTCCTGCAGTTACTGCTTTCCTGTGACTTTATTTACTTTTCACTTTCGTCCTGCCTCATTCTTCCTTATTTTGCAATTAACTTCCCTGAACTCCTGCCCGGCTCCTCCCCCGCCCCTTTCACACCTCCTGTCTCCTCCCAGCGGTGAGACACACACTGGGGTGGGACAGCTGCTGCAAAGGTCCACAGAGACTGGAAGTTGCTCTGAGCCCTAAAAGGCAACCCTAAATGAGGGCTAGCATCCATACAGCCCCAGTTTCACCCAGCTGACGGGAAATTTGCCTCCTGAGCCTGCTCCAAACAGCTCGCACTTAGCTATGCCATGTCAGGGCTGGTGGTCCCCCAGTGCTGTGTTCCCGCAGCCCTTCTGCCCTCAGATGCCCCCCAAAGCCCTTTTGCCGCACCCCAAGGCATGCAAAACACACCTCTGGCACCTATTGCTATGAGAAAGCACCTCTCTGGCAGGCTATGACGCGGTCCTCTCCTTATGTCAGACCCTTTGAATTGGCAAACCACAGGAAAACATCAATTACACCTAATGGCTGTGGGGGCACGGTGTGGGGCCCCAATACTGGGCCAGGTCTGAGAGGCCAGGCCACCTCCCCTCGGGCTGGGCACAAGCCACCCCATGCCCGCGGGGATAGGGATGTTTTTCCTGGCACAGGGAGAAGGCTGAAGAGGCTGCCATCAGATGAGAGGTGCACGGCCACGAGGGCTCAATCCTGCTAAGCTACACGAGCAATATGGGCTGGAGCAGCAAGAGCACAAAGTCTCCTGGGACCAGAGGGTGCTAAGACTTGCTGCTACAGTTGGCTGAGCTCACCTGAACCAGCTTCTCCCGCAGTTGGCAGAGCTCCCTCCAGGCAGCCACCAGTTCTGGGGGCACATGGCGGTGCAGAGGGGCTGGTCTGGCTGCAGCAGGAAGGTTTGCTCTGTCAGCGGCAATGGGTAGTAATGGGTGTAGTGTCATCCACTTCTCCTCCGGCACTGCGTGGTCTTCTGCTGACCTGCTGACTACCTGGAGGGAGCCTGCCATCACCCGAGCACTGAGCACCCAGTTGGAGAGCAGAATGGATTTGTTGAAGAGGGCTGTGGAGTAGAGGGCTCCACGCAGTATTAAGCTTTTTTTGTTCAACATAATCCCTGCTGCTGCAGGAGGTTTTGACATGGAGGTGTACTTTAGCACAGTCTAGCTTTGACTTTGTTTTTTACTACAGGTCTGAAGTTTGTTGTAAGATGTTGGAAGCTTTTTTTGGCCTGTGGTGTGTGGGGAGATGCGAACGGGCCATCCTGGGGTCTCTGTAGCCCATGAGTGGACAGTCTCCGATCGATGTTGTCCCTTACAGGTCCATGCCTTTGCCAGTGTGTTTTCAGTCTCAGCCCCAGGCTCCTCCCATAATGTTTATCACCTCTGAAAACACCCACAGCATTTGAATCAGTCTGGTTGGGAGGTAATTGATGTTATCACACATGTGTGTCAGAAGGAATTTGTCCCTAGAGCAAATAGGTTGGTTGCTTGTCTTTCATGGGATCTCTCTTGAATTATATAAATTGCAGTAAACACAGGCTTGGCCTCCTGTTAGTCAGGCTGCGACTGGTCCAGCCAGGGTGATGAAAAGCTCCTGGGTTTAATGTCTCTGCATATTTTCTCGTAGGCGAGTTCCTATATTTGCTGCCCGCGCGTGTGCACGGATGATCACAAGTGGTCCTCTCCAAGCCCTGCAAGCAGCGGCTGCACGCTGCAACACAGAGTGAAGCAGCTTCACATCACCCCTGAGCCACCACATCGGTCCAAAATGGGCACGTTGGGTTCAACTTCCTCCTCAGAGCAGCTGGCATGAGATGCCCCTCTTTGGCTCTTCCTGCTGTGCTACAAATTGGTGCTCAGATAATAAGTGATGTAAAATGATGCCCTTCCTGTGACAGCCACGGAAGAAGGCTGTGCTTGTCGCATGCAAACAGGCCCTGATCCAGGCACTTCAGGGTCTGAGTAAGCCCACTGATGAGCTTCAGATTCAGCACGTGTGCTAAGCGCCCGGCTGGGTCAAACCCTGAGGAAACGCCTGACGGTCCTGGGAGACGAAACATCTGTAGGGTGTGCTGAGGCAGTGAGCAGGGGAGAAACCTGCCCCAGGACGAGAGCGTACCGTGGCCCCCCTTTAACTGACCAAAATAGCTCCCATGGATCCTGGGTCTGGAGACTCTCCCCTTGCGAAGCCTCTGCTCTAGGGGAGCAGGGAAGTCACGTCTCGAGTCATGGAGCAGAGTAAGATATTTCTCCTAGAGGGAGTGGTTATGGAAGACCTGAAATTGTGCCAAGCCAGAGCCATCACCTGGCAAAGCAAGTCTGTCCTCATCAGCCAGACCTCAGACCTACCCCATCCTTTCACAAGCACCCAGGTCCCCCCAGACCCTCCTTCTCTTGCGATGTCTCCTGACAGTGACAGTCACCCCTGCCCAGGTGTGGGTGCCCTGTGTGGGAGACCCTGCTCATGGGTGTTGAAGGCAGCAATCACGATGAGATGCCTCCTCCATCTTGAATTACTTCCTTCCATCATGGCCTCTCTTGTTACACCTGCCCACCCTGGCCCATGCGGCTCAGCTCATGATGCCCGCCGGCACGGAGGTGACTGCAGGGGTGGGTGGTGTGCTCCCCGGGGCCAGGGGTCTTCCCAGAGCTCGTTTGCAGCATGGAGGGGACTTCGGCGTTTTCACCCTTGTGCCCTTCCTCCTCCTCTCCCAGCTGCCGCTCAATGACTCAGATGTGGACACTCACCACCAAAAACCGTGCCGTAGCCACCAGGTTAAACCCAGTGGCACTAATCTACGCGTGTGCCCTTGGCTCGCCTGCTTGCACCAGAAAATATTTCCATTTAAACTGATCTGATGAACATGTTCACAGCGAATTGCTGCAGCACAGTTGACAGGTACAAATAATTCCCTGAATCGAGGTGTCGCCATCGGAAACGCACTGGATCTGTTACCCAGAATGAAGAATTATGACTTGCCCAATAAAGAGAAATCCTGGCCACGGCCAAGGGATGCTGTAAGCGCCTTAATGAACATTGCTGGTGGTGGTGCTCACATATCTTACTGCATCTGAAGATAATTTTAAGCATCCTGAGTAGCCGAAGAGGTTGCATAAATAAATGTTCTAGAGAATATTCATGCCTCACACATTAACACAACAGTTAAGCAACAAACAGCAGGTGAGTAAAGAGCGGAAGATGCCTGATTGCTGTAGGAACCTAAAGGACAGCGGAACTAGGGAGCAAACTGTTTCTTCTGGCTTTGCCCAGAGGCAATTCTCTGACTTTCATTTCCAGATTTCATGCGTTCCTCTAAGGTGAAGGTCCTGAGTCAGGTGCTGTTTGCTTCGGGGCCAGGTAGAGACAGGAAAGCAAATCCCTGGATTTCTTCTTGCTGTGACTACTGCATGTGGGTATTTACTATTTGATGTTTAATCAAACAGAAACATGCATAAACATAATTATAGTAATAATGATAAAAACCAAAACCAAACGACAGAACACAAGAAGACACCAAATTAGTCTGAAATTAGTCAGACTGTCAAAAATGAGAAAAATGCTAGATGTCAGTGGAGCCTTAATTCCCACCCACTTCAAACTGACATGGGTTGACAGTCTGTAATTGCACCGTGTTCACAGTTTGTTCACAAGGCTGGGGTGATGGTTTTCGGGAGGAGGGAGGTGGCAGGAGAGGAGCCAAGCATGGCCGGCGGTGACGGTCACCCCAGGTCTCAGCTCCAGCCCTGTGTCCTCTCCTGCACCAGCCACGGGTCTGTGTCCAGGAACTTCCTCTCCTTCGCTTCCTCCCCTTCTGCCTTCACCATCCACCTCCGGTGCGTGGCCTGGTTGTGTGCACTCCAGGTAATTGCTGAACCGGCTTTATAATGATTAATTTCCTCCCAGGTCCTTCTGCGGTGCTGTCATCGTGGGAGCAATCTGCAGTCACCAGTGATGGTGTCTCCCCTGTGCCGTCGCAGGCGCAGGCAAGCCTTCCCTCTTGGTTTTGCAGCGGGGTCGGTCTGCCTGTCTCCTCTGGGATGCTCAGTACAGGATATCTGCAGTGTGCTGAGCATGTTTTGGAGCAGCTGTGCGTGCCTAGCCCTCCTCAAAATCATGCGTCCCTCTCGCTGCTCACTGGGTGCCTGGGAGATGGGGACATCAGGTCACCTTTGGGTTGATGGGCAGGTGGCATCACTTAGAAACATTGCAAGTTCATCAGGGGCAGAGCCCAATTCTTCGGTAGGGCCATCAACTCCTTTAAGCGGTCACTTTAGTGAGACACTGTCCCTGTTCCCCTTTCAGTCCCCTTCTTTCCGTCTCAAGTGCATCACGCAGGCAGGGATCCTGCAGGCAGGAGCCCCTCCCATACACAGCCCCAACACGTTCTCCAAGCATCATCTCTTCAGTCACGGACGGGAGCAAGGGTCCCAGCTCATTCCCAGTATGTCACCATGTAATTAATTTTCCTAATGCACAGGTTAAGTGAAAGCTGTACAAGCAACTTTACTTGGATGCCTCTGAAGTGTGGCTAAGCAAGAGCGATAATATATTGCATTTGTGTACCTTAGAGCAGCTATTTGTTATATCATACACCATGCTGGTGGAAGCATGTTCTGAAGGATGAAACTAGTGGTTTAAAAAGCTGACTTTAACAGTTTTTCTGAGTACCTTGATTACTTTTTATATTCTGTTTGCACAGCACCATCTAAATGTAGTTTTCCCTTAGGTCTTAAAACTGCAAAAACTGCAAGTAAGCCCCAAATAGAGGGAGACCCGACCCTTCAAAGTGTCCTTCAGAAGCATGGCTGCTATGGGGGAAAGACTACAGGTGACCCTCGCTGTCTGAGCAATAATGCTGACCTTCGTCAGTCCTCCCAAAGCAAGGAGAAACACTGCAGCATCTTCCACATCTCCAGCTCTTCCATGGTGGGGATTTCACGGCACACCTCAGCAAATCATCAATTTATTAGGAGAATTATCTGCTGTGTAATGACACCTTCCAGCATGGTGACAGGAGTCCTTCTGCACTTTCCTGTGGTGGTATAAAAGCCACAGACAGGTCATTGGGATGTAGCTTTTTGCAAGCCAATGGGTAAACTCCTGCTGAAAGACAGCAGACCTTATCTACCTGAGCCTTAGGTCACTAGGTTAGTGGGTGCCTGGATGGGCAACCTGGTATGAGCCTGGGTGGAGACGGGCACTGTGTGGATATAAGTATACATAGGATAAATAGGTAATTACTGTGTACTGGGGACGGGTGAGTGGAATTGAAAGAAAATCATGTTGCTATCTGCCTGCCTGTGGATCAGACCCAAGGAGCCTCTGTTACTCAGGCTGCTCCAGCTGACCGTCTCCTGGCAGGGCTCTCCCATGGACCTGGCTCTGCAGTCACGGATGAAGTGCTGCCTGGGGGTTCATGCTGCCCCTAGAAACAAACCCACCCCTTTTTCTTAGGAGAAAATCCCCTTTTCTTCCCCTCACCAAGCACTGATTTGAAGCTAATGCAGGGAAAATGTTTTGACATTCGGGCAACACTTTTCTGGCAATATTGATGTCCCTTGGGAAGTGGGGCACAGCCATCTCCTGATCTGACAGTAAGCAACACCCTTAGCATCTTCTTCAGTTCTTAACAAAGGGATAAACACCTCCTGTGAGATCCTCTCTTTTCTTAACATCTGATGTAGTTGAAGTTGTCACCACTCATTGCAAGGGGTTTGGACTAGATGACCTTTAAAGGTCCCTTCCACCCCAAACCATTCTATGATTCTATGAACATATCAACGTTCAGAGCTTCGGTGTAACAATATCTTAATCCAGTGTGATGGATCCTCATGATGAGTGAAATGCTGTGGCCACCCTGATGCAAAATATTCAGGATAAACTCACTGATGGGGCTCTGCACGGTGCACGCCTGCTCCGGTGGCAGTGTGTCTCTCCGAGTGACCCTGCACCTCACTGACCTGGCAGTAACTGCAGCGGACTGTGGAGCCTCTCCACAAATTCGACTTTTGGATAACTGAATAAACTGGCAGCCGTTCTTAATTTGCAAACATTGAGACATCGCTGGGGCTAGACTGAGCCCAGCCATGATGGTAATTGCCCACGTTAGGACGACAGAGGTATTGGGGTGACTGACCTCCAGCCCTGGGGTTCAAGGGATTCCAACACACCTAACTGGGGAGTACAGCTGTGGGAATCCACCTCATTCAGCCCGAGATGAACAAAAGACACATTCAGGTGTTATGAGCGGCTTGCGGGTGCTCTGAATGTCCTGTGCCGCACACGTCGGCAGCTGTAATGTTTTATACATTTGTCTCCCATGATCTTTGCTTTGGCCAGTCTGCGAGGCCTCATGGCAGAGAGAGCATCTGATGCCGGAGCAGTAATGGTGGAAGGCAATCCCAAGTCACTGCTGGCCCTGCCTTGGGCACACAAGTGTGCAGTGAGTGTGCAAAGTGGCCCAGCTGGCTGCACACCCACAGCCATGGCGGGGGACCCTGTACCCGCATGTCCCCAGCTGCAGCCCGGGACTGGGTCTGGTTCTCCCAATGTGTTGATTTTTCTTTGTTGTTACTCTGAGCAGGCACATCTTCAATGTTTCAATATAAAGAAAATGAGGATCAAAAGGAGAAATGAAATCTGGAGGGGTTTTCCTGCCCCGGACCCAAGCTGTGGCTGGAAGTAGCCGATCTCGCTGCTGCTGTCACTGCTCTCCGACCAGCAACCATGAACGATCCCCACACCAAATGCCCCCAAAATCCACTCCCAAAAGCAGGAGCAGCCCGATCCTGCTCCTGGCTGCAGGAAACCCTTCCCTGGAGAGGCCTGAGGAAGACTGAGGCAATGTTTCCCTGCCGTGGCAGCCTTCCGCCGTGGAGCAAAAGCCACATCGAGGGTGTAACAGAGAGATTTGGTGTCCTCTCCACGCACGCTTTCTTTCTTGAAATTGAAAGCTTAAAAGCATCTTTTGCTGCTGTGGTGGAAAGCCTTGGTGGCCCCACAGGTGCACTGCCATGCCTGGAGCCTGGTGACTTGGTGATCCACCACTCGTGGTGGACACGGCTCCTCTTCCTCAGTGGTGAAGCACACGCCAAGGGAAGGCCACTTCGCCCTGCCAGGGCTTCAGGTTAAGGAGATGGATGTAATCTGTTAAGAACAGCGCAGTGGTGAGCCCAGAGGCAGAGCGACACAGAGACCCCGAAGCAAAGAGAGCGGCTGTCACTGCCACTGCTCACCCTGCTGCTGCTGTCCCACCACGTGAGGTCAGCCAGGACCGGTGCCAGGGCCCAGCTCCAGAGACACCTGAGCATCGCCTCCACTAAGCAGCTTTGCTTACAGCTCCTTACGGCAGAGATCGGCGCTGCCGACGAGCTGAGGCCACCCATGTGGTGCAGGGGCTGGAGCCACCACGGCTGGTCGCAGGCTCAGCAGAGCCCTCAGCACGGAGCTGCAGGCAGCTCTGGGCTTGCAGAGAGCAGGGAGACCAGAGCCTGGTGCCCCGTACAGCATGGCCACGTGTCTCTGCTGGCTCTCTTCCTGCTGCCACAGACCTGGTGGGGAGAACCTCGGGGTTGGCTCTGCAGCACCGCAGCCGTCTGCCTGCCTGTCCGTGGAGCTGCCTGCAGCCACCTCCAGCATCTGGCAGTGCTGCCACGGCTTAGCCGGACCGGCCATGCTCCAGCCCAGCTCGCAGCCAACAGGGAGGAGCGGGGCCCTGCCCAAGCTGGAAGCTCATGGTGGGTGAGGAATCCTCCTCCTGCCTCGGTTTTTGCGAATTGCTCTGCCCGGGCACATGCTACATGCCATGGTGTGCAACCCAGCGTGGAGCTCAGGGCTCTGATCCCATCCCTGCATGCTGCTAGCACGTGCCCCACGTGCTGTACTAAATGCCGTTGCAGTTTCCGGGGTGTGCATGACAGTCCGCCCCAAAATTGTAATTTCTGCAGGTACTGAGCCTTGACATCCCTCTAACGTACTCCAAAGCTCCGTCATCTGGTGAAATGATGCCACCTCTGATGGGCTGTGGCAACGGTGGGGCGACGTGCCCTGCCTTCTGCCCCTCTCACAGAGGCACTAGTTAAACCATTTAGCTGGGACACGGTCTTACTTCAGATGAGATATGGGGAAAATTTGGCTTCCAGGGAGGCGTGGCAGATCGCACGCAGAGGCAGAGCTGGTGCGACCATCCCTCCCCTTGGCCACACATGCAAATACTTAAAACCGGGCGATCGTGAGTGCTCGGTGTAGCCCCAAGGCATTTCTTATTTGGTTGCGGTAGCGAACACTCCTATCTGACAAGAAAATCTCTCTTTTGATAGTTTTCTCTTTTTCAGCAGCAAATCTTCAGCTTTTCCCAAGGGTCTCAGAAAAGCTAAACCTAACACCCCAGGTTTCACCTACCACCCACCATGTGTGTCAGTGGTGGGAATGCTGGATGCCCGGGGGTGCCACATACCCTCGTCCTTCCACTTTTCGTCTGCCAGGAGAAAAGCCCCGGACCAGAAGACACCTCTTGCCAGGGAAAGGAACACTGTTAAATAGATGCTGAGGAATCAGAAATCATCAGTCTTCCTCTAAAGGAGGGGGGCTTAAAGCCGTGCCTGGGTGATGCACTGCATCACGCATCCCGAGAGAGGGACATGGGAGCGTGGGTCACTTCATGCAGAGACACCTGGCTAGTCCAATGCTAATTACCAGCCTGCCACAAAGCCACGAAACCAAAATATTCACCCTGTTGTCTGTTTTGGCTTCCCTCACGCTGCCTTGGAGCATCTGCAACGCTTGCATCCCGCACTGAAATGCTGATTCGTTTCTGTCAGGCACCCGGCGCTGGTTCCTTGGTGCCAAGCCAACTCATAAGTCACTGTTTAATTTGCTGTGGGACATGGCGGAGCGGTGCACGGTGGGACCCAGCCCCACTGAGGCTGCGCATGTGGGGCAGAGTCTGCAGCACCTTCTGTCCGGAGAAAGGAGCACGCTGGAAGGGTAAAACGCATGACAGGACAAAAAGCAGCCAAGGAAAGCAACCTGGGACCCTTCCGGATCTGCCTGTTCCCCCTGGCATTTCTCTGTTAAGATAGCAAGAGTCAAAATTATTCTCAGCAAGCAGGGCAAGCTGATAGAGCTGACAGCAGAGCTGGAGATCAGATGTGGTGTCCCCTGTCCCGCCTGGCTCCTGCCTGGTTCCCAGGCACCCTGTGCCAAAACAAACCCTCCATTAATGCGTGGTGGGCTCTCGCCTCCACCCGGGACATTTCTGGAAAGCGAATGGTGGGTTTATTGCGGGGAGGGGAGGCACCCTGGGGGCTGTCCCCGCTGCTCCCACCCATCTCCTCTTTCCCCATCCAGCCTGAGGCCATCACCCCCAGCGCTTTCCTGACTCACCTGCCCAAACCACCCCCTCCCGCCCGGCTCCCGCAGAGCTGCGGCGTGAGGATGCGTGTTTAGCAGAGGTGAGATGCTAATAACAAGGCGTAGGGCAACGTAAACAGGAAATCCTGCCACTTAATCAGGCTTCCAGAGTCAAGAGCCCACAACCATCACCCCAAACAGAGGGAGCAGCCCGATACTCCCTTGTAATGCTGGGTGGGAACGCTGTGTTGGGGCAATGGAGGGCTGTGCCCAGCCCAGCTGCTCTACCCTCCCAAAAGCGAACACAAGCAGGAGTCAGATGCTGGCAAATCCAAAGTCATTTGGTTGACTTGCCAAAACTATTTAGTTTATTCAAGGCAGAGAAACAGAGGCTTGTCTGAGTTGTGTCTACTATTAGTGGACCTGTTCCAGAATGGTAGGAGATGTGATGAAAAAAAGCGCTTCCATTTTAATAACTAATTAAACAGGCTAACTCAGCCAGGGACCGCTGCCGTGGAACTCCATCCAAAACCTAAAAGAAATAGCGGTAGCTGTTGCCTGAAGCCTTCGTAGTGAATGAGCGATAGAGCAAAAACATCTGTCCCTTGGAAGAAGGTCAGAAAAGGCTGATAGTCCCTTTCCAAATGGAGAAAAACCTCTCCAGACCGGGAAATAAAGCTGCTCCCGTTGGACCCGTGCCCCCCAGCCCTCGAGAAGCCAGCCAGCACGGTGGCAGATGCTCCGTCTGCTGCCGCCGTTCGGGCATATGGCTGCGTGTGGGCGACGGTGGTCCGGGGTTAGCACGAAGCCAGGGGGATGCCGTGCTGCTGCCAGAGCGGCCAGACCGCCCCAGCCCGGCCCCAGCCCTTATTGTGGTGTTACTGGTTTATTAAATCATCAGCTGGGCTGACAGCTCCCCGGCGTCCTCGTGGCTTTGCTGCAAAGCTGGCTTAATTCCTGGCCTTGAAACAGGCTGGGAGCATGGCACACACAGGGATTCGCAGTTCTCAGCACATTTATTGGGGAAAACTGGGCCTTTTCCATGAATATTTGGGCCATCGCACAGCCTTCCCCATCACATTATGCCCACATTAGGGATCACGGTCACCTGGGTTTCCTGATGTCCCACTGACACCAGCTTTTCGTGCAGCTTTCCCCAGCGCAGAGAGGGCACCCTGCCTTCTTTGGGGGCTGTTTTTACCGAATTTGTACCAACCTGGTTACCTGGGTCACCTTTGCGCTGCTGACACTTTCAGCTGAAGTTGGTCAGTAAGGTAAAAAACTGCTCTGGAGGAGAACAGAGAGGCAGGAACAGATGCTCACGCATGTGCACACCTGCAGGAAAGCCGGCTGGAAGCACGGAGGTACCAGGGTGCTGGGGTGCTGGGGTGCATCTGCCAGTGCAGGGGGGCACCAGGCCGGGGGGACCCGGCAGCAGCAGCCACCGAGGGCATGGGCAGAGAGCTCATCGCACCTGGTTTTGCATCCAGGACTGTGCAGCCAAATCAGGTGGGAAAAAAATTGCCTCAGCAGGTGCATTTGACAGCAAAATCTTTTTTTTTATTTTTTTCTTCTCTGATAGGCTCCTGAGGCAAATCTGGAACAATGCAGAAAGGATGAGCTGGGCGCAGTTTATGCTTGAAGTAGGCAGCCATCTCTCCTGCGACAGTGTCTTATTTCTCCCTGAGGGTGCAGCTACCGGGCAGAGCAATAAATCTTTCAGGTGGAAGTACTCGGTGTGGACCTAAATTTACCTTCCTTCCTCCAACCCTCTGAGCTGCGCAGCAGCAGCTCCTAACTCTGCTCTCAGCCTGCAGAGCCTTTTCAGGCTGCTGAAACCCAGTTGCCTCGCATCGTTATTTACTCCTGCTAGTTTGGGACAAGGCAGAGACGAAGCGACTCTTCCCGCGGGAGGCTGCGCTGGTTTATTTATTAGAGGAGGCCGTTCTGCGTGCGGTGGTGGCTGGGCTGTCCTTGCCTCTATGAGGGATTTGTACCGCAGATGCACATGGAGCAGCCCCGGCACTGCTTTGGAAAGGATGTCTGGGAGCGGCACATGGGTGTTTATTCCAAAATAATCCATGGCGTGCTGCTTGTGGTGCTTTGGGCCCTCGGAGCTGGGGTTTTGCTCAGCCGCCTCTTCTCCCAACCTCCGGGCTGCCAGGATAATGGCTTCTCTCCTCTTATCTCAGCTGATGCTATCACTTGTTCCTCCCGTGCCCGCAGACACACGCCATGTGGTAAAAACTCCCTCTGGGGGAAGCCACCTTCGCAGCCTGACTGCCGGTAAGCCCAGCATGATCCTTGATCTCGGAGCAGGGAGGGAAGGGCTCAGAAGTAGATGCTTCTCTCCCTTTTAAAACATCTTTGATCCAAAAAAGTCTGCGTGGTATCCTGCTCTTTGATCTGTATATGAGGTCTGGCGAAGGAAGATTTCAGCTTAAACCCTTCCTAGGGCAAAGCACAACGCCAGATTCTGAGTTGCTCCCGCCACTTGCTCGCATGTGAGCCCTGCAAAGAAGGGTTTGCCTTCTTCCCAGTCTCTGCCTTTTGCTGAGTGGGCAGAGGCCATTTCTGTGAAAGCCACATGCTTGGGACCCTGTCTCTGGACCAGAGCTGGATACCCAGGTCGTTGCCTGTTTTGCCACAGAAACAAGTCCCCGATCGTTGCACACATGTGCCTGTGTGCAGACAAACACACCCTCTCGTGTGCACTCCTTCTCCACCAGCACTTCGGATTTTCCCTCACACGCTGGCATTTTGCCGAGCCCAAATGGCCCTGGCAGAGGGAGCCTTCTCAGCAGCGTTGTGTCCGAAGGGACCCAGAGCCGGCAGCTGCAGCCGAGCAGGGAGGAGCAGCAGCAAAGCTTTCTGCCAGCCGACCAGATGAGTCATGTGGGCTCCTCCACTCTCTTTACCTTTTAAAACAAGGCAGTGAGTAAGCCTTGTAATACCTAGCTTAAACGACAGCTCTGCAGTTAAAAAAAGTAGATGGCAGGTTTGCTATATACACTTCTCACTGCTGCTTGCCTATGTGCCATAATCGCTCGGTGTACGTGTCTGAGACAAACAGGTAAAAAATGGAAATAAAATGTTGGTTCCCTGAGTGAATTGTGCGCAAGGCAGGTGCGGAGCGGGGAGGGGAAGATGGGCAGATTCACTCCTCGTTACCCACCTAATGATCAAGAAAGACTCCTAAGATGCTGAGGCAATGCTCAAACACGCCAAGCAGATGGGCTAAGAGTGGCTTTTCTGTGCAACAGGATTTTGGAAAGCAGCTGGCCATCTGGGCTCAATAGCCCTCCCGTAACCCACAGGTGAGACCCAGGGTCGAGGGCTTGCTCCAGCCTCTTGATTATACAGGACACGGCATCCCAGAGGATTTGGGTGACGGCCTGATGACGGCAGGGCTGAGCCTGGAGCGAAGGCGCATCCTGTGCCTTGTGAAACCAGCTCTCCTGGCCCTGCCCCAGCAGCCAGGCCAGGGGCTCTGCCAGTAGCCCAGGCTGTGGCTGGTGGGAGCAGGACCACCAGAGATGGCCAGATTGTCCTGGGGGCTGCCAGCCGCCTGTAGAGAAACCTCCCGGGGTTGGGTCTCCCTCTATATATAGCCCATGCAATATGTGGATCCCTCTCGGATTTCTTCCCAGCGCATCACTTTGGAGATGTGGGTTGCGTTCCCTTGGTGCTGGCTTTGTTCTTGATTTGACAGGGGTAAAAATAGTAAAAGATAAAGGAGCATGTGGGAGTGGTCTCCTTCTCACGGCACGTCCCCTTCAGCACAGAGGCTGGAGGCAAACCTCTGCTGGTCCAGAACACCCAGGACCAGGGCTCACCTCTGAGGTGACCCCTTTGCAACGAGTCGTGGGTTGGGAGCTGCCAGGGCCTTGGAGCTGGAGGTGGCAGTGCCCCACATGCCTCCCACCCACCTGAGCCCAGCCAGGGCTGCCGGGTGCCAAGCAGAAACCCTCCTCTCCTCACCCCACCATGACTCACGGGGCGCCAACTCTGACCGAGCTGCCGCAGCCGTGTCGACAGGCACCATCATCCAACCCGTTCCTCAGGCAGGTGTCCCCTCGGCAGGTCCCTGGAGCTCCAGCGTCCCTTGCAGAACACTCTGCTCTGCGTGGGACGGCCAGCCTCTGTCCCTGAGCTCCGTGGGGACAGTCTGTGACAAGCCACGGGAGCAGGCATCTCCTGCACAGCACAGGAACAGGGCACGGGCATTGCAGAGGTACCTCTCTAATTGCCCTCCAAATTCATGATCATCCTCTGACCTGTCCAGACAATCATGATGCTATTTTTGCCTTATCTAGGTCTGTGCTGCAGTATGTCATATCAACATGGCTTGTCACCGTGATAGTTCTCTTCCTTCCTAATCTCTCATCACCACTGATGGTCGTGTGCCAGAGAGTGACTCCTTTCCTGTGACGGAGCAGTGCCATACCTAAAGCATTAGTTTCAGGCAACCCATGGGAGATTCCTCCTGGCAGCTGTGAGTTACTCTCTTTCACACTCCGGTCCTTAAACCGACAGTTTTGGCTCCCTAGTGTCACACAGAAGAGGCTTCCAGGCTCCCTCTTAGCTTTCTCTGCTCCCTTTCAGGAGGTTCAGTGCCTGAAATCACATGAGAGTTTCCAGGAGCTGAGGACTGCTTTGGAGCAGCAGGGGAAGGTTCCTGGCAGCGGCGACCAACCAAGGGGAACCACCATGAGAGCTGTTTGGGCTTTTGCAGGAGCTGTCAGAGCCAAGAGGAGAGCATCTGGGTGTCCATGGGTTTGGCTGCTACCTCAGGCTGGGCCCTGGGCTGTTTGGCCATGTTCACCATCTCAGAGGCTTGTGCGAAGCGCCCGTGGCACAGGACAGCAGAGCTCGCCGTGCCATCTGTAATATTTGTAGAGATCCACGCTGTGGGGTCTGTTGGGAGGTGGTGCTGCAGTTCAGTCACCCCAGGCTCCTCACCACCTCGAAAGAGCTTGTTACTCCCAGGTTTGCCTCGTTCCCCAGGCAGGAACAAGCTGCAGGCATTCGTGCCATGCCTATGCCCACATCTTCAGTGAGGCTACCAGGGCGCGTGGTGGTAAGAGAACCACCGATCGGTGGGACAGAAAGGACTCCCTGGGTCTGCACTTGGCAGGAGGCTGACCGCAGCTCTGGGACTTCTTCCAGCGCACCAGAAATGCCACAGACCCCTGACACAGAAAGCTTATCTAGAATAAACACGCTTTGCTGGTGGGAACCTGTTTTTTGAAAGCTCACGGGTTAACTCTGTGTCACCTCAGGGACCACCTGTCTCCCTGCGGTTGGTGCAACCCTTGGCTGCCTTGACAGAAGCACACCCATGTATGTGCCCATGTCTAACCTGGGTCAGACATGTCCATATGGGTGATTTTACTGAATTTGATGATGGCAGAGCCACAGGGGGGTATTGCCCACCCGGAGGGAGGGCATTTTATGCCTGTGAGATGGCATACGTTCTTCTTGAGAAACCCTTGGGTTTCCAAAGAGATGAGAGCTGCCAGAAACACTACCTCCTGGAGAAATTAGGGATCAGTAACCTTCTGGGAGAGAGAGAAACTTGAATATGAATCACATCCCTGTGAGATTTCAAGAAAGAAAAGGAGTATAAAGGCTGCTGTGAGTGGAGTTCCCAGCCTGTGAAGGCAGTTCGAGGACCTGGGGCATGCAAAAGCACCAGGGGAGTTTGTAGCAAAGCAGCGGGAACAAAACAGCTTCTTTTCAGGGGACAGCGCCCTTGGCTCACTTGGCAAAAAGACCTCACGGAGGGTGGGTGCCAGCCCTTTTATCTGCACGTAGGTTTGTAGTGATAAGGCTATGATTTTTGAGAATACTCAAGATCAAGTGTGAAAATCAAAAGAAGGCTTTATGTCAGATCCAGCGCAGAAGCAAATAAAATGGCCACCCTGCCACAATGAGCAAGAATTATCAGCCTTAAACCAGGTAGCTCCAGCTCTCTGCTGTCACACAGCAAAGCAAAATCCCTGTTTGATATGTGTGTGGCTAGGGGGACAGAAGGGTCCTGTGTGAATCTGAAAACTCATAAGGAAAAAAGAAGGGGAAACCTTGTGTTAGAATAAACAATGCTTAGCTATGTTTTGCAGTTTGTGTTATTCTCAGGCACAACCAGCAGCAGACTCATCAGATTGAATCATTTTCAGAGCTGTGCTCAAGATTGCTGCTTTATTTTTTATTACCATCAGAATTTAAACAGAGACAGAAAATTTACTCTTCTTTCTACTTTTATCGTAATTTTTTGTGTGAGTAATAGAATGGCAGAGTCACAGAATAATTTCAGTGGGGAGGAACCCCAGGCAGGGCCAGTTCCAAAGCTAGACTGGGTCCTCAGGCCTTTGGTTCTGAGTTTCTCCAGGGTTGGAGATTCCACCTGCTCTCTGGGCAACCCGTGCCAGTGTTTGACAACACTCATGGTCAAATATTTTCCTTATATCATACCAGAATTTCCCTTGTTGCAACTTGCAACCATCGTCCCGGTTGTTCCAGTGTGTGTCTCTGGGAAGGGCCTGCCTCCATCCTCCCTGTAATCTCCTTTAGGCAGCGGAAGACAGGACTAGATCCCCCAGTAGACAGCATTAGGACTCCCCCCCTCAGACTCCTTCCTCCCAGTATGTCCATGTGTCTCTCATACTGAGGAGCCTGAGACTGGACGCAGCACCCCAGAAGCGTCTTCATGGGTACTGAGTGGACGGGGAATTATCACTTCTCTCGACATGCTGGGTACGCTCTTGCTGAAACGGTCCCACGGGTGGCCAGCCCTCACCCCCTCCTTAGCAGAGCTCTAAACAAGCAATGATGTCTAGTCACAGAGTTTGGAGGGAAGATGCCATCATTGGTAGAGTTCCTTAAATATTTGACTTCTCAGGAAACCTAAAATATGTATTTGCTTAGAGTAAGACTAAGAGATGACTTGGGAAATAAGAAAGAAGGAAAGAGACATAATCTAGTAAAGATATTCAGCCTCAGTGAAGGGTATGGACAAATATTCATTGGAGGTATTAAATAAGCTTAGTTCCCATTCAAGTCAAGGATCTCCTGAGACTTTAGTGGAAAAAAACTAGTCCAGCCATGAGGATGGGCAGCACTAGACTTGTGTGCTGTTGCCCCAAACTCCGGGCTGCTGCCCCCCCCAGAGCACCAGGGGAGCCAGCCTGGGAGGTGATGAAGCTCATGTGCCTTCCCGTCCACCCCCTGCTCCTCAAAGCGTTACCAGCCCACAGAAAGCAGGGTCAGCCTCCATTTCTGCAGGCTCTCCAAACCCCCAAACCTCTCAGCACATGCAGGAATCCTCCGTCTGATTCCCGGGCTCTTGCATTCCCATCACTGCCTACCAGTTCTTGTGGCACAAAGTCTTGGCCTGCATTGGTCATCCCAACAACTCCTCCCTGCAAAAACATCTCTCTTCCTTGCAGTGTCTCTTAGTTTTAATCTGTACCCCAAACACATTTTAGCACCTAGCCTTTCAGCCCACATATGACACCGTGGCCAGCCCGTGGTGGTAGCACAAGTTCATGACACGCAGCAGAGTCTGTGCTGGGAGCCCCAGCATCCTGAGAGGGACAGATGTGAGAGAAGATGGGGGGCACCCCTCTGCCAGGGAGATATGGTGCTGCTGGGAACATTAGGCTCTTGGAGAGCTTCCCCCGTGCTGAACCCCTCAATTTAGGAGCTAAAAGCCCCATTGTGCAGAGAACCTTTGAAGCACTCCCTCCTCTTGCATCAAACTATTCCATTGCCATCACCTTCACTGCTCTGACACTGCTAGAAACCTGGCTGGGCTAGAGTAGCCACAGCTCGAGCTGGCTGGGAGGGCACAGCCTTTACAAGAGTTTTGTGGATAACTCAACCAGCTAATTCATGAACACACACACTTTTTGCCCTTTGCTTCTTCCTCAGGCTACAAGAAACCCATGCCCACTGATGTGACTTCTTGCTGATGGCTGACCTCCCACATGCCCTCCTCTCCCATCATAGCTTGGACCAAAACTACAGAGAGGGAGGCAGGGAAAGAATAAGTACAGCAAAGCCTGCACCTCATGTCACCACCTTCCCTTCCTTGCTGGGTCCCTCACATCACCCCGAAGCTGGTGCATGCTTCCCAGCACTGCTCACTAAGTCACCCGAAAGCCTTCTGAGAATGTTCACCTAATGGGGGGATGTGGCTGCCTGGCTGCCACGTGCTGTGTGCTGCAGAGTCCCAGCTCACCCCTGACTGCCCTCTCGTAAAGGCATCAAAATGCCCCAGGGGGGTTCTGTGCTGGCCCTCTAATTCCCATGCCTCGCTCTTGAGGTGGCCGGACAGATTTCCAGCACTGTTTGCAGGCTGCTGGTTTGAGGTAGACGCTGTTGAGAGAGCGCCTGGGTGTACTGGTGTCTTTGCTGAACTGCGTACGGTTGCCATAGAAATCTAGGACCCGCTGATCCGGCTGATAATTGTCTTTTTGCCACCCTTTCTTTTTGCTTTAAGTAAAGGCAACTGCAGAGCTAGACCTGCTTTTCTGAGGAGCTGGACTGGGAAATCTTGGCTGTCGAGTGGTGGTTTCAGATGTTGATGCTGCAAGTAGCCATGTGTGTGCTGACAGGCAGGGATAACACTCAGGGAACAGACCTGCTCCAGGATCAGTGATGGACAGAAGCTGGAGAAGGCTTCTGCTCAGCTGGGATCTGATACTCCTGGCGACACACAGAAGTGAGATCAGACCCGGGTTTTGATATGCACCATCTCTCCACCCCCAAAATGGATAATCGTGTAACGGCAGAAATATCCTTTCCTAGTTAATGATCCATCTTTGTGTTCACAAAACTCTGCCAGATATTTCACAACAAATACTGTTTGCACTTTACAGCATGCTATGGTATGATCTTTAAGTATATAAATCTGATTTCCCCTGTAGCTCCTGGATAAAAGCAATATAAGGCCTCATCCACCGTCAGAAATACCAGCTGCTCTGCTCATGGTACATGCCCCAACGCTACTGATTTTTAAGCAATCATGCTGGTATTGCTCTCGCTGCAAGTGTCTTTATAACATGCCGGCTCCTTTTGCTTTGAAAGAGCAAGATCAGGGCACAAATAATTATACAGCAAAGAAATAACTGTTCAGACGTTTTACCAAAAAGACCAGAACAGAAGCATTTAAGAAAGTGTTGGAGTGTTAAGAGTTCAAAGAAGTGGGGCTTCCTGCCACAACCAGAATTACCCTTTAGTTGCATGGTGTCCTCCAAACAGGGGCCTGACCAAACCCCGTGGCTGTTGCAATGTGAGTTGCTGCTGAAACATCCAAGAAGAGTGTTATGAGCTTGTGTGGAAAGCTTTTGGTAGTGGGGGGGCTATAGGGCTGGCTGCTGTGAGAAGCTGTGAGAAGCTTCCCCTATGTCTGGTAAAGCCAGTGACAGCCAGATCTAAGACGGACCTGCTGCTGGCCAAGGCCGAGCTCATCAGAGACGGTGGTAGCGCCTCTGCAATAACATAGTTAAGAAGGGGAAGAAAAAAACTGTGTGGTGAGACAGCAGTTAGCGAAAGAAATGAGAAGATGTGAGAGAAACAACTCTGCAGACACCGAGGTCAGTGAAGAAGGAGGGGGAGGAGGTACCTGAAATGTCAGAGCAGAGAGCTTTCCTTTGCAGCTCGTGATGAAGACCATGGTGAGGCAGGCTGTTTCCCTGCAGCCCATGGAGGTCCACGGTGGAGCAGATCTCTACCTGCAGCCCATGGGAGGGACCCCATGCCAAAGCAAGTGGATGCCTGAAGGAAGCTGTGACCCTGTGGGGAGCCCGCGCTGGAGCAGGCTCCTGCCAGGACCTGGGGACCCATGGAGAGAGAGGAGCCCACACCGGAGCAGGTTTGCTGACAGGGCTTGTGACCCCATGGGGGACCCACGCTGGAGCAGCCTGTTCCTGAAGGACTGCAGCCCGTGGGAAGGACCCACGCTGGGACAGTTCGTGAAGAGCTGCAGCCCGTGGGAAGGACTTGTGTT
>Ga0065711_1003407_pt2 | contig 28523 bp, 13 predicted proteins | sample Hoacrofraction12_FD_59098 | JGI IMG/M metagenome (GOLD analysis project Ga0065711, IMG submission 59098) | Hoatzin crop microbial communities from Cojedes, Venezuela - Epithelial fraction 12 v2 (version 2) | ecosystem: Host-associated > Birds > Digestive system > Esophagus > Crop | place... | reverse complement strand
GTGGCCAGCAGGAGCAGGGAGGTGATCGTGCCCCTGTACTCGGCACTGGTGAGGCTGCACCTCGAGTACTGTGTTCAGTTTTGGGCCCCTCACTACAAGAAGGACATTGAGGTGCTGGACCAATGAGGCTGGTGAGGGGTCTGGAGAACAAGTCTTACGAGGAGCAGCTGAAGGAACTGGTGCTGTTTAGTCTGGAGAAGAGGAGGCTGAGGGGGGTACCTGATTGCTCTCTACAACTACCTGAAAGGAGGCTTGTAGTGAGGTGGGTGTTGGTCTCTTCTCCTAGGTAAGTAGAGATAGGACGAGAGGCAATGGTCTCAAGCTGCGTCAGAGGGGGTTTAGATCAGATATTAGGAAAATTTTCTTTACTGAAAGAGTGGTCAGACATTGGAACAGTCTGCCCAGGGAGGTGGTGGAGTCCCCATCCCTGGAGGTGTTCAAAAAACATGTACATATGGCACTTAGGGATGTGGTTTAGTAGGCATGATGTTGTTGGGCGAATGGTTGGATTTGAGACTTAGAGGTCTTTTCCAGCCTAGGATTCTATGATGCTATACTAGCAATGTCCTGTTTGGTTCCCTTTGCCTTCTCATTACCAGGATGCCAGACACTACAGCTGGTGAGCTTTTGATTTCTTAGAAAGTGGCTTGGTTTAGCCACTGCTGCTGCTGTACCAGCTGTGCACATGGGCAGAGGTGACTCCTCCATGCCTCATACGAAGGTGCAAGATAAGCATTTGGTAAGAGCATTCAGCATTTATGTCTGGTCTCGCACCTTGAAGAAGTTGTGGTCTCTAGTAGAATATGGCCCAGTGGGACTTGCCTCCAATCACACCACCCTTGTCATTGTTGCCTAGTAAATATGATTTTGTCATGCACTGTAACAGGTCCCAGGTTTCATATTGCTCCAACAGCGCAGAGTCTCAGGGCTTATCCAGGCTTGCCATGTCCACAGCTGTGTTCAGCCTGGTTTAACAGTCGCTGAGAGGGGCAGTGCCTGTGTGGTCTCCAGTTTAACTTCACCCTGTGATCCCAGGTATGGTGCCACCCTGACCAAGGCAGAGAGTCATCATGTGACAAATGGCAGCCCCTGAGGGGAGCTGGGGCTGGGGAAGGCAACTGTGCTGCTCTCCAGCTTTAGCTGGTAGCCCCTGAGAGGGAAGATGGAGCTACGAGCAAAAAACTTTCAAACAGAAATCCAAGAAGATCCTAAGACTTGAGAGGAAGAAAACCCCATCACAGACATTGTATGCCTCCCAGCAGATGTCCTAGGATGCTGACAGCTTGTGGCAAATCCCTCTTTCTAGTCTTTTTGGGAAAGACTGAAACCTTCAGCCTCGTGACCCAAATGAACTCTGGAAGGGTGAGCATCACAGCAGAGAAAAGGGAGAGAGACTGGTGTATTTTTTATGTCAATTTTAACTGTATTACTAATGAGGTTTTTTTGCATTGATTTGGACTATGGCTGTTACTAACATTGTAATTGGACTAATAATTATTTATAGTCTCTTGATTAGGTTGTTCATATTTTAGTCAGGGCAACAATAAATTCTTGTGTCCATACAGTGGGATTTCTTTCCCTTTACCATAACATGATTTTGAGTATACAAGTACTCAAGGATACTCTTTTTGTCCAAGAACACTTTCCTCATCTATGAGGTGTGGATCCAGCCATGTTCATCTCATGACTGTAGACACTGGTGCACATTTGTTTTTTCCAACCATGGCGACTGATTTTACGGTCTTGTGTGTCATCATTACAGCAATTTGAGAGATCTGCTTACGTATGTGGGCAGAGGAGCCTCACACCTGCCAATAAAACTTACTGAAACAAGTTAGGGGCTTTGATACACATCCAAAGTTTTTTTTATAGGAAAATTCCTATTTAGACAACTCTATCTTAGGCATTTTTTTCTAAAATCTTATTGTTTAGAATGTCCTACAATAATTTAGTAACAATTCTATCTTTTTCAGTGTTCACGCATACTATGTATTGGCTTATGTAGTTAGAATTCTCTATTTTACTTCGTGCTCAAGTATCACCATTTCTGAAACATCTCTGTACATTGTTCAGGAATTAATATGACAATGTACAATTATCTTTTTGTTAAAAAAAAGTAGAAATGCCTGGAAAAGTAATCTGCCACTTTGAGCTCAAACTTTAATTGTAGTAATACAGTTGAAAATAACTATGAGTTGCAATTACAAAATCGTAGATAAAAGCTGTAATTCTTTTATTGGTGAACTGTCACAGACCTTCTTCGGCTCTAAACATTACAAAGGATGAAATACTGTAAAGGTAAATCTCCTCTCGACACACATAATTCCAAAACAAGCCGTAGTTTTCAGAGTCAACTGCTCTTAACTGCCCAGAGCCAAAGCAAGCCAGAACGTAAATTATACTGTTTCAATTTCTTAAGTGAGTTTCCTCAGTTACCTTCACCTCTTTCAGCCTCAGATCATCTGTGCCTATAATCTTCCATTTCTCTTTCTGTCCTGTGGCTGCTTTACGAGCCTTAAAAGCAAACGGAAGGTTTGCAACCACTATTTCTGTCTGAGGGTTAAGTGGTTCCCTTGGTTTCTCTTTCTTCTTTCCTTGCTGAATTATTATGATGTTTCCTCTTCAAAATGTAAATTCTTAGATTACATGAACCAGTAAATACAGAACAAAAAAGAAATCATGTTTAGATTACAAATATCACACAATAAAATCTCAGAAATTAAACTTAAATTAGCCCCAAACACAGATGCACACTTAGGAACGAACTTTTGTTTCCCTCTAATGTTAATTAAAGAAAATATAGCTCCAATAACCACAGAAATGTTCAAGATCTATTTCGTTGTTTGAGCTGTTTTGAACAAACAGCTAATGGAAAGGACTACCATGTGGCAGGATCTAGTGAATGAACAGCCTTTCTTGCTGCAGCAGTGCTAAGCTAGTTACTCAACTATGTGAAACTCAGGAAAGCACAGTGGATGTAACCATGGTTGCAGAGAGTTAAAATCCAACTCTGCCACTGGGTTCCAGGAGACAGGTATTTTCTCTGATGCCAAACTGCTGTGTCACGCACAGACAATTGAAGTACAGCTTAAGAAATTAAGTTCATTAACTTGTATAGAGAAAAAGGTAACAACTGAATTCAGTGGATGTTAACATCCTGTAGATGATCAAAATGATTGAGGACACAAATCAGAGAAAGATTTACTGTGTCTGACATGTGGGTCACATACATGCTATTTGGCAGCAGCCATCTCCAGACTAACAGCTGAAGTGATGTCAGAAATTCTGGCAAATATCAGTGCATGGAAAATTGTTGTTTTAGCACATGGCATTCCTTTGTCTCAGCTAAGAGACCGTACATTACCAGGGTGTCCATCAATGGTACCTGGAAGACAATTCAAGCAGAAATAATGGAGACTTTCTTTTTTTTTTGACAAAAGGACATCCCAGGAAAAGTTAAAACCTGATATTATTCTTAGCTGAATGCACCAATTAATTTTCTGCCATTTTCATGCTGTCACTCTGGTTTAATTTCACTTAACTTATGAAGGACATTAGCAGAGAAAATACAACAAGCAATGACTGGTGAGGAGAAAATGAGAAGAAATCAGTGCTTTGGAAGCCCTTTCAATAACCAGAGAGTACATCATAATGACTCCCGGAGTTTTCTATAAACTGACCTTCTCTGAGAAAACATATATCAGAGAACAATTTGCTGTGCCCTAGGTACCATTTTTGGGGAGGGAATTCCAGCATGATTACTGTTGCCCTGCTCAACCAAAGGCCAAAATGAACGATTTTTTTCAGCCATTTTCCTTCTTCGATTGGTCGTAATTATTGTGCTTACCCTTTGACTGAGGGCGTGAAAAGGCTAAAGCTGTTCTACTAAATCAGACAAAGACAGGTGAAGAATCAAGACCAATGAAACCAGGAGTTTTTCCTTTCCTACTCACAGGCACATCTATGTACATTAGCCAACTGGCAGATGATGTGTGTGTAAGAAACAAAGAGAGAAAGGGCAGAAGAGCTTATCTTCCCATGTATATTTTTCCCATGTATGTATTTTTCAGTATCTCTATTTTGAAAACAAGATCCAAACCTAAGAGGAAGCTAGCTGGACTTCCAGAATAAAACCCAGCCCAGCCCACCAGGCTGAGGGTGGAAAATGCCACCCATTTGAGAAATGAATGTCACAAAAAACTGGGGAGACAAACACATAGGATTCTGCGTGTTCATGTAGCCTAAATTTCTGGTTCTGTCTCATCTTTCTCTTGGTGCTTGGAGAGTCAGCGTGATGACTCCACAGAGGCTGCAGCATCCTGCTGTGTTGTTTTTAGCTACACTGCAAACTGTGGTGGAGCAAGCAGAAAAATTGTGCGGGTTTGAAGGCCGCATAAACTAATTTTAGAACCAATTTGGAAGAGAAGGATGAGGTTTACAGCAACAAGGTTGTGTTGTTACACTACTCTAGCATCAGTACATTATAAATATATTTTGCTGTTATTTTTACATAAAATAAAATCTTACTTGGCACTGACCAGGGATCAGTAGAAAAGGAGATTGCAACAACAATTTTCAGTGAAATCTGGTAATTCTGAACTGCAAGACGCTGCTTTCACTTGTAAGGAAGAAATAAACACAAATCCCTTAGAATATGTGTCATGTCCGTAGGAAATCAATATGTGATGGCGTTTCCTTTGGTGTTGCTCATTCTCCTCTTGCTACAAGCTTTGTTTCTGAGCATTCAGTTGGAGAGAAGTCTATGACACTCTAGATATATCTAGATCTTTCCCTTCCTTTAACCTCTTCCACTGAATGACTCTTACAGGACTAATGAATGCTCACAGGGCTATTTCAGTTTGGATGAGAAGACTTTACAGGTATTTAAACAGTTCAGAGAGTACAGAGCTTCTCCTCCAAAATATTTAATACCTCAAAAGTAGCTACTGCTCAAATATAATTTTATATTAATTTATCTATCTTGCATGCCTATTTATCTCTTCCAAAGTACTAATTTATGAAAACTTCCAGATTGTATTTTAGAATAAATGAAGAAACACACAACACTTCTTTCTATTGTTGTTATCTGCTTCAATGTTTGTGTTTATATTTATTTAAAATATTTATTTCTGTTTTAAGAAAAAAAATGTTTGGGACTTGACCGGCAGCAAGTTTAATTCCACAAAAGACATGGCATAAAAATTGCATTTCTCCACTTTCCACATTCTTAATCTCAAATATGTAAAATTTATTATTCATCTCATAATGACTTGTGATAGTACATGTCATATATGAGCCATATGTCAGATGTCCTAAGTTCCTAGACTGCCTAGAAAATTGTGAAGTGATGATTACTCAAGTATTTCTTCGGAACTAAGGGCATAGTTTTTTAGAGTTTGCACTGAAATCTATGCTGCCTAAATAGCATTGTTTTGCATCCTTATCTCATGCACTCTGGACAGAGATTGCTTCTACACTCCATGGTTTTCATGACATAAATTTGGCTCTCTACAAATTGAACGTTTTCAGTCTACTGTGCTGTGTAAGCAGAAAGGTTTTGAAGGTAATAAAATACTGAATCTCCATTCACGTTATCCCTTGGTCCTGACTGCTTTATGATCATATAATATATTGCATGACATAATTAACTGCTTTACACCTCTTTCAGCATTTGATGTCCTGTTACTTCATTTATTCTTTGTAAACATTTTTATAATTTCATCATTATAAAATCAAATGACTGGTCCTCACACATCTAGAAAAGAGGCTTGTAAATAATTTTTTAATTAGCAATAATTAGTTAATGTTTGCATGGTGCTCTGCTGAAAGCATAAGTGAGGTGATTATTTTATTTGTATTATCATATTACCAATGGATTAATATTGAGATTCTTTCTGGAGAGTACTGAGAAACCTGACTCCAGATTCATTTTTTCAAAGATTAGGGATATAAAACAAGAGCTAGTTGGTCAAAAGAGCTTATTTTAACTTGCCCAGACTAGCTCCTGACATACATACAAATCAGAATTGAAGACCAGGAACAGGACTTATGGCTGCTTTTGAACAGAAATAAGTGCCTGAGTGTCTGAATTTAGCTGTGTTTGTTGCAGGACACCAACAGGGAAACCTGGTGTTTTCAGTACCCTTGGATGCCACAGCTTTTCTTGTTAATCTCGTGGGAAAATGAGGCTTTTAAAATACAAGTTAAAACTATCAGCAGGCCAGCAGGGATCTTCTGAGTTACAGCTCTTGGGATTTACACTCTGGAACTCGCTTTTCGTCTTCATAAATTTTTCTCATTGGATGGCATAGGTGCCCAATGTATTAAGTGGTAATTAGTACAGCGAAAGCCCTTTTATTAGTTAATGTACCATTTATTTACATTACTCAAATAGGGTGTAGAAAATTGAAGCTCATTATCCTCTCTGCCTGAGGACAGTCAAACTCACAAATCCTTGGGAAGGGTAAATCTTCCATTCTGGCAGCTATTTTGCATGTGGATAAGATGAGCTTCTCCCACTGGAATTATGCTTTGGCACACTAATATTTCAGAGTCCCCTGGAAGAGAAAGGTGAGCAACTGAGGGAACGACATCAACAGTCCTAAACCTGCATAACTAGTTTTAGGAATTCACCAGGGAGGGAAGACAGCTGGTTTTGAAAAAAAAAAGAAAATTTTACCTACCTATCCTGCACTATTGTACTAAACACCAGCTTATGGGGAAGAACTGAAGTGCCACCTGTGCCTGTTTTTCTGTGTTGTATGTGATGTTCACTCCGATAAACTGTGGTAAATATTTTCAGAGCAGGCTCATCCTGTCAGGCAGATCCTGAAGCAGAAGAGGAGTACGTTGCTACTTCATCTGTGAATCCTGAAATATGGAGTGTGAGACTCATTCTGAGTCACCCAGCACAGCTACAGCTGAAGCGTGGCAGAGTCAAAGGGGTGTCAGATGTGCCTGGGCACCTTGCGTGCATATCTGGAGAAGCTTGATTTTGTCTCTGAAATGAGTCTGGTCTGACTGTGACCATGATGTAAAGCTAGGTCTTGATCGTGATCTTAGGTTGATCTTAAGCTGCTCTGCATATGTTTAACAAATCTGGCTCTTTGGAGCTCCTGTGTGGTGCATTTGTAGTAGCTGTGATGTGGCTAGCAGAGATCTACTGCATTCTGGATGCAGGGCACCTCTCGAACTGGGAGCCTGTGATTTATGGCTGCAGTGATTTGAAACACTCCTGGGCACAACTCTAGGTAACTCTAGGTAGCCTAATATAACTTCTAATGGTAAATATCTATCACATGTAGATATCTCTGGAGCAGGCAGTAGCTGAGCAGGTTTTTCTGAGCAGGGTTGCCAATTTTGCTTGGAGCAACTGAATTTATTTATTGGATTTGTCTTTTATTTCTTCTCAGATAAGTCTGGTATTTTATGTTTTAGGATGCTCTAAGGGAAGCTTAGATTTTCTTTCAGGTAACAGATGAATCTCTCGCTATTATCCTGGTAAAGCTATTGAAATGACAGTAGAACAGTGGGTGGCTAAATTGTGAGTCAAGAGGTATATTTGAAATGATATTTGATATCATCATTGGACATTTTATCCAGAAGATTCCTTGCCTTAAAAAATGTTTTCCACATTGCCTTATTTAACACATTGAAAGTTTTAATGGTACTGAATTGCCAAATGATATCAAAAAGGTGTGAAAATTAAATCCTTTCTATCAAGGACGTGATCACTTCAGGCTTTAAAGACAAAAAAGTTTAATGTTCTAATCACAGGAAAATGGCATAAAAGTACACATGCAATGCTATATAAGCAAAGTTTTTGATTGTCTGTTCTATACAAAATAATCTTTATCCTAGTCACACCGATTATGGGCTGTATTTCTCAAAAAACTGCCTAACTTTCTGAGATTCCTTGCAGTTTTTTAGGAACCTTACTTGGGTGGGTGGGATTCTTGATTCTTAATAAAAAACTGAAGGTCTATATAGAATATATTATCATAATTAGACACTATGATGTTCGTTAATTTTTTATATATGTTTCACAGATATTGTAATGTACATTGCAAACTGCATACTTTTACATGAATTATTTTTAAAAAATTATTATTAGTGTTACATTGTCTGGTTACTTCATAACCACATGCTGATGGGTTTATTTTAATGTTTACTCTGTCTGTAAGCAAAGCAGAAAGGAAGTATTTTCTCCTTGACTATCCTGAAGTGAGATGCAGAGAGATTAAGCAACCTTCCAGTACTGAGAGATGGTTGTCACGTCAGCTTAATGCCTTTGTTAAACAAAATCCTTCCTCTTTCATGTTTTCCTGAGCCATGAAAGTAGGAGCAAGAATGACCCACATATATGCATTCTCTTGCCTTTCCCAAATGTAAACTTTGCCAATATGTTTTGAATAAAAGTAACTATCCCTAAAATGTAGAATTGCATTCAGGGCACTAAATTATGACATCTTCTCCAGGAACAGGCTCCATCATCTGATCCTTGCTTCTTCAGGAGTTAGGTTCAAGATTGACATCTTTAGTGAGATGTTGCTCACGGTGTTTAGGAAGAATCAGCAGCTGAATCTATATTGCTTTTGTAGGAAAACAAGTTGGAACAGGACAGCCCGATAAAGTATTCATTAGTAAAAAGGAGTAGGTTATGGTGTTTTATGCCTATGAGAGTTACCTGCATGAATATTTCATGAACACATTTTTACAGCTATCATAGATATTATAGGCAGCTGTTGATTAGACCTCCTGCAACACAGTGATTATGTTTCTAAAGCAGCAAGCATATCTTATGCCTGTGGTGGGCAATCACTGTTCCTGATTTTTATCAGCTTTCAAGAGTAATCAAGTGACAGTTAACAAGTACTGTAGCTGCCTTGCTGACTCAGAGTTGCCTTCTATGTATTTTAATTATGTTATGATCCCACTCACTTCCTGGGGTGCCAAAAAACCTTTTACTGAGTTTTCAATGCCTGTTTTATTAGGTATGTCAGTTCAGTTTAAGTAGTCAGACACAAACGCCTTTCACTTACATGCACACCAACAGGTAGTAAAAGCCTTAATGAGCATAGATTTTAAGCTCTAGTCAGTAATGAGCATAGAGTGCAAGAGAGGGCATAAAACTTTGCAGTAGTTAAGATTATTTTTACTCTGGGAATGTTTTAATTTCAGAAGTTCAAAAATGGTTTTAAATTTACTTTTTTTGTTGTGGATTTAACTTTAATGTAGTGCGACATTTTAAGTGAGTATAGAGGGGGTGGGCAGAAATGACATCTGAACGTGAAAATAAAAAGTAAATACCAATTATTTCTGTTTTATACCAGTCATAAAAATATAGCATAGCAGATGCTTCCATGACATCTTTTAAAAGTTGGGTGTTTATTGTGTGCATATGTTCAACATCGAACATAATTCATTTTCCTCTGTTCGTCTGAAATTAAGGGAAAATTCAAATATCAGCAGCTCTACAGACAATGACAACAACAAGACATACAAAATGTGAGGAAATGCAGAATGACATGGAACAATAAAAACAAAAGTGGTAATCATGAAAGAGATGTGACAGGCTGAAAAACAAAGAATAAAAGCCATGCAAAATAAGTGGAGGAAAACGTAGACTCAGGAAATAAATTTTAAAATAAAAGAAATTCTTAAATGCGACTCACTCAGCTCCGTTGTGATGGGAACAGAGCTGCTAAAGGGTGATAATGCCTAAGACAGGTAACTAGTATTTACTTTTCTTTCTCCCTTTGTTTTCAGGAAGAGTTTTTCCATATCTTATTTTAGCATGTTATTAGAATGGTTTGATCCTGAAATGATAGGATTTGCATATGAGAGAAAAAACAGCCTGATGAAGCTTTGGCTTTGTAGGCAGAGGAGAAAAATGTTTGAGCACTGCTAGACAACTTGAAATGTCCACCATCTATTCATTCAGGAGTCTTATTCCCCTCCTGTATAAGTGACCCTGCAAGTGCTGCAGCGGCCCTGAAATCCACCATCAAAAGGTGACATGAAAGAGCGGCACAGAGTCACAGAAACAGGCCTCACACCAGCTTCTTACCGTGTCTCAGCCACATGGATTGGTGCCCTGCAGAGGTATAAAAGCTGGTGTTAAAAATCTGGCTATAAAGCTAGCAAGGGTGCAGTTTCTTCAATGACAGGATGCAGACTGTGTACAGCACTGCACTGATGAGGTGGTTATTCTACAAATGAAGCCTGGGGCTGATCTAACATCTCCGTGACAGGGCTCTGTGCTGTGTAACATTCCTGCTTCTTCTAGCCAGCAGGAAGAAACTGGTGCTGCCTTCTGCTCTATAGACAGTTACTCTTGTGATCTGGTACTTCTTAGCGATTATAAACCTCCTCCAAGGGCATTAGAAGCTTGTACAAGTACCTGGACACTGGTCCAGTGCCCCGTTGCTTCAGGCTCTCAGAAGCATGAGTTTAGGTCTTTTTAGCATAATTTAGCTTAATATAGAATTTCTTTTATTACCTTGCTTTTAGGTCCTTGCAAGAATGTCTCAGCTACCCATAAGAAGAGAATGGAACATATGGAACGATGCTTTTTTAGTGATTTTGATGGACAGTTCACAACAGCCCATTTTACTATTTACTTCTCAATAAGAAGGCAAAGGTGTGGGTGGATGGCAGTCAAGACTGTGGGCTTATCAGCTTGACAGACTGCAGTACGGCGTTGGTGCTAGTTCAGATATTGCCTTGGATGGGCTTGTTCAAACACCCAGGTTTTAGCCATGGCAGAGTGGGACAGGTTGTCAGCTACTTTTTTTCACAGGCAGGTGCAGTAGAACTTCACTGACTGAACAGATGCAGGAGGAGCATTATGGCTGGATGGTGCTCACCTCCAGACTGATGTGGGAATATTTATGCTATGCTGCCATATAAACACACATTATAGCAAGCAGAATATCTGTAATAAAACTCACTCAGCGAAATGGTAGCAGGAACACCCAGGTAACAAAGATGGATTTCACTTGAGTCAAGATTTTACCGGTGTGCTCGACCTGATTCACAATAAATAGGCCTCAGCAAAAACAAGTGGCACAACTGACCCACTGTTTGTTAGCCCAGCAAGGACTAATGGCTAAATGCATCTTGAACACAGGGTTACACACACTCCACTTCAAAAATTAGGTTGTCCCTTCTGAAATAGGGTTGATGGAGTTTGGAGGATGCAGAGAATGATACTGACAGACTTGGGATTTACTCTGTGAAGAACAGAAAGGGCTTTGGTCTGAGTTGTCAGTCTTGTGACTTACGTATAGCAAGAAATTAATGTAAGATCAACAGAAAGGAAAGAGGGACTAATTAATGATATTCAGCAGAGACCTTGATCAAATACTGTGATACTGAAGTTGCCCCACTGCTTTCATCCATATTGAGAATTGTATATTCAGAAGATAAATATATGCAGGACTTCTGGGTCTGCCTGTATTACAAGCCATTTATTTAATTCCCTTGCTAAATGTTTTAAAGTAAGATTAAAGACTCTTTTTAAGATGGCTTTTTAATGAGCTGATGTATAATTCTTTTCAGGGTGTAAAGTGCCTTGATATTCTTCCATGACATCTGGAAGACTGAAATATACACAAACACAATACAATTTGTAATAGACAGGTAGTTTTGTCTCTTTACTTTGCTTATGCTTCACACTTCATATAAATGGAAATGTTTCATGCAAGCTAACTTTGATATCAGAATCAGCTATTTTGACACATTCTTTTAAGAACATAAAACTGTGTTTCTTATCATGTTGGTTTAAAACAATTGTCTTAATGGTGCTGCTGGAGGATTTTAACAGCTAAAATTGCCACAAAAAAGCAGTTAATTCTGCCACCTGCATATGATCATTGCATTTTATTTAGTGGCATGTATTCTTGCTTCTCATTATCTGTTACCACATCCATTCTTCTAGGAGGGGATGGCAACAGCAGTTTGGCCAGTACGTCAGTAACATTGAGTTCTACATTTACAATTTATATGTCCATTTTTGTATATTCTTAAGGTAACAGCATCTGCTTTGATGAGATTTCCTCACTTGTTTCGCTTTTTTGGGAGGCACTAGGTTAGTTTTTCAAGCTTTATATCTCTACAGTCCTTGGAAACACGGATCTCGTTTTTCAAAGGAAGCCCCTCCCCAAAAGACAGGCTTTAAAATTAGCTCTGTCAATAACATGTTGTAAAAAAAAAATCAGAACTCAAAACCTTTCCCTTTCCCCACATAACTATTCAAGATTCCTAGCAGCTTTCATTAGCATTCAACTTTCTCCTGTGGTCAGCGTTCATCAGCCTCATTACTTCTGCAATGTCCGATTTGCTGTCACACTCTGCTTTGGAAAAGTGTTTTAGTGGGACCTATAAGTAGTACTGGGAGAGTGAATGAAAGTATTTTGGGACTGATGACACTGTTCAAATGTCTTTTCCTTTTTTTTTAACTGGTAATGCAAAGGAGAGGGAAAAAAATGAGCCTTTTCAGTTTATAGACCAAAGCCTGAGAATTTTAAAATAACCATACGATGGTCATATTGAAAATTCCTATTTCTCTACTTCTTTGCCAAACTAAAAAGCTTGTATCGTACTTAAACAATGGCTTCTAATGTTATTTATCTAAATCCAGGACTAGTTGCTGTTTGGTCTATTTTGAAGGCAATAAACAGACAGAAGGTCTATTCAGGTTAATGAAGAGAACTGCCAGGGTCTCAGCATTTTTGAAAGCCGAGGTGTTTGTATTTAGGTATCTTACATTTTATATCCAAATGGGAAATTTCTGCATTTAATTCCTTGGTGAAAGGGAGAAGAAATAATACAACAGAAATTGTAGATACTGGCATTTCTGAGGGAAAATTTTTCTTTTCAAGATCTTCCTTTATATTATTGGTCCTATGCAAGCTGTAAAACAATTTTATTTCTCCAAAGTCAAAGTAATCCAAAACCATTTCTCAGCATTTCATTATTCCTAATCAATAAACTTGATGTGCTACATGCATCATCATCCAGTCATTTCTCAACTTAGATCTCTTCAGTCAAAGCATACAAATTTACAGTGATAAAGGTTCTTTCATTTGAAGTGTATGTTTTGACACTTCTGCTCTGTACCATGAATTCTGTCACCATGAATGATCAGTCTTTTCTGCCTACAACTGCTCTCAGTGTATACGCACGCAAATTGCAGGCGTTTAGGTTTTTCTTTTGCATATAGGTGGAAAAGTGATAAAGGCATGCTGAAATTTCATAAGAGGTTGAACAGTGGTGTTACAGCAACTACAGGACTTTTGAATATTATACATGAAATTATAAATTGCCGTGATGATGATCTGTGATGAATCTACCATTTGTATTTGGTGAGACATGGTAATAATTGGAAATGGCACTTGATTATTCTTGGCCTTTCTTTGTCTCATTTGTTTAGTCTAAAATTAAGAAATAGTACTGACAGAAAGCACAAACTTTGCAGCTGGTCTGTTTGGCTTTGGGTGGCATGACTTCAGTGTAGGAAAAGAAAAAGACCCATATGCTTTTTAGGAACTGCTCCTTGTTCACAAGACTGAAGAATGTGTCAATGACTGATTCTGCAAAGCGGTAAGTGGGAAATGTCCTAGCTTACTTAAGCTGGAGCTTTATTTTATATTCACATCTCGAAGCTTTGGACAGTCAGTTTACAGCAATTTTCTTCTTTCAGATCCTACCAAGCAGATCTCACCTTTGATAGTCTGTTCTGTATATCTTTCATGCTCAGAGATCTGTGCACGTAAGGTGAGCAGGGTAATGGAGTTAAGATCAGCCATGTAGATCTGAAAGAAAAATGTTATCTTTAACAAATGGTCCGACCTGTCTCCTTTTCTTCGAAGAAACAGTGTACGTTTAGAAGGCTTGAAATTTTTTCCAAGATAATGTATTTTCCTAAAGCTTTAGCTTGTATATATTGAGTTCTTGTTTTTGTAATTTAAAATGTTATAATGACAGAAACAGAAGCAAAGAGAATTAGCATACACTAATTATGCATAGTCAATAATGAACTTTAAGCACTTTGTCAACAGATGTGAGGTAAATGTCACACAGCACTTAGTAACAGAATGAAACAATAGGGTAAGAAAAAAGGCTAAATAGCAGCAAATAGAAGTAACAGAGGACACGAGGTTATCATTTAAATAATTGATTAGGGAATTCAAGGTGTTCCAATTCATCTTATAGAAAAACAGGTTTAACTGAGTCTGTCTTTCATAGGAAGGCTGTGAACTTCAAATGATCCCAGAGTCTTGCATTAGCAGCCTCTATTGAAAGCTTAGACAGAATAGCTTTTAAAGAAGTAGTTAGGAGAATAACAAATCACTTTAACGAGAATTTGCAAAATTATGCACTGAAGATCAACTGTGATAAAGTAATACAGCCATGGTAAATTACTTAAAATGTTGGTAAAGCCAAATTCAGCTATACAGTATCACACGAGAAAGGGGATGCTAATCCCAACAAACCAGAAAGACCCCTGGAAGATTTTACATGTTGCAAAACTCTATGGCTATTGAAGAGTGAGAAAAATGAACAGACATAGGGGAAGACTGCTGTCTACAAAGCGACCTCTGCTCTCCAGCTGTAGGTGTCAGGATTCTGCCTTAGGAGAGTTGAAGGAGTATTGTAGGCTGATATAAGACAGGGTGTCTACAACGATTTTTTTTCTACAGATTAAAAGAAGGCATTTAGTCCATCTCTGCCCATACATAGGAGCAAGAATACTTGACCAGTGATTTAACTAATTTGTTCTTAAATCTTCAGTAAGAAGACTCTTTTGCCTCCTTAGGAAATCTATTGCAGTGCTTAGCTATCCTGAAGGTTGGAATTCTTTTCAGTCACGGAAATTTGCACTTTGTCTTACTCTTAATGAAAACGGTAAAGAAAAATGATCTTTGTATTTTTTTACACACTTCTAAACATCTAAAGAGCTATACTGAGCATCTTTTTTTTTTTTTTTATTTTGAGCAATGCCAGTAGTGTTAGCCTTTCCTTATTTTTCCAAACTCCATGCTTTTTGTACTGGTCCTCTGCCAGAATTTTTCCAGTTATATACAGCTTTCATTAAAGTGTAATCTTGGGTAAAATTCTCAAGCTGAGGCCCTTATGCTGATATTGATACTGATATAAATGAACTAAAACCATACATAATTATATACACATAAAAAGTTACATCTCATTTCTTTCTCTGGGCTGTCTGGCTGATAAGATACATTCGAGAATGACGTTTGCCTTTCTTTTGGCTTGTGACAGAGTCACATGGCTGATCGTTAGTCATTCTGGGATCTACTCTACAGATATGTACTTTTTTTGGTAGGTCTGCAGTGTTTTTACATTGATTTGACTGCCCCGCTATCAGTCATATTTGCATGTCACAAATGTCACCAAATTCCACCAGACACCAGACGATTCCTTCTTTCATGAAGCCTCATTTCGGATTTTGATTCTGTCAACCAAAATTCATCTACATCAAGCTTGATGTCATTCACAAGTTTTATAAGCACCCTTTCAGTGGTTTAAATTGATTATGCCATTCAGAAATAGTTCAATTTATCACATTGGAGTAGTTGAAGAAAGTTAAAAATTTTTAAAGAATTTTGTGGGAGTTAAGGTTAATATGTTCTCTTATATCCATTCACTCCAAGAATACCATTTACTTGAAATTATGGTAACTTTTATTTGACCTGCTTTGAGGAAAAACGAAACATGTTATACATGATTATTGCATTACTTTAATTTTCCTTCATATATTTAAAATTATACATGAATAGATTTTAATTAAGTTTCAGAATGGTAGCCGAATAATAGGTCATCAGTAATATATTGCTGATCACTTACAGAAAGTATTTGTATCTGAGATTCAAAGCATCCTAAGTAACTTTTTATTCAACTTGACACAATGAGCACGATCCATATCTTGTGTGTCAAACAAATGTTATTAGCTATTCTGTGTGATCCCACTTGTACACACAAAACTGATTAAGTCTCCAGTGAAACAGTTTCAGTATTGCCCTCATTTTAATTGAATTTTGATATAAGTTGTTTAATGGAGAGTGGTTTATGGGCAACAACTGCTGAATCATTCTTAAGAGTCATATCGAAATTGTACTAAAGTGGAAAGACAATGGAATTTTGAAGTTGAAATCAAAGGGCATTCCATTTTTTGAGTGCAAATAGTACAAGGCATGGAGCAAAATTACTCAAGAAACTATCTTTTTAAATTCATCATATTGACATTGGAAAATGCATATTGTCACCAGTTAATATTAAGGAAAGTTTCTAGGAGTGATCAGTGAAAGATGTGAAAGGTAAAAGAGAAAGGCTGTATTAGTGCTGGAGAAAACTGTGGAATGTATTGTATTTTGTCTATTAAAAATTGGTGTTTTTTTCTATAACTTTAAATTTCTACCAAAGTTTAAAAATTCGTATCTCATTTCAAATTTGCCCCTGCTTTGAGAGAGGAATTGGACCAGATAACTTGCAGATGCCCCGGTAACCTGAATTAGCCTATGATTGTAGGCTATGGGACATGAGCTATAAGTTGTTCCATTCTTCCATTTCCCCTGTTAGGTTGCTGCATTTCTAGTGTGGAGTTTCTGTAAGACCATGAGAACTATTCCTGTAATTAATCCTAGAAGAGAAGGAATTATTGATCAGATTGTTTCTCTTGACGGTCAGTGATGATTTGTCACCAATCCTGAAAAAAAGAAAGGTTGTTATTTTTCACTTAGTATACAAACAGAATTTACAGGAGCAGGGCAGAATGGAGGAATTTTGGTAGGAAAATGTAATATTAAGTTGACATATTTTAAATAAAAAATGTCTGTATTACTGTAAACTAGAGGGGAAAATTCTTCCCTAATCTATAATCTCATACAAATAATATTTGAGCAGAGCTGTCATTTGTGAAAGGAACTCTGCAATTCTGATTCTCGCATGCTGTTCTTTCATAAAATCTCAGTGCTTTTATGTCAAAATTTGATTGGAAGCCTTAACTATAGCCTGTGATGCCTTTCATGGATACACCAGCAATATCAGAAAGGGGTTTTAGACAACTGAAATTGACAAAAGTAGCTAATGTGTTGTAAGGAGAGATTTATATTCCTTGTATCCAGTTATGGTATTTATACCTTCAAAACGTAAGAGTTGAACAGAAAGATGGTTCTTTTTGGGAAAGCTTACTCGTTTTGAATCTGTCCGGATATCTATAGTTTGGTGAAAGTTAAAGATGAAGCAGAAAGTTTTGCTTTGAAGTCCTTCAAGTAAAAAGTCCCTGTGGGTTTACTAAAGATGAGCTTAAGATGGACAAGTACTTGAAGACACCTTCAATTTTGTAATACTAATACTATTTTTCAAGTTGCAGGAAGTAACTCAATGTATGAATAGGTACTATCTGCAACAGGAATAAAAAGAGGAAAGGAAAGATAATTCTGAGTACCAGAGTAGCCTTTTTCATTATATACCTTACTCTTAGACTTACTTCTAACTAAAGATAGCCTGAGTAATTTTGTCACCTTTATTTTTATTGCACTCATATCTTGGCTCCCAGTCTGTTCCATTTCGTAGTTCCAAGGTGGCTTAACAAAAGGAAGGCTATACAATTACATATATATATTTTTATAAATGTCATTATGGAATTTAATTATTACAGAAATGCTCAGGTATACTAATAATTTTATTAAATTAAACTTAAAACATATATGTATAACATGTCCATACCTCAGCAAAAATATGATTTTATGTGGCTTATATGTCTTTTTAGAGCACTGGGGAAAAAATATCAGAAAAATGAGCAATGGTATCCAGAGAAGGCAACTGCAAATTCCAGTGATTCTGAGAAAAAAAGGTGGGGGAAAATGAGAAAATTGCATGAAGAAGGCTTTTTGTTCTTATGAGTTTACTAAGAGCTCTCTTTCATACTGCTTTCATTGCCTGGCATGTCGGTGATAAAAGTCTGTCTGTATCCTCATACTCAGGTGTTACATTCTTTGTTACAGTACCCAGCATAACATACTTTGATGCACAGCTCGGCCTATATGACTGTAGCATGGTATAGTTTTTGGAGGCTGAGGATTGCATACAAACATGTTAGTTGTTCAAATTTACAGTTCAGCTCTCTTCAAATTTCTTCTAGTTCAGAAGAAACTTCAGAAGAATCACAGCATCTTCACTTTATGCATGTAGAAGCACCAGTTCTCCGTTGGTGCATTTGCTCTTGATCATGGCAAGTGATGATTTTGTGTTCTGAATTGAGGCTTTACTTCACTTCTAAATGTTTATAGGGTCTGACACATCTACATAGACACTTGTGAATAAATGTTCTAAAAATTCTGTGCACTGAAAACCTGTCCCAACTCCCCAAAACCCCCAAAAAACCAAAGAATATGGTTTTAAATCTTGTCTGAATAGCCAAGACTGTGAAAGGATTATCTGTTTCTTATTTGACTTCAATACTCAAGACTTGGCTCCATGAGACACCCGAGAGTCAGTTTTTAATACTCTGTATTGCAGGTAGTGTTTGTGTTTAAGAAAAAATAACACCTGCTGACTGCTGCTGTTCCACCAAGGATCATCCTCAAAAACTTTTCATTTTGAGTAGATATCTAAATAATGTTAATTCTGTATTTGTACTAATCTCTAAAGAGCACTGCAAATTCAGAAACAACATTGATTTGCTATCTAAAGCTACAGTTAAAGGTGACTATTACAGATTGCACACCAAAATGCTTTCATTCCTATTTACGTCCTTGTTCTGAGTGAAGATGTTTTCAGCAAACTAATCAATATCAGGCTCTCTAGTCCCCACCTTCTAATTATCTAATCAGGTACAGAAATGTAACACAAACCACCAAGTTTTTTTTTTTTTCCTTTTCACTTTTACTTATTTCAGCTCTTCTCCCTAAGTAAGGTTAGCTTGCTCCCTAAATTCTAATTTATTAAGTGTTTCACCTGAAAGCAATCACCCTTGCAGTCAATTCCCAGAATAAAACATCTGCCTTTTCAATTCAGACAGCCTATAAATGAAGAAACACACCAGGGAAACAGAATAATGTTCTCTTTCAGAAGTCAGAGGTGTTTTACTCAGGTGGTATTCTGGTATTCATCAACCTGTTCTGTGTTATGAGTAAGTTCATTTTTGAACTGGGCTATGGACAACACAATTAGCACACCTTTCCTCAGGTGAGTTCCTAAGTTTCTTATGCTTCAGCTTGTCTTTATTAATCCTTTCTCCTATACTAATTGACCTTTACATGGGCTACTTGAGACTTATAATTCCTTCAACTAGTAGCACCACTGGCCTTCAAATTTTCCTGAAGCATGTATTTACGTGACAGTTGTGGTTTTAGTGCTCCCTGAAAAAGCACATCTTACAATTCGGCAAAGATGAACTCTTAATAAATTATTATTACTGAGACATTAAGGTTCTGTCTTGCATTTGAATGTGCAAATTGTCTCGTAAAAAAGTAATCCAGGAAATTCATTTTGATAATATAATATGCATGAAAAATTTATATGTTAGATGCAGGGCTGCAATTGTCTCTGATTTACTAATCAATTTGCATTTAAACTTTTTTTTTTTTTTGTGCATAGATTGAGAGACAATAGGCAAACAAATTAGTACAAACACAGAAATACATATCTGAAGAACAGACAATACCCAAATTCGGGAAGAGGTCTAGTATTTCTCAGTCAAATCTGTTTCCAGCATTCCCATTGAAGCGCTCCTAAGATTCCTCACTTAAAGCAGGACATTTACAACTCTTCATCCTCCAGTACAGAAGGTAAATTTGCACCTCTCAAAGAGAATGTACCAGCCTGTATATTGAGGCCAACTTATATCCACAGCAGTGACCATGCTGAGGCTGAAGTTCTGCTTTATGCCAAGTGACTTCAACGTCCCTGGTTGCTAGCACATGCTGAGATGCTGCTATTGCTGCTGTGCATATGCAATAAACTAGAAGGGATATATTAATACATGCCATGATGTTAGGATGAAACTGAAAACCTCCTTTTTTGTGGGGAGACGAACTGCTGAAATCAAAGACAATGTCTTATACTAACACTGCAGATTTTAACTTTTACTTGATGTCATCTCCATGAAATGACAGGAGCTCTAAGGACTCCTTTGTTTCATCTTATTTATCACCATTGTCCTTCATGTATTAAGTCACCCAGAAAAATTTTAAAAAGAAAATATACATCAGCAAGTATGGGTCTTTTTCTACTAATAAAATTTGTGAAATTTTACCTGAAGGATTGAAGTAAATAGAATAGTTTTTTGTTATCAATATTATCCTCAAGCACATAAGTTCTTGGATAGATATTACTAGTTGTAGTTTTACAAAAGGAATGATAGAAATATTTAGATGAGTTCTTACGCAAGAAAGACATTCAAATTACAAAATCGCATATGTATTGCTAATCTCACCCAAAGATGTTTTTTTAACATTTGGTATTTGTTACATACAGTGAAAAACAGTATGAAATAGCACAATAACAATTTAATTGCTTTTGCAGGTAACTGATCTTGTGGGGTAGACTAATTTTTTTCCCTTTGGATGATTTCAGCTCTGTTTTCCAGAGAAAATCAAATAAATTAAACTCAGTAACCTAACTTTTCTATCACTTACCAAAGTAAATCTGGAATCAATGGAACTACTTTTTCAATTGAGTTAAAAGGATCAAAACGAACAATTTATTTGGGTTTTTTTCTTATTTTTTGCAACAGTTTCTGAATATCTTGCTTATGTGGAAGCTCACACCAGAGAGCTTTGTCTCTGGGGGATTAGAGCATGAACTCCAGAAGCGTTCTGCTGCTCCTGTAGGTTTGACCAAAACATCACGTGTATCCAGGCATTCGTCTTTCTTTCCTTCATGCTTACTTACTTACACACCCTGTCCATCCCCCCAGCCTCAGAAGCATGCAAAAGCCACCTAAACCCTCTTGAAAAAAAAATAAAATAGACAATTATAAATGCCTTCTATACATTAACTTGGTGCATGATTTACTCCAGTGCCTCTTGTGAGCAATACATGCTGTTCCTGCAGAGCTGTGCAGAGAAGGGGAGAAGATGGTTTTCGTGCTTTATGTGAAGGCGGCTGCCATCAGAGTTTTGGTCTCCTCTCAGTTCCCCACTGTCAAAAAGTACGATTGCACATTTCTTCTATTGCTGCTTCTAGAAACAATGATGCAGAAGTTCAGATATATCTCTAAACCTGTTGTGAGTCACCTAGAAGTGCTTTCCACATTTTTATTTTAGAACCCAGCCAAAGCTGTTATACGCGGTATTATACATGAGTAGGTATCGATGATAAATAGCCAAGGTGATGTGGAACTCTGTGTGCTACACATTTCCTTTACAGTGGTGTTTTGTAACAGTAAATGCAGCAGAGACAATGCAGAGGTTATGTGCAATGATTTGACCTTGAAACATTGCAAAATGTGATTTAAGCTTATCAGAGCATGAATGATGCTGCTGCAAAGAAGTTCACAAGATTGCTGTGCTACCTCATAAGAAGAAACTGCTGTACAGAAATTTCTAAACCTTGGTTTAGATCTGGCATTGCGTACCACAATACTTTAACATACACAGAAGAGTGATTCTGCACAATGAATGCAAGCCTGAGCTGCTACAGAACTCAGTGACTTGTCTTGCAGTCATGATTTAGCTAATTCTAAACAGCAACAATTTTTTGCATTCAAGGTGTTCGCAAGCAAGCATTATCCCAAGGCTAAATAATAACTCTATTTTACAGCAGAGTTTGATGATTGCAAATCTGTCATATTGCAATGAGAGTGGGGCTTTTACAAGTGTTTCCAAGGGGAAAAAACCAAACACACAGCTCAGGAAGCATCACCCAGAACAGCTAACAACATTTACAGCACTCTTACAAAATCTGGAAGAGTGTCTATTCTGAGTTGTATCTGTGCACTGAACTGTCAACCCTCACATGATATTTTACTATCAACCTCTGAATCTCTACTTATTAATTAATTATTACACATATGATTAAAAAATGGGGAGTCTTATGATGAATGAGTGTCTATATAGAAATACATTGCTGCAATGTGTAAGTGTGATAAGTATGATTCATTGTGTCAAAAGCTTCCATACTGAAACTGGCATGTTGCTGTCCAGATCTGAAAAGATGTTTTGTTGCTCAACAGACAGATGATTTGTGAGGTCAAGTACAGGAGATAATAATTCCTCTGCCAAAAGGACACTAACATTTCTAAAATGAAGAGGGCAGTGAATAGTCCAAGAGGTGGAAAATAAAAGGTGCTTCCTGTATAAGGTCTGGATCAATAATATTTGCAAGGTGGGGGTGGGGAATAAGATAGAGTCTCTCAGAGACCCCTAAAAGGGAACTAGTGTAAAAACTGGTATGCCTTTTTTTTTTTTTTTGTTCCTGGGAGTGCAGACTGACAATATATAGCATTCAAAGGGTTTTGACTACTTAGGTTAGATAAGCATCTATAGCTTGGCAGCTGGTTAAGAAGTGCAGACAGAGTTATATCTTAGGTTAAATGTGATTTTCTTTCTCTTCTGTTATCTGTGTCTTTATGAATTTTTCACCTGTTGTCCACTAAGGATTTTTAAAATAAATGAGGATATTTCCTTTTGCTTCAGAGTGTCCAGGTTAGCAGTAAAATCATAATAACAGACCCAGAGATTTAACTCCCAAAGAAGTGGACATAATTTTAACTAGAGTTCTGGACATTTCAGGCAGAGGTGAATACTGAAGTTCAATAATCCAGGATTTCCAGAGGAAAAGAGAGTATAATTGTGTGTCTGCACAGGTATATGAAAACCTGTATTGCAGTGTTCTGGGGAGCCTTGATCTAAGATACCTTGCTGTCCTGATTTCAGCTGGGATAGAGCTAATTTTCCTCCCAGTAGCTGCTGGGTTTTGGATTCAGTATGAGAAGAGTATTGATAGCACTGATGTTTTTAATTGTTGCTAAGAAATCAAGGACTTTTTTCAGTCTTCCATGAGCAGGTGTGCAGGTGCTGGGAGGGAGCATAGCCAGGCAGATAGCCCAAGCTGGCCAATGGAAATATTCTGTACCAAGGATGAATGGGGGCTTGGTTGGGGGGGGAGCAGGAATCCTCTCTTTTCTGGGAGTGTCAACTATCCTTTCTTTTTTTCCGGAAGTTAAAACTTTTCCGTGATCTTGGTTTTTGAATGAGTTTGGCGAGTTCTGCGAAATTCTTGAGTCTGGGAAAATACAGGAAATTTGTGAGCTACGGAAGTCCGCGGGTCCCATGGTCTCTGTTTAGGGGCTGGTTACACAAATGGTTGTCACGCAGTGAGAAAAGTTGTATTGTGTATAGCTTCTTTTGCATACTCGTATTATTATTATTATAATTATTATTAATTGTAATTATTATTATTTCATCTGTTTTATTAATAAACTGTCTTTATCTCAACCCTTGAGTTTTACCTTTTGTCCATTTCTCCTCCCCATGCCTCTGAGGTGGGATGGGGAGAGGTGAGCGAGTGGCTGTCTGGTGCAAGTTGCTGGCTGCCATGACAGAGGTTCAAAATTAATTTGCCAAGGTGAACAACAGTTTCTGAGGTTAAGCCAAGCCTCCGTCCTGACAGTGTATAGCAGCAATGAAAGAAGCAGACTGGGCAGATTTTCCTGAGTGAATACTTGGCATCTGGTTTGGGAAGGAGTAGGTAATGATGGACTATTCCTACTTCATAAATTTGGGAAAAAAGGAGTGTACTGGAAGTATATCTAGCAGTACAAAGGAGATATATGCTAGAATTATTTAACATTAGAGGGAATCTAGGCTGTGACACAGCTGTGTTGCTGATGTAAGTCTGAAGGTCCTTTCTATCTTGAAGGAACACCAAGGACTGTTTCATCTCTCACAAGTATTCTCAAAGTGAAATAAATGTGGCTTAAAACAAATGCTAGGCCCTTTTATCCTGAGCTGTGACTTACATCTTAGATTTTTATGTGTCATCATGAGACTCACAAAGAACTTGGGCCTGCTACAGGAAATAGCTTTGATAGTCAGAACCAGCAAAAATGCAAAGTCTGAATTTTCATGAAATGATGCAATATATTCCTGTGGGACCAAACGTACTGTGAGCAGGTATTTCTAAGCTACTACTCAGTGGTACCCATTGACAGCACTGAAGATGTGAAACCTGTGAAACTCCTTGCTTTAACATGCCTGACATATATTCAATATTAGAAAAATGATTAGAGGGATACCAGACATCTAGAGACGAAAGTGGAGCTTTGAGGTCAGACCATCTTCCCCTTCACTTTTATTTCTAATATGGTTTTCAGGGTTGGCTTTTCGCTTAATAACAGAGCAAGGCTTATGTTTCTCTGAATCCTTTCAGAGCTGTCTTTTCCGATCCATGAGTTGTGCTTTTCTCCTCCATTCCCAACTCTTTCCCTGGAAACTAACTGCCATGTCTATAGTACAAGCAAAGTGGATGGCCTTTGTAGGGTACCACGGGTGGGCTGTGGAGGCAGACCAGTGAATCCTCTTGAAATTTGGGAGTAACTTCAGTCTGATTCAGAAGCAAAGCACGCCTTCTCTTCTCCTGGATAGGATGAGAGGATAATGTTACTGTAGTTTCAGCCCCTGAGCATTTCCATTTGCTTAATTTCTTTCCTTTACTGATTCTCAGTGTAATAACAGGAACAGAATTTGAAGTACATATGCATACTATGCTGGATGAAAATTGTTATACAGGTAAGATGCACTGCAGCAAGCACACTAGCTTTCCACTTATCTCCTCTATGTTTTATTGTCAATGACAGCAATAGTTACAGAAGTTGTATTACTACAACACTTCGCATGCTGGTCAAACAGCAGAGGGCGACACAGTTTTAGGCATTGGGCAGACAGCAGCAAGCCAAACTACTGCCTCACTTCCCCCACTCCCCTCAAGAATATCTTTGTGTTATCCCCCTCTATTGTAATTCCCCTTATTAGCCTTGAGGATGTATTCTATTAAATATTTGAGAACTTCTGGTTCTGATATACATGTGAACATTGTGATGTCTCTAGCTTATGAACTTCCACACGGGTCTAAATCACTAATCCATTTACTCCAATATTGCACCTTTGACTATACCTGTCTCAGCTAGTTCAGGACATTTCCAGCGGTGACCAACAGATAATTATGGAGGAAGGGAGTCATGTGAAATAATGATCTCACTGTCATCAGTAGTTTAAAAATTATCTTATAGATTCACAAGACAGATTTCTGTTCTCCCCAAATCATTCAAACCAGAATACTGAATCTGACTCTGAATACCTTGTTTCCAATACATATTATTATGGACCATAACAGTTACAGGTGTTCATATATGTAACACCTTTGACATAAAGTTTTCAGTTCTAAATTTTTTTTTCTTTTTCTTCCAGAATATTACATAGTTTGTCTGATTTTTCTGCATGCTTTGTAGATAATTGTTTGTATTTGCAATGTGTGCGTGTATAACATCTGGCTCAGAGTGAGTTGCTGTATTCACTACTCAATGAAGCAATGAAGCATTTGAAATGTAGGAACATCCCTCAGACATCATTTCTAGTTAATGATTCTTCATGCTCTGAATGTTGCATCTCTTGTGTCCTCTGTCTATTAATCTTAAAATGACATACCTTACACTATCAGTAGTCTCATGAAGAAATAAACCCCAAAAAATCCAACAAAAACTGAATGAAATCTTTTAAGAAAGTGTGTGTTCAAACAATAACATATGTTGATCATGCAGAAAAGGAAAAAACTGTTGAGAATATTATTCTCCCTGTGTTCCTCTGTAAAAAACAGACATTTAACTTGGAGCTAGTCATGATTCATCAGCCTTCATACACATAACTTGAAATTATCAAAGGTCCTGCTGCTCTCTTCTGACTTCATCTTATTTTTTCTTTTTTTTATAAACCCATCCTGATATCTGGATATGTGGCAAGCATTTGATTAGTAGGCTGAACAACTGAGCAAATGTGAATAAAAATCCACGATAAATTCAGTGTACAGGAGGCATGGAACAAACCTAAAATGGTAGACTAATGATTTTAAACACTATTAAGAAAGGATTTGCAATCTGGTCAAAATAAGGGTGCAAACCAAAGAGTAACTTGCCCTTTTGGAAAGGATCAATGCATTCTTAGAAGGTCGTTGGGGAACATGCTAAGGAAAAGATATTTCAATCCAAATTATAAACAACAATATATTTGTGTTTTTTTTGGCATTTACTTAGTACTCTAGGTAAAACATTACCACTCATAACAGATGTATGCTTTCTACAGTCAAGACTCTTAAATAAAAAGATATGTTGCAGTGATTAAGCTCTTTGTGTGAAACGCTGTGTGGTAGTCTCTAAAAGTAAAGGTGGGTAGATCTGCAGTAACTATATAGAATGGCACGGGAGATATAAAGTAGAGCTTCCTGATAGGATTTGATTAGCTTTTCATTCTTAGATCCTGAATGCAAACTAAACAGAGTGCTCTTTGTTAAATATCACCTTAGCAAAAAATTGCCTTGAAGGCTGCCATCAAGGAAAAAGGAAGAAAGAGAAGGCAGCAAGGAAACTCTGGAACAGTGAACTCTTGTCGTAGTACAAATGACTCCAATAGTTAGAGAAAAGTCAGGGTCTCACTGCTTTTTTGAATATTGCAATAGTCTACTATAATATTTACTTTAAATCACAAATTGTCTCTGAGAATAATACACAAATCTTTACCCCAACACATTTTATAGTAATAGTAAACCTTGAAAAGAGGTTAAATAATGTAAAAATTGAAAGATTAGGATTTTTAAAAGCCACTTATCTGTATCAAAGAAGGACTGTAATGAATTCTGAGTGGTAAGACTCAGGAAGTTTTTAACAAGATAAAAAGTGAATTATACATTTTGATAAAAAAAATAAGATTAATTACTTAGTTTTTCCAAGGTTATATAATACAATAGAACTAGATATTTATGTGTCAGAGTACTAAAGCATATTAAGAGACACTAAGGATTAGATATTCTTGTCAAGTATTTGCCAGTCTTTCCTTCCTCTGTTTTCAGGGTTTTGAACTGACTTTAAAACCAAAACGTCCATTTAAAAATGATTCTTTTCTGCAGTTGTTGTTTGCAACCAGGCTGTCCCTAAAAATCATCAAGTTAGAAAAAGAGTATTAAAAGAATACTGTATTTTAAAAATTTAAGTATCACAAGTATTTCACAGAAATATTCTTTTTAAACTAACAGAAATTTGAAATCTTCGGAGGTTCTTTTGGACTCATCTAGATTTCAGCTTTTTAACAACTGTGGTAGAGGATAATACCAACAACACAAAATCACATGACAAGTCGATCAGAAATTCGTGAAATACATATTCCTTATAATATATAAGTGGAAAGTAAAAAAGAATATGGTTTATCTGGCTTCAGAGCAATGTATTGATTGGTGTATAAAAACCAGGTTCTAGGGTGTTTTTGATTTTGTCTTAGGAGGCTATCCTTGTTTAACAGTGCTTATTTCAACTGAAACAAAAGAAAAATTTTTTGCATCTAATGCATTATGGATCTGATCCAGAGCTTGTGGAAACCAGCCGTTCAGTAAACTTGCATGGGCTTTGGATCAGGCCATGTATGAGGGAAGAAGATGCTTCTGATCCCAAGAAAAACAAGCTTGTTAAACATTACTGGAAAACTTGCAGATCTGGAGTCACAACAGTATGATATACTGACAGAATGTAATTAATATGTTGAGAATGTGAAGCTGACTTAGCAGATGCTGAACTACAAAAAGATTATAAAGGTGATACTTAATAAATAATATAATAAAACTTTATCTTAACTAACCATATTCACAAAGTGTAAGATAGTGGCAAATACCAGATTTATGATTTTACCTGAATCACGTATTTCTACTTCTGCTTATTCAAAAGTGTTGGCGTGTGGAGGAATGGCTAGCGGAGCAAGGGCATTTCGACATAGAAAAGCTAAGTCATCAGGATCTCAAGAAGTATCGAAAACAACTAGTTTAGGAACCAATCAGGGACAAGGTTAGACTGTCCTTGTTTAGCAGATAGGCACGGTATCAGGAACTTGTGGTTACGAAGTTATCAGAAGAATCCATTAGAACAGGATATCGAGGCGGGACTTGACTTTTAGACTAACAGCCAATAAGGAGCTTAGCTTTTGCAATATGTATGAGCTAGTTAAGACTGTTATAAATTGTGTAACCAAACTGCAATAAACGAAGCTTGCTGATCTCTCATATTGAGCGACTGCTTCTTCCCTCCGTTCCGGCAAATGGCACGACACGGGCGACAGTGTGCCCAACAGGTATGTTTTTATTTAACCACATAAGTCTGCTTCTACTTACAGTTTTTACAAAAACAGTTGGTTAAAAATAGTTCCAGTCTTGTAAAATATATCATTCACTCTACACATGTGTACATGTATCTGTGTACATTTGCAAGCATATATTTGGCTGTTTTGATCTGGATGATAAGG
>Ga0065711_1031874_pt1 | contig 28525 bp, 19 predicted proteins | sample Hoacrofraction12_FD_59098 | JGI IMG/M metagenome (GOLD analysis project Ga0065711, IMG submission 59098) | Hoatzin crop microbial communities from Cojedes, Venezuela - Epithelial fraction 12 v2 (version 2) | ecosystem: Host-associated > Birds > Digestive system > Esophagus > Crop | place... | reverse complement strand
TTAAACAGCCTGTCCCCATCTTTCCTATAGGCCCCCTTTAAGTACTGGAAGGATGCAGTAAGGTCTCCCCGCAGCCTTCTCCGTGCTGAGCAGCCCCAACTCTCTCAGTGTTTCCTCCTAGGAGAGGTGTTCCATCCCTCAGATCATTTTTGTGGCCCTCCTCCAGGCTCTCACAGGTCCATGTCTTTCCTGTGCTGGGGGCTCCAGAACTGGATGCAGGACTCCAGGTGGGCTCTCACCAGAGCAGAGCAGAGGGGCAGAATCCCCTCCCTTGACCTGCTGGCCACGCTGCTTGTGGTGTAGCCTGGGATATGGTTGGCCTTCTGGGCTGTGACCGCACATTGTTGGCTTACGTCCAGCTTTTTGTCCACCAGTGCCCCCAAGACCTACTCAGCAGGGCTGCTCTTAATCCCTTCATTCCCCAGCCTGTATGGATTGCCCCAACCCAGGTGCAGGACCCTGCACTTGGCCTTATTGAACCTCATGAGGTTCACATGGGCCCACTTCTTGAGCTTGTCCAGGTCCCTTTGGATGGCAGCCCATCCCCTCAGGTGTCTCGACTGCACCACTTGGGCTGGTGTTTTCATATGACACTTTTTATTAATTTGGCCCTGTTTGTGTATGCAAAACTTAAGCAATGAGTGCTGTGTTATGTAGTTAAATTGAGCAGAAGCGTGGCTGAGACCTGGCTGATAGCCTTTGAAGCAGCACCGCTACAAGGCTCTGTGCATAAAATAGAAAAGAACAGCTGAAGTACAGTTTCTTCCATCTCTCCTGCTTAAGACTGAATTAGAAATGTCTTTCCAGCTTGCCCTGTCTTCTTGACAAAGAGGTGGGTGTGATTTGTTTTGCAACTGTGATACTCAGCTCCATGCAGAACCCACCTGTGCAAGGGAGAACCTTGCCGAAGGCACCCTGGGCTGCCAGCATCAACAGTCGAGTCACTTCAGTCTGGACCTGCTAGAAGCCTTTACACGTTGAAGGCAGTATTGACACTCTTTGAATGAGATAGCCAAGCATGAAGCTATTTCTACAAATATTAGGTGTCATCTTTTGTGGTTGGCTGGTTAATGAACTGCCTTCCTGCCTTTCCCTTCACCCTTCAATGGTAGATGATGGTGTTCTGTATGAATTGGTACACCTAACAAAGCTATACGTATGTACACGTGGTATAAACATCTGAGTTGTTACTTCATGGTGACCAAATGCAAATAATTGTTTTGGAGTGATTAATGTGTCGTTTGTTCTCATAAACATTCTGTGACTGTCAGATAAGTAATTTTCAAAATTTAGAATATTTACAGTATTCTGGTATTTATCAAGAAGATGGAACAAATACACTGCTTTACAGGGCAGTTGATTTCTAGTGTTAAAGATGTGTTCGTTTGCTGTTCAAACTTCAGACAAATGGCTAGTGGTTACTACCTGATGTGGAGATCAGCTTAATGCTGGGATGATAGCTGCTGTGTAGTGAAGTCTCCTATTTGACAAAAGCTGTAGTCAGACACGTGTGGTGGCTACTGTGCCTAGATAGCCCCCTTGAATAAAAAGCATGGAGATGTTTGCTTTTTTACTAGTTCACTTGTGTAAGATAAACTAGAATCATTGTAGACTGAGTGCTGCAAAAGAAAAATAATGAGATGTCCACTCTCTTCTCTTCCAGACTATCATTTTACTCTGGCCATTCTTCGTTCTCCATGTACTGCATGCTCTTCCTAGCAGTAAGTATGCTCTTTCCATCTAAATGGCAACAAAATGTCTGTTAGTTACCTGGTACAAAAATTGAAATATTTCCTTGGCTGCTTTGCACAAGGGACACTGCTTTTGTAGGATGTTTGTCTGAGATAATTGAAGATTTCTCAGTAGGAGTTCTAAGGGAATGCCACTGTTACTGGGACAAGAAGTAGAGTTATGTTCAATATGCCTGAAAATATATGGTAGCTGGCTTGTGTATCTTGTCTAAAATGAACCTGGTGACAAGTGGGTTTGGAAAACATGCTGCTACTTTAAATTCAGTTATACTGAAAGTATACCAAGCCATATGAAAATAATGAAACACGCCAAGCCTACTCAAAACAAACAAACAAAAAACCCAACACTGAAATAACCTAAACTTAAACCCTGATCAGACATGGGTGGGCCAGTAAGCACAAACCAACAGATCAACTTGAATTTTTAAATTCTTTTTTCTCCTGTCTTTTAGGGGCAGGGAGGGAGAGTGAGGGAAGTGAGGCGACAGATCTGTCTGTGGAAGTAAATGCTAAGATCAGTTCACTAATGCATCAACTGGAGTCTAATAATATATTTCATTCTGCAATGTTCCATGTCAGCTAGGGCAAATTATCTTCACTCCTAGGATAAGCTTTGTAACACTGAAAGATTGATTTGGTTGTTCTCCCCCTGCTACTTTGTAATAGAGAAGGTATTAAACAACTTTGTGAAATTTTGTTGTTAATGTAGTTGTAAAATTAAGCTGTAGTGCTGGATATAAATTACTGACATAATACATACATGCCAGGATCTTCACAGAGCTCAGATTCAATTTGCTTTCTCATCTTGATTGCATTTCTAATTTTTTTGCTGTCTCGTGGCAATAGTATAACATTGGCAATGTGCAGACAGATGACTGTAACTAAACTAAAAACTCTACAACCACATACAGAAAGGAGTGGCTCTTCAGTATGACATAGGTCTTCTTAAATGTTATTTTAAAATAAACCTTTTTCGGAAGCTCAATGTTCAGTTTTTATCTATCATTGCAGTTTGTTTATGGCTAGACTTGTTTAGTTCCTCCCTCTTCTCTTACCTGTGAGTTCACAAAAGTATATGATGTCCTGGGTTTGACTAGAGTATAGTGCAACTTTCTGTCTGTCAGCTGATTTGTTTCTTTTTTGTTGTTGTGTTTTTTTTTAAATACTGTCTTTACCTGCTCATTAATATGGCAGTCTCCAAAGTGACATCAGTCCACTTGTGATTCTGAAACCACTATTTCCATAGTGCAGTGGAGCAGTTAGTGCTGTATAGCAACGCAGTACTGATGTGCTCCGTTGGGTTCAGCCATACCCTTCTGATCCAACTTCTCCATGCATGGTTTTGTTGAGCAACATGAGAATGTGATACTCCCACCTCTCAAGAAGCACAGCCTTAGAGACAAGAAAAAAACTTGCTAGGTGTGTGGCAGTGTGTATGGCTTATAATTTATGATGACTGGGTTACAGTCATTTGGCAGGGATTGGAATCTGCCTGAACTTTTACCTCTGTCACATGTGTATGTAAGGAGAGTACTGCTTGCTTCAGCCTGGGGAAATGGTGGTGGTCAGGAGGACTTCTCAGCTGGTACAGGCTGAGAGAAAGGAGCTGCTGTTGTCAAACCTTGTGTCTGTTAATTAAGACCATTGTGTGCCCTGGCTGCCTGCCCACTAACGCCCCATTGCTGTAATGCCAAGGCCATCTTTAATTGAATACTATATAATAGAAGATGTGCTGAACAGCTTGGCCTTCAGTCCTTGTTTGTTTAACCTACTAGGATTTGAAAAAATGCAGCCTTTGGCAAGAAAGTAAAGAATTCTTTATTTTGAAGATGCTAACTTCATGTGGGTTGAATAATGCTTTCTGCAGTTGCCTGTCGCATGGTTTTTTGAATCCCTGCAAAGGAGCTTGCATGGAGAGTTCCCGAACAGGCAGCTATGAACCTTACCTGTCCTGGGGCTTTGTGTGTGTGTGTGAGCTTCACGCTTAGCAACCTTCTGCATGGTGAGGAGGTGGGACAGTGGAAGTCAAATCCATCCTCTGTATGCCACTTTGGAATGCTGTCAGTCCAGAGCTTGTGTCAGTCCTGGTTCAGCAATGACATAAAACCTGCTGTGGCTCAGCGAGCTGCTACAGAAACTGTCCTTGTGTTCTTCCAGTTCTGTAGTAACTGCATGACAGCATGGTTTTACTTGGCTCCCTTAAACTAGAGGGGTATGGCTGTCTTTAACAAATGTCATGTTAAGAGTTAAACGGCAAGTGTTTCATTGGAGATCAGTGTGCTATTTGGTAAACTTGTCAATGAGTAACCAGAACCCTGGCTGGAGAAGGCATTCTTCTTCACCTATTCCTGCACCTCAGTTTCTTCTCATGTCTCTGGCTGAGCTATTGCCCAGTACAACTAAGATGCTTTGTGGAGATTAGACTTCTACTGTCTTCTGCCCTGTAATAAGATTATTAATCCAGAAACTGTTGGGAGGCCTTTGTAGAGGCACCAGAAGAAGGGTAATGACTCCTGCGCAGGATGCTTTCACCTTGCTGATTAACAGAGCATTACTGCATGCCAACCTTTACATTGAATATGGTCTTATTGGGGTTTTTTAAAAAGTATTTTTAAAAAATGTAAAAAGTATTTTTAAAATGTAAAAACTGTACAGAAGTCTTCAAGCAGACAGCTGCTGCAGGAAGGTGAGGAAAACAGCTTTTTAAGCCTTGCCCTGGCCCACGTGGCAGGGCAGAGTGCTGCTGTTGGCTCTAAACCAAACCCATGGCACTTCTTAACCTGTTTGTTAGCTGAACTCCGATGCTGGCTTCATCTGCTCTTTGCACCCTTACTCCGCCGTGCAGACTGAGTCATGGACAGGACAGAATTGTTAACGTGTGGCATAACTCACAGGCAGTATTAATCATAACCAGACACGAGCATGCTGGTTTCTGGAGAGACTGGAGGAGTCTGCCATGTGTGCATACTACAGAAAGCATACTCTTAAATGTCGCTTGCTGAACACATGTACTGTCTTAAGTTATGCATTTTAAAAGCGAGGGAACGTTTTGGGGGAATCAAAGAGGAAGTGATCTCTGCCACAGACAGCACAAACACTGCAGCTGTGAAATGCTTAAAGTGTGTGGCTTAAGTGAAGCCATTCTGCAAAATACTGGGCAATGTAGTGAAATACTTCTGCAGCTTCAGTTACTTAAAGCAGAATTGCTGAATTACAAACAAGTGAAATTGTAACTGTTTTCTGTTCTGTGCACTTGCAAGTCATTGATTTAAAATGGGCATGTGGTGGTTCATCAGCACTTTCAAATGTTTTAGGTGCGGTAAACCTTTAGTGACATGAGGAATTCCACAAGTCTCAGTGGGAACTGTGGTATCGCAGTTCTGACTGCATGGCTTCACAGGTATTGGGAGGGGAAAAAAAACACAATTGTAAAGATAATCATAAAATCATGGAATGGTTTGGTTGGAAGTGGCCTTAAAGATCGTATAGTCCCAACGCCCTTGCCATAGGCAGGGACACCTTCCACCAGACCAGGTTGCTCAGAGCTCCATCCAACCTGGCCTTGAACACTGCCAGGGAGGGGGCAGCCACAGTTTCTCTGGGCAACCTGTGCCAGTGCCTCACCACCCTCACAGTAATGAATTTCTTCCTTATATCTAATCTAAATCTACCCTCCTTTAGTTTAAAGCCATTACCCCTGTCCTATCACTAAATGCCCTTGTAAAAAGTCCCTCTCCAGCTTTCCTGTAGGTCTTCTGTAAGTACTGGAAGACTGCAGTAAGGTCTCCCTGGAGCTTTCTCTTCTGGAGGCTGAACAGCCCCAACTCTCTCAGCCTTTCCTCACAGCAGAGGTGCTCCAGCCCTCGGATCATTTTGGTGGCCCTCCTCTGGCCCCGCTCCAACAGCTCCATGTCTTTCTGTGCTGAGGGCTCCAGAGCTGGATGCAGGACTCCAGGTGGGCTCTCACCAGAGTGGAGCAGAAGGGCAGAATCCCCTCCTTCGACCTGCTGGCAATGCTTCGTTTTGCCCAGGATATCGTTGGCTTTTTGGCCTTGTTGCATGTCATGAGGTTCACACAGGCCCACCTTTCAAGCCTGTCAGGGTCCCTCTGGATGGCATCCCTCCCCTCCAGCGTGTCGACTGCACACCGCATAGGTTGGTGGTGTTGGCAAACTTGCCAAGGGTGCACTCAGTCCCACTGTCCGTGTCACCAACAAAGATGTCAAACAGCACCAGTCCCAATACTGATCCCTGAGGAATGCCACTCATCATTGGTCTCCACTTGGACATCAAGTCATTGGCCACAACTCTGAGTGCAACCATCCAGCCATTTGCTTATCCACTGAGTGGTCCATCCATCAGATCCACGTCTCTCCAATTTAGAGACAAGGATGTCGTGCGGGACAGTGTCACATGCTTTGCTCAAGGCCAGGTACATGACAGCCATTGCTCTTGCCTTATCCACCAATGCAGTAACCCCATTGTAGAAGGCCACCAGATCTGTCAAGCACAATTTGCCCTTAGTGAAGCCATGTTGCCTGTCACCAATCACCTCCTTATTTTCCATGTGCCTTAGCGTAGTTTTCAGGAGGATCTGCTCCATGATCTTGCCAGACAGAGGTGAGACTGACTGGCCTGTAGTTCCCCAGGTTTTCCTTTTTTCCCTTTATAAACATGGGGGTTTTGTTTCCACTTTTCCAGTCAGTGGGAGCTTCAGCGGACTGCCACGACTTCTCAGATATGATGGGCAGTAGCTTAGCGCCTTCATCTGCCACTTCCCTCAGGACCCGTGGATGCATCTCATCAGGTCGCATGGACTTGCGCACCTTCAGCTTGCTTAGATGGTCTTGAACCTGATCTTGTCCTACAGTGGGCAGTTCTTCATTCTCCCAGTCCCTGCCTTTGCCAAGTCTGTGACTTGAGCAGTGTGGCTGGAGCACTTGCCTGTGAAGACTGAGGCAAAAAACTCGTCAAGTAACTCAGCCTTCTCCATATTCCAGGTAACCAGGTCTTCTGTTTCCTTCCTGAGAGGGCCCACATTTTCCCTAGCCTTCCTTTTATCACCGATGTACCTACAGAAGCTTTTCTTGTTGCCCCTGATCCCTGGCTGCTCAGACAATTCTCTGCATTCCTCCCAGGCTACCTGTACTTGCTTCCACCCTCTGGTGGCTTCGTTTTTGTGTTTGTGTTTATCCAGGAGCTCCTTGTTCATCCATGCAGGCCTCCTGGTGTTTTTGCCTGACTTCCTCTTTGTTGGGATGCATCGCTCCTGAGCTTGGAGGAGGTGACCCTTGAATATTCACCAGCTTTCCTGGGCCCCTCTTCCCTCCAGGGCTTTATCCCATGGTACTGTAATCCTGTGCTGCGTGTCCCATCTTGTAGTGAGGGCAGTACGTGGAAAGCCTAACAGCTCAGGCTTTATATTTAATGTGAAGGAAGTTGTTGACAAAAACTACAAGCTGTAGGTGCTGCTGGGTGGGTGTGTTTATAAAAGTTCATCTCTTAGGGATGTTGTGACTTAAATATCTTCATATTCTGGGGGCTTCATTACCCTGGAAGCAGGGATTTTATCTAGATGGTCTCTCATTGTCTTGCTTCAGGAGCATATAGAAAAAAATGTGGGATTTAGTTCAGAAGAGAAGGATAGAAGCTGAAGAGCTTAGAATTGCAAATTGAAAATACATACCTTGAATTTAAGAAGAGGGTAAAGAATCATGAAAGCATATCATGCCACATGAGCTGTTCAAAATGAATAGGCCAAGCAAGCACATATCTGGGGTTTTGAAGTGTTTCTCTTTAGTTCATCTTTTGGTTTGTGGGCCAGTGTTGGAGAGCAGAGCTAAACTTTTAACTTCAGGAATGGAAATACTTACTTGGTGTGTAAGTTGGGCTCGTGTCTTTCTGGGACGACACAAATAACCTTTGCTCCCTTCCTAGCATTTATAGTTACTCAATACTGTCTGTCTTGACTTCCACATGCACGGAACCTAAGTTTTTAAAGGTTATCTAAATAAAAGGAGTGAGTCTGTGATACCGTATTAACTTAGATGTTTCCATAATTGATAGCAGCCTCATTAAGCTAATTCCTGCTTAAAGCCTTCTACAGCACACTGTAATGAATCTACATTTTTTTACCATGTTTGAATTGTCACTGTGCTCATGTGCAAAATCTCTACTTACTGATCTCATGTAGCTTGCTCTATATGACTACATGGCATTAAAAAAAAGCAAGGGCAGTGGCTACTGCAAATCACTGTGGCACTTGCCATTGAGAAAGGAGGTTTGCTCATCTGCAGAGTAAGGAGAAGAATGCATTAATTCTTTTTCATAAAACATTTACCTAACAAATTCTAAAAGACTGATGATATGATGGAAATGTGTGGGTTTTCAGTAACTTTAGGAGATGTTAATTAGTTTATATAATCTACCTATTTAAATAAGGAGTAGTGTATATCACTTATTATTCTTCAAGCAGAGAACTGCTGCATTTTTAACTGGATGTTATGTTGCCATGTACCTATAAAAGCCGTTGTTTCTAGCTGGACTGGTTCAAGGCCTGGGTTTTCAGCCTACTTCCAGGTTAGGCTTAGGATTTCTTCTAGTTTCCAACTCACTGATGTGTGGAATGAGTGAAACCACAGAGAAAATCTGCTTGCAGACTGTCAGGCCAGGAAGTTGTGGTGGAGAATGTATTTTAATATGCATTTGGCTGAGCTAGGTGGATCAGTTTGGGTCTGGACAGAGCCGTTATCTCTGGGATGGTTTTGCCAACAGCAGCTTTATGTGTAAATCAGATGGAGTTTGACCAACAACAGCATGTGGGAACCCAGTGACCTAACAAGAGATGCTGGATCCCAGATTGTCTCAGGTGTCCCTTCCTCCTGCTGCTCTTTTGCTGTTGTAGTTAAACAGCTGGCGTGATCTCTGCTGTATCAACAAATCTGTTTTATCTTGGCTTGGAGAATGGGAGGAGGGTGAGTGTTGTTGAACACTTCTTGTAGCCAGGTCCACACAAACAAACTAGCACCTTCCCTTGAGGGGCGGATGTTGCAGTTAATCAGAAACTTTGCTTCAACTTGATTTTTTTTTTAACTTATATCTGAAGGCTATTGTAAATTAAATGCTAAATGCATGCTGTCTTCAGTAGGGAGAATGACCCCACTGCAGCTGCTGCAGTTGGCAGAAGTGAGCGTGGCCCCGGGGATCGGGTTGCTGTAATGGAGTCGGCCTTGGCTGCAGCTGGCCTGGGCCCTTCCCTGCCTGCACCTCATCTGGGATGAAGAACAGGGCTGCAGAAACCTGGCCGGGCTGCCCTGCTATTCTGGGGATGGCAACGCATTTGTGTTGCTTAGGCTTGGGACGAAAGGGGATGATGAATCTTCGCATGGTGTAACTTGAGTGGCCTTCAAGCTCTCCCCCAGTTCATTGGGAAAGAACATCTTGTGTGTCTGAGGATACCGGGAATTACAGGCGAGAACGAGAGCACGGCTGGGAATGCAGTGAGCTGGGCTGACAGCCTTCTGTTGCAGAGGGATCATCGGCTAAACACAAGTGAAAGTGGGGTTTAGGCTGCTTTTTGTACTCGCGCTCCTAAATGTGCCTATCAAGCTTTGCTCTTGAAATCTCTCACTTTAATTGTTTGTGTTGGGATCAGAGGTTAAGTGAAACAGTACCCAAGTAAGAGCCTTTAGCACGCAGTATTTTGGGTATGTCTGTTCGCATGGCAGTATTTCTTTACTTTCCCAAATGCTACTGACTAAAGCTACAGAACAGTCTTTAATGTGTTCCTGCCCACATGAAAGCTGAGGAGTACCTAGTCTTCAAAACCCAATGAAAAGACATTTGTTACTGAAAATGTTTTGTTTTGGCTGTAGGTGTGGGTAGTACCAAGCATCTTATGAAGAAATAAAGGGTAACTGGTCATACTGTGAGGCTCAAGTATGGAGACACTTGTGCTTTACTTTGTATGCAGTCCTAGTATTCTTTCAATAGTGGTGTTTAGACTTTCAAATAGTAAGTAAATAAAACAAAATGACTTCTCCATAGTTTGTTTGGGAGTTACGGCTGTGAGTAGTGACGAGATTATTGTGAATTGGCTCTTGTGTGGCTGAATTGAAAGGAATACCTTGCAGTGCTTATGTTCTTCTAGCAACGGTTTCTGTAACTTGGTGGATAAAACAGAAAAAGACCTACTCCAAGTAGAAAGAACACTTTTAGGTTTTTTTCGCATCAGAAAGGAGCCAAGTGTTAGCAATGGAATAAAATGTTATTGTTTATCCTGCTTTATGGTAAAATTATGTCAATAAACAATTATTTCTGCAATGTACAGCCAAGCTGAGGGTGGAGGATTAAAAAACCCCAAAAATGTTACTTGTCCAGTGGGAAATGTCTGCACAGAATAGATTGATTGTACTTCTGATACTGAATTGGGAGTTGGGCTATTACTAGTAACGGACAGGATTTTTCCCCATTGCATAGGAGGCAGCTCTTGCACTTAAGCTGCCTTTTGACAGCAGCACGCAGCTATCTTCAAGAGGCTAGACTAGTACATATTCTGCCTCTTCTCCCTAGTCTGGTCACTTTTTCCCCCTTAATTCAGCTGTTCAATGGATCAGTTCCCTGTACCAGCTCACCGTAGGGCTATTCAAGGGCTGGCACAGGGGAGTCAACAGTAACACATGGCTAGGTAGTGAAAGGGATAGACCATCCCTTGGAACAGCAGTCCAGGTAACGCCTCCACCTTGAACTGACTCCAGACCTATAGCCTTTTCCTTCACTGGAAGGGGAAAAGTTAATCCTGAAATGTTGCCTCTTTTTGTTTTCTGCCCAATCAAAATAAAACTAAAGAATGGATAATATTGCAGTATCCCAGGGATCATAAATACATATTTGTTAAGAAAAGGAGGAGATCTCATTAAAAAGGCAAAATAAACTTAAAATTTGAAGTTGCTTTTTTTCTTCTTTTTTTTCCTCCTTTTGAGAACTCTAGCTCATGGCTGACTCATGAATTCTGCTACATCTCTGTAGTGCTTTTGTAATACAGTTTTCTGTTTGGATGTGAGCCCATTTACGTTTAAAATTTTCATGGCATAGGCTTTATCCATATTAACATCAAGTTTCACATGAACCAGACTGCGCATTTATTTCTGGTTTGCAGGCAGTGTCTTGTTGGGTGATGCCTAGAGCTCTGCATTTATTCATAGCTACAGTGCTTACAGGTATAAAACAAGCTGTTACACTTCAATGTAATATTTGCATAAACACAAGATTGTATATGATAGGTTATTTCTCAGTACATCTTGCAGCTCTTGGCCATTGTTTTGTGCTCAGAACAGCAATTTTTAAACTGTGTCCTGGATCTCTTACACTTCCAGGAATTCCGGAGTTTGTGCTAGCTGCAATATAATTAATAGCTTTTCTACAAAGCTATTTCAATAATAGCTTTTATACAAACCAGCTTTTGTACAAAGGAATCTCTTAAGTTTCCTGTAACATGCAGAAAGGGAAGAGCTATTTTGCAGTCCCTCACAGAAGAAGCAGAAAGCTTGAAAGATCTCCGAAGGGGGCTTTTTTCTTCCCTGTTGCCTCCTCTGAGCAGGGCAGAGGTGTCTTGGCCTGTACTGCTGGATTGTTGAGCAGAATTGGAACAAGAAGATGGCAGGGCATCTGTCTGAGCACTCGTTTTCTGTTGCTTTCTAGCATTATACAAGATCGGGGGTGAATCTCTTGTCTCTTTCATTCTCTTGGAGGATCTTGTTTGAGTAACTGTTTGTATCAAAGATACTCGGGCGCAAAGTGTGTATTGTAGGAGTGTGTAGTGCTGCAGTTAGTGGAGTCCCTGCTCTTCACAGAAAGGCAGTGATGCCGATCTGCTGGTGGAGGGTGGGTATAGTTACTCTGGTGCTCTGTGCACCTACTCGGCTTGCTAATAGAAGACTTCACGGTCTTGGGAGCAGGAGGATCGTCCTGTAAGGATGTACTTGGCATAGGCACAGAAATTGAATTTTCCTCTCCTGTAAACGTGCCTGGTTTCTCAGTGTTTATTCCCAACCCCAGGTCTCCTGGAGAATTTGCCCTATCTTTTATCATATTAGTTACCCTGAGGCTGTCTTTTTTGTCAAGACTTTCAAACACTGGTGCCTCCCGTGCTTTCCCTTCTTCCTTCCACCCCTGCCTCATTAACAAAACCAGCAAAGCACAGTACCTCCATATCCCCTCCCTCCGCCCCTGAAATCCCAAAGCCGACCACACACATGTGCACACACACTTGAGGTGGCCTGTGCATTACTATTTCAGAACTTCTTGGTTCAGGAAGAATCTTTATGGTGGATTTCCACAGCGCTGGCCACTGTGGCTCTTGGGACTTTTTGGCTTAGCAGACTTGCTGCAAAGTATGAGCTTTCCTAACTGTAGTCAGTAATTGATCCAAATACTAATTTTAACTACAGTAGGATCTTGTGCCTGTTAAGAGCAAAACGGTAATGCCATAGGGCTTTTTCTTCGTGCTCAGGCAGATAACATGAAACCAAAGCTAGACATGACTAATGGTAAATGCTAAGCTAAGTAAATACCATTTACTTGCTCTGTCCCAAAACCTGTGGTCTCTCAAAGGAGGGCTTATTTCATAAGAAAACTGCCTTTCTGCACCTTTGTTTCTTCTCCAGACTTTTACTACTTATACTCAGCCAAGCTGAGAAGTGTTCTCATTTCCCTGTGTCGCAAAGGAGTTTTCTCTCTGTTTTGCTATTAAGTTCATGATGCTGTGAGTATATTAGAAGTAAGGAGACAATAGGAAGAGGGAAAATAGCTACATCTCCAAAGGGAAAGTGTGCTTCTGTTCCTTAGGACAGAATGGGACACCTGTAGGAAATACAATTACTAGGGCCTTTTGATACCAGGAAACATAAAGTCCTATTGAAGAAAATCCATTTTCTGAAAGTGACAGACCAAATCAATTGATAGAAGTCAAATTCTTCCTGGGTGAGGGGAAAAGCCCCCAAAACTCTTACGCTTGGCTTCCATTCTTGAAGGAGGACTGAAAGTGCAGGAGGATTTCCCATACCTTAACAGGCAGAACATTTTGCAGTGCACAATTTTTGTATAATAGGATTTTGGAAAAAAGCTGAGAAGGTATTGAATGAAAAATGACCAAGAATTTTTAAGTGTTGAAACTAAATAACTGAAATATGACCTTGGTTAGTGGAGTGAGTAGGTTTTGGTAGGTTTAAAGTAGTTTTGTGCCCTTAAGGTGGGGATGTGAGATACTAGCTGTTAGGAAATTTTCTTGTGAAGCTGCGTGGTTACACCTCTGAAAGTCCATCTAGGAAACAGAAGTCTGTGTACTTTAGAATTAGGTAGGCAGGCATGTGTGTGTGTATTACTGCTTTGGTGGAAGAGCAAATACTTGAAAGCTATGCTAGAAACGTTAAGAGGAGCAAATAATTCTGCAGTTGCAAAAAGCCTTCCATTTGTGTCTGTGGCTTCTTGCAAGAAGCCACAAAGTGGCTGTGAGTTTCTCTTCATTCCTGAGTGTATTTTTAGAAATGAAGTACTAGACCATAGATTAAGAAGAAACTTGTGTTCAGGATGTGTGTGGTGTAGAGAGCATAGTTTCATTAGAGTAAGCATTAGCTAGCAGGGAAAAAAGATGGATTATTTAATCCCATTACAAGAAAGCTTGGGAAATCTATCTGTGCACTTTAAAAAGGACAAACATGAGACGCAGCAGGATGGAGAAGTGAAAAGAGATAGATGGTAGGTGAATGATACTACGGGGCGGTCAGCCCAGGTGCTCAGGAGCAGGGTGGCAGGGGAGCTGCTGTGGTCAAATCGCTGTCACCGACAGGAGCGCGCTGCTGCTGGCACAGCTCTGGGCACTCCCACACTGTTCACTCACTCACAGATGTCTTTCTCAGCAACAGGTGGAATGCTGGTAGCGGGCTTTACAGCAGCATTAAGCAGACGTTTCCTGAAGCTCCTGCTGCTTCTGCAGATCACCAGCTTTACTTGTAAAGCTTATTCCTTTCCAGCAAAGAGCCTTGGGTGGGGAGACAGGGAGGGATTTGCTTCCATTTCCCTTCTTTAAGCCTGCACTGTAAATGACTTCAGAGAGGAGCAGAAGAAGCTGAGGCATGCCATGCATATCAGGAGGGGTTCTGTGAACAGGCAACAGGGCCAAAATAGCAGCAAGTGTTAATGCAGCATAACACCAGGACCTCTCTGGGTCGTGCATGTAATGCTGTGTAAGGACTAATACTGTGTAAAGGACTCCTGGGCATACTGCTGGTATCAACCTTGGTTTATATTTAATGGAATTATAGGGCAAAAGCTCCTTCCTCTGTTCGGCTGCTTTGTTTTCCTGTGTGGTGCTGCTGGCCTCTCAGCCCAGACACGTCGCTGTTGTGATAGTTGGAAGAATCTTTGCAGGGGAGCATGACTGCTTGAGCCTGTCAAAAGCATTGTCGGTTTGAAGTTACCTGCTTAAAAATAACATGGAATTTGCCACGGCAGCAGCTGGTTCATAAGCAATTGCCCTCAACTGAACAACAACGACAACAAAAAAAAAAACAACAGAAAAAAGGAATTGTAACCAGAAGAACAGCTGCTACTTCTGAAATCAAACACTTCACACTGACACTTATCTGTGGTATGATTTCTCACCCATCTCACACTTCGTTTTCCAATAATATAAATACCTCTGCTGGTGGAAGGTGCAGGGCAGGCTTTGGGCGTTTCCTTTACAGCTACTGGAGCTGGTGGTCTGAAGAAGCACCTAAAACTGATGAAGCCTGCAGCCAACTGCACGTGGTCTGCAGGTGATAAGGCAGCTCCAGATCATCTCTACAACTGGAGATTGCTCTTGGTATGGAAATTAAGTCTTCACATAGATGTTAAATCAAAGTTTCTTGCTTGATGCTTTGTCAAGCAGAAAGAAAATCTGAATCCATGCTGTTAATGGGCGATTCAAAGACTATTTTTTATTTGTCAATCGTGTTGTGGGCTGGTATCTTTTGAAGTTTGATTTTTATGTGGGTTGCATCATTTTCTTCCTCTGTTCAGAAGTAAACCTGGTTTCCCACCTATCTGCAGTTGCATAACCCTTTTTCTTTCTAATACGACTATATGTATTTGCCAACTATCAGAAATGCCTACATGGAAAAACACTATTACAGCAACGTATTTTTAGCTGTCTTAAGCAGAATGTAGTGGGAACAGGGAAAAAGAAAGAACAGCCAATATTGAATCATCAGCCAGCTCTTTATAGGCTACCAGCATGTGCTCCTTGGACCCACCTCTGTGCCATTTGGCACTCGGGTAGGATTCTGGTGTAGTGTTGGTAAATCCAGATGTAGCATTAGTATAAGACATTACTTTTGTTAAAGGAACTGTGTGTATGACACCTGATCTTCATGACTGAGCAGTATTTTCCCCTAATGGTTAAATTCAGGTCCCCAGAAATATGCAGTGCCCACCACTTGAGTGGGAAAAAATGATTTTCCAGTTCAGGCTTAGCTGTAGCTTCTTCTGAGTCTGATTTTACCCTGACCTCTCTATTAAAGAAAACTGGTTATGGATAGGCTTCATCTTTTTGATGTCCATTTATAGCTGAAGAAGTCAGCATGCCAAAATTATGAGCAAGTTACTCAGAGAAACCAACCAAACATTCCCCAAATGTTTAACTTTGGAAAGTAGCACTATTGGATCTACAGTGCATGCTCTATGCCTGTATTTACATTGTAAATGTAATGCTTCTAAAAGGTAGCCATGGCTTTTGCAGCTGGCAGTGCAGTGATTTACCAGAAGTTTAGTGCCTGAAGACTCTGTTTTAGATACCTCCTACGATTCTGAAAGACTGTCAATTAAGGTTCTGTGCTCTACCTGAAGTTCCTAGATGGTACTGAAAAGATATACTTGAAATGTTAAATATAACTTCCAACTCTATTGTTGTTCTCCATAAATACTGTGGTGCCTTTTTTGGTGACAGGAACAAGTTCCAGAATAAATTCAGTGATGTTTACAGGGTGGATTTGGAGAAGCTCCTCTTACAGCTGAAATAAGAGGTCTCTGTCATAGACAGACCAGGGAAAGAGACAAAAACAGAGTCTTAGATTAGATGGGAAAGTAAGAGAGGTCAGTACTGTGAATTTGAGATAATGCACCAAACGTATACATACACAGGACATAAATGGAGCCGAGGGGAGAGAAGCAGCATGGGAACTGCACGCACCCACTTCCTTAGCAGAGTGGTAGCATGGCTAATACACAGCTGAAAAGGACTAGGAACAGATGGAGTTCAGTGAAACACATCAGTGAAAACCAAGGAATGGGATCCTAGATGTTATCAGCCGTTATTAGATCACTAGTTCTGACACTTGGCTATAGCTGGTGGATGATATTAAAGGTGACTGGCATTTGAGAATAAAGTTAAAAACTTGTCAGCTCTATGTATAGTACGTACTGTAAGCTTTTAGTAAAGGTGTAAATGGTCTTCCTGCTCAGAGCAAAGTGGGTCTCCCCATATTTGGAGGACTGTAAATTTGGCCAGTTGCCAGCTTTTTCTTTTTTGTTGCATAACACTTACCTATAGTAAATGGAGGAGTAAAATACTGGTTGACTTCCACTGGATTCTTTCTAAGCCTTAAGTGGCTCTGGTATTACCAGTACCTTTACCCTGAAAATAGCCATTTGTCACACTGGTACAAATACAGCAAGTATCTGTGTTACGTAGTTCTATACAAAACATAAAGACCAACACTGACCATCAAACTCTGCCTCAGCATACAGCACATGGAACACTTGTGGACATTATCACATCTCTGCACATGAATTTCAACTCAACTCTTTAAACAGACCCAACACAGTTTTACATGATTACTGCTTCTGTATTTTATTACTAGATTTTATAACGATTTTTCATTTCCTTTTAGCTTTACCTTCAGGCCAGAATGAAAGGAGACTGGGCAAGACTCGTACGTCCTACTCTACAATTTGGTCTTATTGCTGCCTCCATCTATGTGGGTCTCTCGCGTGTTTCTGATTACAAACATCACTGGAGTGACGTTTTAACAGGACTCATCCAGGGAGCAATGGTAGCCGTGCTCATTGTAAGTAATTCCCAGGGGGTGGTGGGGTGTTTTTAAACCCAAACAGCACCTTAGAATTGCAGGCTGTGTTCAGAGGAAAGCTCTGAAAATTGCTGGACAGGAGAGACAACTCTGTGAACTGGGTGTAGCAATAGCGGACTCCGGGCCAATGATGAGATAAGTGGCTGTTTCAGCTGTTAGACGACATGAAATTGTCCTGGCCTGAGAGCTTGTCAAATAACTGAGATGGAAATGGTCAACCACAAAACCATGTGGGCCTCTGCATAACCATACCTTCTGCTTCTAGCCAAATTCTAAATCTCAAGTACAATAGCAGAGAACTGTGTGCAAGGTAAGCAGGGCAAAAAAAAAAAGGCCTTTAGGGATGAGGACAGCTTGGAAGTGTCTGCCAGCTTACACAGCCTGTTTCTTCAGTCTGATGGGAAACTAAAGCCCTTGCCCGTTTCTTGTGTGCATTTTGAGTGCTAAAAGGGTGTTCGCAACAACCAGCAAGGAAAGCTGAGCTGTACGGGTGAGTGAAAAGCTATCCCAAGGAACAGAGAATCAGCTAAACTTAGAGCTGTAGGCCTGGCTGACTTGGTGGCAGCAATTATGCTGACTGTTGCCAGAATGTGCTGTGGTTGATATCCACTGGAAGGGACAGATCAGAGAGACTTCTAGTTCAGAGACATCAGCTCACTGAGGTCATACTGAAGAAGTAAGTTACCCAGAACTGAGGCTCACCTGGGAGAACCCCCTCCAAGAAAAAAAACACTTTCTCAGCTGAAAGTCAGAAGGGTATAGTTCATGTCAAGACAGAGATTTGTTTACTTGTTGCTATCAATGATCAAATCTTGGAACAGCTCTGGGAAACCCTACATACTGCATTAACTGTTACTAAATGGCTGCATGTTGACTCAAACATAATCCTACCCCTCAGTTTTGTACTATCATCTCATTTTCTAAGAAAAGGAGAGCAGGGAACGAGAAACATCAGGCACTGAAGAACTGAGGGCACTTTTATTAGACAGCAAGTTTAGTGAAGGGTGGTGGGTGAGTTAGAGGGTATCTTAAGAGATACCCGGTAATACAAGAATGAGTAGAAGGTGGCATTACAGTGAACAGAATTGGAAGGTGAGGAAATTATTTTTAGGAATAAAACCCCCCAAAACAAGCCCTTATTGGAAAGAATGGAAGAGTTCAGAAGCAGAAATCTGAGGTAAGAGCATGCTGGGGCAGCAGCTGCAAATGGAGTTGAGTGAATCCAGCATTACACAGGAGCTGCAGCTCAGCGGGTATGTGGTGTGCGGGGCCATCAGCCAGCTGTCAGACAGTTTCCCCTGCTGCCCTGAACTGTGTGCTGCAGTTCTCAGGGTTGCAGTGGGAGGGAAAGGGGTGGTGCAGGCAGGGAAGCAATTGTGAGAGAAGGCTTCTGTTTATGGCACTTCATGCAGCACGGTACCCAGCACATCTACTAGTACGAGTTGGTGTGAAGTGGGTGGCGGGAAGAGAGCGAGCTGCAGAACGGGATGAAGGCACCTGTCTCACAGTCGCTAGGTGTGAAGGAAGTGAGGTGGGATGTTCAAAGGAATGCAGGAGAGGGTAACATAGGTAGGGTGGGCCTTACAGCTGCTGGAGCTGTGGGTGACACACATATTGGGCAGTGAGCTCCTCTGAACCTTGCCAAGGAGAGGAATCCAAGCTTGGTTTAATTGGCTTTTAAAGAAATGCAAGTGAGAGTCACACTCCAGAGAGTAATAGTTACTAACTATTGAACCCTCTTCACCAGCTAAAGCACAAGCTCTCCTGTCCTGTTCTAAACAAATTACAGAATAATTTAACCATGCCTGCCATGTGTCCCTCAGCAGGCGTATCTTGCTCCTTCTCTTAGAGTTACCCAAACTACAGCTATTGTAATGAAGCAGGTCCTGGTAAGGAAGTTAGAGCAGGGAGGTAGCACACAAACCTTGAATTTGGCTTAAACCATCAGTGGTCAATGGGGGGAGATAGCTGGAGAGAATGCTAACAGAAGAACAGATGCCAGAATTTTATATGAGACTTCCTAGCAATCTTCTAATGTTTTACTCCGTTCAAACTTTACTCAGTTTTATTAGCTTTGGTTGTCGAATTAACCTTCTGCAAAAGCATTACACATTGCTTCAAAGACTTACAAGTGCAGCAGCTTAACACTAATTTGTTCATGTAGGTTGTGTATGTGTCCGACTTCTTCAAAGTGAGAGGATGTACATTTCAACCGAAAGAAGATTCCCATACAACCCTACATGAGACTCCAACAAATGGAAATCACTTTGGCAGCAACCATCAACCATGAAGAATGACCCACCTCACCTGTCTTGCTCTCTGAAAGGAATACAATTTCACAAGTCTATGTAATATAAGTAAATGCCTTTAAGGGACTGCTGCTGCTCTTGGATGCTCACTTTACCTGTATATAGTAACACCTACCACAGTTATATTGTATATCTAAACTTCAAATTTCTGTTGGTTCAAGCTCTTGCTTACAAGAAAAAAGCTATTCAAATTGTAAATTTTTATTGAAAACATGGTAACAGTTATATTGCATACACTGCTGTTTGTACATGCCTTGTTGAAATAACTGTGGTTTAAATACACACCATTAAAGGAAATAATGACTTGAGACAGAAGTATCATGTGAACCTGATGAACTTGTTCCAAAATATGAATCTAGTACTGTTTTTAGAAGTTACCTTCTGTTACAGGTAAAGGCTTGCAGCAAACACAATATCTCTCTTGATTTTTGTAATCCCTATTAAAAAGGAAAACTGTATTAATATCCAGCAGTCATTACTGACACAATCACTATTTTAAGTACAGTTACAGGCATGTAATAGGTTGCAGTTAAGTGTCACAAGTCTTCATCCATTTTCAGTCATAAACTTTGTTAAACTGGCAGTGTGCACCAAAACACTACCTCTCTAAGTCAAACTTTGTAATGCAGATGTTACCTGGAAGGACAGCAGTGATGCTGTTTACCATGAAGTCAATCCCAGAAGCTCATGTTCCCAAATGATCCTCCTGGCCCCTGGCCCCCACCTTGCTTTCTAGAATTGCTTCTTATCCCGTGGAAGTGAAATACATACCCTCTGCAAACTTATTTTCCAACTCTGTGTTTCCAATGGCTTTTGCAGCCTGGCACATCTGCCGAAGCAATTCTTCTAGCCTCCTCATGCAACGAATTATGCTACCTGTATAAAAAGAGTGAGGGAAAACTCTGTAGCCCCTGTCTCATCATGTCACTGCATAATTCAGTTGCTCGAGCCCACTTTGGACCAAAGCAATAGTTCCTTCTCCAACCCTCTTCAATTTATCTAGAAGCTAATGGCACGAACAGCCATATGTCGTAAGCCTGGTTTCTGTTTAATAGTAATTTTAATTTCTCCATCAGGCATTTTCTTGAAGCTATCTCCAAAAGCTTGTCCTGTTCTTATTTTCTTCTAGTATTTCCACAGCCTCTAATACTTACTCAGAGGATTTTCTGCGCTATTTAGTAATTCTCAGTCGGTTTTTCCTTCAAGTACTTGTGAAGACTTGCTTCAAAAACTGTATGGGTTTGGGGCACTCACGAGATTGCTACTTCAAGAACAACCACACTGTTTTTTTCCTTTTTTTGATAGCCCTCAGTTCTTGAGTTGGCATAACCAGTGAGACAGTAAGTGGGCTGACTTACCACTCCTGTGCCACTCAAGAGTCTATGGCCCACTCTGCCACCCGGGTGCGCGCTTACAGTAATGCGTGCAAGCTCAGTCTTGACACAGTGCCTGCAGTGTAATAACCCACTGAAGGTTGTTACGTGTTTATCTCCTCTTTTAATGTACTTCTCAGCTCAGCCCAGGTCATGGTAACAAGTTTCACAAAATCACCCTAATGCTTCTGCTCTTCTAGCAGCAGGCAAACAGTACACAGTTTGGTCATTTCCTCCAGCATCACCTTACACCTACAGTCAAACCTGCTGTGTGTAAAATAATTGTCACAGGGTAAATACGGGATGAAAGGATTGAGAGCAGCCCTGCCAAGAAGGACTTGGGGGCACTGGTGGATGAAAAGCTGAACATGAGCTGGCAATGTGCACTCACAGCCCAAAAAGCCAACCGTATCCCAGGCTGCACCACAAGCAGCGTGGCCAGCAGGTCGAGGGAGGGGATTCTGCCCCTCTGCTCCACTCTGGTGAGAGCCCATCTGGAGTCCTGTGTCCAGCTCTGGAGCCCTCAGCACAGGAAAGAGATGGAGCTGTTGGAGCCGTGCCAGAGGAGGCCACCAAAACGATCCGAGGGCTGGAGCAGCTCTGCTGTGAGGAAAGGCTGAGAGAGTTGGGGCTGCTGAGCCTGGAGAAGGCTGGGGGGGAGACCTTACTGCAGCCTTCCAATACTTAAAGGGGGCTTATAGGAAAGACTGGGACAGGCTTTTTAATAGGACCTGTAGAGACAAGACAAGGGGTAATGGCTTTAAACTAAAAGAGAAGACTAGATCTAAGGAAGAAATTTTTTACAATGAGGGTGGTGAAACACTGGAAGAGGTTTCCTGGAGAGGTGGTAGATGCCCCTACCCTGGAAACATTCCAGGTCAGGTTGGACAGGGCTCTGTGCAACCCGATCCAGTGGAAGATGTCCCTGCTCACTGCAGGGGGGTTGGACTAGATGGCCTTTCTAAGGTCCGATGAAATACTAGTGCTAGACAAGGCACAGTATCTGGAGAAAACTTTCTATATGAAGAGACTATTCTACAAAGCTGTTGTGAAACTGAGAAGTTAAGAAAAGTAAAATAACACTTCTCTCCTAAAAAAAAAAATAGCATGGTACCAGTAGGCCACATCAGCTTCTAGCGCAAGAACAGCCTGTGTGAGGGCAGCAATCTGTAAAACCTGTTGCAGTGATGTGACGTGAGAAACCCCACACGTTGTCTATTTGACACAAAGCACAAAGCCAAGGCAAGTGACCGGTGGGCAGCTCCCCGCGCACAGCCACCCTGTGCAGTGGCAGGCCCTGGCTCCGCTCTCAAAGATCCCGCTTGTCTCCATTTACCAGGCCAACCCTGACGACCGCTCCAGAGAGCACTCATTTACAGGCAGCGGAGCTGGGGTTGGTGCAGACATACTTTTCTTTGTGCATGAAAAACCTGCAGTTTTGGAATAAATGACTATTGTCTATACTTCCACAAAATTAAACACTCGATCTGCAACTGATTAATAGGATACTTAGCTCAGTTTACCATTCTTCTCTACAGCTTTAAAAAGGGTCTCTGCTTTCTGTTTCTTCCCAACACGTACATTTCAGCTTAATGACAATTCATTTTCATTGGCCAATCAACACTGCTCCAATCTGGCAAGTCCGCTTGCTCTCCTATCAACTCAGGCTTATGCTGCAACCTGAACAGACAGCCATTTACTTACCCCCACTACAAGCTTTCACGCTATTCTTAAGTGCACCCAAAAGAGGTTTCAGACACTTCACCACCAATACTAATGAAAGAGCAGAACACCATCTATCTCCAGGCGTGTGAGAGTGGAAACATGCCATCGCCTCAAGCCTTCTGCCTAGAGAAGTTCTGTTAGTGCCTGTTAGCCTGGATGACAGCACAGGACAGAATGCTGGTCTCTTGCTCACGAAGAGCACAGCCTTTCAGAGAGCACTCTTCCTAAACTTGGGAGGGGGGCAGGGAGTGACAGAAACTAGTTTAAAAAAAGTGGTGGCTTCCAATGCACTCCCTGCCTCATTACTAAAATTGGTGCACAACAGTGAAGCTGAGACTCCCTGTAATAGCAGCAACTCACTATTGCTAATGCCACATTGCCCAAAAGGCAAAGAGGAAAATATACCTGCTTTTAGAGCTTTAATAAGCCACCATGATGTACCTCATGGTAACAAACTCTATCAAAATTAAGACAGAAAGCACTAATAGCTAAAAGGACAAATTGCACCTAAGATCAAAATAAGGATGCTGTGGTTTTTGGTTTGTTGTTTGGGGTTTTTTTTTGGGGGGGTGTTTTGTATTCTGGTTTTTAATTTCTTTGAAATCACTATAGCAACTTGGCTAATGAGAGTAAACTCCCCTGGGACGTAGCAACACCACGCTGTATTTAAGGTAAGCGTAACTGGCAGCGCAAGTCCTTTCCTTCCTTTTGGACCATGCACAGAAAGCCAGGCTAATAAAAGTTAAAGAAAGACTCACGCATCAACCCCAGCCACAGGAGGTGAACGTCTCAAAATAGGCCCGTAAGATCTAATCCCGAGGGAGCTAGCACTGTTGACTAGGACAGAGCTGACCGACTAGCCGTAGCCAAAACACGGTAAGTGGAAAACATTACTGCTCTGTGTACCCTGAACAGTCAAGCGCCAACGTAGAAACGTAAGTCAGCTACGGCTTCTCCTTCTGCGTTCCCTCTGCTGACGGTGCCTCTACAGCAGAGGTGTGGCTCAGCCACTGCAACAGAAGGAATGTGCCGAATGGAGAATCAAGACTGCCAGGATTCCTGTTGCTTGCAGGCAACCTGCTTTAGAAAGTTCCTGGGTCTAAGCACTGGATTATGGAAGTGCATGAATTCCTTTGTTTTAAAGGGCTCCCATTTGCAACTGTGTACATACAAACAAGAAAACAGCATTTGAGAGAAGCAAGATAGCAGTGAAGTAACACCTTCAAAAAGGATTTTCAAATATTCATTGCACACAGACTTGTAGGACTGGTGCATCCATCCTACTGTTCTTCACAACTTTCAACATAACTGGTGAAAGATGAAATTAGGTTTTTCATTCTGGTTTGATCTTCAAATGGATGGTTTATCTTTTCAAAAAGTATCTGGGCTTTAAGTCATCCTACTTATAAAATAATGAAAACTAAGGATCCTTCCTCAAAGTGCGTTTTGTAGTACTCCAGTTTTAGGAACCAAATTACCCCAGGTGACACGTTATATCTAGGCTTTTCAAATCTCTCCATTGCACTGCTGTGATGAACCATCCAAAACAGAGCCTTTGTTACCACCTCTCACTTCCATCATCGTTAAGACAGCAGGAGGAACCTTCAGTTTACCAAGTGAATAAAACTTAACTGTAATGGGGACATGCACATGTACTTCTTAATAGGAAGCATATGGATTGTGGTATTTTTCCCTTTAACTAGCAAAGGTAAGCATTACCTTTTGTTGCAATACTTAGGATTTCGGAGTTTTATAGAAAGTTTTTTAAATGTAGCCTTTCAGAAAGTCTTCTGTAGATTCTAAATTATCAGCAGTGTAACTATAAATTAACATACACAGTAAACAGTTTTTTCCCACTGGGTTTCAGCCATGCAGATACTTGAATACATCTGAGTTAATAGATTTGGGGATCTATTACATTCACAATTACCATTCTGCGTTATGGATTTACCATCTTGCAGCTCCAAAAGAAGAACTGATGAACATACCTTCAAAGACATCAGTCATTTTGCAGATGTGAGCAAAGTTGGCTCCATTTGCCCATGTATACACAACATCCATTAGGTTTGGTCTGAAAGAATTTAAGTAATTTTCTTCATCAATTTCCAGTTTTGCTTCTGCTGACACCTTGGCGATTCTTTTCGCACACTCCTTTAAAATAAAATATTTTAAATTTATAATATGCTTAAACAGATTAAGTGTTTAACCAGTGGAAATGCTTGCCTATTGTTAGGTACTGCACACAGGATGAGGTTTCTTTTTTAGTGTGAAATTATTCAGGATCAGAAAATAAACCACTGTTTACATTATTAAGCTTGCCTGCACTAACAACTTAAGAGTGTAGTAAGCAAGCTTATAAAAGTTTTTAAAGGCATGTTCTAAATTAGCATAAAGATTTATTGCAAACAAGATAACCCATTATTACACACCATGTGGCAAAACCGCATGTAAGCACTGCCAGCCAAACTCACTGATGATCCAAAATCAAGTCTTCACCGTGCGCTTGTTATGCTTTACTCACACACTTTACTCATGTTAACGTTAACCTGGAGCTCAGACAGATTTCTAATGGACAGATTACCTGCATTTGCCGAAGTGGTCCTGCCAACTGCTCTGTCAATTTTGGCATTTCACTGGACTGAAAAAGAAGACATTAAATAATCTCATGCGCTCCCGTGCATTTGCTCTACACCAACTTAAATGCAAAAATAGAAGTTCAGTGCATGCTTGTGCCAACCTAAATTATTCCAATGACTTCTCAAACCTGTTACCAAACGCTAAAATTTACTGAATTCCCCAAGTACTTGTTGCTCAATCAAAAAACAAATCTTCCTGTACAGTATGCCAACAGTATCAAAAAAGCACCTGTTTCCTGAACACTTCCAAAACTCCGTTTAGCTGTTCCATAGTTGTGAACTGCCAAAATGCAGATTGTTTACTACTTTAACTGTTACAAGCTTTTCTTTAAGAATATAAAAAGCAAATGTTTTTAACAGCTTTTTTGGTATCAGTTCCATGTGGCACTGACATTTCCATCAATAGGTCAAGAGCACTGTCCAAATAACATAACACGGGCATGTCCCAGAATTAAAGATACCCTCACCCCAGAGTGTAGAAGCAGACGTTGTTAAGCTTCTTTTTTGAAATAATTGTTCCACATTTTAAATTATAAGGGGGAGTGTGTGTGCGTGTGTGTATGCTGAGAATCTATTAATATTGCTTCATTGCATGAGGAGGAAAACAGTTGTGGATTCACTACAAGGACTGCAATTTTGCACAACTTCTGGGATGTCACAGTAAATGGCGTGTACTGTTACCACCAATTTCTGGAACTGGATTAAGAACAATATTGTTGGTAGACAGGAATGTCTAGAATTCATGACCTGAAGAAGTAACTCACGTTCTCTTGAAATACAAAACAGCTTAGTAGTGCCGTTGCCTGTTCTGCAGATAAGTCACTGAAGAGACCATTAAACATCATTTCTGTCAGTAGTAGTTCATCAGCACTAAAATGAAGAGAAACAGAAGAAAGCTTAGGGACTTACTAAAATGTAATTTTTAAATCAAGTAGTATTAATGTGTTTTGTAAAGCAAATAGATATAGGTAAGAAATAACAGCTTATTAATTTTTCTGATGGGAACTCCAAATGCTAATTTTTTAAGGGGGATGAGAGTGAGACAGTATTTTAAAGAAACTAAAAGCTCTTACTGAACTACAAAGAACCTCTTGTGATAGTTCATAGAAAGTTAGTATTAACAGTTGCTTTAGTTGGTTTTTACCAGACAGGATGCCAAGAAATTGAAATGAATCAGAGAGTTAGGCAGCTTACGAAAAGGACTAAAATTGGTATTGCTGCTGCTCAGAGAAGATTCAACTGGGTATTTCCAAGATTCTGAACAGAAGAACAAACTTGCTTCAATTTACTTGTAGAATAAAGATTCAGCCATGAATCATGAAAGGACGTGCATGATGCGGACAAAAAATCCAAACTTATCAGTTGGAGAAAACATCAAATTATTGTTAAGACTGCCTCTTTGTTTTTGGAGTTTATCAGACAAATACACAGAATGAGGAAAAGCAAGTAGATTTTTTTTTACAAAGAAAAGTGTAACTCATCAGCAAACAGTTCCCGAAAGTCAGGAAGTTGATAAAATTCTGATTCAGCTTTCCCATTTGCTATAAAATTTTGCAGGGGAAAACAGTTACTAGATATCAAATAAATACACGTAGCATCTTTCAGAGTATCTGTAAGGCAAGGAGTACAGCAGTTTCTGTAACTTTTAAAAATACATAATTCTATCAAAATCTGAGTTACACTCTGAAGTATTAAAGTCTGATTTGTGAGTTTCTGTGGAATCTTTATAATATGTTTCAATATATATGTACCTGCTAAATGTATTACAGTAAAAAGCATCAGTTCCATAGATTTGTTCCAACAGCCCTATGGAAGCAATTAAGGTGTATTCCAAACCTGTGAGTAACTTGGTTAATTGCTGACAATCACCGTTACAACCTTGTTTGTGAGTGACTCTCTACCGAGAGTCCTGGGAAGTGGAACCATAGAAACTTGAGACCATCCTCTCATGTAACGTACAATATTAAGTGATACCTCACACTACTGCCTAAGCTGCCTAAGAAAATAGGAACTGTTTTGGCATTTTCATGTCCATGTTTTAGTTTTAAAATCTATTGTATTTTATCCTTAAGTTGCTATCTTTATTGCTTCAATCAATTTATTTCCTTTATAACACAAAGTCTATGAAAAATCTTTTTTCTAATGGTCTCAGAACTTTAAAACATAAACACGACATGCTAATTTCAGTGAGGACACTAAAGTGCATACTCATGACAATAACGACTGCACAGAAACCAATTACCTGCTGATTTCACAAGCAACCCGTCCTTTCATCTCAATAACATCTGAAGATGTGGCAAACCCCAGTCTTCGCAAAACACGCTTGCGGCATTTGAGTTCATCCATTTGTAAGACAGTTCTGGCTTTTTTTAGTTCTCGCTTTGCTGCTTTAATATCCACAGCAATCTGGGGGATCAGAAGGAGAGAAATTACATGTTGCTGTTTTAACACATGCAGCTGTTTTAAAGCAATTGTTTAATTTACATAAAGGCCTCAGAACGATGGTATACAGACATATTAGTTGACACTGACTCATCAGAACTCTAGTAACAGGAAGGTTTAAAACACATTAAAAAAAAAAGGCAAAAAAGCACGCCCCATTTACCCACAGGAAACTCTGGCAAGTTTGGGAAATTTAGTTATTTACCCAGAGCAGGAAAAAACCTCAACCAGCCCACACCAAAAAACCACAGAAGAAATCTTTGGTTGAGAAATAAGCGCTCATCATCTGAGACCTGTATTAAGTCTCACCTAACCGACTATTCAATCAAATGTAACCCAAAGGCATTATTTCCTGCTATTAGAGCTTCTCCAGTGTCTCGTAGTTTATCATAGTCACTGTCAACATCCTGACAGCAGGGCGTGTGCTGCAGACACCTTTGCAGACGTCTGCTTGGTCCATCTAGTCTTACCACGTGCAACTTTGTGCTGCCCATAGCAGGACTACGTCAATTCTGTGAAGCAACTCCTGGAGAACCTGTTTTCTGGAGCAGCACAGAAACATGAGAGTTGTTTTTGTGTGCAACCAGTTTCTGTCTAGTAGAGTACGTCTCTATACAAAATAAATAAGTGTACTGGTTCCAGGCTGGGAGTCACCTCAGGAAGCAGCAGCACAATGAGTTGTACGGTACGCTTCCCAAGCTAATAAGGCCCATCAATTCAACTTAGCTCTCCTCCTGCAAGCATATTAATAATGATCCGTTTCAATTATCTGTGAAGACTTTAGCTACACTGTATTGTGCTATGCCTATTCAGTGAAAAAGAGTCTAGTGGCACCTCTGTAACCTTCTAATCCCTGGTGACTTTTTCTGAAGAGTTTTCTTTTCAGATGTACTTCCCAACTGTATCAATCAAGAGCATGCCACCAACTCAGCCAGTCTTGTTAGTGAGATTCAACAATTCTACTGTATTAAAAAAGATTATTTGGGCTTATTAATTTAAAAAACATTGTTTGGGGTTAATAATCTAAAAAGGATTTGGGAAAAGAAAAGAAAAGAAAAGAAAAGAAAAGAAAAGAAAAGAAAAGAAAAGAAAAGAAAAGAAAAGAAAAGAAAAGAAAAGAAAAGAAAAGAAAAGAAAAGAAAAGAAAAGAAAAGAAAAGAAAAG
>Ga0065711_1031873_pt1 | contig 28528 bp, 13 predicted proteins | sample Hoacrofraction12_FD_59098 | JGI IMG/M metagenome (GOLD analysis project Ga0065711, IMG submission 59098) | Hoatzin crop microbial communities from Cojedes, Venezuela - Epithelial fraction 12 v2 (version 2) | ecosystem: Host-associated > Birds > Digestive system > Esophagus > Crop | place... | reverse complement strand
GCCAAGAAGGCCAACGGCATCCTGGCTTGTATCAGGAATAGTGTGGCCAGCAGGAGTAGGGAGGTGATCATGTCCCTGTACTCGGCACTGGTGAGGCTGCACCTTGAGTGCTGTGTTCAGTTTTGGGCCTCTCACCACAAGAAGGACATTTAGGGGCTGGAGCCCGTCCAGAGAAGGGCAATGAGGCTGGTGAGGGGCCTGGAGAACAAGTTTTACGAGGAGCGGCTGAGGGAGCTGAGGCTGTTTAGTCTAGAGAAGAGAAGGCTGAGGGGGGACCTTCTTGCTCTCTACAACTACCTGAAAGGAGGTTGTAGTGAGGCAGGTGTTGGTCTCTTCTCCCAGGTAACTAGCGATAGGACAAGAGGCAATGGCCTCAAGTTGCATCAGGGGAGGTTTGGATTGGATATTAGGAAAAATTTCTTTATTGAAAGAGTGGTCAGGCATTGGAATAGGCTGCCCAGCGAAGTGGTTGTGTCACCCTCCCTGGAGGTGTTCAAAAAATGTGTAGATGTGGCCCTTCGGGATGTGGTTTAGTAGGCATGGTGATGTTGGGTTGACGGTTGGACTTCATGATCTTAGAAGTCTTTTCCAAACTATGGTTCTACGATCCTATGATTGTTCTGAGAACATCTTGGCCCCAGTTTTTAGTCTGTACTTTAATTCCTGTGATAATTTTTATAATTTGTAGAATCATATAGATTCATATAGATTTGAATCATATAGATTGATATAAATTCATATCATATACAATTCATATAGAATTGTATAGCAAAGAGGAGGCCACACAGATGGACGCATAGCCTTACTCTGTGCTGCGCTTCTTTGGGTGGTATAAGTAGCTCTCAGAGTGGTTCCTACAAATTCGAGTGATCCAAGTGTACTTGAAGAGTTTAGACACAGAATTTCACTCTGTTTTTCAGGAGACCTCAAATGAAAGTGTCTTGTTTTGATGTGTGAGACTTCAGTGGAACTGCTTGCCTAAACTAAACTCTCCAGCATAAAATCGATCAGATATTCAAACTTGTATAGTGGAAAGTCTAAATGTCATTCATTTACTTGCAGGGACATGACAGTCTTTACTGACTTCTTAAAAATAGTGAGTTATTTGCACTCCTTGGAATGTCAAAAAAGATGGAAAAAGGGATCTAGGGAAATAAATATAGCTTCATTTTTTTCCTAAATTCTGGATATCAGATTATAGCCTACCTATTGTAAACAAGGACATACTGTGTCAGACCAGGGACCACCTAAACAGGCACCCTGCCTTTTGTCCAGGAGCAAATACTTGAGCGAGAGAGGAAGATCAGAGAAATCACACAGCGATACTTCCCTGAATACCGACCCAAATGTTAGGGGTTTGTGGCTTAGAGTCTTCCTCACTGCGAGCCTGCTGGAGTCGGTGAGCAGGCTTGGTACCCTCAAGCCAAAGGTCTCTCTGGACCTGCTGAGGAAGCAGCCCCAAGCCAAGAGGAGCACTCGAGCCTCTTGTGCATCGCAGGCCGTCGCAGAGACCTCTCATGCCCATGGGAGGGAAGGTCTCCTCCAGCTGTGTAAGAAATGCTGGTCTCGGCCCGGCTGGAGGAGCAATCAGAGCTGCGAGGAAGGCCAGATTTTAAACATGATAAGCCACACCGTAGAAGAGTGATCAGTTGGTCACCATCCCCGCAGTGGAGTGCATGGTCTGCACTGACACCGAGCTGACCCAGCCTGACAGTGTCACCGCAGGTGGCAGTCCTTACAGTGTCCATTCCAGTGTGCAGCGGGCCTGTTCTCCTCCTTTCATGCACAGCTGTTTATTACTGAGACTGTAACAATTGTTGTAGAATCACTTCTATCAATAAATCGGTGCCAAAGTTTAAACCTGAACAGTTCCTTCGTGTTAATAATGCTAAATGATTATAGCAAAGCTGTCCTTTCCATCTGAAGTACAGGACAGACTTGCACAAGTTTTTAAAAAGGGTTGTGACTCTTAAACTAAATTAGGAGTTTTTGGGTACATGCTCAATAGGGCTCAAGCAGTAAAGACCTGATTATTGGCAACGCTTAAATTGATTTACCTCAAGTAAATAATAATACATGAAATAAGTCCTATGCTGAGTAGATGATAGGCAATTAAATTCCTTGGTTAAATTTGCCAACGTGTTACCAAAGAAGGACATTTTAGTTTTTGATAGAAAAGCAATTTGGTCTGTTTTTGAATGAGTCAGTTAATTTTTTGCTTACTGCAGCTTTTCTTGGAGTGGATGATAATCAGTTGAAAGTTGGACAAAGTACCGTGAGTTCTTTTGTTGTCAGTCTTATGGATTATCGCTCTGACTTAACGAAGAAAATCAATGTCCCCACATAATCAATACGTGAGAAACATTGGCCTTAAACCCCAGGGTGCTCCCAAAGAAGATTTACATAGAGAAGTTTAGACAATTTTTCAGGAAAAGCGCTAGGTCTCCTCCATGTGTTCTTCTTGCGAATGTGATTTCTTTTTCTTGTATGTGTGTATCTGTATAGCAGTAATGTATTATGACTTGCTTAATGATTTTCTTCACCTTCACCTTCTTTTGTCTTCATCTATTATGTCAGCATGTCCTGGGTGACATCTAAGAAATTTAAAATGTAGGATCAGTCACTGAATTCAGCTACTTGTATTTGGTCATAGTGGTAGAATCGAAAAGCTAAGAAGTTACTACTTTTTTCCTTTGCCTTTAACCAGTTGTTTTTATCTTGCAATATTTATTAAAATTCAAGTTAATTTTGGACTGACATATTGCCAGACAGATGTAGTAGAGCGCTGCCATGCATACGCGACTACGTCAAGCACTTTCTGAACCAGTTCAGTTACCACACACTTTAATTTCATTAAAATATCTAATATTTTTATGGAATATTTTCAGACGCTTTAGTGCTGTGAGTCTGCAAACGATTTGAATGCTTTCCCTGGGTTTTCACCTAAAGAGCAGGTGCAGCTAAAGGCCATGGAAATGTACCAAGGGCTGTATTGTCAACGCATCTTCGCATGAAGAGCAAGTTGTCAATAGCAATTGTCCACTCCACTTGTCCGATTCCACTGCATTGGCACCATTGCTTGGGAAATTACTTGAATCATGTACCACCAGAATAGCCAGCAGTATTCTAGTTGTAAGTCATTAATAATGTCTATATATTATTATTATATTTATGTAAAATATAAACATACACTTATGTATACAAACACACATGTATAAAAAATTGAAATTGTCATATGCAATTATGCATAAGGGATAATTTTCTATGTCTATGTACACGACTGTAAACAGGATTTCCTCCTTCCTATTTAATGAGTGTCCAAGTTACAGGCTGGATGTTCTGTCAGAAGGGGCACTCAGGAAACCGTCTGATGTCCAAACGAGAAGGCACGTAACTCTACTGATACAGAGACACACAGGGTATTTTGAGTGAATAGGCCTTTGGAGGCATAACTCTTGTTCCATAATTTAAGCTTTTGTCATTTTTAAGCAAAATCATTGCTGTCCCTTCCTAGCTTCTGCCAGATAAAAATGGAAATTATATTTAGGAACAATATGCAAGAGCACATAGAGTACAGGAATATTTGACTTTCTTGACCTCTATTTTTCTTTAGATTATTACATTCAGGGTTGAAAATGGCAACATGTACTGATGTACATGATTTACCAGTTCCCTAACAGATTATCTTGAGAAGAAAAAAACAAATCCAGCAAAGAGAAAAAGCAAGAAGGATATACATGCAAATGTTTATAGGCTCACGAGTGAATACAGATACAGATAATTCATGTTGCTCTCTGTCTTGCAAGAATTTGTATTAGAAATATTCAGGCAATATGGAAATAAAAGTACTTTTGAACCTTGTAAATAAGCTCCCTCTTTTGAGGCCCTGTGGAAAGGAAATCAGGCCTGACGTAAGAGTGTCATATTATCATTAAAATAACTTCGTAAAATAACATCACTTACATAGCAGAGGGCAAAAGTTGTGGGGAGAGGCCTGCAGATTTACCAAGGTCCATTCAGTTGTGTACGGTGGAGATAACAGCAACTGGAGCTCCTGTTTTGAAAGCAGCACAGATGGTCAGATAAAGGAACAGAGAAAGAAATAAAAAGTCTAGACCTTTTTAACATGTTAACAGCACTTACTTGATTTTTGATACCTATTTAATTCTTAAATTTCTAGAATAAATATGTGGGGTGGCCTGTAACTAACAGGGCAAGGCCAGTCAGCCCAAATGCCAGTCCCATTCACACCGGTGATGATCCTGATCATTCTGGCCGCTTCTTGAGGCATGTGATCCTTTATGGGTTTTTGTTTTCTTTACTATGAACCTGGAGTTCACTGCAGCTTTCTGGAGTGCTTCTTGGCTTGTGGTGACTGGAAGGAAACAGTGGTCCTCCGTGGTACCTGTAATTGCTGGGGACTGGACTTGAAGCAATCCATAGCTAAATTGTTTCTCCTCGAAGTTACCATCTCCATTTTCTTGCCCCATGGCATCTAAATTCCTCAGTGACTTTTCTGTCTACTAGCTACAAAAAGATCTTTAAGTCTGGGAATGCTGGCAGAACCAGTTTTAAGGATGAGATGCAGACGCAGGAGGGAGCAAGACAGTGGCAGGCAAAGCTTGTCTCAGCTGCTGTGTGTGTCAGCTGCAGCTTTGGCTCTGCTAAGCAGTTGGATGCTCTTGTGGTCCTGTCCTGTTGTGGCTCTGGATGGAAGAAGAATGGCTGTCCCTGAAAACCTGCTCCTTTGGTCCCTCACTGCAGCCTCTCGCGAGACTCAAATGCCATGGAGAGTGCTTGTGTGCTTCTTCCTTGTGTGTGTTATGTGACCTATTGTCAGGTGAAGAGAATTTTGAAGTCTTGGCCTGATCAGAGGCATGAGTTACAAGTGTCCCACACCAAGTCAAACCTCTCGCTCCAAGGTTTGCATAAGATGCATGGAAATCAAAGCAAAATTTTAGCTCTCAGACTGTGTCTTTTTCAGGCTTCAGAAGCAGGGCAACATTTTTGACTGTTTGATAACTTTTTTCTGTGAAGAAGATGGGATGAAACGCACTGAAATTATGGATGAGCTGGGGCTAGAGAGGGTCCTTGCTGTAGCAAGAGGCAGTGCCAGTGCAGCCATCACTGGTGCCAGCACACGCTCAGAGCTGACAAATGTTGACTTCAAAGAGGAACTCTGAAGACTGCAGAGAGAATTCAAGTTTTACACAACCATAAATATTTAATTCCTATTATTGCATGCTGAGAATTGCAGCACTGTCTGCAAAACACTGTAAAACATAGCAGCGTAAAACATAGCAGCGTAAAACATATCAGCAATGCAAATACACTGTAAATATCGTAGGGAAAACAGAAGCATAAAATTAACTCTTAAGCTTATTTCTAACTATAGAGCTCAGGATTCTCTTGTGCATTGTGGTGATATTTTGTAATTATACCAGAGGTTCAAAACGACCAGTTTTCTCCTGGCATAAAATATGTTGCAATTTAATTAAAGCAGAAAGCTAATTGAAGTGGAATTGAGAAAGACTAAAGCAATTATGAAGAATGCTATTATTAGATTTGAAAGTCTAGCAGAATTAGTCAAGTTGTATAGCACCACGTTTTCTCCTTTTTAATGTAAGAAGAAAGATGAGTCCATCATTGTTTCCTATGGTTCAAGGAGGGTAATTCACAAAATTTGAGGAGGTAACATTTTCAATCATCACGATGTAATAAAATAATCACTCAGACTTCAGTGATATTTTGGCAGAAATGGGCACTTCTTTTCACTGAAAACAGAGGTAGTCCATCCAAACCCTGTGCCGTCGGTTTTGGAAGTGCTGTGCCAAATCCTTAGGAAAGCTGCCGTTTATTTTCCCCATGCCCCCATTCTGCCTTGTAAGCCAGGTTTCCCGGAAGCAATGATTTTCACGAGTGAGGGGGAATCATGTCTTCAGGCATGCCGGGACATGCAGTTGGACCACAGAGCTTGGCCTACAGCAGAGGCAATGCGAGTCACTCAAATGACAGTTGCTAGTTCTGCTTTGCCAGTGCTTTTGATGAAAATGTATTATTTTTTCTTTGAGATTTTGCTTCTCTGTAGCGAAAGTAAGAAATAGTAACCTGCTTTTCAACTCTTTGTGTTTTCAATCACATTTCTTACCAAGTCTTTTTAAAGAGTTCTTCTCCATTGCCCTTATCCCAATCTACACAAGATGTGTGTCTGGATTGGTGGTCATTTTTCAAACTCCTCAGCATGTTAAGGCCATTGATCAAGTAGCTAGTGAAAGTGCTAAAGGTGCATTTATTATCCCTGGATGTTATGATGTGCCAGTCTTTCCACATTGCCCACGAAGAATGTTGTGTCTTCATAATACACAGGCTTTCTTCTGCTCTTCCCTGCCCACTCATTGGCTTGCTTGTAGAAAGCTAATGAATGCTCAGCTGAAATAAGGACTTTATCAACTTTTCTAGGTGAGGAAAACTCCCCAGGGGATAGCTGAAGAGGTGGGAGCTGCTAGCAGAAGTCATAGCAGTATGGCTTCAAAGAAACCTTATGGCCAGAGAGGTGGGGTCTGGTAGGGTCAGAAGGGCAGGACTGAATCTGTGCTGATCTGTGGTTTGGGGGCTGACATTTCTGCCTGTTCATAAGAGGGATGGAGAAGTGACCATAAATCCTGACAAAACGCTGCAAGTGGAGCCCTAAGATGTATCTTTTGGGTCATGGCCATAGGCTACTCTAGAAGTGTAGTGGAATAGCTTTACTGCCCAGCCCTCTTATGGTATCATCAGACAAATGCAAAATTCTGAAGTGGTTGAAAAGGTTTTCAGCACCGGAGCTGTGACTGCTTAGCCTGTTCTCAGACTGAAAGCTGCTTGTTGAAGCTGCTCAGGATGCGGGGGTGGTGATTTGTACCTTAGTATCAGTGATATCTCAGGTTGTCTGAGTTGGAATAATCCAAACCCCTGCACTTTGTACTAAACTGAGTTGAGGATATCTGCAAAACCTTTCACTACGTCTCAGATAACCTCTAGATGAGCAGTAGTAATTTCATTGCTTACAGATGTGTAATATAGCTGGCGTCTTTATGAGCTTCTAACAGCAAAAATTTGCTTTTGGCGTTGTTATTTATACCAAATGTATGAATAAACCAAATGATTTTATCTAAAGAGGTTTTCCGACAGAAATACATCTATGCTGTCAAATCTAAAAATGCCATATGATCTCCTTTCTCCTCTCCCTTACTTCCTCCCTCTCTCCCCTACTCATTCCCTTCTTCCCCATATGTAAATAGAAGGTGATTATACTGGCAAATATTCCAAGAGTGGACCTTGCCTTAGATGAGGTCACAATAAAACCCCACTAGAGGGCAAGAAAACTCCAACTGGTATTCCCACTAGGCAATTTAAGTCAAATGTCAGTATGCTTTCACTTTTTGCAGCAAATCTGTGTCAGTCTGACTGAACACTTTAATTCTGAAAGTCTTTGCTCCTGATGGATGGTCTCGCCTACCAACACCGTTTTCCAGCTTCACTGTTTAAGAGTTTCTCCTAGAAGTTTTTAAAATGCTGTCTAATGATTGGTCACATGAATTAGTAAGTTAATTTAAAAAACCTGTGCTTTGAAGCTGGTAGATCTTGAATGACCATTTAATAGTCCAAGCTTAAGAGAGTGCAAGTTCTCAGTATCTTTTATCAGCAGAAAACTTTTCAGTATTCAGACAAACTGCTTTGCAGCACTCAAGCAAAAAGCCAGCCATGCTAAAGTGAAGTATTACAATGCCTTAGAAATGAATTTTAGAAATAATAGTGGTAATAATAAATCTTCTCACAAGAAACAAAAAACTTGCTCATAACTTTATATATCTTGCTGAGAAGTTGCTTTTTCAAGGCTTGCATGAGATCAGCTAATGGTGTGCTGTCAAGGCTCTGATTTCACTTCAGCAATGGTTAATATTAATTTTTAAAAAATTTACTATGAACTGGCTTAATCTAAACTGAGAGAAAATGGTCTCAATTTAAATGACACTGTCTACAGATGATTTTGCAATAGTGCGATATTGGCTATGAAGTTGATTTAATTTAATTGGTACAGCCAGTCCTTTGGGGCCCTCATTTCAGGAGACAGTGATAGGCATTTCTTTTGCACAGCACCCTCGTCTTCTGTTCCCCAGGACTCATTTTCTACGTTTATTTGGAGGAGAAAGTTTCTCAGTTCAGCTCCTGCTCTCCAGCCACTAATCCTTCTGGATTTGTCTGTGGTTCTGACTGCAAAACACTGTCATGGTACCCATGCCAAAGGAGCTGATTTGGCATGGGGGACCGCTTTTAGGGTTGTTCACCCAGCTGAGGAGTGAGTCTAGCGTGACGGAGGGCAGCACACCTATGCTGCGGGCCCTGCTCCTACCTGCCATTAACTGCTATGGTACTTTCAGATGTGGGTGAATTGCAAAAATGTCCCATTACAAGTAGGTGTATGAACCCATAATTTAACCATAGCTGGTATTTAGACCCTTCTATTTACTATTAAAAAGCCTGTAGTGTGCAGCATACTTCTAATGTCCTGAGATTCCTGTTAAATATTAATTTACCATCAAGTTCTCAATGTACGCTCCAGGTAAAAACTTGTACGTTGGACATTACCATTTAAACTGGTGCTTGTTGCATGCCACTCAGGGGTGCTGGATTTTTCCCTTTCTACAGTTTACTTTCCCACAGCAAAAATGGCGAAGCTCTGGACAGTGGTAAAGACAGGAGACATTTTTGTGTAATTCTAAAAGCCCCCCCAGGCTCTCAAAGGTTGGCTGTTGGGAGAATCCTTGTTTCTGGTGACGACAAAATGATATGACGTGGTTAGTCTTAAAATTAGGGGAATATATCTACCGTCTGGTCAGAGCTGCTTCAGGCTCTGCCAGGGTAAGAGCTATGGAAGGCCCTGCTGAAGTGGTATGAAATCATTAATAACAAAATTCATAAGGAAGAAAATGAACTATTGTGACTTTCTGTGGTTGGTCTGTTAGTTAATGCCAGGAGCTGTTTGGGCTGTGGCTGGTTAGTGGTCTGCCTGCCAGGGTGCTGGCACCAGTCGGCTAAACTGATGTTAGCCCTGCTGCTGCTTTGGGCATTCTTTCTCCCCCTGTACTCGGCACTGGTGAAGCCGCACCTCGAGTACTGTGTTCGGTTTTGGGCCTCGCACCACAAGGAGGACATTGAGGGGCTGGAGCATGTCCAAAGAAGTGCAACGAAGCTGGTCAAAGGTTTGGAGAACATGTCTTATGAGGAGCAGCTGAGGGATCTGGGGTTGTTTAGTCTGGAGAAGAGGAAGCTGAGGGGGGGACATTCTTGCTCTCTACAGCTACCTGAAAGGAGGTTGAAGTGAGGCAGGTGTTGGTCTCTTCTGCCAAGTAACTAGTGATAGGATGAGAGTAAATAGCCTCAAGTTGCGTCAGGCGAGGTTTGGATTGGGTATTAGGAAAAATTTCTTTCCTGAAAGAGTGGTCAGGCATTGGGATAGGCTGTCCAGGGAGGTGGTAGAGTCACCATCCCTGGAGGTGTTAAAAAAATGTGTAGATCTGGCACTTCGGGACATGGTTTAGCAGGCATGGTGGTGTTGGGTTGATGGTTGGACTTGACGATCTTAGAGGTCTTTTCCAACCTTAATGATTCTATGATTCTGACACAGTACACACTCTTGCTTTTCCTTCACCCTGCAGCAGATGGGGAGGCACATTTTTCTGCTTGTGTTCTCCTGGATCCTTCCTCTCTGTGGTACCAGGTCTACTGATGTTTAACAGTGGCCTGCTGCGGTGTGTCATGGGACATCCTGGGGTCCTTAGCCCTTGGTCAGGCAGACTAAGCCCTGTTGGCGCAAACCGCACTCTCAGTTTTTCTTGCTGTGGAAAGGAGGGTGTAGGAGCAAGGGCAGACAGCTCGGAGCAAAGCCAATGTGGGTTTCAGGTCCTTAAGGAGCTGGGATGTACCTGAGGTGCACAGCTGGAGCTGAAGAAGAGGGTTGTGCTCCTGATTTGTGGAAGAGGTGTCATTGCTCAGATCTTCTAGTCTCTATTCTTCTATCTTTTTAGCCTTCTGCTTCCTTGGACTTTCTTCCTGCTGGTAGCAACTCTCCTGCCAGCCTTAGATGGGCCTTTTTTTCCATACACATTCAGGGTTGTTACCCTTTAGCTCCTGTGCTGACACTCTACCAGCCCATTACTACTTGTAAAAGTTAGAGGTGAAAGTCCATAGTAAAATATCAAGTAGCTAATGTTAAGTTTCCTCCCTGAAAAGTGTTTCCTCCTCTTTTGTTTTGAAATACAATGGCCATGCATCTCCTACGTGTTTCCAGGACTAGTTAAATGGTTTCAGGATTGCTCTTGTTCCAGGAGAGGATCCAGTACCCCAATCCTTATTTGAGGGTTGAGATCTAAATTAGGAATGTTGGTGTCTCTCAATTCACTGATACTCATGAGATATTTCCAGAGAGTGTCCTGGCAGCACCCAGGTTGTTCCCAGCAACAAGGCTTGTGGATGTTTATTCAAGGCACTCCATCTTGGAGCTTATTCTGCCACAGCCTTTTATTGCTGTTGTTTCTCCAGATTTTTCCTATGCCTTTTCCCTGCCTGTTTCTCTTCGGTTTTCCACCTGCTTCTTTATAAATTTCCCCTTCTCAGAGGGTTTCACTGACCACTCCCACTCCCACAGTGTTCAACCCCCAGATTGCTGGTGCTGACACTACAGTGTTAGAACTAAACCTGGTTTTGCTAAAACCAAATGAGCAAAATCAAATGCACGTTAGCTCACCATTTCAGGCTGCCTGTGGACTGCAGCTAACAGCTCCAAATTCATTAGTGTTCAGCCAGCAGTAAAACACTTTTCATCATATCTGTGAGAGTTAGAAATGCATATTAAAAACCATGTGGTTAAGGCTCCTGAAGATCCGAATGCCTCCTCCAAGCCTCGTAAATATGTAAAGTTGTCACATATTTCATGCTCATAATTTGCCGTGGACATGAACTACCAGTTTTTGCTTATGTAAGTTGAAGCAAAGATGAGAACTTTCCTTTTTTTTTTTTATTTCAAACTGTTTGTTAGGGAAGAGGATGGAAAGAATCGGAAGAACACTAAGTGAAGGGTGATTTGTGCTTTTCCTTTTTTTTTTTTTTAACCAACTTTCCTTCCCAGCTAACCGGGGTGACATTTATCGGCTAATAGGCTGACTACTCACTTTTATCAGCTGCACTGTCATAGCTAAATACCTCCTCAAGTCAGGGCGGTGACAGTGGTTGTGTGATGTCTGCTGTGTTTCGAGGTGCCCTGGGGACCCAGCTGAACAATTTCAGTGCTTACAAGGAATCTGCCTTTGCTTGAGGTGAAACATCAAGAGTTCATACAGAAACTAGGAGGCAAACTGTAATATAAGCTCACCTGGGGGTTACACTTGACCTAACATTCATCCAGTTCTGCATAATGAAATTGAGAGAGAGGTGCTTGATAACACTAATTAGGAACTTGGTATTAAAACTGATATCACTGAACAGCAAGTACAGTTGCAACAGAGAGGATTAGAGGAACAGCCACAGTTCAGAACTGAAATATTCACCTAATTATTTCCAACTCCAGTTATGCCCAATGCATGCTCTGAACTGAGTCTTTAGCAGCACCTAATGTGTCTGCTACCAGCTGAGCTCCCCCAGCAGCAATGGTTTTCACTCACCTGAGAGATTTTCTTTTTCAGGAGATGTTAAACTCTATGGTAAAGCTGCCCTTGCTGTAAACCCAGGGACAAAAGAATCCCAAAGTGTCCAATGATTTCCATGATCCCTGTGGCAGATGGAGCCCTACATTTTCTAGCTCAACATTAAAAATTACAAAACCAAAACTGAAACTTTTGTGGGCAGATGATATCCAAAACACGAGAGCAAAATAATAATGTTCTTGATAAAGATTCACTTGAAAAACACTAACAGAAAATATTGCATTTTCCTGGAAGCTGTACTAATAGAAAACCAGTAAGCAAGTCTTCAGTGTTTTGCATTTCTACTGGGGTTTTATGCATTTCTGCTTTGAAAACCCATATGCCCACAAAGATGTTTTGAGGGTTTCATGTTTTGCACTACAGGCTTTATGCAAGTATGTTCTGAATATACATACACCCATCCTTTGTGGAATACTCTCCAAAGGTGATGCAGAGAACTCAGTACAGAAAGAATAATTTTTTTTTGTCTGAATAATTCAAAAAGTGATAAGTCAAGCATTACATAAACATTAATTTTAGAGATTTGCACGTGATTACACAAAGTTTAAAAGTCCTGCAGAAGAGCAGTGGTCTTTTTAAACATAGTTTTAAAAATGAATTTGTGTTTTTTTTCTATCAGGAAAGGCAGATTCAGTGTTAACTAATGAAAACACAATTGCTATAGGCATTATTCGTCCTTACAAAAAGGATATGGAGAAGGGAATGTGTGTTTTGATCCCTGGTGAACTGAGTTGATACATGTGCTTCATATTACCCGTCTAGTATGTGACTCTGCCTTTCATGTAAAGGGTCCTGTAGGCTTTGCTGGAGCACCACTTTGTTCCCACGAAATGAGGACAAATTGAAAACTTCACTTTCTAGAGCTCCAAATTCTCTACAGCTTTTGTGACTGCAAAAGTGAAAGTGTTACATACATATTTCCTTTCTGTTTTTGTTTGCTTTGGTACCCGCAAGGCAGCTAGTGTGCTGGATATAAACCCCTTGCTGTTCCAGACAACTCTAGGTTGGAAGATGGGGCTTGCAAAGCCAGTGTTGAGCTGCAGTCTTGGTGACGTGTTTGCCCTCCTTGCTCAATTCAGCTGAAGTGGCATTTGGTCTGTCGTGCCCTCCCGCGAGCCCTGGGGCTGCCCAGCCGCATTCCGGAAGGCCTCTTCCAGTCATCCCAGTGGGCGGAGATTGCTTAGCCTGACTCATGTTGTTAAAGATCCTGAAAGAACAGCCAAAATGGAGCTGGATTTGGCCAAGAGAGTGGAATACGCCTGGGGGCATTTTCTTTTACTCATTTAGGTACAAATGAAAGTCCAATAAATGTCATAGAAGCCCATGGGCGCAACCTTCATCTTTCCTCAATTTGCTGTTTGAGACCTGATTAACCATGGAGACTCACTGCAAGAGTAGCCTCTCGTTTGTGGAAACGTGATCTCTGCTGGCATGCTGCACTGTGCCGGTTTGTACATTAGAGAACTGAATGGGGGTGGAGAATATCTAGAGGCAGTGCCTGCCTGATGCTTTTTTAAATTTAGTCATGCCCCTGGTCCCCACAGCGTGCTGTGACAGTGGGTGGCACAACACATTTATCTGTTTTTCATGGTGAAATTCAGCTTAAAAAGAGAACAGGTTGAAATCCTATGCCTCCCCACGTCAGTGAAAACACTCTCATTAAGTTCAAATAGCCTAGTATTTATTCTCCCCCTCAGGCACCAAAATTTAAAAAGAAATGATCACTTTTTTTCAAATTGTATCTTGCAAAATCATTTCCATGCCCTGTAGCTGAGACGTAAATGTGATGGATGTGATGGATGTACTGAGTCGACCAACAAGAGCCCATTAAGTAGCCATAATGAAACTTGGATTAGTTGCTTGGGTACATTTGTTTTCTCAATTTTTTTTACTTACGATACCATAATCTGTGTGCTGCACTGTTCTTATTCTCCCATCCCTCTGTGAAGAGCTTTGGTCCCTTCCCTCTTAAAATGGGTGCTCGGTCACACAGGCAGTTGGGTATGTCCTTTGAAGGCTGTTGCTCATACAATGAGCAGAGAGAATGGGAGAAAACAACCTGCAAACTGCGAGCGTGTTGAAGACAGAAACAGGAGTTCACATAAATTAAGCTTATTTGAGGAAGATGTTCTTGGAAATAAAGGTAACCAAGTTGAAGACGAACATGTGCTGTGTTATTTCAGCCCGTATTTAGAAGATGAACGAACAGGTCATTTTGAGGGCCTGATTCCTATGGTGATCCAGGTTCAACGCATTTCTCTGAACGCTGGGCAAAATGCACATTGTATGGAAACAGTGGGATGCTGATACCTGAGGCTGGACCCAGAAATAGATAGGAATGGCTGTGAATATATAGAAATGCAAATTTTCTATGTGTAATATTTTTGCAATGGTCCAAAATTATGTGATATGGAAATCAATGGATTTCATAATTCTAATGAGAAAAGTGATAAAGATTACTGATTTTAATGAGTTCTTACAGGAGAGGCTGAAGGCTTTGATTCTACTATTTGTTCACATATTTTAGAGGCCAGGCTGCTGCTTTGCACACACATGTAGCATACTAATAAGGTATTATTTTCCACCTCTCAGATCTCTTTTAAATTCAAATATATCTATTAGCACCTTTACAGTACAGCTTATGCATATCCCAAACCTACATAATTAACTATTTCTACTGTACCATTTGGTGGGTGGCATTGCAAATTACAGTAAAATGCAGGGAGACAGAGTTTTCTTCTTTGGGTCTTAATACCCTGGATGGAAAATTCAGAGAGAAAAAAAGAGAGGCTTACAGTCATTTGGACCTGCATTGTTGGAGCTGGCAGAGATCCAGGCTTTGTCATTTTAAGGCTGTGTGACGGTGACTGGTAGAGGGAAGACTTCGGTAAGGGTTTTGAAGGCTGTTTTGAGAGCAGAGGTCAGTACCAGTAAGATCAGTGCTCGGTCTGGTGGAGGAAATGTGTGAGTACGTCTGAGAATTGCTACCCAAAGGAAGATGCAAAGAGAGAGCTGGCTCAGGACAGTCAGCAGGGTAGGCATTAAATTTTGCTGACTCCAGGCTAAGGTATTTGGCTGTCCTGCTATGGCAAGATGATGGTAGAAGATGAGGACAGACCTTGCACAGGAAACCGAGGGAGGAAGAAGAGGGGAAGGCTAGGAAAAAGAGCTTGTTTTGCTGCTGCTGTGAAATGCATCAAAGTGGTGAGGCACTTGCCCCATACTAGCCATGAGCCTGCAATGCCCCGATGCCACCTTTGGGACCACCCGCCTGTCTGGCTTCTGAGGGCTTTTGATGTGGGTAAGAAAGGCGGTGAGCTCACTCTGGTGCTCCTGGTAATTGCTCTTTCTCCACGTGCTTTGTGGAGGGCTGGGGCTGTCCTCACCTGGCCTCTGAGAGCAGCTTAGACATCCAAACTGTCCTTTTGGGTTTTACATTTCCGGATGACTCTGAAAGCTGCACTCCAGTCCTGGGAGGGCATCAGGGGTCTTTCTGCTGAAGACAATGAGAGCTGAATCAGGCCTGCAGGCTGCATCGATCTAGGGTTTTCTCCTATTATATGCAAATTTTTCTAATAGCGAAAACTGAAGCATTGGCTTTTCTGAAAAATACAGCTGGTGTGATGACCCAGCTCTGGCAGGAGACCTGGGGAATGGCAATATTGATTAACAACTGCTGCATTTGTTCTCAGGCCATTTTGAGGTTTGAGGGAGCACTGCATGGATTGTTACCTCTCAGAGGCATCTCTGGATTGAACATCTTTTTCTCCTAGATTGAAATTCGTTAACCAGTTGCAGTGCAGTCGTGGGATGTGTCCACACTGGAGCTGGTTCTAAGTCCATGCTTTAGCAAGCTCAGGTACAGCTGGCAATGTATGTGGTGAGAAGGAACTCAGCACAGACTGCAAAAGCAGGGCTGGTATTTATGCAAGCTCTCAGAGTCCCAGCAACTCTCTTGCTAGTGTCACCTAGGCTAGCTGGCTTAAAACTGAGCTGCCTTGATGTTTTACTGCTCTGAAATTTTGACATAGGGGTCAAAGAGGGGAAGATCAGTCTGCCAGGTGGCGGTGCCTGTTAAGTAATGGTGTATGGGTCTGCACCACTTACTGCAGGGGTACGAAAATGGACCATTTCCTTACCTCTCTGAATTTAGTACTCAGGCTACACTGTTTTCTGGAGTGGTGACCTACTCTGCCTCTCCTTTCTGAGGGCTGGCTTGGGCAAATGTCCTTTTGACCCCGATCTCTAAGTGTTGCTGTTCATTACAATCCAGATGGGTCAAGGACAATGTGCTCTTCCATGCTTTCTTCCAAAGGACTATCCAGAAACTTAAAGGAAGTGTTGGCTGTGGTTTCTAGCTACCTGGATGGGACAGATGTTGTAAAACATTTGGATCCTGTCCTCAGATGATGAGGTCCGTTTTGAAGATATTACTTCTTTTCTTGTCCTAAAACTCTGTGTTGCCGATGAAGCTGCTTGACTGGGATCTTTTATAGCGTAATGTTGTCTTTTCTGTTGTAACATGCTGACTATCTGTCACCATGAGCCATTGCCGTAGAAAAATGTCTCACATTTACAATAGTGATGCTTAATGGATTTGACAATTAACTGGATTTGCAACATGAACAACCCTTGCAAGTTAGATAAGCCTGAGAGACTAATTGTTATCCTAAACTCCATTAGCTGAGTTTAGCTTGGATGCTCTTTAGTCACCTTCTGGTATAAGACTCTGAAGCCAGTGTCAACATTTTAAAGTATGTCCAATTCATGACTTGTCAGATTATAAGAATAGCCCCTTTATGCCAGACCAAAGGCCCATCAAGGTCAGTATCCTGTTTCTGGCAGTAGCTGATAATTACGGAAAGGGTTTTAACGGCAGGGAAAGTATTGAGTGATATTTCCCCAATATGCTCTCTCACCCCTCAGCAGTTTATGGCTTAAAAATTTTCTGATCTTTGTGTTTAATAACTCTTTGTGGCTTTTTTTCTGTAAATTTGTGAAATCCTACTTATGCTTTCAGCATCTGCAGCATTTTGTGGCAATGAGTTTGGCAATTTAATTATTATTCGCTCTGTCAGAAAATCCTTGCTTTTGTTTTTTAAAGCCCTGACTGATAGTTTCATGGGATGCCCCCCTCCTTCTTGTATTTTGAGAAACAAAATTCCTTATCTCCTTCATGCCACTCATTATTTTACAGAACTCTAATGAGGACCTAAACTGAATGAGTTCTGCTCTATGATTTAGGGCTCTGTATTATGGCTTATACTTTCTGGGTGTTTATATTCCATTTGCCTTTGTTTTATGTTTATTTCATCTTTATTTCACTAATTTAATCAGTTTGAGAAGATTATTTGGTCTAATTAAGGTAGAATTAATCCAGGGACAGTGATAATTTGAGAGCCAGGATTTGAAGGTAGTTTATTTAATCTATGTGTCTTCAAATCCTTTGGATTCAATTTGGCCAGCTTTCATACTGATGGATGCTGTATTAAATTATTTAAATAGATGAATTAAATTTGGAGCAAGCAGAGGCTAATGCATTTCACCCTCAAATAACATGCTACTGTAGCCAGAGAGCTTTTCTAGAGGAACTAAGGAGACAGTCGTGAGCTGGAAGCACTGTATGCAAAACAGGGGGCAAGGGCCACACGCAGACCCCTTTGATTTATCCTCTAGAACTAATTTGCCAATTCTTTGTGGTCAGACTAGCAGAACGGAGCCAAGAAAGAAACCTCACAGAGATCGACCATGTCAGATGGAATAATAAGCTGTTACTCAAGAGAAAGCTCAGACTAGACTTGCAGAAATGTAATTAGCAGTGCACTGGCCGAGCTGTTTGCACGCCCAGAGCTTGCACAACGCCCATCTGGTGAGCAGTGGTAATTTTTAGTCTCTTATTTGGTGAGAAGAAAACCAACTTCCTTCTCACTAAGAATCAGGAAAGGGACAAAAGAGATGGAAAACAGCAGAATATGCTCGTTAGTACTCAGGGACACTAGATGGGGATATTTGCTCACTTTGCAACTCTTTGTACCCCACACAGCTTCGGCGTGGTGGTGATGTTACTGAGACGTAGGCGAGGAGCACACTGCGAGGTGGTGGTAACTCCGGGCTAGAGTTATCCCAAGGAGGGACGGTGACATCCCAAGGAAGGGATTGATCAGAGGTGGTCGCATGGGGCTCTCAGGGCGACCTACACCTTTTGTTGCCAGTTCTCACTCTTCAGTCTCCATCTCAAACAGAGCTGGTCCATAGAGCTCAGGACATGCTGAGGTCTCTCTTTGGTTGTGAAACACAGCTCAGCAGCATGGGGGAGGGGGTGACCATTGCTCTTCCTCTGGAGCTGCAGGAAAAAGGGACAAATGTTGTCTGTGGAAGAGGGAGAGCCATCATCATGGCACATTACCTTTGTGGACCTGAAGCACTGCTGCTGCAGGTGTCACTGATGTATTTTGGGGATTGGGGAAGGGACCTGAAGCTACTCTTTGTACTCCTTTCCTTTCCACATGTTTGGTTTGCCAAGGGGACGTCATTCAAAGCAGAAGGCTCCTTCCCTGCTTCCGAGGTCTTGGCTGCCCATGATGCCTGACCCCAGGTGAACTTGGCTGCTGAGAAGGCTGGCTCACAAGGACAGCACTGCTGCCTTTGCAGGCCCTTGTGGAGCCACTGGGCTAGGGTAGGCTTCGGGAAGTCCCAGAGAAGGGCACAGACACAAGCGAGTCACGTCAGCAGTACCTGGGACAGGTTTCAAAGCTGACCATGGGATGCAGGATAGATCTGACACGTTCTGGCTCTGTGGGATGCTGGTGACACTGTTGGTTAATGCTGCCATGCATGTTTTGTGCATGGTCAGGCTGCAAAAAGGGCCATAAAGAAAATAAGAAAGCCTTGAATTCTCTTGTGAGGCTGATGAGTGGAAAATGAGCAAAAAAGATGTGTTGTTGCCAGTCTTCAAAATCCATACAGGATAGGCCATGGGTCTTAGTACCACCTGTGGGATGGACATAATAGAAATAACTCGGCTGGATCAAACATCTGCAGTTAGTGAATTAGGAAGCTCTGTTGACTGGGTTTTTTTTTGCTTGCTTGTTTAAAAGCCTGTAGTATGCAGTATAGTGGAAATCCTAGAGGAATAGTACCACATATTTAACTTAATACTTTATGACTTTCCACAGACTTTAGGAGGGTTGTATGAGAAATTAAATTAGCGCACAAGTTTTACACTAATATAGAATTCTGAGACCTTGTCCAAGTTGCTTTTTGTATTGTAGATATTTTAGACAGTTTAGGCTTTGGTATAGTAAAAGGCATAACTGGTTTTCAAAAGTAAAAAAGTCTCATTTTTTTTCCACATATGTGTACTAGCCTCATTCTGCCTCTCTTAAAGTTTCTCTGTTGTAGGTTTTGTATACTGACTAGCATTTCAGCATTTGAATCCCTTCTGTGGAAAATTAACAGCTGAGGTGAAGCCCTCGGCTGAGCTAGTAGAGATTTTGGCATTTCTCTCTTCTCAGGATCAGAAGGCTGCCTGAGCTAGATTATTTTCTTGGTTTAGTTTCCGACTCTCTCATTTTTGGCTTTTCTGCTTTTGCTTTGACAGTAGATCTTTAGAAGAAAAAAAAAAAAGGGTGATGGTGGAGGTTTGTGAGTGGCTCCTTTGATGAGGATTTGCAATGTGAAACTTTAATTGATATCAACATGCACAGAGTTAAGCAACTGCTATCACTGAAATAGGATCTCTAGCCTTTTTGTATAAGGGCTTGTATTTCTGAAATGGATTTCTTAACTTACTTGGTTTGGATTTTTTTTTTTAATGGAAACAGAGCTTTCTCTTCAAAAACCTCCAGTCTCCAATCCCTGACTTTGGGCTTGCCTACATTTGGAAATGTACCAAAATAGCTATTCCAGAATAAGCTCCCAAGAGGATATTTTAGAACTAGATTAAATTAAATTGGAAATAGGAACTCTTATTTTGGAATAAGAGTGTCCGCTTTGGGATTTATACTGAAATAAACCGTCTCGGAATAATTGTAGCTATTTTGGTATATTTCCAAGAGCAGACAAGAGCTTAGCAATGTTCTGAAATAATTATATTAAAATCTCACAGATGAGATGGATAATGGAGAAAAATGTCAATACCGAGTTAGAAGAAATCGGAATGAGTGTGTCTGATGGTGTCATACACTTGTTCAGTGGTTTTTTTTTCAGTTTAAGCAAAAGGTCCCACCCTTTGGGATATGTATATAATTTGTTACTAATATTGTAGTAGCAACCCCACTGTGCCAGGAACAGTCTTACAGACACTGGTCCGACCTCTACACAACTTGCAGTCTAGAAAGAATCCAAATACTTTGTAATGCTATAGATGTCATCAAGTCTGTTTTGCAGATAAAATATAGGTTCTTGACTCTTTATAACACTCCTTGTTTATAACACTTGTTTATAACACTCTTTGTTCAGGCAAAACCGCTACTTCTGCTTTTTTGCTTGAAGAACAGCAGAAGAGGATAGTTACAAGAAGACAGAAATTATAAAACCCACACATTTGTTCCATATTTGTAGTTGTTGTGTGACTCCTTTCTGCTTAGCTTACTATAGACAGCACATGAGTCATTATTTACAATGGCAAATGCAATGTGCTTCATTACAACCTGTGGCAATAAACGAATGTAGATGTGAAATGAATATGTCACCTGTATGTACATACACACAGTATGTATAGAGAGATAGTTTAAGGTAACGCGTTCTCGTTCGATAAGGAATGTTCATGGCTGAGAAAGTTTTGCTGTCTTTCAGGTACATTTTTTTTCTCCTCCCTTTAGTCACTTTCATTTGTGCCTTTTCTCCCAAGGATTGGAGGTCACAGGGGCTTTCTCTGCACAAAGAAAAGGCCACACTCTGCATTTACCTGCATTCTTCCTCAATTTAATCTCTCGTGTACTTTCAACACTATTTTGGTCCCATCCTGGGGATCTAACAAAAGATGTAGAAATTCAGTGGCACAATTTCAAGGTTATCCTACATGCCAGTAAATCCATAATGTGATTTTTTTTCCCTTTATGGTACATCATAATAAAAGAAGTTGATACAATATGAAAGGGAAAGGCAGTTTCTACTTATCAAATTATCATATCTAGCATCAACCTCGTACTTGAAGGTAATTTCAGCTAATCCTTTGTAGCAATAAATATCTATTACATTTATCACATTGAATTTGTTTCCCCTTCACTTCATCCAATTATCTTTTCTACGACTAGAAAATATATCAGAGCTGTCTCCACATTTTTTTTACGGATATTACCTCACTCTACTCTTCTTGATCTTTTGTCAAGATGTGCTTTAATTAAAATGTTCGTGTAACTTGTCCAGGTTTATCCTTCAGTATCCAGGTAATTGTTACATTTGCTTTGAAAAGTGGAATACAGCAGTCCCAAGAGCTGGGCTAGAACTGAAATTCTGTGGGCATAGAAACTTCTATGCAGGTTGCTATAAGGCCACAGTTTAGGATGTTATAGCCAGAGGTCTGTCAGCGTTTCTATTATAGATCTCCTTATCTACTGGTTTGCTGTTTGGCTATTAAAATTTGCATAGGAAATACGGATATAAACAGCCTCATGCAGGCAACCTTTTTTTAAATTAAAAAGACATATGGTTTCACAGTGTCAAAATGCAGTTGGTGCTGCTCACCAGATAGGTAGCTGCTACTCAATAGCTCAATAATGGTGTGACGCTGTATCAGCTTCTTGAAGAAAACAGATTTTCCCACTGTTTTCTTACAGAGCCTGAGCTGTATGTTCCTCACATGATGGCATCCCAGGGATTCCTATTATTGAAGGGTGAATGTTTGTGTGCACAGTGTGGGGATGATGCTGCTTTCTCATCAATTGTATGCCATGCTTCTTGCAGCTCCTTATCCACAAACATGCAAACTATGGCATTACAGTGAGATGTATTGGTTGCTCATACACATTGCTTGCATCCCATATGGGCTTTTTGGCTGGAGTGGTATGGAGCCAGAAGATGGATTAAGACAGAACGAATTGAGTGACTCAGACATATGTGATCGGTAGAGTTGTCGTTAAATGGGGGAGTTTTTATTGGACTCTGCAGCCCTGGCTGCTCTTCTCCAAACTACTCACCAGTCCTAACCATAACAAATAAGGTAAAAATCTTTGTGACAGATATCTTGTAGATATCATGGAGATTTCCCCATGCTGAGTAGTGATGAAGAGAGCGCTGCTGGGCAGAGCCATCCAGACTGCTTGGCTGTACACATTGCTTCACCAGGTATACGCAAAGCTATTCTGAAAGCATGTTGGAATAAAGAAAGAATAAATCAGGGGCTTGTTTCAGCCAAGACATCTTGAAAGAAATGTCTGCAACATCTTACACAAGTGACAAAAAACTAGCTCCTCCTTAAAGAGAGACAAAAGAATAGATGACCACAGGATCAACCATCACAGGGTTGTCAGCCACCAACGCAAAATTTCTCTCGTCCTTAGGGCCAGCCTGAGGAAACAAGTAAAGGTATAGGCAAAAGGGCTAATACCTTTGAACTTCTTTATTGCCTCCTTCTCAGTGTATGTCCTTTAAAGGAGGTAATACAGGAGACTAATTGCTAAGGTTAATGTCCTGAAGTGCTTCCTTACTTAAGATTGTGTGGTTGAGGAGATGTTAATATCTGCAATCAGTCACAGGCTCACAGGGGAAGGTGCTGACCTTTTGGAGACTGTGGGGCTTAGGCCCCTGATTTCAACAGTCAGGTGTTGCCCGAAATTCTCTTTTTATTTTAACCATCACGGAAATATTGAAGCGGTTGATTACAACAAAACATTTGCAATATGAATGCAAAAGAAGGTAAATCCTGACTAAAAAGGGATGCATCTGCCCATCTGCTGTGGTGTTTATTAGAAATGTTGATGTTTTAGGCAGGTAAAGGCACTTTCCTTCAGCTGGGAGGGCTCCAGGTGGTTACTGGTCCACCCTGGGTTCATTCAGAGTGCGGCACCATGGAGGAGCTCTGCTGCTCTGGGATCCTCAGCTGCTCGGAGAGTAGGAAAATCACCCTAGGCAAGCTCAGCCTAAAGGAAGACTGGGCATGTACCAGAAATGGCTATTCCCTTCTGCTCTCCTGATGCTCACCTGTGTATCGTGATTCGCAGCATGGAGAAAAATATTTGGAGTATTCCAGTTTCCTCCTACCATGGCAGAGTGGTTTGTTACTGGAAAGAAAAGCCCTTCCAGGGATACTAGTTCCTTAACTCAGGAGCATCCACCTGGGAAGAGAGGCCGCAGGAACAGACCCACTACAGTCGAAGTCTGTGAAGCTCTGCAATTTATACCGATACTTTTTACAGGAAGACAAACGCGGATATGTCAATCCACATTATTGTGGTTGCGTCAGTTAGACAAAAAGGCAGAAAATATTCAGAATAATCTAATTTTTGTATATGCAGACACCCAGACTGCTGTGGGTGCTGGGTGACATTGTGGTCTGCAGCTGTGAAAACCAGGCTCCAGGAAAGCTGGTGGGACCCTTACAGCCCTGGTTACAAATGACTGCCACTCATGCAAGAAAAAAAACCTGCATTCTTGATACAAAAAGCCAGCAGAAAACAAACAAGCCAGACTCCAAACTCTTGAAGCTGTCTTTAATACACCAAGAAGAAGCAAGGAAAGGGCACGAGCGCTATTTTTTTTTTTCCTAACAGGTTGTCTTTAAACATTTAGAGGCACCAGTAGAGGAAAAGTGCTTAAAGCAGTCAGGAGCAAGCTAGAGTAATTCAGTCTGCACCTTGTCTTCTTAAACTGCCTTACCTCTAGAGCATCACGCCGATGCAGCCTGAAGCGTCTGAATCAAACGTGCAGCAACTTCAGCTTCAGCATCCTTCACCTTAAAGCTACTGAACTGAGCACCTTCAAATGGGAATCTATTTTTCTTCCGCTGGGAGGCCTATGCCACACACTTACTTTGACGTTAGGACACCTGACCATTTTTTCTGTTACATAAATGGACAGATTTTAGTTGGAATATATGGGAAATGGTATTTTCATCTTTCCACATTTTTCATAAACATAATATTAGACAAGCCACTGCTTGAACTGAGGCCAAATGTAGAGCACTAATCATTTTGAAACATTTCAAATATCAGAAATGTGTAAAATGAAAATTGCATTCAAAGCTTTTTTCCACTCTTTTACGCCCCCGCCCCAGAGCCTTGAGCACAGGAATAAGTGTAGCTTCAGATGGGAATTTTAGTAGAATTCAATTTTAAATTCAGCAGTCACTAACATTGTTATATCCTTTCTGTGGTAAAGCTCAAATGCCTGACGCTGTCTCCGTGATTCCCTGGCTGTAGGCAGCATTCACCATGTACTTTTCCAGAGATTAGAGACAGAGGCACTTTCGTAATACTGACTTGGTGCATCTTCCCTGTTTCTTTCCTCCTTGAGGGCAAAAAACAGTTCATCTTGTTCTGAGGATATCTGACAGTGACTATTCCATGTCTGGTAGTCACTACAATCTAATTCTGCTGGACTTAATTACCATAATTTATTCCCTGTAGGTGGTTTCCAAAAATAGAAGTAGGTATGATCCTTGCCCTACAAGGCTCACACAAAAGACTGAGAATTATAAAGACTGGCAGATAGGGGAGAAAAAGTAAAAGGAGCAATGGCTATGGAAAGCACACAGAGAGAGATAAATTAAATCCAAATTACTCCTTTGGTATGATAGTGAGACTTAATGAGCAAGTTTATTAAAGGGAAAAAATATTATTCAACTAAAAGATAGAGATGCACGAATAGCCCTCAGAATAACACACAGAACGGCAGCGTCCTTGTGGTATAAACCGTACTCCGCAACTGAAAAGGCCTTTTCTGTGGTTCAAATCACTTATCTCTGGTGTCATCCTGTCTGTGTGATCCAGCAAGTAGCTCTGTCCTGCCTTAGTCACCCTGTGTCTTTCCTACAGTTGTCTTTCAAATGCTTCATTGTCTCATTTCATTGCCACACCCCAAATTACCTTTAGAGACTGTCCTGCTCTCCGCAAGCGATGAAGGAGCCCTGAGCACACGCCCCGGCGTCCAGACCCCTCAGCAGGGCTTGGGTCACACTTCGCTCTCCAGGCTCGATGCTCTTATTGCTTGAGGTTTTCCTGGTAGTAAGGTAGCCTTGTGTAAGGTAAGGATGGGGATGCCACAAATCCAAAACCTGTTGCTTCTCTCAAAGTTTTCATATCACTTATTTCCTGCTCCTTCAGGCTCATGTGTGCTCCCACGTATTGGTCTTCACCCCGTCCCTGTGATGTGTGGCCCCGCTGTTGTCCTTCTCTGACAGACGACCAAAAAGAGTGCTTGAGGTTTGCAGAGGAAACCTGCAGTGGAGCAGGCTTGAGCCTGGCTCTTCTGTGGTCTCATGTGAGCACCCTGAATATCGCAACCCACCTCCTCTCCTTTTAGCCTTCCCACAAAGGGATGGCTATATAATGCAGCAGTTGTCAAGATATATAGGGTAGCAATGCCCAGAAATACATGTGATTGTGTCCCAGAGCTGGCCAGGTTTAGAAAGTGACGTTTACTGCGTCAGTGGCTCCACCAGCCTTTAGCTTGGCATGAGCTGCCTGGAGGGGATGACACTGCTGGTGAAGACTCACCACACTGTACATAACCTGCCCTCTTCCTCCAGCACCTCTGGGGCCCACACAGCCACTTGTGTGAGGGGATGGTGAGATGGGGCTGATGATCCACTGCTGCCATCCCAAGACCATCTCTACCCTGGCGAGTGTTTTTTTTCCTGGGGTTGAAGGGACCCCACTTGGAGAGGGAAGCAGGTGCTGCGTTAGGAAAGAGGTCGTCAAATTAGAGATGTCACTTGGTGGTGAGTGCCAGGCTCATCATGGCAGCGCCAGGACTGGAGGACATTGTGTGCTGTTGTCACCTCTTGCTGACTGGGCTGGAGGGGAGATTGTGCCTGGCTGAAGTAGGCACAATCACACACAGGCGTGAAGGTACTCTGGTGGTCACCTAGGGGTCTTGTCCCCTGCAGCGCTGGGTGCCACCCTCTAGGCTTTGCTGGCTGCTCCTGTGTTTTGCATTTCTACATCCGGAGTGTTTTCTGATGTTTAGGGAACTTCAGACTTTACTCATCTCGTTGCTTCCTGCGAGGATCTGTGCATGTGCCCTCGGTGGTGGTATAGCCACCTGCCCACGTCACATGCAGCACTTTTTACCTGGTGGGAAGCCCGGTGTCATCGGTGCAGGGAGTCTTGCTGCCTTCCTTGGCCTTTGGAACAGGTTGATCTTTGGGGAAAAGCTTATATTGTAAGGAAACCCTCATGGACAGGGAAAAAGCATCAATAAAACAATTTAGTTCTCCAATTCTGAAATTCTGCTGCATCCTGTACTTTAATATATCACTCTGTTCGCAAGTATGTCAGTGGTTTTCTCATCCCATAACTCCGTGGAGTTTTCTCCTTTCCTTTGTGCACAGGAATTTCTGGATAATCTGGGGACAGGCAAAGGGACAGTGCTGATTTTGCACTTACATTGAATCGCTTTATTTGTTTAGTGCCGTCTTTTGTGTGCTGATTTTGGGAGCAGTCTCCAGCCTCCACGTTAAAATGCTGCTCCCGACGTTTGTGTTCTTTGTTGCTTCATGTCTTCCAGGACAGTGAAACAACTGCCCCAAAGGTATAAGCTGCTACTCCACAGCGAGCATACCAATGACGGCCAGAGGGGAACGTGCCACCTTGTTGTTTTCCCTGTGTCCCCCCTGCATACTTAGGAATGCCACGCGAGTGGCAGCTACAGCGTAACCCGTGCCCTGTGGCAGTGGGACTCGAGTGGCTGTGTTTGAGAGGGAGCTGAGGGCTCTGCATCCCGCCGGCGGCTCCCTCGCAGGCGCCGAGCAAGGGGAAAGGATGCATTGGGCAAACGCAGGCTCTGCCTGGCTTAGTGTGTGTGTGGGTGAGTATGCCGTAGGTGTCTCGGGCTTGCTGATGAAGCTGAGGGTATGAATAATGCTCAATTGCTGTTGCCTGATGCTTCTGCCCGTGCAGCTCATTGTAGCAGTGGTTGGGTGAGAGCGGGGATGTTACGGATGCACAAAACCTTCATCCTCCTGCCATCTTTACTTTCTACTTCCGTTCTGCTGGGAGTCCAACAATTACAGAGTTTTAATTGAAGGACATTTTGACGGAAGTTTTTCTTTAGGAAACAAAGAAATCTGTGTGATTAACTAGACACAACTATGGAATGAAAAAATTTAATGGCTTTTTGGGGTATGTTCCATTGATGGTAGTGCAGTTCATTACTCAGTTCAAAATTATGTCTTTCTTAGTGCGGCACTTATTTTCTTACAGCTTTTATATGCAAAAAAAATGTTAATTTATTTCTCTTTTAGGTAAACAGATAAATGTTTAGATAAATAAAATAAGAGAATATTTACATTTGTAGCTTCTTACTGTGTGTTTTCCATGATAGAAGACTACAAAAGAGCTTTCTGGAGAAGAAAGTGACCGAAAAATAACTTTTGAGGAAAAGTAAACAGTGAGGAGAAAGAATGCGCTGAGCTAAGACTTCACAAAAAACCCACCAACACCAGGGAGATGGAGCTGGCTACAAGTACAAAGCACAAACACAAAGCAGTCTGGTTAATCAACTAGTCTGCTTCTTAGGTTTATTAAACATGACAAGAAATTTAATAGAGAATAAAATCAAGGTATCTGTAAAACAGTAAAGGTGAAACTCCTTGCTGGTTATAACCAGTAATTTTTATGTTGGGTTTCATAAGGATTGCCTGTCTCTGTCTAAAGCAGAACAAAAAAAGAATAAAATAAATATGAAATGGTGCATTGTGATAACAGTCCTAGGCTGTTTATACGTATGCTTCAAATTAAGGGTTTGGTGTCATGGAAACAGCTTCTTCATTTGGAAAGCTCTGCGGCAGTGTGAGAAGAAGACTGGAGAGAGCGAGAGGAAGAGGGAGCGAAGGAACGCGTGAGTGTGGCCGTGTAGTCTTCCCAACATCACCAGCTCCCTCCTTTCCCCAGAGAAAACAGAGCTGAGAGGAGGGCAGGGCTCCTGGGCTGCTTGCCTTACCTTTCTCTGCAATAATGCAGTTCATTCCCCCTTTGCTGTTTGTCATTTGCAAGAATGGATTATTTTGTAGCTAATGCAAAGTGCAGTTCTAGATAATTCTTGAGGGGGTTTTCTGTACTGAAGGAATGTGTATGTGTATATGGACATGTAATGTACTTTTGCATATGGACTTTACCTAAAAACAGTATTTATCCACTGAAGCAAATGAGTCCAGAATCTATATAAACACTGTTTGTTCTGTTCTGCTTCTGTACATAAATGCATAGTACTTTTTGTATAATTTTAGTGCTAAAAAGAGCTTTCCTGCTGTTCCACACCAAAGGAGAGCAATCATTTGTGTAAAGGGCTTCTAAATCTTACCAGGAGAGAAATCTCTCCAATGAATACACGATTACAATAGATGGTTGGGAATTAACAACACCGCTTGCATTGTCCTGGCTTCAATGCCAATTTGCGCTCATTTTGTGGGCACAGTTGAGATTACTCAGTAATTGATTACATTAAGCAGTAACACAAGAGCTTTACACAGACTGAATTAAGGGCATGTACTGTATTTCTGCTGCGTTGCTGTCATTCATATCGTGAAGGAGCAGAAACAGACCAATCCCATACAACAGACTTTATTTTTTTTTAAAGCATAGTAAAGCTGGATCTAAGATCCTGACATGGCATTGTGTGGAGCCAGT
>Ga0065711_1005101_pt1 | contig 28528 bp, 28 predicted proteins | sample Hoacrofraction12_FD_59098 | JGI IMG/M metagenome (GOLD analysis project Ga0065711, IMG submission 59098) | Hoatzin crop microbial communities from Cojedes, Venezuela - Epithelial fraction 12 v2 (version 2) | ecosystem: Host-associated > Birds > Digestive system > Esophagus > Crop | place... | reverse complement strand
TTTTTTTTTTTTTTTTTTTTTTTTTTTTGAGACACCATGTACATGGGAGGGGGCAGTGAAGAGATTGGAGTTAAAGAGTAACACCAGATCCTGATGAAATAAACTTAACACAAAATTAGAGCACAGGTTATAGGAAAGGGGAGTCCCTTTTTAATAATATGAAAAAAAGACCTATATTGTGAATCTACATTAGAAAGAGCCAGAGCAATTAGAATTTCAGGCTGCCACATAACAGGCTCACAGTAAAATAGCAATGTAATGTGCCAGGTCTTTTTATTAAAGACAAATCGTGAAATAGCTTGTGATGGAAACCTGCCCTGTCTGAGAGTGATCAGAGAGGAGCCGGTGAAGTACCTGCTGCTCTGCGGCGAGAGACTGACATTAAAGCAGATGGGAACAGGAATAGTCTGTGGCTCTGCTAGCAAAGAGCTCTCAGAGGTTGTGCTTTTTCCTCCCTCCCGCATATTCAGCAAATGAAGAAGTTATCTGCAGACAGCCATGGAGGCTGAAGTCCCAGTCTGCTCTCTCTTGGCATGTCTGTGTGCTAGGGCTCACCTTCCCTGTGGTTTTCAGCACCCCGAGTTTCAGAATGGTGGGGTGCCTTTCCCAGATTCACCAGCTAAGCCCCAGGCTCCTTCGTCCTGTCGGCTCTCGGGGCTGGCCCCGGGCAGACCCCCCAAGGCATGGAGAAGGGGCAGCGAGGCCAAGGAAGCGCCGAGTTCACTTTGTGTACAGCAACTTCCAAGCTGCAGTCCTAGCTCCGTCTTTCCACGTTTGGATCCATCCCCTGAACAACGCTGCCCACCACCCTGTCCGGAGAGCCCCAAGACTTGGGGCAGGGTGTGTGCTTGCTCCTGCAGGTTGTTTTCTGATCCTGCCTACAGAATAGATGGGCCGTGGCAGATGGACAAACCCTGGCTTCATTAGCACCAAGTTCAGAGCCAGGGCCCCGGGCAAGAGGGGAGTGTGGTGCCCCAGCCTTGCTCGCAGGCTGTGGGAGTGGGGGAAGGCACGGGGACGGTGAACATGCTCCCTCGTGGCAGCACACCCATCCTTGAGCAGGCTTCGGAGGCGAGAACACGTAAGGCTGCAAGGTCCCATCCTGCCAGGCGATGTTCAGAAGAAATCTGTCCGTCCGCCTATCTAATTATCTTGATGCAATTAGGCAGCTCCCTCGCCACTAGCGCAGATTTCAGTTTTACATAACATCAGCACTTGGCAGGTTTTGCGTAGCCACCTCCAACAGAAGAACGATTACCCTGTTATTTGTGTTGTGGGACTCCGTGCCCCGGCTGGGATCGCTGTCCTGTTGCACAAGGAGCTCTCTGGACACCCTGCATACACCCTGCGTACACCCCTGGAGTTCAGCTGGATAAACAGGGCTGGATTCTGGGATTCACCAAGAATCTCTGTGTAGATGGAGCCTGGCATGGGCTGTACACCCTGTGTACACCCTGCGTACACCCCTCAAGTTCAGCTGGATAAACAGGGCTGGATTTTGGGATTCACCAAGAATCGCTGTGTATACGGAGTCTGCCATGGGACTGCTAAAATGTGTTGCCCCAAATGCAATAAAGTCACGACAGAGCCAGAAGCCGAACCCTTGGCAGCTGGATTTTGAGCCAGGCTCTGCCAGTGACTCGTCAGGCTTCGAAATAAACTTTCCACACCCATTCCACCCCCGGCACCTCTACGGGCTGGTGCCAAACCTCCCGCGAGCGATGCCTGTGGCAACTCCGTGCCTCGGTCTGCAGCAACATCTGAGCTCCTCTCAGCCAAGGTGAAATTAAAATAGACAGAAACAATTACTGCAGGGCAAGTGGAAAAGTTAATAGGGGCCTTGAGCACGCTTGTGAGACATTCATAGGGTTGTTGGTGGTTTTTTTTTTACCCTTCGGGCCTCAGAATATAGCTCCAAAGGCAGAAAGATTTTTTAAAAAGACTTTCGCAAATGTGCATGAAAGAGCCTAGAAATCCTCTAATGATCAAACAGGGATTTTGTTCCCTGTAGTTTATCTTCTAGAATCATGAGAAACCTGTAGTGGAGGCAAAGGAGAATCCGGATAACTGTATTATAAACCAGATTGTTAGAAAAGCAAAGCTGCCTTGGAGAAAAGAGGAAATGTGATACATGTCTTTGGTCTGGTAAGAATCTAAGCAGAGACATCTAAGGCCCACGGAAAGTGTCTTTTTAGCATCACTGGGCATTGGATCAGGCCCACATGTAGCAGGAACCGTGCTGTGCCCTACTGCACGCACACGCATTTCAGCTTCAGTATGGAGAACCCTGCCTTTGCTACGCAGCGAGCGAATGGGTAGATGACCCGCGACCTAAAGCCTTTCTGTGAGCGGTCAAAACAGGAATCACCTTCACTGACGAGCTACTGCATGAGCACTTCCACTTCCAGCCATTGGCTTTGGCCGGTAGAGACCAGCTCCTCCAGGGATGCCACGTCTCCAAGCCCATACTTCAGGCTCTGGCATTATCTCTGGCATTAGCTGGCCACGAACATTCTCCTGCTCCAGCAGCGGTTGCCCAAGGGGTTGTTCTGCCCTTCACCTTTCCAAATCAGACCTCAGAGCCTAACGTACCCAGCCTGATAGCTTTTGCAAAACCACACACACACACACAAAGAAAAAAACCCTAGGCTGTTTAATTTGCTGCTCACACAAGTCAGAAAGACGGATGGTTAGCTGCCTGGATGATGGTTTCGAGATATCCCTGTCTTGTCGCTTAATCATACACTATATCAAGCAAACAGTCCACATTCTTAATACGACAGTGCCAATGTCTGACTGATTCTCCCCGTTCATAAACCAGATCGTTATCTCTTCCCATCTGCAAACATAAAAATCCACAGTGTTATTACACAATTGCTGCCATCGTAAAACGCTCCCCACTTCCTCCCTGCTTTCCTCTGCCCTCTTCTCATTTTTACATTCCCATCGGCTGGACTGAGACCTTCTACATCTCCTGCCACCCCCTGGGCCCCTCTCCGGAAGGCTGAGACAACAGCCAAACATCTGCGCTCTTCACTTTTATTTTCGACAGTGGTGGTTTAGCCCTCTGGCACGTTGGCTCTGCACAGGGGCTGGAGGTAGGTGCTGTCCCCCTCCCAGTCCTCGCAATGTGCTTCCTCCTACTGCACCCAGTATAAATCAGGGATGCTAAAGCATATTTTATTTGGAGCATCTGCTGGAACAGCAATTAATCACTGTCAGGCTATCTGAAAATAACCATTAGTTTTTGTTTTATTCTTTACTACATAAGCAGAAGAGATACATCTCCATTCCAGTTATTAATCCGCTTGCTCGCTGGAGGAAGGCCAGACTAAGCCTGGGAGCAGATGTCTACCAGTTGCTCCCAGAAAATAAAAGACGGCGTTCAGGTGGAAAGGTGGAGCTCCGCTGGAAATAGGGATGGGCTGAGCAAAGAGGGGGGGCTTCGCTGGGAGCGTGGAAGGGAGCGTGTCTGAGGAGAGGGAGGAAGTCCTGTAGCTCTGCAAACAGATGTTAATGTTTAACAGGACACATAAAAGGAATCGCTACAAAGCTTGGAGAAAATGATTTTTCCTTTGTTTGTTAGCTTTGAGCTCTTTAGGCAGTTAATTAAAGGATATGCTTGGAATATATCTTTTTCAAATTTAGGCACACAAGCCAAAACAAGTGACCGTAAACTTGGCATCCTAGGGCTATTAATTTTCACTCTACAATTTTGGAGTCGTGCACGCTTTTTAAGGTCAGAATATTGTTTTCCTAATTTCTAGGAGCACAAATTCTCCTTCACGCGATCTAAAAAAATCTAAGCATTGTTTTCAAGCCCTAGGCTTCATTCAGAGAGCATCTTCTGAGTGAGACTTCCAAAAGATTTTGCAAAGTCTAGTTCCTAAGTCACTTAGGCACTTCTGAAAATTCCTATGATATCTAAAATTTGGGCAACAGCACAGTGGGGTATCATCTCCGGAACTCTCCGCCAGGTTCAGCTCTGCAGGGCTAAAAGCCAGACTGCCTTTATCGTCAGCCGATGCGATTTACAGACAAAGACAGAGAAGATTTGCTGGGAACTGACACACCATCCTCTTCTTCGCGGAGCTATAGCCACGTTTGGAATCTATGCAGCAGGAAGGCAGTAGCAATGCAACAGCTACACGCAGCGCATACCCGGTTTCGGGACCTCTGCCAGTACGTTTCAGGCTCTCTGTGCACAAATACATGTGTGTATATATGGGTGTGTGTGCCTGCACGTGTACATTCGTGGCTATGTGTGACTAAGTCCATACCACAAAAAAAAAAATTCAGGGACTGGCAATTATAAAAGTATTAATTACGCTTGTAAGCATGAAAACTGTGTGTGGGTACCTAAAGTCTTCATGCCTACCAAAACTGACTCCATCATTATAAAAAGTGGCTCCACACGATCTGCCCATACTTCTGTGAATACATTTTAGCACACCAAATGAAAACTCCCTTTATTATTCACTCTTATCTTAATGCTGCAAAACACAGGCCTGTGTCCTGCACTGTGCTGCGGCTGGTTCCCGTGGGCATTGCTGCTGCTGCCAGGTGATGGAGTTACTCCTCTGACTCCCATTTCTAAAATAATAAATCCCCAACCTCTGCTGATGATCTGGCACAGAAGATCACGACTTGCATACTGTGCGAATGCAGCTAATATGCCAGTCGGAGGACTCTGCTGCTGTCATTACGGGTTCTTCCCTTCCCCATCAGCTCAGCTTTTCCTTGGCAGCGTGCCTCCCCTAACCTTCCCTACTACAAGGAGTAAGAAAGACTCCATGGGCCAGGTTGTCTCTCCTACTCCCCAGCCTCCACCCCGTGTTCCACACGTGTGGGAGCGATGGCATGGTGCTCTGTAGGACCCAGTGCTGGATGTGGAGGGAACGTCTCCAGAGCTTAAGGCATTTGCTACCATCCATTCCCAAAGCAGAAAAAACCCACTAATTGCTCAGGTTTTTCCAGTAAGTGTTCCTCAAAAATCTGCAAAATAGGTCCTTAATGAATCACTTCATCTCATTGATCTCTTTAACTGGAATCGCTTATTTACTTAAAATTTTAGAATTTGCTACTATCCCTCAGGTCATTTTGTTTTTAGAGATGCAGACTGCTAGGAAGCTAATTATGTAAAACTAGCAATTAATTTCTCACAGGCATGACAAATATTTGACTTAAAAGATGTACGTCTCTCTTGGTGAGCTCCAGCCAATTGGTGTGTCGTTAACTGCAGCAGCACATGCCAGAGAATGAAAGGTTGTCCTGGGATATCAAGGTCTTCACTTTATTTTTAAGATATATGTTCTTTTCTGCTCAATCCCTATTACTTCTGTCTACACCCATGAAAGAAGAGTGCTGAGACATCACAGGTTTTCAGGATTTTTAGGCCTTTCAGTACGACTTTTGCCTGAAACAAGATGCAGAAATTCTCTGAAATCCACTGGACCTCTCAGGGGCTGAGGTTCTGCACTTCTGCCCAGATTCAGGTCATGGAACATTATCTGTCTAGCTGCAGGATCTAAACGAGGTGTCTGGTCTCCACAGGCTTTCTCATCTTGAGCATGTGGAGAGCACCACAAGGTGCAGGGCTCTGTGAGCTGTTGGTCCAGCTCCATGGACTGTACAAAGAGCCAAGGTTTAGACCCTTCTAGGCATGACAGAGCTCTTGAAGATGGACGCCCTGAAGGACTTCAATGACCAAGCTGTTCAGAAAGCTAGGAAAGCTATGCAAAGTGAAAATTTTTCATGGGACAGCGATAGTCAGTTTTGCACAGCCCTTGAGATGGTGGTTCCTGGGTTGCTCTCTGACTCAGACCCCCAGATCCCACTTCCACAAACTCCCATTGAAACGAGTGGAACGGCATCAAAGACAACTGTGGTCTGCAAGAGACCTCCTATCGATGCCAGCTGCCTGGACCACACCATTATGAATGAGCACAGAGGAGGCAGGTCCCCACCTGAAGTAAACTGCTGTGACTCCAGAGGCTATCTGGTACTTACACAACAGGATCAGGTTCTCTGCACCAGATTAAAGTGATGCTTGGTAACAGTATCTTTCCAAAATCCGGAAGGCTTGGGGGAGAGACGCTCTGTTTGTTTTTCTAGGTGTGTGTGAAAGAGATTTATAATATAAATGTATAAATTACTTCAACCCATAAGCCAGTTTCTGATGCCAAATGTTGCGTGCTTCAGGGTCCCACATGTGCATCCTGCTCATCTATTTATCTTCTACCTGCAATAAAGATAGCGACTGAGCCATTTTTCCTGTTTGTAGAAACCTTGATGTTGCCAGACGGGAAGTTCAAACAGAAATCAAAGCGTGACTGCTGGACTGGTTTTTTTCACCACCTTGTAGGGGAAGGTATTGGCTGAAATTCCCTGCCCTTTCCCTGCAGAAGGCCTGGTGACTATGAATCAAAGTCCTTGGGTTACCATGGCTTAATGGGTTACTGACTACCAAGACAGACACAGTAACGAGCTGCTTGGATGTTCTTTGGCCATCTCGTGGCAAAGAAAATGTGTTAGCTCCATGAAATGACTTGAACCAGCAGTTCTAGGGGTGGCTCAGAGCTCCTGTGCGACTCAGCTGATGAAAAGTAATGCCTTGACCTGTCATGGCTCAACAGCTTTCAGGGATGTGTCAGCTTGAGTCTATCTAAGCTTCACTTGTTCTCTGTGTGAAGCTGGATTTCTGCTTTTGTGAAGACAAAATGTCCTGGACAAGCTGCATCGTTACTTCCATTGGCTTATCTGAGCCATGCGGTTCACATGGGCACTTTTACCCTCCGCAAAGTCAAGGTTACAGAACTGAAGTGTGAAATGGTATTACAGAGAAAAGCAGCATCAAGTAGGAGAGCAGGATTTGTTCAGACTGGAATCTTATTGAAAACACAATTCAAACCTCACTAGAGATTCAGAGATGAAAATAATCCTTTACTTTTATTTTGCCTTCATTTTCAGACTGTCTCTTTTATTCTCAACACTGGCAGGGCAGAAATACCAGTAAAAATGCCATTCCTATTGTATTTAATTGTTCCAGTTGAATGTGTGAACAAGAGCCTGAGATGGAGAAGGCCTGAGGCAGCTAAAATGTCAGACTGAGAAGGTTTGAATATTGGAAGAAAAAAGCACACTACAGTAGATGTTGGTTAAATCAAACACCTGAATTGCTGGATGCACCCTCCCCGCCTGGCAGAGGCCATCATGTGCCAGTTCACTCCTTCTAAAAGGGAACTTTTCAGCAGGTTCAGTCAAACTCCTAATGTTAGCTAACACATGCCAGTCGGAGAATCACCTTGCTTCCTCCTGTATCCTCGCCGCTATTTGCACAAAATAACACTAATTATCTCAAACACAGGCTTCCTCAAAATACCTGTTGGAACAGAAGATACAATTACCATAATTCCATTGCAAATTTCATTTCACATAATCACTCTCCATTACAACAAGCATCTAAGGTACCTTTAGCTTCACCTGGGAGATAGCTAAAGCAAAGATATAACTTATTTAACTCTTTTCTGCCGAGTTTTGAAAGACTTAAGTATGTGCATTGTTGTAGGAAGTCTGTAGGAGCTGCACCCATGGGCTTGCGAAGCTTGTGACTTAGAACTACAAGAACTACTCATCTGTCCTAAAGTTTAAGTGTCTCTGGTTTTGCTCTATGAACTTTCATAGTGTCCAGATGAGAAACAGGCAGTTCCAGAAGGTAGCTAGTTCATCCTACGTATCTCAAATGCTATATTTAGGATTGGCTAAGTTGCCTTCTGAAGGTACCATCTATACTGACCAAGGGGTATGACTTGTTCAGACTGGACCTCCCAGTGTTTGACAGCAAAGCTGACTCCTGTAAACCAAAAAATCTGCCTCCAGTTGTGTGCAGAGCACCCAGTGGAGGCCTCTGACATTATCAGAGTGCTCCAACACTGTGTGTCCTCATTTTGCTTAGATCTGAACTCCTCCTATTGCTGAGATGAGTCAAGGATAGAGCAGGACCTGAGCAGTGCTTGTGAGCCTCCGGGGAGAGGAAAGGTCAATGGATGGCCTCAAATTGCATCAGGGGAGGTTTAGATTGGATATTAGGAAAAACTTTTTTACTGAAAGAGTTGTGAAGCATTGGAACAGGCTGCCCTGGGAAGTGGTGGAGACGCCATCCCTGGAGGTGTTCAGAAAATGTGTAGATATAGCACTTCAGGACATGGTTTAGCAGACATGGTGGTGTTGGGTGGGTGGTTGGACTTGATGATCTTAGAGGTCTTTTCCAACCTTAATGATTCTATGTTTCTAAGTGTGCAGCCTGGGGCTTCAACTGACCACCGAGGATGGGACACTGACCCCAGATTACTTTGCATTTGCTTGGATTAGAAGCAAACACTAAAACAGCTGCTCCATCTCAGCCACAGGGAAACAACTTCCAGCAGAGAGCTGGAGACCTCTTTAGCAATAGAAATTTCATGGATTTTCCCTTGGCTCCCTTTTCCGACTAAAGCAGGCAAAAACTTTGGCTTTACTCTCCCGTTCTGCTGCAAACTCCCTGTCCGTTCCTTAAGATGCTTCTCTGAGACTGAGCTGGTAACAAGGAAATTCCAGGTGGCATTTTATTCAGATTTGAGCAGATAATCCCACTTGGGATCTTTTCAGGTGTCAGTACGGCATAGCAAAACACCATCCCTGAGACCTGGTGGAAGCAAAACTCTGTGAAACCTCTCCTGGATGCTGGAAAACCAAAAAACGCTCATCATCAATTCTTCCACCTGCCTGGATGAGGGTACAGCAGGTGCTGTAATTGCTGTAACACACATCTCTGCAATTACAGCTACGATAGCTCCCGATTCCGAGCGATTGATGGATGTTTGAATCAGTAACCAAGGCCTTTGAAAGATGAGGACTGGAATTTTAACAAGCTCTGGAATATTCATTCTCACCACCCTCCAACACGCATCTTTTCATTTTCCGTTAAAAAAGGAAATGTTGCACCTCCTGTGCTATGAGTGCCTTCTCCGAAAAGCTTCCTGCCCGGCCACAGTTCCCGAGGGATTGCTGGTCTTGCGGTGGTACCGTGTGAGCACAAGCAGAAGAGATTGAGCTGCTGAACTTCCAGCTTCTGCGTGGCACCACCTCCACAGATGATCAAGCCTTTCTTTTCGGACAGTAGAATTTCACCTATTTTCTCCAGAAATAACCGGAATAGACCTTGTCCCACTCCAAGGAACCGAACTGCCACTTATCCCGGCTCATACCCACCAGATCACACAGAACTAATATTAGCTTGGCTGCTGGCAGCCCTCCTTGAGCGCTGGTGGCTCAAGCCAGGGATTTTATAACAAAGTTTTAAATTTTAATCCCACTAGTGACCATAAACTTGACAGAAGCTCACAAAGTTGGCTATGTTGTATAGCCTTTTCCTCCATGTACCTAGATCTATATTTTATATGATCTCCATTGGTACTAACAGGGGGAGCAATAGTGGTAAACACAGCTAAATTAATGAGAAAATTGTATATTAGGTTTCTGTCCTGGCAGAGTTTTCTCAGAAACACCAGTCTGGGTATTTCAAAAACCTTTAGGCAGGCATCTAAATCACAAGGCTAATGTGCTTTAAAAAGCAGAAGTTTTCATAAAATCAAATAGATAGTGAGGTTCAATTTTGTCTTTCCAGTGGGTTCCTTGGCCCTGCTGCTTGGTCTCACTCTTCAGCCCTGCAAGTCCAAAACATTATCTTTTCTCTAAAATAAGCTGAAATCACTTTTACCCCTGACTCTGGGAGCCGGGGCTTCCAGAAGAATATTGAATATTGCCAGTCTCTTAACCAAATAATCAGAGTTTTTTTAATTTTCTCTCTTTTTCAGAGGTTGGGGATTGTACAGTATGTTAATGAAGAGCTTTCAAGATCCTTCCCCTTTCTCCTCCTGTCTTCTTTCAGGGGTTTATTTTTAAAAGTACCATCCAGGGCATTGGAATAGCAATAAAGAATAGGTTAAAGCCTCTGATGTTTCATTCCAGGAAAGCTGAAAAGATTAATGCACTTGTCTGCAACTTGAGCCTTTGCTATTCCCAGCTCTCCAGAAACCAAACAGCATGTACAGCAATTTCTTTATTACTTAAATCACATTGTACGATTATTACACCGCTTTGGCTGGAAGGCAGCAAAATTGCGCTGGCCGCCAAGGTGAAAGGTGAGCGAAAGCAGGTCAGCTCGGAGGCTGATGGGGAAACCTTGTCGGCTTCGCAGGACAACACTGTAGGTGTAGCAATGTGGAAGGCCTGGCGCGTGGGGAAGGTAGAGGCTTCCCCCTCCCTGCAGTACGACATCTTTTGGCATTGCTTTGCGTGGGAGCAAGGCTCATTCTGGCAGCTGCAGTGGGCACCGTGCTTGGGACTAGAGCTGCTGGAAGCGTTAGCTCTTCTAGCAGGATCTAGAAAATCAAGCTTCTCTCTCACAGCTCAAAGACACAGCGCAGCCGCAGCGGGATGCACATGTCCAAGCGTTGCCTGAATTTCTCTCCACTGAGGGTTTTCATCCTTAGCCCACGGAGATTAGCAGTGGCTCAAGGCAATTCAAGGTATAACACCCGCCAATGATGGTTTTATCAAAGCCTACAGTACACACAGTAGTACCTTACAAAAACCAGTTTGGAGTTCCTGTACAAAGCTCTGGGTTTGGTCCTTTTTCCACACAACCCTTTCTCACAACTTCATTATTGCTCAGATCAATGCTTGGAGAGCGAGGTTCAGGAGAACCTGAGGTGAGGCCCGTGAGAAAGCAAGTAGCTCCAACTGCGGTTTTGCACTGTGGGTATTGGAGCAGCTCTCCAGCTGCTAACACAGACATGGAAGATCTCCTCTTGCAAAAATGCTGCTGCTCTTGTAATAATATCATACACTGTAAAAATGGGCGAAAATTGAAGTGCACTGCATCATTATCATTATTTGCACAGCACAAACATATAATTAGATGGTATATGAGGACAGAGTTAATGGCATTTGCTAACTGTTAATATTAAATTTCATATGTTTCAAAAGATCCGGTTTTCACATTATCCTTTAATTTGGGTTTTCTTGATTTCATCTTTTTTTTTCTCCTAAACATCTCAAAGGTTACATTATTGCTGCTATTAATATTTCTGGGTGTTCCTAACTTTAGCTGTATTTATTTTTTGAGATTATTTATACGTTGAGCATCTTTGTTAATAGTAACCAGACTCTTTAGGATGGGAAGTATGAGTGACAGCCAAAGAAATCATTTTATACAGGATTCCTGACACAATATTTTGACAATTTCATTTTAAGTAAGACACTATGATTGGCAGTTCACTTACAATATGGTTGTTGCTTCCTAGTGGAAAAAAATTCAGAAAATTGAAGGAAATCAAATTCCCGGCTAAGTGATGTCTAAAGTATAACATTCAGGTCTTGCCCTTGCCTCTCATTCCACGTGTACAACATTGCCTGATGGTTGAAATGCGTCAGGAGAAAGCAAACACCTCGCAAACACTTGAGAACTCAGGCATACTTTGAATAAGCATCTAGAAAATACAGGTAATTCATCACCCTGGGTAGGCTGGTCATAGCATTTAGCTGTTTCTGTGCCATTTCTACCTAACGTGATGCACTGCAAGCGAAAACGTCAGACAGTGCCTACGCACAGCTTTCGTCGACGTCACGGGGTAGGGCAGGAAGAGCGCTTGGAAGAAATGAGGTGGCACTTGTGGGGAATTGTTGGGGAAACATTTATTTCTATGGTAGAAAGAGAAGAAAGAGAAGTTTTTGAGGTCAAAAGGTTAGGGGAAATACAGTTTTGGTAAATCTGCTCTTCTTGCAAAAAGCACTTTTACCAAAAAAAGTGCTTTTCGAATCACCAGGTCTTTTGGACAAAGGGAACAGGCGAGGCTGGCTCGGGGGCCAGGACTCTCGGACGGATGCTCTGGGAGAAAGCAGGTGGCAGAAGTCCAAGTCTTGACTGCTTATTTAGGGCCCAGAGCTGAACCCTGCACCATAACTCTCCCTGCCTCAGTTCTTCGATACCAAGTTTAGCTGGTTTCCCTTCTGTTCAAACACACAATGAAAATGCATTTTGAAGCTGCAATACTGCTGTTGAATGGAATATGTGTTTTCTGGACAACTCTACATTGTATGCCACAAACCCAAAGGAGGGTAAGGATTAACTGGGGCAGATCATTGGGGCATTCTGAAGAGCTATGGGCTTAAATTAACAAAGGGAAAATTCAGGCTGAATATCAGGAAAATCTTGTTGGCAATCAGCTTATTGTTGCTGTGATTTATACAGCCATTACTGCCTAGAAGCTTACATCAGGGCCTCTCTGCAGAGCCGTAAATTCAAGACTGGGGCCTCACTTTAGAGACACACAATGGATGATAAGATACCGACGTTGCTGTTGGATTAGCAGCTGGACAAGTGCATCCTTAGAGTCAGAGTTTAGACCAAACAATTTGCAATGCAAATACGTGCTGGGCAGAAATTTTCTAGCAGGAGGAAGAGACCAAGCAAAATACAAATGATAACACAGCACATAGAGAGACTGGATTGTGTCCGGCCTCTGCTCATCAGTCTGCCATGGAGCTACTGAATGTTGGTGCCTCCTGCTATCTTGAAGGGGAGTCTGTTTGGATTTGACAGAGAAATGACGCCCAGCTGATACAAATCCATACACACCAGGGATAATCAAACAGGAATTTTTCCAGGCCGTGCTCATCAAAACCCTTTGACTTCTGATGGTCCTTCCAGCTACTTCTGTGGACCTGAAGACTGTTTTGGTGGCACGCTTCATTTTTATTCAACGTCTCCCTGGAGATTTTGCCGCCTTCTCTTCACCACAGATCTGCATATGGGCTGTCGGTGATCTGTATACGTGTAGGAATTTGGTGTCCAGGTCTCATGGATCGACTGCTGGCTTGATTCACAGCTACTGAACTCTATCCAAGTGTGGGACACCTCTGTCTCTCAATGTGTTACATCTCACAGAGGGTAACTATGGGCCTGAGCTGGTTCTCAGAGAGAGTATGGGTCTCATAAGACAGCGTATCCTCATCCTTGTTCACATGGGCATCTCAATAATGAGACGAGCCCTTGTCAAGAGCGACAGGGCCAGCTCAGGGTGGTGGTGGGTCACGTTAGCCCACACTGGCAGGCCAGCTGTGACACCTCGGTGCAACAATGGTCTTTTTACATTTCTTCCAGTCCCAGAGCAGGGTCTGACAGCAGCCAGTGATCTGTGCCCCATGCCCTGGAGCACCAGATAGATGCTCATCATGGGCTCCACACGGCACACGTTGATGTGTCTAGCTTAGGCACGTCTGCACCACTGCCATGCCTCTGTTGACAAGAGTGTAACACTCACTTCATCACCCCACTGCCAAATTTTGGACAATTTTACACATTCATTTCACTAATAAATGTGGTGATGTTGGAGGTTGCTGATGAACTGTCTGGGATTTAAACTCTGCCATGGCATCACATTTGATTTGATATAAAGCAAGGTCACTCCTCATCCTTTAGGTTATTCAGGATTAGAAAATTGAAGCCATTTGAACTGAGATGATATTTCTTAATATAATAATGGCTGGGAAATTGAACTGTAAGAATGGCTTCTTGTTATTCGTTCATAGGAGGTGCTTTTTAAAAATTAGGGTAGAGGGAGGATGACTATAGTTTAATCCCAAGATAAATCATGTTTCCAAAATGGCTAGCAAAGCTCAGGAGTTGATCTGATTAGGAGACTTCAAGCTGTGGCAGGGCAAGTTAAAGCACTCACTAATGATTTTCACTGGATTACAGAGGATTACACAGGACTTCCCCTACTCTGTCAGTTCTCTGCATCGTGATACGTTGCAGGTGGTCTTCAGTCAGGATTGTTTCTTGATGATTCACAGTAAAGGCAAATAACGACAAACACAAACAGTTCTTCTGATCACATTTTCTTTGGATTTGCAGGTTTTTTTTTAATTTTTTTTTTTTAATTTTTCTCCAAATTCTTGAAGTATGGAAGACACCAGCAGGAGAAAACATACTGAACTGGTTAAAATAAATTGCCTTAAAGTCCCTCTCTCTCCTACTCTGTGTATATTTAAGCACAGAACAGCTATTTAACCAAAGTGAGAATTGTAGCAGAAAGCTGTTGCTTGGGTTAAAATATCTCCAATTTTGATCACTGAACATTGTGATTCTTTGCATATCCTTCTCATTTTCTCCCTCCCTCTCGCCTGGCTTTAGTCCAGTGCGAAAAGCAGGCAGGATTTTTTGGTTGGGTGGGGTTTTTTTTTTTGCTTATTTGAAGTTTTTGGGGAAAAAAATAAATTTGCGGTCCAAAAGATATCCATGTATTTTGAGGTTTTTTGAGATAGAAAACACTTTTTCTCAAACAGCTGTAACACACCAGCTGCTCCCGTTGCTCTTCGCTTATCTGAATTCTTTCTAGCCGCCTTCTTTCCTCATTAAATTCCCTCTTTCAACTTGCTGCTTCCATTGTTCGGTGATGAACTTCTGGCTGATGGAGACCTGACCTATTTTGTTACGTTCACAGGAGGAGGAGAATGGGCTTCTGCGACGGCTGTCTCCCAGCCCAGACCACAGGCAGTGCCACCAGCCTGGCACTCACTTTCCACCTTTATTCAGACAAAAGTCCCATTGCTTGTGGACTGGAATCTGTGCTCCGTGTTGTGTAAAACAGGCCTCGCCTTTTGTTCTCCCACCAGCGTTTTGCTGTTAGAGAGCTTTTGGATTGGCAACTCTGATGAATGAGGACAGAGACATTGTCAGAAAATGCCTTATTTTCCTTTTGGAAATGCTTACTATGACAAAAATGTTCATTGTTTTGGTGAAAAACATAATCTCTTTTTTCCAAAAGAATCCAAGTGCGGAAGAGCGTACCCCTCCCCTGCAAAAAGTGTGAATTCAGAATTAGTTGAATTTGATTTGTTTCATCTAAATCTGCTTCTGTAGAAGGAGGAAACAATCTAATCTCTTTGTCCGTCTTTGACAAAACAGAAGTCGGTTGAAATTCATGATGGAACAACTTGTTAACAGCAGAGACAGCAAGACACTGGACCAGGCAGTCTGGGGAAAGTGAAATTTCCATCATTGATGGGCTTTAGAGGGAGGTTAAGCAATCCTTTGTTACTTTATATATATATATACACATACACACACACATCAGTTACTCCTCCGGGACAACACGTGGACTAAGCCTTAAGCAGCTTTTCACAGAATACCAAGGTTCAGAAAGACCATCAAAAACTGAAAAATCTAACTAAAACAAATGAAAAACAGTGGAAATGAAAATGCAATGTTGCATTTTCAGCTGTAATTTTGTCCATCTGTCTCCCATTAGGTAAAATCCCAGACATTTCCCTGCAATAATTGTTGACCCTGGTGCCAAGCGAGGTGGCCAGGGTAGCACTGGCCCTTGGATACACGGGGGGAGCAGTGCTGTCCCATTCGACTGGCTTTGCACAGGCAGAAACCCCTGCAAACTGGGTCTTCAACTGGTCAACGCTGACTCTACCTCACTGAAGCCAGCAGAGTTATTTCTGCCTACACCACCTGGGAATACAGTCCCTAAGTCTCTATATCAACAGAATCCTCTGCAATGGTGCTGGAAAAGGTTTATTTTGCCTACCAGGAGAGTAAAAGAGAGAGAGAGAGACACTTTTACAGAGAGACAGCAACAGGGAGCTTATCCAAGCTGAGGGTGCCTCTGTGGATTAGAGCGGTGCAGGAAAGGAAAAATAAAATATAATTAAAATATATGTTATCTTTTGAGAGTGTTTGTAATCCAGTCCTGTCTCTGTAGTGAAGGTAAGCCTTTGTAACACAGGCTGGCTGGACTCTAGCTCTGGCTTTATTGAAGTTTGTTATGTGCACAGTAGGAAAGCAGACAGGGATGGGGACATGGTGGATCAACACGTACGGCAAGGCATTCGCTACCAGCTTGTAATTTTAGCTGTCAGCCGAGTTGTTTACATAGTTAAATAAACGGATCCCAGTCTCACTCCCTCTTATCTCTGGTACACACACACACGGTGGGAACAAGTTAGAGAGGCCCCTCTAAAAATATTGTTTGCTCACTGCTGGGCCCTGGGTCAGGAGCCCTGAATTTGCTCCAGCTGCCTCCATATATTAGATTAGAGCCCTTGCTCTCTCTCCTGCTCGCATCTCCTCTCCGTGGGAGCACGCTCGGGCTCAGCCTTGGTTGGACGGTTTTGTTTTCCAGGAGGGTCCATCTGCTCCTGCCTCGTGTAATCCCATTACAGGAATTCTGGGTTCGAGCCCTGCTGCCGGCTGCTGCGAGTGACATTTTCCATCTCCCCCTCTTGCCTGCCAAGGCTCAGCACCATCCCGGGGAGGGCTCGCTCTCCCTTCCCGACTTTTTGCTGTGCTCATTGATCCACACCGAGCGCATTCAAATGCTTCCTCTGTCTGATGGAAGAAGCGAGGACACTGTGGGCGAAACCTGGCTCACAGATGATCAAAGAGCCATCCATCCTCCCAAGGTCAAGCAAACCGAAGCTTAAATGCTCTTTTTTCTGTTGCACACGCACAGCTGCATCAGTGCACTCCAGGAAAGATGGCAAAGTCTGTGTTCCTGCCAGTAGCTACTTGCAGTAAATCAAAGTGAATCAGGCACAGATACCACAGGTTACTGAACTCTGCAGCTGACTTTATTTGAGCTGTGAGGCAGGTGATGCGTCTGACTCTAAAGCATCTTGATTTGAATGTCCTCATGGGGGGAAATATCAAATCACTCTTGATGATTCCAGTGGACGTTATTATCTCCTAAAGGTTTCTTATGGTGGCTCCTAAGAGTTGCTTTTGTTGAAGTGTGGTGGGAAACGGGCAAAAGAGACTTTTCCAGCCTTTCCCCTGGACTGCATGCTGCTAAGCCAAATGGGCAGGAAAAAGCCTTCAGCGTAACGTAGCCTTAAGCGCTGAGGATACTGAAGGATCAACACACAAAGGAAAAGTCCCCCCGTAACAGGCATGCACTAAGCTGGCTGAGTTTGAGGGAAAAGAAGCCACAGAGAGCTGGATTCCCTTTGATCTGAAGCACCATTTTCCAAGTGACCCAAAGAAGTGCAGAAGGATGCTCCCACCTCACAGTGCAGCAGAGGCCTCTCTAGATTCTGGCTTCGCTCAATGATTGAGTTTAATCTGAGCAGTGAAAACTCACAGGGAGGGAGGGAGGGGTTAAGAACTGGACTGTAATTTAGCCTGAAAAACACCCACAACGCTGAAGGCTCGGGGAGAAGGTTCTGGTCCTGGCTGTACAGCACAACAGCAAAGCAGGATGCCTCTGTCCGTGTCGGTGTACTGCAGCGTTTGAATTACTACCCTGATGAGAGGAAGCTTGCACCCGAAGGGAAGATGCTGTGTGAAAAACACGACCTGCCTGGAACAGGGTCACTGAGTTCATAACATCAATATCTACTCAGCACCTACAGATTGTTTCCAAAGCTCATTATTTCAGAGAGCTGCCGTACATGTGAGTGAAACTCATTACCTGAGAGGCTTGTTATATTTTCTAGTTGCTGACAAAATGTGGGCATTGCTTGGCCACCTTAATTAATGCACAATTACAAACCGAAATGTATCATTTGTATTTAGGTATGTTTTTTGCTGCTGGAGTCACTGAAATCCATCTTTCAGAGAAGCCATCAAAGGCCAAGCAGCTTCATCCGACCTGGCAATTAAAAATATTTTTCCCTGTTGGAACCGAGAACTTAACCTCAATGCTCCAGCAAGACTCCAGGACCAGGTCTGCAACGGCTGCAGCGATGCTGCACCCCACCCCGAGTCTGCTCGGTGTCTGCGGTCCTCTGCTCCGGAGGGCCCCATTCTCCTGGTGAAACCACACCAGCCTCCCCTACGACTTGCGAACAACCTTGTGAGTAATGCTTCAAATATGTGAATCCCTTCTCTGCACTGCCCTGGGTAATCCGTCACACCCTTTATAAGAAAAGAAGCCAGGATAAATATTTCACCGTAGGTACCAACAGCAACACTTCAGGGTGCCCTGGGGCGTCGTATGGATATCCTGGAGGTAAAGCTGAATTTGTGCGTGGATTATCCAGCCCTGTCCTACTGCAGCCCATATCCTTGCACCCCTGAGCAATAACTGCCGGTGAGTGGTGGGGACAAAACCATTTCAGCTAGCAAGTTGTCAGGTTTTTTATTTCCAACCCCCGCTTTTTGCTATAACTATGGCTGCTGCACAAAGCGACCCAACACGCCCCCAGCCCCGGAGCCCAGGGAAGCTCTAACCAGACAGACGAGCAGCAGCAGGGAAAAGAGGTGGGAAGAGGAGATGAATTTGCCCGAGGGCACCCACCAACCTGGCAGTGAGGTTGAGTGGAGCAGAAGCCTCCTCAGCCAGAGGGTTGAGTTCGCATCACTAAAAGGAGAGATTTATTGCTCCTAATTTGGTTATCCAAACTCAAGTTGAGCGAAGCTATCCGTACAGGCAGCGAGGAGAATCAGGAGCCCCGAGAGCAATTCATCTCCTCCTAGGACAGGTACTTTAGCTAGGCCAGATGGTTCACTTGATGCTTCTGGGTGGAATAAAACTGAAATTTCCTCCCCACACCTTAAATCAGCAGTGTAATCAAAGCTGAATTAAATCCAAATCTTGACCTGCTGGAATAAACAAGGAATGTGGCTTGAAAAATGGGCCTTGTTTTGAAAACAACATTTTAACTTGTTGGAAATGTCACCCAGCTGCACCTGAAACTCAGCCAGAGCCAAACCAGTGCTTTGGGGAGGGAGGAGAGCAGGGCGGCAAAACCAGCCTCAGGACCTCGGTTTGTGTCAGTTATTAACACCAAGCTCGGGATTTTTCAGTAAATGCTTTCAGAAATAGCTACCTTCAAAAAAGCACGCTCAATCGGCAAGTTTGATGAAACAGGAAAGCCATTTTTCTCCTGATGTCTTCTCCAATTTTTTTTTTTAAATTTTGAACTTTTTTCACCAGACATAGAAATTTTGTTGTGCACTCAAGAGCTTGAATAAACAAGGAAAGGTTTTTCTAATTTTGCTGCTGAATGCAGTACACTGCGTTAAATGGTTTTACTTTCACGGATGTTCTGTCTTTGTGCAGTGCCTGCTGCAGTGGAGCATCATCTTACACAATGATGGCAACAACAATGAATTAACAATAATCACAAAAACAGGTCCAAGATTTATTTCCCTTCAGCTTTCATAAAATAATTCTGTTCAGCTTGCTAGAAGTACCTCCTTTTCCATGGGAAATTTCAGCTTCTCATGAAAGCATCAGGGGGTTTTAAGTTTTTTTTGCTTTGGGTTTTTTCTTTTTAAACCTGTCAGGATTTAAGAGGAAACTAAAAGGAAAAAAAAAATAAATCAAATTTCTTTGTTCAAGCATAAACTCCAACTGCGAATTGCACATAGCCCCTGGGAGTGAGGTCTAGTGATTAAAGGAAAGGAAGGGAAGTTGGGGTAATCATGTTAAGCCAGTGTGTGTCTTTGAATCCTACAGTGTTTCAAAAGGAACGGAGGCTTATGACTCTCTCACTAGCAGAAGACTCAAGGGCAAACATTTATAAACAGAATGTAGCCGCTTCTAATATCAGCTGTATCGCATTCACCTACTGCTTGTAATCAACGAATACATGAATTGACACAGTTTTAAATTTACTACTACACCTTTCCTGGTGAACATGTAGTCTACGAGATGGCTCAAGGGACTTCTACGTAAGGGCATGGGATCCATCTGGAGTGCTGACCTAGACAGAGGCATTAAAACACACAGGTTTGCTTCCGATTACCACAGCAGCACCTTATGGGAATGTGGATATTCCATCCCTTTCTCCCACTCCACGGGTATAATACCCCAGCCAGATTTATCTGCCCCGGTTGAATCTACCTGGATTTACCTTTCCAGGGTCACCTAGCTAAACACTGGCCATCAGACAAAAGCATCTCCAAAGGATGACTTCTTCCATCCTCAGGCAGATGTCCTGCATGCATAGCGTGAACGGGCCCGCAGAGCTGCCCCTCCATTTCCTTCAGCTCTGGGCAGAGACTGAAGTGACCCACTCTAACCTAACTTTCAGACAGCTAAAGCTAAACGACACGAACTCCACTAAGTCCTCAAGAATATGCCAGAACGCCCAGGATGGACAATGGTGGGTAGTCTCAGGAGTCTAGGAGGGTGGCTGTGATACTGACAGTGCCCCTGGGACACTGACACGGCATTTCTAAGTGGAAGTATTTCCACATTTTGACTTATCCTGGTTCAATGCTCAATTTTCTCTGTGAAAAACAATTGTATTTTGAGAGGAGGGAGAAAAACCTCTTCTATTTCTTTCCTGACCCTGTGCAGAAGGGTTTCAGATAAGTAAATCTCCTTGGCAGCTGTCCTGTAATCACAGGTTCTGGTTCACCCTCTAAACCCAGCCTCGCGGCCGTAGGGCTGCTTCTGGGTCTGACTGTCATCCAACAATTTCCTAAGCAGATGCTCTTTCAATTTACAGATCTCTTTCAACAGTCTATTAAAGCTCCCTTTCACTACCAGCTGGTTCTTAAGCTACAGGGGAAAGGTGCAAGACAAGTGGCTCTTCCTATTGTGCCTCAGGAGCAAGCCGAGGTGGGAGGTCACCTTACTGCCAAGCACGCTGGAACACGACCTGTCAAGTTGCTCTAGAGGAGATGACTTCCCTCGCAAGCACAAAGCCAGCATGCAGATTCTTCTGACTTTGCTCCTGGAGTGTGTGGGGTCCTGGAAACCTCCCTGTCACTCTCTCATCTGTTGCGCTACTGCATTGAAGGACAGAAGAGCCCTTCTTGCCGGTGGAGCTCATGGGCATGAATTAACCATGAGCCACGTGGCCATGCCAGCAGCCTGCTGACGCCAGCAGCAGACAGGACCTGCCAGGTAAGCCCGGTGCCACCATAGCTCCGCGGCACAGGCAGGACCCCTGACTCCAATGCAACTGGACCACGCTGTCTCTTAAAACCATCTCACAGTGCCTCAGTAGGGCATTGCAGGGATTAGTCCCCATTTGCATAACTGACCAGGTAGTTTTGGAGGAGAAAACATCTGCTACAGCAAANCAGGTACTGGGTAGCTTTGCTCTGNGGCTGCGCAGGNAGCTTAGGGCAGAGCCTTCAGCCTGAGACCCTCGGCCCCCCTGGGCAATGNCCTGGTGACAGCTNGTCAGTGCTGGNCTGGGCTGGTCCTCAGGACCCAAGGGCTGGAGATGCCTGGGATCTTGCCTGCGAACAGCAAGAGGCTCCTTCTCTCTGAGCCCCAGCTCCATCGCAAACTAAACGGGTTAGCAGAGCTCCCGCTGCTCCGGCTGCGTGTCCACAATTCTGCAATAAGTTCCTCTGGCAGTTCGGTATCTCCGTAACATCTTGCCGTGCTGTCGGATACCTCGCCCGGTAAGAGACGTGCGAGCTCCCGGACGCTCCCGCAGCACTAACCTGGTATCTCAACATATGGTTCTGCTGTGCCTCCCGCGGAGAGCAGCGGGGAGACCCAGGCTAACGTCTTCATCCCGTCAGGAGCCAATGTGTCTTGTAAAGGTGTGAGGAAGGCAGAGCACAGCTGAAGGCCAGACAAGATCCCATCTGCCACCCAAACTGGGCTGCAAGACGCGGGGTGCAGCGCTGGGCCCCGCCAGCCCCTCTGGGTCTGGATGAGGGCTGTGCCCAGGGCTTGGCCAATGAGGCACACATGGGGTGTGCTCCAGCTCCTGCCTGGCGGGCCACGAGCTGAACAGGACTGCTTCGCTCCACGTTCCTCATTACAAAGCCTCCCAGTAATAAAAGCCAGTGAACTAAATGTCTCTTCAAGCCCTGCCTCTCCTTCCCATCTCCTCCTCATGGATTCATCTATTCTGTCACCTCATGTCTCTATCCTCACCCAAATCCCCAGATGTAAGCTCTTGTTTAGGAAAGAAGTAATTTAACAGGCATGTCAGTTCAGAAAAAAGCCTCCCTTTCTCCCTCCCTCTCTAAAGAGACTTTGTTTGAGCCCTAGACCTCTGCCAGCCCAGGGGCAGCTAGGATGCAACGCATGTGGTCTCCCCGCATTGCTGTGGGAAGACAGAGGGTTTTGGAGCTCTAGGTTTGACACGAGAGCTATGACCACACGCACAAGACTCCTTACAGCAGTTTCCTATTGCTGTTTGCTGAGCAGGACAGCATCTGCACAGGCCTTCAGCCAGCTGGAGGCATCTACCTTACCAGCTCAGCTCCTTCTCCTGAGGGCAGTTCAGAGGAAGGCATCGAAGCACGCGCTCTGAATAACCCTCTGGAGACATCTCTTTCTTCCCCTTGGCCACTGAAGCAGCCTGGGGTGGTGAATTCCCCAGTTCTGCTATCTCTGAAAGATGCCAGGAATGCTCGGCATACCCCAGTTTGCTCACAGCTATTTGCAGCCATGGCGAAGCGGGGACACAGCTTCACTTCTATCCCAGATGATCTGCTTTCCTACTTGGGTCTCAGAACAGTTCCTGCCAGACTGGCCAGAGTTAAATCCAAAGAAGCTGCAAAACATTTCCCAAAAAATTAGCAAGAAAGGTAAAGCAGACGCAGATAAAACAGCCTCCGGTACAAAGCTCCAAAGGAGCACAGCGAGCAACGGCTGGACTGGCGAGGAAGAGAGGATTTAGGGCCAGTTCCACCTGGAGCATGTGTCCTACCCCTTCCTCACATCAAGGGATTATTTCTCCCCCACGCAGCGCGTAGCCCCCAGTCCAAAAGGCAACTGGGGGTAGCGGGCTGGCTGGAGACAGAAACTGCCCACGGTACGCGCGAGAGATCTGGCAGACCGGGAAGACGCGATTCGAGGGAGAGAAAGCAAAGGCTGCGTGAAACACAAGCTGTTCCTGGTGGCTCAGGGAGGTGGAACAAACTGAAGCCATCTGAGCTCGGATGGAGGGGTTAAACCCCGCACAGTGCAGGGATGAGCAAGTCGTGCTTTGCTTTAAAGCTGTTGTTTTGCAGACTTTGCTCCGCGTAACGTCAGCCGGTGGGTGGAGGGGCTCGCACGCAGCCGTTCATCGACGCACGGACGGGAGCAGAGAGGGATCCAGTGCTCCCAGGACAAGCAGTGGGGAAAGTCAGCCTGGAGCCCTGCCAGGGCAACGTAATCCTATTCTGGGCGAATAATTACACAAACAGCAGACAAGATGACCTTGGTTCCCCACCTGCTCACTCCAGTGGATGCTGGGAGGGCCTGGGCTGGAGCCAGTAGGTCTCCTCAGTCCCAGTGCAGAGCAACGAGGGGGCACAGTCTGGGCAAGGGAAGGTTTTCTGGGCTGAATTAAGGTTCATAAAGGGATCTGCTGCCTTGCTTAAGTGCGACCAGCCTGTTAACGTGAGGGGAGTCCTCCAGACTTACACTTGGAGGAGCGTGGGAAGGAAGAGGACAGAGGGAGATGGGAAGAAGAGAGAAGCTGGTGGTGGTGGAGCATGCCTTGGGGCTGGTGGTGTGAGCTCCTGCTCACGGCCAAAGGCAGGAGGGAATGGGCTAAAAAAAGAGCATGTGAGACTGCCATAGTGCTGCAAGGGTCACGGCTGCTTGGGCACCACTGAGGCCACTCCACTGGGGCTGCTGCCCAAGAGGCCACCAGACCTCCCAGCAGGGCATGGGCTCCTCCAAGTGTTTCTGGGGAAGCCAGCCAGTGGCTTTTTTTTTCCTCCTTTCCTGTTTCCTCACCTCAGGCTGGGCCTGTCCCAGGGGACATCTCAGCCACAGAAGCTGCTTTCTTCTCCGCACAGCTCTGCCCTACCAGTTACTGCAAGGAATGGAGAAGAGACGGGAGATGATATGGGAGAAACAGCTTCACTCCCCACTCCTTTCCTTTGCAAAGCTCTGTCAAGGATAATACCACCGTATTTAGTATAATTTACAGTAACTGTGTTTTAATAGATGTTGTGGGATCCTTAGCCTTATTATGAAAATCCTCTTATGAGCAGCAGCTCCTTTAATAACCTGGGTTGCAGGAAGTGTCTGCCTATTTACATCTATTTGCATGTATTTGCATACAAGTTGCTAATATTAAAAAAAAAAATCTAAAAACCTCTGACAACTTCACATTTTTAAGTCTGCCCATAATCTGAAGGACTGGGAATTTGACAGCACGACTCTGGTTACACACGCAAGCATCGGCCCAGTGCTAACACAGACGCAGGGTCCAGCCCAGGAACGGGCCGGGCTCCTTGTCTGTGCGCAACACTGCCCAAAGGATGTGATTTTGGAAGGATCCAGGAGTGGATCCTTCAACATCCCAGCTTTCTGATCAACAGTCCCCCTGAGCAATTCGTATGTCTAAGGACGGTTTACCAAATTTCTTCGTGGCAGATGGTAAAATTATGGAAAGTGAAGGTGCTACAGCAAAAGGAAGAATAAAGAGCACTGTCAAAACCTGCAGAGTGCTTCACTTTGGAAAGGGCATGATCAGACATCCACGTGTGACCAGGCTGGTACCTGGGGAAAGCGGAATATGCTGCGAGATTCCAAGGATCCATTCACAAGTCTTACTGATACGGAAAGGGAACTTCTTCCCTGCAAAAGTCCCAGGGACGCTGTGAGAAACCATGGGATAAGATTGCAACTAGTTTGAAAATGGGATTTCCCGTTGTTTGGGAAATGCTGCCGCTTGCCATGGAACGTGATTCTGGTTCAGAAAAAAAAAATCTGAATAATGAAAAAAACCCAAACAGTGAAGCAGGAATTCTGAACCTTTTCTATATCAGATGCTGCATGGTGGCTTGTTTCAACACAGCTACATCATCCCAGTTCAATACTTTCAAAACTTATCATTCTGATGAGATAAAAGTGTTGTTCAGATGATCCTAGCCATTGCAGTATGAAATCTGAAGTATGAGACAATGTGAATTATGATATAATAAAATTGATCATAAGAAACGAAGCATAACGGTAACACAGAAAAAGCTCACAGATTTACTGTCTTGAAACAACAGATTTAGGACACCACTGAAACGAAACGAGACCACAGAAATGAAACAATTTGCCTTCCCATGGAAAATGATGTATAAATTGGCGTATTGGCACCATGTTTCTATTCTGCACAAGAAAACTCCCCATTTTAAGCACAACGTAATCACCAGCGCCCAGAACTTCCCGCAAAGCCACAACTTCACATGAATCTGCCCGAACACAGCAACACGCTGCAGGTCCAGGGAACCTCTCATCTGCTGCTCCGAGTAGAAAAACCCTTTCCCACAACCAGACCAGCGCAAAGCACATACCTGGAATCCACCGAAAGAACTCCCATTAACTGCTGGATAGTGCTGTAACTCCTCTGAAGTCTAATTGGGAATATCATGCAGAAAAGAGCTGGTAGCAGCCCTGCCAACCCCAGCATCCCCCTCCTTGTACTGCCCAGTCCACCTCACCCACTGCCAGTTTAGCCCTGAACTCGTCAGCAGCTGAATCCAATCTGACAGAGGCTCGGATCAATCCCTGTTGACGAGCTCACGGCCCAGGCTCATTACACTTTCTTTCACCTCCCAGTTTTGATCAGGAGGAGCACACCAAGTGCGGAGGTTCTTGTAAGGAAGGCTCTTTCCTCTTAGATTGCTATTTTTTAGAGTCAGGGAGTCTGGACAGTCCAGAGAAGCACCCAGATTTATGGAAGCTAGTATGAATTAAGTACGGTTTTCAAGATTTGGGGTCCAATAATCTTTCCGTGTCTGGCAGAAAGCTCCCCAGCAGAGACAGTCCCTGCACCCGGCCCCGCTGTGTTCTCCTGCAGGTGGACACTTCGCTAGCAAGGCTCAGCCCCAGGGAAATAAAGAAAATGAAATAAAAGACGGTGATGTAAGATGCAATAACCACAAACCCAGCAAATTTAAAAATTCAATGTAAAAGGATAGCTCTCATAGAGACAACACCTCACAGGCAGCATCGCTAATGCCACACATTCCAAAAGTTTGTGTCTACCTTCCAAGTCATCAGAGCTGCTGAAATACCAGGAGAGTTGCAGAGATCATAAACACAGGGCTCTCTTTATCTTTTGTCTCAGGTACTCAGCCTGGTGTACAGCTGCTGCTCACATCTTCGGGCTTTTCTTTACCAAGGCTGGGAAGGTCCAGTTTCTTTTGAAATCAAAGCTCAGACTGCCTGCATTGTGCGTGCTGGCAGCGCTTCACATCGGATTTGTGGCTGGACAGCCTTGTGCTCTTGTAGGTGAGCGCAGCAGCCAAGAAACTTTCAGGTAATAAACACACTTCTCCATCAGATGGTGGTGACAGGAATTGCCTAGAAGGACAACTGTGGAGCTGAAAAAAAGAAAAATCTTGTGCCTCCAGATTCGGACAAGCCGTGACAGTCCAGAACTTGTGCACTGGTCTGCCAAACCGAAGGTGAGGGCATGTGGATCATCCCGGAGAGCTGGCCTCAGGACTCGGATACCTCTTCTGTCTCTGATACCCAGCATTCCGTCTCTGGCCACTGCCAGGCTTGGTGAGCCGCTGGGCAGGCCCTGGGGCAGCATCGCCTCTGCCCCACATCGCTCCCATCCCCTCCGCCCCACGTTGCTCCCATCCCCTCCGCCCCACGTCGCTCCCGAGCCATGAGCCTGGCTCCGTTTGGGAACCTGACAAAAGCTGCCATTCCTTTCCTCCCCAATCCTCTTGAGCCAGGCCATCTCAGTTCCGTTTTCGAGCATCTCACAGAAACAATATTACGACCCCATCAATTACCACGATTAGGTTAGTGCCAGCAATCTGGTCCTTGGGGCGGCATCTTCAGTGCTATTAAGAATAAGAAGCACCACCAGGGTCTCTGCTTGTCTTCCCCCCTTGCAAGTGAATCCCCTTATTGGAGATTTCTTTCAATATTTCATTAATTCTCAGACATATGCTCTGGGACTGTCAAAATGTTAGGATCTTCTGGAATGAAGCGATAAACAGAACTGACATGGAATTAAACACTGAATTACCTAGAGAGCCAATATCGCTTATTTGGGTGTACGTTACTATAGCTACAGCCCTCGCAGATGTACCTCCACTCCCTACCTTTACCCAAAGCAAAAAAAACCCCCACCTAAATGGAAATAAAAACAAAATGTAATAATCTCAGGAAATTTGCGTGTCCTCTCTGTTATTGAAAGGATGTGCTTGGCGTGTACGGCTAGCTGATTTAAGCTAATTATTTTTTGTGTTTATATTTATTGGCTGTGATTAGTTATGCAACAAAGACTACGGGAGAACAAATCATGTCAGTGCAGCTAATTGGAGATAACACAAGCAGTAGCGAAAGCAGTAATTTTGATATTTTACGCATGAAAAGGAGACCTGATCCTGCTGGTTGTAAATCAATAAAGTGCTGTTGAGGTCTCCATCTGAAGATATGAACCAGGGGCTGAAAAACAGCGCACTACACGAGTTCCTCCTGATTTTTCGGGCTCTGCCTATAAAGCTACTGAAAACTGCAGATTTTCGTGGAGTAAAACTGGAGCTGGGGTCAGAACTGCATGGAAATAAGACACAGTGGAAAATGAGATCTGTGGGATTTTGTTCCTTTGGAGTGAAGGCTGGTGCAAGGCATCTGACCACAAATTTTATGGCTTTTTAGGAATTCAATACGAACCTCTTCTGCTCATCTTTAGACTGCCAGACTAGAAATGCCTATGTTCACAAACGCTCCAAGGCTCTGCCACTTAGACCCCAACAGATGCTCCAGCTTTAGGCAAGGCACAGTGCACAAAATGAGCCTCCTCCTGCCCAGCTCCTGCTTTGCTTCCCTTCCCTTTCAAAAATCTGGGCGGCCGTTTGCATCCGCCCACGACAACCCCAGCACTGGCTCACGCTCAGTCTCCTCCGCCGTGCCGGCACGTAGCGGCAGTGGAACCCCATCTCTCCAGCGCACGTATCCAGCCCCAGGACTGCGCTGCCCACACGCTCTGCAGCCTCTTGTGAGTCTCTGTGCGTAGCCCTGCTGGGAAGAAGGGCAGTGCTACCGTCTCCGCGAATGACAAGGTTTGTCGAGGTGCTGAGGCACCTACAGATGCAAACAGATGTCTGGTGTCATATCCAGGATGTCTAATGTGCCCAGTTCGTTTTCCACCCTTCAGCTGGAGTTACAGGTGCTTGAAGAGCCCTTGAAATCAGACCCCAAGCCTTAGATTCATCTGGCATCTGGCAGGGGACTGGTGAGATGTCACCTCACCGTGGCACCAGGCCCCTTCCCACGATCCAGGTGTGATCCATGTGTGAGGAATCCAACCTCTGCCGACTCTCTTCACGCTCTGGGGCAGACCCAGGGAGCTCAGACACATCACTCGATGCTCCCACACGTCCTATGAACCACTGAACCCTTGGAGGCATTTCTCTGCCAGGGTTCCGCATCCCCTCTCCTCACCACAGAATCACAGAATCCCAGCCTGGCAGGGGCTGGCAGGGCCCTCTGTGGGTCACCCAGCCCAACCCCCTGCCCAAGCAGGGTCACCCAGAGCAGGCTGCACAGCACCACGTCCAGGTGGGGCTGGAATATCTCCAGAGAAGGAGACTCCA